>OIYT01000687.1_pt1 | contig 29992 bp, 29 predicted proteins | sample 1588201 | NCBI WGS metagenome assembly OIYT01 (sample SAMN03283260) | human gut metagenome | biome: human-associated habitat; material: feces | host: Homo sapiens | place: USA | collected 2013
CGCACAGGACTTAAAATCCTGCGGGACTAATCTCCCGTACCGGTTCGATTCCGGTCGCCGGCATTAAATTAAAAGCCTGAAACCTAAGGAAAATCAAGGGTTTCAGGCTTTTTCTTTACCTTAAAATATTAAGCAAAAATGGCATAAACATAAGATATTAAGGTAAAGTCCTTTAAAAAAATAAAAATATAACAACAGAGGTTATGAGTATTGACCATTTGACGGGATAGTGCTAAGATACGAGCCATCAGGAACCAAAAGTTTTATCTGTTTTCCTTAACACCAAAACAGATAGCTGTATGGTTCTTTTTTTGTTTATACCGCGGAAAATGAAAATGTAATACAGAAGATTTAGAACAGGACAAAGGAGTCTTTTCAAAAGTAGTTTGTGTGGAACATTTTAACACATACTGCCGGGGAAAGACTCCTTTTTTAGTTGATATTCAAAGTCAGGAGGAATGAGCTATGAAGAGTTATGATCTGATAATCAAAAATGCGCAGATACACACAATGGATGAGGACAGAAAAGTGTATGCGAAGGGAATCATAGGAATAGAGGGAGAGAAGATAACTCTGATAAAGGAAATGAATGAGCTGACACCGGAGGAGCTTCAGGAATGTGAGGGCGCCGGACGTGTGATAGATGCCGAGGGCAAGGTGGTATTTCCGGGATTTATAGATACACATATACATATATTCCAGTCTTTCCTGAAAGGTCTTGGAGCTGATCACAGATTGATAGATTGGTTGAATCTTTCAGCACTCCCATATGGACAGTACATGACACCACATCAGCATGAGCTGGCAGCACAGCTTGCATGTATGGAGGCAATAAAGAGTGGATGTACGACCATGAGTGAGTTCTTCTACACCAATCAGGATCCTGAACTGGCTCATTCCTGTATAGAGGGAATGGTATCAACGGGTATCCGTAGTGTATTTATCAGAACATTTCAGGATACCGGAGAGGAATACGGAATGCCGAAGTGCTTTCTTGAGCCTGCTGGCAAGGCCATGAAGGAAGTGGATGCTCTGAAGAAAGCATATAAAGAAAATGACATGCTTTCGATCTGGACCGGCCCGGATGTTACATGGTCGACCACGAAGGAAGGCTATCAGGAGATGCTTGAGTATTGTCTCAGCGAGAACGTGAGATATTCAATGCATATTAAGGAGACCGAGGTCGACAATGAGATGTGTGGAAGATATTACGGCAAAGATATAGTAGACTTGCTTGAGGAGATAGGTTTCCTGACAGACAAATTCCTGGCAGTCCACTGCGTAAACCTCACACCTCATGACATAGAGAGATTTGCAAAATATGGAGTGTCAATAAGTCACAATCCTGCACCTAACCTTTATCTTGGTTCAGGAATACCACCTATTCCTGAAAGCCTTGTTACAGGGGTAAATGTATCTATAGGAACAGATGGTGCGGCATCCAACAACAGCACGGACATGCTGGAGAGCATGAAGCTGGCGGCTCTCATACAGAAGGGAATACACAGAGATGCAGCAATCATCAGCGCAGACGATATCATACACATGGCGACGGCTGGGGGAGCAAAGGCAATAGGAATGGCTGACAAGCTGGGAACATTGGAGTCTGGCAAGAATGCGGACTTAATAATATTTGACCCTAATCATCTGAAGTCGGCACCTATGCATGATGCAAAGGCGACGGTCGTATATGCGTCATCCGAGGAAAATATCGATACAACGATAGTAAATGGAAAGGTAGTATATCAGGGCGGAAAGTTCGCTTGCGGTATAGATGAGAGAAGCCTGATAGATGAAATAAACAGCGAGCTTGTGGTTCTGAAAAAGCAGCTTGCAGATAAATAAGATGGATGGGGATAAACAAAGAAGACCATCAGACCATAATAATAAATATATTTGAAATATCTGTATTGAAGCAAATATAAGATAAGGAGGCGCATTTATATGGAAGATAAGAAGATAATAGAAAATGACAGCCAGCTCATAGTTGGCGTAAATGAAAAGATAAGCTGTGGCAAAGCGGCATTTCTCGGAATGCAGCACGTGTTGTCAATGGATCTGTATATAATGCCGCTGATACTTGGAGCGGCGATAGGACTTGCCGGAGGAGAGTTATCATTTTTCCTTCAGATGAGTTTCTTTGCATGTGGAATTGCAACTATATTGCAGGCGGGATTCTTCATGAAGTACCCTATCATACAGGGACCATCGTATGTACCGCTTGGAGCTATGTGTACGATAGGCGCGACCATGGGAGTCAGTGCAATGATAGGAAGTCTGATACCCGGAGCGATCATGATCGTATTGCTGGGTATATTTAAGGGCTTTTCGAAATTTGTGAGAAAGGCAATACCTCCATTTATCGGTGGTATCATCATACTTATAGTTGGAATATCGCTGACACCTACAGCGGCCAAGGGAATAGCAAGCTCAGATGGAAACTTAAGTGCAAATGTAGCATCAGGGCTTACTGCTGCAGGAGTGCTCATCGTATGTATGATACTCCAGTACAAGCTTAAGCATAACAGGATACTTCACATGGTATCCGTAATACTTGCACTGGTTGCCGGAACAGTGGTTGCAGCAGCGATGGGAGCTGCGGACTTTAGTTCAGTACACGATGCAGCATGGTTCAAGCTGCCTGAGTTTTTCCACTTTGGACTTCCAAAGTTTGAGATTAAGTCCTGTATACTCATGATGTTCATTTACCTTATCGTGCTCCTCGATACAACAGGAACATGGGTGACGATCAGCGCCATCACAGGTGAGGATCTCAGCGATAAGAGAATAGATCGTGCTACCATAGGTGAAGGTGTTGGATGTCTTGTTGGTTCACTGTTCGGCGGAACTCCAATGACAGGCTATTCTTCAAATGCCGGCGTGCTTGCCATCACAAAGGTTGGAAGCCGCATGGCTATCATTGCAGGTGGTATGATCCTCATGGTACTCGGTGTATGTCCAAAGCTTATGACCATCATATCATGTATACCGACCCCTGTCGTAAACGGAGTATTTGCGGTTGTATGTATCCTGCTCATATCAAATGGAATCAAGATCATACAGAGCGAGCCACTTGATGAGAGATCGTCACTTATCGTGGGAATCTCAGTTGTGGCAGCTGTGGCAACTATAGTCATTCCTACAGATGTGGTGAATGCAATGCCTCAGTTTCTGAACTACTTTATGTCATCTGGTACTGCAGTTGGTGCAACCATAGCGGTGGTGCTCCAGCTCTGCCTTCCCAGGAAGAAAAAGGCTGTAAAGGTCGCGCTTGAGGGATGAATTTGTAATTTCTATATAAAGCGAAAACTATAAAATTAAAAGGCACATAGAGTAAACAGTGCGGCATATACTCTATGTGTCTTTTGTATTTGCGCAGAGCAACGAGCCAAAGTCCGTGATTGCAAGAGACGATGTTCATTTTAAACTAGCGGTTCATTGATTGGACAGTTTCGATTTGATATATTGATTATCGCGAAACACAAAGAGGCTATGGTGGTGGTTCCTTCTTAATTGGGATGATAAATGTAAAAGCATACCGCCACCGGTTTCCTCATTAATAAGGAGAAAAGTTATGAATGAGATATTGCTCAGGCGTAAAAACAAAGTGATACTTGGCACTGGTACTGCAAGGGTGGCAAATGATCGCTGCATAACGACCATTATGAAGAACATCGAAGAACTTGGATATACATTTTCCAGGGAGGTATTTGACGTTCTCAGAACATACAGAGTCAATGAACTGACAGAATTTTATCTTGAACTCAAAGCTAAGCTTATGAAGCTGAAAGGTGCAAATGTTGTATATATGCCTATGTATGCCGATTTCCCTAAGGGCGTTATGGATGCACATTTTTCTGAGTTGTATATAAATGCGATGGTGCATTACTGGTCAGATGGTATCCTGTATCCAAAGAATCACAGAAAGCGTGTAAATGACAGACTGCCACTTTTTGACGAGACGAAGGTCAAGGTTTTGCAGCTTGGAAGCGAGGATGATGTGAGACAGATATTTGACAATATCTGTACGTCGAGAACATCTATATCAAAAACTGACAGGGAGGATATAGCATATTTATTCGAGACTGAGAATATGATGCTGCCTGATAACATACCACACAAGGAGAATGCTGCGTACATCTCCGCGCTCTATCTGCAGAAGAAGCCTCTGGCAAATGTCAGTGAGCTCAGGAAGTATGTAAAGACTGCAACTGATGTGCTGAGACTTGTGACTGCCATGAGTGATGGCGATGTGAGTCTTGCGGAGAATACTAGATACAGAAGCTTTTCACGCAGACAGAGAAGGATGATCATGGAGCTTCTGTCTGGCTGTCCGAATATAGAGGAGGATATGCTCAGATATAAGGAGAGATGGATCAGAATTGGAGAGAGGATCCATCCTTCTGAGTTTGACTGCAGCAGATACACTCTGGAGTATGACAGGGCGATAAATGCATTTGACAAGCTGAGAAATAACAGGAAGATAGAGACATTTGCAGGAAAGGTTGAGTTTGACCTTGCCTATGGTGAGTATGAAAGTGCGCTTGCCGAGCTGGTGAAGAGACCGGGTGAACTGGCAAGGAGACTGGATCAGCTGCTCAGAGAGACATATAAAGAGCCTGTTATAAGAAGCTTTGCGTCTGTGGCGGAGAAGGTGTCGACACCAGTACTGCTTCAGGTGAGGGAGCACTTTCTGCACAGACCTGAGCATACAGATGTGAGAGTGTTCTTCCCAAAGGGGCGCCTTGCAAAGTGCCACAGCGAGCAAAACAATCTGCCAGATATAGATGAGAGATACTGTCAGGAAGTTGTTCGGATCTGTGAAAATGCCCTTGTGAAGATCTATGGACAGAGGGAGCCTATTGGTAAGGTGTACTTGTCTGAGGATTACAGGAATTATGTGGTTCCATTCAGCCAGAGAAGTGCCAGCAAGGCGCTTAAGACTATAGTCAGAGGCTCGAGACTCCCTATGGCTTCGCAGACAGATGCTGTGAGGGCATTTATATGGTGGACGAATATGGACAAATGTGATTTGGAGTCGTATGACGATGGAAGAGTCGACATAGACCTGTCGGCGGCTATATTTGACGAGAACTGGAACTACATGGAGCATGTGTCATATACCAATCTGAAATCTGAGAAATATAAGGCCTGTCATTCGGGGGACATTGTAAATGGCGGTCCTGTGGATGGTGATGGTGTCAGTGAGTTCCTTGATGTGGACGTAGATTCAGTTGTGAGATATGGTGCAAGGTATGTGGTGTACCAGGTGTATAGCTTTACCGGTCAGAACTATGCGGAGATGCCTCATGCAATGTTTGGCTGGATGGAGAGGGCTGATGTGAACTCGGGTGAGATATATGAGCCAAAGACGGTGGAACAGAAGCTGGATCTCACAGCGGGCAGCACGGTGTGTATTCCTGTAATATTTGACTGTGTTAAGCGGGAGTTTATCTGGTGTGACATGAATCTGTCGCTCAGTGGAGTCCACACAAATACCGTCGGCAATAATCTGGAGAGCAATCTTTCTGGAGTCGCAGCGGTATGCTATTCCATGGTGAATATGAAGAAGCCGGATCTCTACGATCTTATCGCACTCAATGTCATGGGCAGAGGAGTGTTGGTGGATAACAGGGAAGATGCTGACATTGTGTTTGACACTGCGTTGTATCTGAATAATGACACAGTGGAGAATGAGCGTGATAAAATGGTGATAACCCCATACGACACGGAGCTGTTCATGAGTGAGTATCTGTGATTACATTTTTAGAGAACAGAATGAGCTGCGGCAAAATGGTTATTTTATCATGAGCTGCAGCTCAATTATGTACTCACTGTCATCGTTGGTCTCATAATCATCTATATGACACATTTCAACAGGGTCACTGGCAATCTCAAGCTGATGATCCTGTGCGTATGTATAGAGCTGTGGCAGCAGTTCCTTTGTCTTGGTCAGGGCACCCTTGTATGTCATGGAGAGATATCTTCCTGCTTGAAGTACATAATTGCAATCGGCGTCCTCAAGGTATGGTGCGAAGAAGAATACGTTCTTGGTACGGTAATACTTGGACTTTGGATTGCTCCCGGGGATGTCAAGGGTATAGCAGTCGCAGGCACCTATTGTGTCAATCTTGGTGTTGTGGCTCTGCATGTATTTGACCACATAATAGGAGACATAATCATCAGGAAGATTGTCGTCAGTGACCATGACGCACTTTCGGTCTGGAAGCTCCTTTATCACAATAGTCTCAAATTCATCCTGTATATCCGGGCTGCAAAGGGATGTGATGGTGTCCAGCCGGTTCTGGATACTGTCCCTGGTGGCTTTGAGCTTGGCAATCTCAGCGTCAACCACGTCAAGCTCGGCTCTGAGCAGGGATGTCGTACTATCGACATTTCTGTCCTCGTCATATTCACGGATCTGGTCAGTGGAAAAGCTGAGTCCCAGCAGCTCACGGATAAGCGCAAGGCGGCGGACGTCATCAATGGTGTACATCCTGTAATTGTTCTCGTCATTTCTCACAGGGTGCAGTATCCCAACCTTCTCATAATATCTGATAGAATCCACGCCGATATCAAACAGCTTAGACAATTCCCCAATCTTGAAAGTATCCTTTTTCTTCATAATATAATCTCCAATTCCCGATCCCAGATAACAATAAAACTATTGGCAGCCAGTGGTAGTGTATAACTCAAATACTGATGTATATTATACTTATATGCCAGTATAGTAACATACCACCTAATCAAATTCTATTTTCTATAAAAATACTTAATAAAATTAAGCTGACATATGGAGAAATCTTCACATATTCCGAAATTCACAAAAACAAATCAAGTGCATTGACTCTAGCATGGTACAAGGGTTTACCATTTCACCAAGTTAATTAACCACACAAGATAAAGTAGACGAGTTATTGGATGAAGCTGATATCAGGAGCCTAATCAATAATGTTAATGCTCGGACCGTTGATGCTGTAATACCCTTACAGGGAATACGAGGCCGCCGGTCCTTAGGTGACGCCCCAAGCGGCACCTTAGTACCGCTGCAGGCTGAGTTAAGCGGGAGCGACCCGGTAAGGGTATTACAGCATCGGCGGCCCGGGCTTCACAGATTAAATCAAGGCTCCGTCACTTCATCACAAAAAGGAGGAATGGCTATGGATAGGATATTAACTCACCCGATACTGGGGGACACCCCGGAGGGCAGGCTGGTGAATTTTACATATGATGGACAGACGCTTCAGGGAATAGAGGGCGAGCCGATCGCGGCGGCACTCAGAGTGGCGGGCGTCATGACACACAGATATACCAAGAAGAGACATGAGCCGCGGGGTGTATTCTGTGCCATAGGAAGATGTACGGACTGTGTCATGGTCGTAAATGGCAAACCAAATATAAGAACGTGTATCACTCCTCTGGAAGAGGGAATGGATGTGAGGACGCAGTATGGTGCGTCGGCAGAGAAGGATTTTTAGGAGGTGACCGCTATGATAGAGAGATACGATCTGATAGTGATTGGCGCAGGTCCGGCAGGACTTTCCGCTGCAATAGAGGCTGCGAAGAACGGAATGAAGCCGATAGTATTTGATGAGAATGCAAAGCCGGGCGGTCAGCTCTTCAAGCAGATACACAAGTTCTTCGGTTCAAAGGAACACAAGGCGAAGATAAGAGGATTCAACATAGGTTACGAACTTCTTGAGGAGGCAAATAAGCTGGGCGTGGATGTAAGGCTCAATGCCACAGTTGTGGGTCTCTATGACGAGAAAGAAGTGACAGTCAGGATCGGTGATGAGATAAAGCATTTCAAGGGCGACAGTGTGCTTGTGGCAACAGGAGCCAGCGAGAACATGGTAACCTTCAAGGGGTGGACACTTCCGGGAGTCATCGGCGCAGGTGCCGCTCAGACTATGATGAATCTTCACCACATAAAGCCGGGTAACAGGATATTGATGCTCGGTTCAGGAAATGTAGGACTTGTAGTCAGCTATCAGCTCATGCAGGCAGGCTGTGAGGTAGTGGCACTGGTTGATGCGGCACCGAGGATCGGAGGATACGGAGTACATGCTGCGAAGATATCGAGATGTGGAGTTCCATTTTACATGTCACATACAATAGTTGAGGCGAGTGGAACCGACAGGGTGACAGGAGTGACGATCGCACAGGTCGACAGCCATTTCAATTTCATAGAGGGAACCGAAAAGACATTTGATGTTGATACGATATGCGTTGCCGTTGGACTTTCGCCTATGTCACAGCTTTTAAAGCAGGCGGGCGTAAAGATGAAGGATACTCCGGGCGGATACGTTCCTGAGTGTGACGAATGGGGCAGAACCTCAGTGCCGGGAATATTTGCAGCCGGGGATGTGTCAGGAATCGAGGAGGCAAGCTCAGCCATGATCGAGGGCAGAATAGCGGGATCTGTCATATCGCAGGATCTTGGATTTATAGAAAAAACAGAGATGGAGGCGCGTGCATCGGAGCTTGAGGATGCACTTGGAAGCCTCCGTGAGGGAATGTTTGCACCGAAGAACAGAGGCAAGCTGATCGAGAAAACAGAGGAAGGCATAGATGTATCGATGAATCTGCTGGAGCACGGCTTTGTGGCAGATGACGAGATAGAGAGATATCCGGGAGTGACTCACAGGAAGGGAATACATCCGGTTATAGAGTGCACCCAGAACATCCCGTGCAACCCGTGCCAGGATGCGTGTCCGAAGGGGTGCATAAGCATAGGGGCAAATATAACCTCTCTTCCGACAGTGACGGAAAATCCATGTATAGGATGTGGCATGTGCGTTGCAAGCTGTTCAGGACAGGCCATATTCCTGGTGGACGAGGACACCGGGGATGGCTATGGAACGGTGACATTACCATATGAGTTCCTGCCTATTCCAGAGAAAGGAACAAAGGGCGTGGCACTTGGCCGTGATGGCCATGAGGTGTGCGAGGCGGAGGTCGTAAGTGTCAGAAGCGCAAAAGCATTTGACCATACCAATCTGCTGACCATGAAGGTGCCGAAGAACATGGTGATGAAGGCAAGATTTTTCAAGGAGGTGCGGTTATGATAGATATCAGAGAAAAACTTGACGCCATAGGACCTTATGTTCCGGCACCGGATGACGACATGCTGGTGTGCAGGTGTGAGGAGGTCACAAAGGGCGAGATAAGGCAGGCAGTCCATGCGGGAATGCTGACGATAGAAGAGATAAGAAGATTCCTCCGGTGTGGGATGGGATTGTGTCAGGGACAGACCTGTGGCAAGCTGGTGAAGGGTATTGTGGCAAGGGAACTTCATGTGTCACCTCTTGATATAGAGCCGGCCACGTCCAGGGCACCTATGAGACCTACAGAGATGCGCATACTTGCGAGAGATGGAGGTGAGGCTCATGAGTAAACATACAGCAGAGGTTATAATAATCGGCGGTGGTGTAAATGGATGCGCTGCTGCTTACTATCTGGCAAAGGCTGGGATGAAGGATGTTATAGTGCTTGAGGGCAGTCCGAGCATAGGACACGGAGGATCTTCACGAAACGGAGGCGGAGTCAGACAGTCAGGAAGAGATGTAAGGGAGCTGCCATACGCTATGTATGCAGTGCAGAATATGTGGCCGACACTTTCCGAGGAGCTTGGAGTTGACGTGGAGTATTATCAGAAGGGCAACTTAAGACTTGGCAAGACTGATGCCCATATGGAAAAGCTCAGGAACCTTGCGGCAAATGCTAACTCTCTCGGACTTGACATGAAGATCATAGATGGCAAAGAGGTGAAGGAGATCTGCCCATACCTCTCTGACGAGATAATCGGCGCAAGCTGGTGTCCTACGGATGGACATGCCAATCCTATGCTGACGACTCTGGCGTACTACAAGAGGGCAACGGAGCTCGGGGTAAATTTCTTCACAGATGCAAAGGTGGCTGCACTTGAGAAGGTGAAAGGAAAACTCAGAAAGGTCATACTGGAATCAGGTGAGGTGTTCGAGGCGGACAAGGTCATACTGGCTGCCGGATATGAGAGCAGATTCATCGCAAGGACAGTTGGAATAGATGTGCCGATGACAAAGTATTTTGAGGAGGCGCTGGTTACGGAGGTGCAGCCGCACATGTTCGACATCATGCTTGGTGTTGCATCCGCTGATTTTTACGGACATCAGTCACAGCACGGATCATTTGTATTTGGCTCAGATTCGGGACTTGAGGAGACAACGGACATGGGACTTGATGAGCTCAGGACTTCACCGCTCACCGTATCTGCCGGATGCAGGGCGATCATGGGATACATACCGATGCTGGCTGATGCCAAGATCGTAAGGACCTGGGGCGGATGGCTTGATCTTTGCTATGATGGTGTTCCAGTCATAAGCGAGGTTGACGAGGTTCCGGGACTTATACTGGCATGTGGATTTACAGGGCATGGATTTGGAACGGCACCGGCTGTTGGACTGATGCTCTCACAGATGGTGCTCGGCGAGAAGACTGTGGTGGATATATCATCTCTACGGTATGACAGATTCAAGGCTGTCAGGTAGACAGCATATGGATCAGAGGCGTATATTATTGATGAAGCAATTCTGTTGAGCAATATAATAGGTACTCCACAGAGCAAAAGTATCAATAATAACAATAAGCTAAAGGAGAGATATAACATGGAGAATTTTTTTTATAATATTCCGACAAAGGTATCATTTGGCAAGGGCGCCATTGATGATCTGCCAGGGTACATCAGCGAATACGGAGACAGTGTTCTGCTGGTGTACGGAGGCGGAAGTATAAAGAGAACAGGGCTGTACGACAGGATAATCAAGTTACTTGACTGTAGTCACATTTCCCATATTGAGCTTTCGGGTGTAGAACCCAACCCGAGACTCACAACGGTGAAGAAGGGTGTGCAGATGTGCCTGGAGCATGATGTGAAGGTGATACTGCCTGTGGGAGGCGGAAGTACAATAGACTGTTCCAAGGCTATAGCAGCCGGAGCGTGTTATGACGGTGATCCGTGGGATCTGGTCGGACACTCGGAGAAGATAGAGAATGCCATGCCGATCATAGCTGTCGCAACTATGGCTGCGACGGGTTCTGAGATGGATCCATTTGCAGTTATCACAAATGAGGAGACAAAGCAGAAGAAGGATATCGCATCCGATCTGCTCTATCCTGCTTATGCGATACTTGACCCTGAGTATACATTTTCCGTTCCTGCATACCAGACGGCAGCAGGTGTGGCGGATATCATGAACCATATATTTGAGGTTTATTTTGCAGATAATGGAGACACATACATGCAGGACCGCATGATGGAGGCTCTTCTTAAAACCCTTATAAAGTACGGTCCGGTGGCAGTCTCAGAGCCGGACAACTATGACGCCAGAGCAAATATCCTCTGGGCATCTGAGTGGGCGATAAACGGATTCATAGCGTGTGGCAAGGATGGCCCATGGCCGGCGCACTCCATAGAGCATCAGCTGAGTGCTTACTATGATATAACACATGGACACGGACTTGCGATCATCACGCCTGTTCTGATGGATTACATTCTTAACGAGAAGAGCCTTCCGGTTCTGGTAAATTACGGCGTGAATGTATGGGATATAGAAAAGACAAAGGACCCTTATGATATAGCCCGAGAAGCAATATCAAAGACACAGAAGTTATATGAGGATATGGGCCTGACCTCGGATCTCGGCGAGCTGGGTGTGCCATATGAGAAGGACTTTGACGAGATGGCTGAGAAGGCGGCATCAGAGGGACTTGAGCATTGCAGGGTGCCTCTGACGAAGGATGATGTAGTGGAGATATATAGAAGATGCTTTAAGTAGTCAATGGATACAGCAGGAGGTGGCAGTATGGACAGCAAGGTTGAATTCTTATTTCTGAATGAAGAGGACATGATAAAGGCGGGCGTACTCGATGCGGACAGAGCTGTGGACACCATAGGCGAAGTAATAACACTCCTAAGCGAGGGTGATTATCTCATGGGCGGCAGAGCTCATAACGACCACGGTGTACAGCTCATATTCCCGGAGAAGTCGGACATTCCGAACTTCCCGCTTGCGGACTCTGCGGACAGGAGATTCATGGCGATGCCGGCATATCTCGGAGGAAGATTTCATATGTGCGGTGAGAAATGGTATGGCTCAAATGGCAGAAATTCGCACAAGGGGCTGCCGAGATCCATACTCATGGCAACACTGAATGACGTTGAGACAGGCCAGCCGCTTGCGTACATGTCAGCCAATCTCCTAAGTGCCATGAGAACCGGAGCGATGCCAGGGCTTACTGCCATGTATCTTGCAAGAAAGGATAGCAAGGTACTGACGATCCTCGGCGCAGGAGTGATTGGAAGGACAAGTCTCATGGCTATCATGGCAAAGTTCCCGGACATGGAGGTGCTGAAGATCAAGGGCAGCTCAAAGACTTCGCACACAGCCCATGAGCTGGCGGATTACGCCAGGGAGAACTATAAGAGTCTCAGGGAGATAATCATCTGCGATACTCTGGAGGAGGCCGTGAGGGATGCAGATATCATAGCGGAGGCGGTATCAGTGGAGCCGAGGAAATGGCCTGTCATAGATCCGGCATGGGTAAAACCGGGATGTACTATCATTTCATCGGGAACCATGGATATGGATCTGGAATTTGTCAGAGATCATGTGACGAAGGTTGTAGACAATATACAGATGTATGAGGAATATGTAAATGTGTATCAGGAGTGGGACGAGGATGGCAACAGGATATCACTTGGAACACCAGGAATACACTTTGTAAATATGGTGACGGATGGCTGGATAGAGAAGAGTGAGATCAGACATCTGGGAAACATCATGCGGGGGCTTGAACCTGGCAGAACCAGTGATGACGAGATTTTTCTCGTGAGTCTTGGCGGTATGCCGATCCTTGATGTAGGCTGGGGCTATGAGTGCTACCAGAGAGCTCTGAGTGAAGGCATCGGAACAAAGCTTAAGCTGTGGGACATGCCATATATGAGATAAAGAAGAAAACATCAGCCAGGATATTTACTATCCTGGCTGATGCTGTGTTAACTGTTCTGATGTTTAGCAAGTTCTGCCTTGAGACGTTCAATCTCAGCATCCTTGTCGGCGATTTCAGCGTTCTTGTCGGCGATTTCAGCGTCCTTGTCGGCAATCTCAGCAAGCTTATCAGCCATTTTTTCATCCATGTCCTTGATGGTATTTTCCATAGCTTCCATCTTAAGAATCAGTGCATCGGATTCGAGTTCTAAAGACTGATCAATCATATTCCAGACCTCCTCTGTCTCAGTATAAGCATCATACAGATAGGTATATAACTTTTTCGTCAGCGATATCAACTGATGTGCATCAGAAGGCGTGATATTACCTAACTGCTGATTGATTTCTATACTTTGAAGTATATCAGTCTCAACTAGATTTTTCAACGAATTGATAGTGGTTTTATCTGGGCCGTTTTTTCTGTTCATAAGTTTTCTCAACTTGAGGAGATGAAAAGGAATAAGGATTATCATCTTGCGGTCGTTGAGTTCCTGGGCACTCAACTGAGCCAGTTTTACGGTTGGTACAGAGTAAATATATGGGGAGTTGTTCTGAAAATCAAGTTTAAGCTGTAGTTCATCAGGAACAGACGATGATACATCACCAAGATAAATGATTCGTGGTTCGGGAAAGTGTAAGGTGTAAACAGGTTTGTTGTCAAATTCTGTCGTATGTATTTCCTTGTTTACATCAGCATAGCCGTAGCCATAGGAGAATACCCTGAAAACTATTTCGTTATCTTCTGTGATCTGTGCCAAAAAGACCGTTTATCATGTTGGTTACAGCTTTGGATGATAAAGTCAGCATTTTCTTAAATGCATGGTCGAATATCTGGTCAGCAGATTTCTTAGTGGTGTAGGTATCACCACGGTAATTTCCCTGTTTTGTATTTTTCAAATAGTGTCCTCCGATAAAATTTGTATTCCAGCTGGTAGGCATACATTAAATCAATCTTCAGATAAAGTCAATAAAATGGCAAACATTCCTCAATAAAGCGAAATTTGGGGCTTTTTTAGGGGCCATTCTCCAAATTGTATAGTAATTTACAGATTTAAACATCGATTTTTGATGGCATCTAAACAAAAAGCTTTCGACTGCAATATGACCAGCCGAAAGCTTTTTAATAGAAAATGTTAGTGTAAGTTAATCATATTATTTTATTTTGAAAGTTACTCTCTGTACCTTGCCGTCCTTGGACCAGATGATGAGCTTGTGTGTTCCCTTCTTAAGAACAGCCTTGCCCGGTTTTACAGCCTTACCGTCCAGCTTCATTTTCGCAAGACTTTTAGGATTGGATACTGTAAGCTTCTTGCCAGGTTTGTAAGTCTTGCCATTTACGACGGACTTGCTTCTGGCGGTCTTGTTCACCTTGGTTGTGGAAGCGCAGAGCCTTGTTACCTTCTCTGCATCTTTGATGACCCATGATACGGTTTTACCGTCCTTGGATACTGTGCCGTTTGTGAAGTTGACCTTGGACTTGAATGTTATTTTCATGCTCATGTAGAAAGATATGTCATCCATATCAGTCAGGTTGATGGAAGAACCAGGGCCATAGGAAGAACCCTTCTGGGCTGATTTAGGATCAAGTGTTGCAAAGAAATACTTAGGTGATACGCAAACATTGGTATATCCCGCTTCACTGAGTAACTTCTCTATATCACTCAGATTTTTGTTATGGATGGTTGAATAAAAAATATTGTAGTAAATTCCATCAAGTTTTTTCTTGGTGTATTTAGCACCGGATTTCTTCATTTCCTTAATAAGTTCTGTTTTGCTTGAATCCATGTTCTGGGCAAGAGCATTCAGTGCTTCATCATCAAAACCAATGGAAACAGTGCAGCTTGCCTTGGTTGCAGAAGTGATCTTTACACTGGTTGTCGTTGCGATACCACATCCCGTCAGGGCAAATCCGAATACGAAGATGCACATGGTGAGCAGCAGATGTTTTAAATGCTTGTTCATAATAATTATAACCTCCCTTTTCAAAAACATTATATAACTCCCTACATTTCAAATATATTGTGGCAGACAGAAAAATGTCAATAGCAGAAAAGGAAAAATCAACCAATATTCCATACTTTTATAACAGAAAAATCATAAAGCTAAATTTATGATTATAGTAGAACATCTTACAAAATGCTATGGAGATTTCATAGCGGTGAGAGACCTGTCATGGCAAAGAGGACAGAGATGCATCAGCAGCGAAGCCCAAGATGAGACATTTGCACTTAATAAAATAAAGTGATGGACCGGTACGGTTGCCAAAATAAACCGTATACTCTGAATAAAATAAACAATTAAAGAATTGGCAAAAAACATTGACCTTGGTATTATACCAGACTCTACAATGAGTGAAAATTAAAAGCAAGAACACATGGAAGAGAGCAAAGGAGCTCATAGGAATATGACTCCGCTGCTCTCTTTTTTATTTGTAAGGAGGAATGGATATGAAGAAGATAGAACTCATCATCAGACCAGAGAAGCTTGAGCCACTCAAGAAGATACTCAGCAAGAATGAATACAGCGGACTCACCGTCATGTCGGCCATGGGCTGCGGACACCAGAAGGGCTACAGCGAAGAATTCAAGAAGCTTGGGATGGAGATCAATCTCCTGCCAAAGCTCTACGTCATGACCGTGATACTTGACGAGGATCTGGATGACATACTCACAGAGATATGTGAGAAACTCTCCACCGGTCAGGTTGGAGACGGAAAGATATTTATAACAAATGTTGACGATGTCATGAGGATAAGGACAGGAGAACACGGAGAATCAATACTTTGATTACTACTTTAGAAAAGAGTGAGGTGAGTTGCTGATGGAAGAGAGAAAAGCAATAGTACAGCTTAAAAACATAACAAAGTCATTTGGCGACAATCAGGTGCTGAAGCCCATCAGCCTTGACATATACGAGGGAGAGTTCCTGACATTGCTTGGTTCATCAGGCTGTGGCAAGACGACCACACTTCGTATCATTGCAGGTTTTGAGACACCCACGGGGGGAAATGTATACATAGAAGATAAGGATGTCACAGAGCTGGCACCGTACAACAGGGATGTCAACACGGTGTTTCAGAGTTACGCTCTTTTCCCTCACATGACAGTCTTTGACAACATAGCATTTGGCCTTGTTGAGAAGAAGATGGACAAGAAGGAGATAAAGAAAAAGGTTCTGGAAATGTTGGATCTGGTGCAGCTCCATGGATTTGAGAAGAGAAAGCCATCGCAGATGTCAGGTGGACAGAAACAGAGAGTTGCAATTGCCAGGGCACTGGTAAACTCACCGAAGGTACTGCTTCTTGATGAGCCGCTCGGAGCACTTGATCTGAAACTCAGAAAGCAGATGCAGGTGGAGCTCAAGAGGCTGCAGAAGAAGCTGGGAATCACATTTGTGTATGTAACCCATGATCAGGAGGAGGCGCTTACCATGAGCGACAGGATAGCTGTCATGCATCAGGGACACTTCGAGCAGATCGGTACGGCAAAAGAGATATACGAGAATCCACAGACCAAATTTGTTGCAAGCTTCATAGGAGAGTCCAACATATTCGAGGCAAATGTGGACACCATAGAAGGCACTGATCTTGGGCTTACGATGGAGAATGGAAAGGTCAGAGCGAAGGGCGAGGGCTTTGTTAAGGAAGAGATCGTGTACATATCGGTACGTCCCGAAAATACGCATCTGTCAGACAAGCCGGTGGATGGATTTACACTGAAAGGAATCGTCAAGGATCAGATCTATGTTGGTTCGGTCCTTAAGACTATAGTGGAACTGCCAAATGGCAAGGAAGTCAAGGTCAACAATCATCCTGATGCCACGGTATATCCTGATGGCACGGCAGTGTCAGTGTACTGGGAGCCGGACAAGGCGGTTGTCATACACACCAAGGAGGATAAGATGTACGACGCCATAGAGGATGCAGTTCTTAAATAAGAAATATCTGCGTGTAATGATAACCGGATTAAGTTTCGGCTATGCAAGGAGGCTTTGCTATGAAAGAAAAAAAGAAAAAGGAGAAAAAGAACACTCTGCCGATATTATGTATGGTTGGTCCAACATCCCTGTGGCTGTTGTTTTTCCTTCTCATCCCACTTATATATGTTGTGGTCATAAGTTTTATGACGAAGGGTGCATATGGCGGAGTTGTCGGCAAGTTCTCAATTGACAGTTATAAGAAGATATTTGATCCGCTGTATCTGACGGTCATGTGGAAGTCGGTTGTCATGGCATTTGAGACAAGCGTGATATGCCTCATCATATCTTATCCATTTGCTTATATGCTGTGCAAGGTGCCGGACAAGATACGCGGAATGCTCACACTTCTCATCATGCTGCCATTCTGGGTAAATGGTCTCATCAGACTGAATGGATGGTCAAATATACTGAGAGACAGCGGCTTTGTAAATACATTGTTGATGAAGATAGGAATCATAGACCAGCCGATACAGATGATGTACTCGGAGGGGGCAGTCCTCTTCGGCATGGTGTATACCTTCTTCCCATTTATGGTACTGCCGCTCCAGAGCAGCATATCAAAGCTCGATCATTCGCTGGTTGAGGCGTCATACGATCTGGGGGCAAGAAAGATAAAAACATTTATCAGAGTCATACTCCCGATGACGCTCCCGGGAATATTTGCAGGAACGATACAGGTATTCATACCGAGCCTTGGAGCATTCTTCATATCGGATGTCATGGGCGGCGGCAGCGCGGCATATCTTGGCAATCTGATACAGAACCAGTTCCTTGTGGCACGTAACTGGCCACTGGGCGCAGCGTTCTCGGTACTTCTGATCATCTTCACTCTGGTTGTGCTGAAGGCGTACAGCAAGGTTGGAGATCTGGATGATCTGGCATAAGGAGGGATGGATATGAAGCGAAAAGAAAAGAAGAAGATGGGCGCGGGATCGATCATATTCATGGCACTTGTATATCTGTTCCTGTACATGCCGGTATTTGTCATCATCCTGTTCTCGTTCAACAAGAACAATACAAATATGGTGTTTGACGGATTCACACTCAAGTGGTATCTGGAGGTGTTCCAGGGGGACTCACTTCTGAAGAACTTCTGGCTGTCCATAGAGCTGGCGTTAGTGTCCATGGTCATATCGGTGGTTCTAGGAACTCTGGCAACCATAGGACTTTACAGGTACGAGTTCAAGCTCAAGAAGTTTATCAACGGACTTCTGTACGTGCCGATAGTCATCCCGGAGCTGGTTATAGGCCTTGCCTCACTGGCATCGTTTTCCAAGATGGGCATGACCATGGGATTTGCGACCATGGTGTTCGCACACGTTACATTTTGTCTGCCATTTGTCATCATCACACTGAGATCACGAATTGCGAATTTTGACAGCTCTATAGAGGAGGCAGCCATGGATCTCGGGGCAAATCAGTGGCATACGTTAAAGCGAGTCACCATTCCAATGCTGACACCTGGAATCATATCCGGAGCGCTGCTTTCCATCACACTCTCGATAGATGATGTAATAATCAGCTACTTCGTATCCGGAGCCGGGGATATCACATTCCCTATCAAGGTATACGGAATGGTCAGAGGCAAGATCACCACAAATGTATATGTCATATCAACTTTGATGATAGTCGGAATAGTTGTGATCTACCTCCTTGCGGGGGCACTTGGAAGGTTTATATCAAAGCGCAGGGAGATAAGAGACATCCGCAAGATAGATGCGCAGTAATTCGGGAATACAGAATATGTTCCGAAGACATATATGGCAAGGAGGCGTAACAAATGGATGAAACGACAAAGATGACAGCAGACCTTATAGTGTATGGAAAAATCTATACGGCGGACAGCAAACGCAGTCTGGCGCAGGCTATGGCGGTCGCCGATGGAAAGATCATATACGTGGGTGACAGAGCCGGTGCAGAACGCTATGCAGGCGAAAATACACAGGTTATAGAACATGACAAAGGACTTGTGATACCGGGAATGACAGAGGGACATGCACACATATCAAGCACCACTGAGATAGTGTATGGTGTCAGCCTTGCAAATAAGGAGAGCATAGACGATTATGTGACGGCGATAAAAGATTATATGGCGAGCCACCCTGACGAGAAGGTTGTGAGCGGTTCCGGTTTTGAAAATGGAGTATTTGGATCCTTGGGACCGACCGCTGACATACTGGATGACATATCGACAGATGTGCCGATGGTCATGATAAGTGAGGATCACCACTCATATTGGGTGAACAGCAAAGCTATGGAACTTGTCGGGATTGATGAAACTACCGCTGAGGTTCCCAATGGTGTGATAGTGAGGTATCCGGGAACAAGCAGACCAACGGGATGGTTCAAGGAGATGGCGGGCAATCTGTTCAGTGCGGTGCTGCCTGAGATGACTGCTGACAACTTTGCACATGCCATAGAATGTTATCAGGATATAGCCTTGTCAAATGGCGTCACAATAGCATTTGAGCCAATGTTTGACAAGAAACAGAACTATGACAGAAGATTTGCCGGATATGCAAAGCTTAACAGCGAGGGAAAACTAAAGGTGACATTCAGGGTAGGTTACACGCTAGAGCCTGTTGATGATGAGGACTATGTGTTTGCTGAACTTGCAAAGTATCATGAGAAGTTCCGGTATGTTCCTAAGATACAGGTGAACACGTTAAAGATATTTGCAGATGGAGTAGTGGAAGGTCATACAGCTTTTCTCAGAGATGATTACGCGGATGCCCCAGGAGATAAGGGTGAGCCGATGCTCAGCCAGGAGAGGACAAATGCGGCGGTGAAACGTGCTCTTGATGCGGGATACGATGTACATGCACACGCGATCGGCGATGCTGCGATAGACGAGGTGCTGAATGCATATGAGTACGGACAGACAGAAACAGACAGGGATTACAGAAATGCCATAACACATCTTCAGGTCATGGTGCCGGAGCATGTGGACAGGATGAAGAGCCTTGGTGTGGTGGCAGTCACCAATCCATACTGGCACTTCAGGAACAGAGTGTATTATGACACTTTGGAGAAGCCATTTCTCGGAGAAGAAAGAGCCTCCAAGGAATACTATATGAGATCCATTACAGATGCTGGAATCGTCACAAGCTGTGCCAGCGACTTCCCTGTAACGGTTCCACCGAGAACTATGGATGCACTTCATCTCATGGTGAACAGAAAACAGCCCGGACATCCGGAGATGGAAGAGATGGGTGCCGGCGAGACGATAAGTGTTGAGGATGGTCTTCAGGTCCTCACATATGGCGGAGCATACCAGAACAGGCTTGAGAAGACAAAGGGTTCCCTTGAAGCAGGCAAGGATGCCGACTTCGTATTGCTGGATTCGGATGTCCTTACTATCCCGAAGGAAGACATCTACAAGACACAGGTTACAGCCACTTATATATGTGGTGAGAAAGTCTGGGCGTAAGAATAAACAACCAGACTGGTGTTCAATAAAAGGAGGAAATGACTATGATAAGAGGAAAAATCAAAAAAATGATGGCTGCAGCACTTGCAGCGACAATGGTATTTACGATGACAGCATGTGGCAACGATTCAGAAGAGAAAACTGCAGACGGATACGCAAAGGAGATATATCTGTACAACTGGTCAGAGTATATGAGTGAAGATGTTCTCAATAAATTTGAGGAGGAATATGGCATAAAGGTAGTGGAGACTACATTTGAGTCGAATGACGAGATGCTGGCAAAGCTCATGGCGGGAGGCGGATCAGAATATGACATTGCAGTACCTTCAAACTTCTACATAGAATCTATGAAGGCAAATGATCTGCTTGAGCCTCTGGACAAGGATGTGATCACCAATTATGACAATATCGATGAGACTTACAGGACAATGCAGTGTGATCCGGATGGAGAGTACTGTGTTCCATATATGGGAACATCCTGTGTATGGATAGCAAATAAAAAGATGCTGGACGACTATGGTATAGAGATCCATAAGATGGACGACTTGAAGAATGATAATCTGAAGAATAATATTTTGCTTGTGGATGATTCCCAGGCTATTATGAGTGTAGGTCTGCTGGGATGCGACCTTGATCCTACATCGGGCAACCTCGATGATATTGCAAAGGCAAAGGATTATATAAGTGGACTGAATCCATATATCAAGGCATTTGCAGCGTCAACAGACACGAGAGACAGTATGGCAAAGGGAGAGGTAGCAGTTGCTCTCATGTACAGCGGCGAGGCACTCCAGGCGATGAAGGAGAATCCGGATCTTGAGGTAGTCATGGATGGTGAGCAGTGTTCACTCTCAATGGATACAATGGTCCTGCTCAAGGGCTCAAAGCACAAAGAGGAGGCAGAGCTGTTCCTTAACTTTATATTGAGACCTGACATATCCGCAGAACTCACAAATGAATTCCAGTTCATCTGTGCCAATAAGGCAGCAGTAGAATATCTGGATGATGACCTGAAAAACAGTCCACTGTGTGTGCTCACAGATGATATGAAGAAGAGGATATTTATGATAAATACATTTGATGCAGATGCGATATCAGCTGAGACAGATGCGGTCATGGAGATCAAATCATCCAGATAGGAACAGCCTATGGGTTTGCAGAAAAAGATACGTGTAGACACATCTATAAAAAATAAAAACGCGAAACTCAATATAAAATATGCAATATTACAGATGATGTTCTGGACCTGTGCGGCATCTGCGTACGCATACCTCACGCAGATGCTGCAGTACAAAGGTTTTACGGACGGACAGATAGGAGTAATAAATGCGGTAAAATTATTTTCAACTGTAGTGTTTCAGATAATCATAGGTGTATTTTCCGACCGGCATGCAGAACGTATCCAGTTAAAATATATCATCTCAGTGCTGACTGCTGTGGCGCTGCTGTTGACATTTGTTTTTTATGAGTATAAATTATCGTTTGTGCAGACAGTGATGCTGTTCATCGGATTTGGTGCAACATTTACATGCATATCACCGCTTATAGATTCCCTGTCCATAAAGTATATGAACGGCGGCAGAAATATCAACTACCCTATATGCAGGGCAGCAGGTTCCTGCGCGTGGGCTGTGGCATGTGTGCTGTTTGGGGTGTTCTGTGACAGGTATGATGCGAACAGGCTTCTGATACTACAGATGCTGTTCACCGCCATGATGCTGGCGGTGCTGCTGGTCATGGATGATACATCATCCTGCAGCGATCGCAGGGCTTTGGGCGCAAGAGAGAGAATAGCTGCAGCAAACATCACGGAGACCCGGAAAACAGAGGTACACACCGCAGGATATCTGCTCACAACATACCCGAAGTACAGGTGGTTTCTCATAGGTTCAGCGGTTATGTTCATGGGATATAATGTTGGAACGACATTCCTGATAAATGTGTTTGAACGCCTGGGTGGCAATAATTTCCATTATGGACTGGCTGAGTTCGTGATGGCGGTCAGTGAAGTCCCGTCGGCATTCCTGCTCATAAAATTCAGAAAACGGATATCTCTTGACAAGATAATGCTGTGCTGTGCGGTGTTCATGACATTCAAGAACATGTTCGCGGCATTCTCGGACAATGTGTGGGTGATCGTCATATCCCAGGGATGCGAGATGCTGGGCTTTGGGTTATTCTATTCAGGAAGTGTGTATCTTATAGAAGAGATGCTGTCACCCGCTGATGTGGTGAAGGGAATGTCATTGATAAACGCGTTTACGGTGGGAGCCGGAGAGGGGATAGGAGCTCTGCTGTGTGGATGGATAAATTCCAGATACGGACTTACAGTGCTCATGGATTCCAGCGTAGTGATAAGTGCAGTGTCCATTGTATGTATAGTGATCATGTGTCGTGCGTCAAAAGAGATTCATGGCAAAATAATAAAAACAGCTGATATATGACGAGAGAAAGGTTTGGTAAGGATTATGAAGAACCGAGATGTAGAATCAGAAGCGGCAGGAAGAAAGAGCAATATAGAAACAGACAAGCAGAATATAAGCTTCCTCTACCTCAGCGAGGAGGATATGATAGATGCGGGTGTTCTCAACCCGGGAAGATGTGTGGATGTCATGGAGGAGACCATGGGACTCATGGAGGACGGAGATTTCCTCATGGGTGGTCCGTACAATGACGCACATGGCCTTATGTTGTACTTCCCAAAGAAGTCACCGATAGAGAATTTCCCGGTCAACAATGCCAGAGACAGGAGATTCATCGCCATGCCGGCATACCTGGGCGGAAGATTCCATGTGGCAGGAGAGAAGTGGTACGGTTCAAATGGCAACAACAGAGCCATAGGGCTCCCTCGTTCCATACTGATGATGATGCTCAACGATGTGGAGACAGGAAAACCTCTGGCATATATGTCCGGAAATCTTCTGAGTTCCATGAGAACAGGTGCCATGCCTGGACTTGCGGCAAAGCTTCTGGCAAGGAATGACTCAAAGGTACTCACATTGGTCGGTCCCGGAGTCATATGCAGATCAAGTCTCAGAGCCATAATGTCACAGAGATTTGACATAGACACCATCAAGATAAAGGGCAGCTCACCGACATCGGCAAATGCGATCAAGATGAAAGAGTACATAGAGGAAAATTATCCTCAGGTAAAAAATATAGTTCTGTGCAAGAATATGGAGGAGGCACTTAAGGATGCCGACATCATAACTGAGGCAGTCTCATGCAAGGAGGGCGAGTGGCCAGAGTACAAGCGAGAGTGGCTCAAGCCTGGAGCGCTGGTCATCTCTACAAGTACCTTCAATATGGAGCATAAGAGCATTGTTGACTTGAAAAAAGTCATAGACAACTACGGAATGTACGAGAATTATGCAGAGGAAGATAATGTTGGATATGATGCGGAGGGCAACAGACTCCACACAGGCTGCATGGGAGAGGACTTCGTATACATGGTGCAGGATGGATTGATAGAGAGGGATTCCCTTACTACATTCGGGGAGATAATCCGTGGCAAGAAGCCCGGCCGTGAATCTGACGACGAGATCATCCTCGTATCCATAGAGGGCATGCCGACAGAGGACGTTGCATGGGCGTACGAGTGTTACACCTACGCCCTTGTACATGATATCGGCACGAAACTCAAAGTCTGGGATCGCCCATATGCATTTTAAAAATTCCGAGAACCAGCTTTGAATAATAAGTCGTAGTCAGGCTCAAAACATATATTCAGCAAAAAAGTCCGTGTATGTACATGGACAATCGGTAGTGAATACAGCCGAGCTTCGAGCATTTCTGTGCTAAGGCATAGCACGCAAACGCCATTATCGCGTGCGGAGCCGCATGCATATAGAAATGCTTGAAGCGACAGCTGTAGAACGTGATTGACCATGTACATACACGGACTTTTTTATGTTGGATATATGTTTTGAGCCGTCCGGCATTTATGCTTCAAACAATTGGTGACAAAGTTTAATGGTTTCCGGGTTTGTGCTGCTGCTGTAGAACTCCACAGCACCCTTCTCTATGGAAGGTGTAAGGAGTTCCGCGATGCGCAGTCTCCTCTGAAGCTCCAGGGCGGTGCCGTGGGCTCCATTGAATATCTTCACATCAGGTCCGGCTATGCGCTGTATAACCTTTTCCACAAAAGGATAATGAGTGCAGCCGAGAACGATGGCATCCACATGCTTCTCCAGAGATGGGGCGAGCAGTCCTTTCAGAAATTCTGTGATCTCATCACCATCGAATATTCCTCTCTCAACATAATCTGCAAGGCCCGGACATGGAACCGGGTAGATATCGGACTCCTTGGAATAATGTTTCATGAGTTCATGAAATTTAGGTAGAGCCAGTGTGGCAGGGGTGGCCATGACGGCAACCTTGTCGTGCTCCTTCCACAGAACCGCAGGCTTCAGAGCCGGCTCAATGCCTATGATAGGAATTGAGGGATACTGCTGTCTCAGCGTGGATGCTGCAACACTCGTGGCGGTGTTGCAGGCGATTACGATAGCCTTCACATCCTTTGCGAGAAGAAAATTGGTACACTGCTCCGATCTCTCAAGAATGGCCTCTCTGGTCTTTGTTCCATAAGGTGCGTGTGCTGAATCACCAAAATATATATAATTTTCACAGGGCATGAGTTCCACGATGTCTCGTAGAACGCTTATTCCGCCGAGCCCTGAGTCGAATACTCCAATTGAACGTGTGTCCATGATCAAATCTCCAATATCTCTTGTAGTCATTATCTCTATTGACAAAGATAATTATCTCCTGTAGAAAAAAAGACATAATTATCTTCAACAACAAATTATACTATCATAGTTTACAAAAAACAACTTACAGGAGTATATAAGATTGTTATTGGACGAATAAGTCATGGCTGAATGCTGATATATCATTAAATGTTTATAAACTGTAGACTATTTACAAATAGTAGTGTTAGAATGATACGGGTTATAAAGAAAGGCGGATGATGAAATGAAACAGAATCTGGTATCTATAGTAAAAGATAAGATGATCGAATATTATGCCGGAGACTCAAGACGGGTACATCATTTCCTCAAGGTGCACTCATTTGCAAAACTGATCGCGGAGCTGGAGAATATGCAGCCGGACGAGCTGGAGGTTCTGGAGATAGCGGCACTCACGCATGATATAGGAATAAAGAATGCAGAATTGAAATATGGATATAACAACGGACGTCTTCAGGAGCAGGAGGGACCACCGGAAGCACGGAGACTGCTCAGGGAAGCCGGTGCAGGAGAAGCTTCGGTTGAGAGAGCCTGTTATCTGGTGGCACATCACCATACATACAGGAATATAGACGGTCTGGATTATCAGATACTGGTAGAGGCAGACTTCCTTGTCAACATGTATGAGGATAAAGCGGATGCGGATACTATAAGGAAAGCGTATGACAATATATTTGCCACAGAGACAGGAAAACGTCTGTGCAGACAGCTCTTTTCGCTGGAATGTTGAAAAAAAGATTAATTATGTTATACTAAACAGGTCAGAGACAGTGAGGGTATACGAGCGCACTGTCAGATATGGAGGAGAAAGATGAAGCTTTATATATCAAAGTTATTATCTACGATACTGCCGGTGATAGGAGTGCTGTGTATATTTGGCTTTGCATTTGCGGGCAATATAGCCATGGGATGGGTGCTCTTCGTGGTGCTGGCATTGGTGTCGGGATTGATCAACACGATATTCTTCAGATGCCCCCACTGTGGCAAGGCCATACCGGCCAACAGTACAGTGAATCAGAAGTATTGCCCATTGTGCGGAGAGGATCTTGGCATGAGGCCATCCAGAATCAGCTATTATGGCAGATGCCGCAGGAACAAGAATGGCACATTGAGAGCGTACTCAACCGTCGGACCGATGGTACTTATAGTGAGCGTGTTCATACTTCTGCTTATAGTGATTGCCGTGTTCGGTGTAGACAGCCTGAACAAGGGTATGGGACGTATTGCGGTTATTCTGACAGTTATAGTCAGCGTGGTTCTTGCAATATTCTGCAGGATAGCGGTATCGTCGGCGGCAAAGCTTGATGACAAGGCGATATATTACAGCAAAGTGCCATTTAAGTGGAGAAAATACGAGATAGATGATATAGTAGAGAATGAGAGCCTGGTAAAACCATTCTACCACGTGAACAGAGGCTATATATTTGCAACCTCCAGGGGGCTGGTGGCGATACCTATGGCATCCTATGCGGGAGGTCAGGAATTCTTCACAGAGTTCACTTCAAGGATTGGTCAGAGTATGCCGGATGTCAGACCGGATCTGGTCCTGTCAAAGAGATCAGAGCAGGCAAAGGCCGATGAAGAAAGATACGAAGAGGCGGTCAGGCTCTACAATGAGCACTACGGAGAGAAGAAATAGATGACGGATAAGACCTGTCATGATCAGAGTATTAATAATGAAAGGGAAAACACATGGACGCAAAAGACATTGGAAAGAAAGTAGAGAACCCGGTATTGATCGATGCGATGAAGAGACTCAGGGAGAACGAGAACAGCGATACACTCAGAGCCTTTTTCGGCGCAGTAGTACATTCAGTATTTATATTACCGGCACAGTTTGAGACAGACCCTGTAAAGACAGAGGATGGCAAAGCAACCTTCGAGCAGGGAGTAAAGATCAATTTTGCACTCCTGACGAATGCAGATGGCAACAAGGTGCTGCCATGCTTTACAGATGAGGAAACATTTGCCGCATCACAGTTTGGTACAGACGGCTTTAAGAGGATAATATTCGCATACAAGCAGGTTGAGGATCTTGTGTCCAACTCCAATGGCAACATAGGCGGAATAGCCATGAACCCATTCACAGAGAACTGCTTTGTGTCAGGTGAGTTCATCAGACAGTACAAGGAGAGTCAGGAGACAGGTCTTGTACAGAACAGGATCAAGCCGGGCACCAAGGTGAAGCTGAGAACTCCGAAGTATCAGCCGGTCAATATGCTTGAGGAGGCATCCAGGTTCCTTGCCGAGGACGGAACAGTCAACAGAGCATACATCCAGATGATGGAGGAGCAGGGCAGCGAGGATAAGTATCTTATATCAGTTGAGATGCAGGAAGGCGCAGATGAGAAGCCTGTATTCGCAAAGCTTATACCACTGCTCAAGCCGCATTCATTCGGAATCAACATAGCATTTATCAGAACTGACAGCGCGCTTGGAGGTCAGGCAGCACATATGACAAAACCATTCTTTACCAAAGAAGGCCTAGAAGATTAGACGAGAGGTAAGATTATATTATGCTGAAAAAATATATCACGATATTTCTTATATCCATGGTGCCGATACTGGAGCTTCGTGGAGCGATACCGTATTCGGTGGCATATGGACTTCCGAGCCTTCCATCATTCATAGTGTGTGTCATAGGTAACATGATACCTGTGCCGTTCATATACTGGTTCGCACGCAAGGTGCTGGAGTGGGGCAAGGATAAGAAGTTTATTGGAAAATTCTTCACATGGTGTCTCGTCAAGGGAGAGCGTGGAGGTCAGAAGCTTATGGCAAAGTCAGGAATGGGAGTGTACATAGCACTTCTGCTGTTCGTGGGAATACCACTTCCGGGAACCGGGGCGTGGACAGGAACACTGGCAGCCAGTTTCCTTGAGCTTGACTGGAAGAAAAGCGTTATCATGGTCATGCTGGGAGTGATCATGGCAGGAGTGATCATGTACCTTGGAAGTATAGGATTGTTCGGAGCGATAGGTCTTTTGAAATAATACTGATATAAGTAAGATTTACAGAGAGGTTGATAAATATGGCATTTAATCCGGGAATGATGTTTAAGATCAAAGGAGCCTGGGAGCGGTTCGTCCAGAATCATCCAAAGTTCCCTATGTTCCTCAGAGCAGCCGCAGCCACAGGAATAAAGGAAGGCTATATAATAGAAGTGAAGATCACAGATACAGAGGGCAAGACCATTTGTACCAATGTGAAGCTCACAGATTCCGACATGGATCTCATAGATGTCATAAAAGACATGAGTACAAACGTAAGATAGACGGACAGGATCAAATATACTAGAAATTATATAAAAGACTTCTTGACTTGCATAGGTCGATTGTGTTATTGTAGACTTTGCGATGAAAGAGGTCTTTTTTTTGTGCCTTAAAATAACAATGGAGGTAAGTGGAAATGCGCGTTAAAATAACATTGGCATGTCAGGATTGTAAACAGCGTAATTACAATATGACAAAGGATAAGAAAACGCATCCAGACAGAATGGAAACAAAGAAGTACTGTAGATTCTGCAAGGCTCATACAGTACACAAGGAGACAAAATAGTCTGAACCAGTAAGGAGGAATAGAGTTATGTCTAAATCTAGTAAAGAAGAAAAGTCAAATACTCTCAAGAGAAGCTGGTTTCAGGAATTAAAGGGAGAGTTCAGAAAGATTACATGGCTTGACAAGAGCTCCCTTGCAAGACAGTCATTTGCGGTAGTTGTTTCCTCAGTCGTACTCGGCTGTATCATAGCTATCGTAGATTGGTTGATCCAGATTGGTTTGAATTTCATAGTTGGGTAAAGGATGGTGAAGAATATGTCAGAGGCAGAGAATGCAAGATGGTATGTTGTTCATACCTACTCAGGATATGAAAACAAAGTAAAGGCTGATATTGAGAAAACAAAAGAAAACAGAAATTTACAAGACCAGATTTTAGAGGTAGTCGTTCCGGTTGAAGATGCCACAGAGATTAAGAATGGTAAGCCAAAGTCGATCGAGAGAAAGATACTTCCTGGTTACGTTCTCATCAACATGATCATGAACGATGTTACATGGTATGTTGTACGTAATACCAGAGGAGTTACAGGATTTGTCGGATCAGATCCAAGAAAGCCTGTACCACTCACTGATGAGGAGCTGAGCAATCTGTATCAGACCTCAGAGGAGGTTGTCATCGATGTTGAAGTGGGAGACTCAATAACGGTTACTTCAGGTGCCTGGGAAGGCACAGTAGCAACAATTAAGGCAATTAATACTGCAAAACAGACCGTAGCCATCGAAGTAGAAATGTTTGGTCGTGTGAATACTGTTGATATTGCGTTTGCTGATATCAAGAAGTTGTAATTATCAAGTGGATTGTACCACAGTATTTTGGAGGAATGCTAAAATGGCAAAGAAAGTAGAAGGATACATCAAATTACAGATACCTGCAGGAAAGGCAACTCCTGCACCACCTGTTGGACCAGCTCTTGGTCAGCACGGTGTAAATATCGTTGCTTTCACAAAGGAATTCAATGCAAGAACAGCTAATGAAGGTGACATGATCATTCCTGTTGTTATCACAGTATACCAGGATAAGAGCTTCAGCTTCATTACAAAGACTCCACCTGCATCACTTCTTATCAAGAAGGCATGTAACATCAAGTCAGGTTCTGCAAACTCAAAGAAGACTAAGGTTGCAACAATTTCTAAGGCTAAGGTTCAGGAGATCGCTGAACTTAAGATGAAGGATCTGAACGCTGCAAGCCTTGAGTCAGCTATGAGCATGATCGCTGGAACAGCTCGTTCAATGGGCGTTACAGTTGAAGAGT
>OIYT01000690.1_pt1 | contig 29849 bp, 27 predicted proteins | sample 1588201 | NCBI WGS metagenome assembly OIYT01 (sample SAMN03283260) | human gut metagenome | biome: human-associated habitat; material: feces | host: Homo sapiens | place: USA | collected 2013
ACTTGCGAAAGTTCAAAAATTCTCGATTATTTATATTGTAATCCTGCGGCCAATTTTCTTAAAAAGTGAATCTATTTTGACGGTTACGGACTTTTTTGACAGTCTGAGCAGGGCGTGCCGCCCTGCTTTTATATCTTATTCCAGTGTCAGCTCCGCGATGACCGGATTGTGATCCGTGTAGACAAAGCCCTGATCAAGCGTCTCCACGCTTTCGAGCCGGACGTTCGGCGACAGAAGGAAGCCGTCGATGACGTAATACTGCGTCTTCGCACTGCGGGGTGAATACGGCTCGTTGAGCAGGCGGCAGGTCGGTGTGGACTTGTCGAAGGCATAGCGCCAGCCGGCGGGCGCGCTGCCCAGCGTTCCGGGCGTCCAGTCAGAGGTGGACTTGATGGGATAGGTTTCCTCCGTGCGCGGGAAGAGCTGGTTAAAATCGCCCGCCGCGACCACATAGTTGCCCTTTTCATACTCCGCTTGCAGCAGCTCCAGCAGCGCTGCGGTCTGCTCGGCCTTGCCCTCGCCGTCGTCGTAGGCCTCCAAGTGGAGGTTCACGAGCACCAGCTCCTTGTCGCTGCCGTCGATGGGGATGCGGGAGAGGAGCAGGCAGCGCTTGAGATTGGCCACGCGGACGGGCCAAGAGAAGGGACAGGGCAGCGCATAGCGCGTGGCAGACGAAATGTCATAACGGCTGAGCGTGACGAGGCCGGAATTGACGCGGCCGATGCGCTCGGAGAGCGGATAAGGCACGTATTGGCAGGAATAGTTCAGCGCAAAACGGCTCTCATAGCGCCGCAGCGCCTGCTCATAGTAGTTCCACTGGTTGAGGCGGTAGGTGCGCTTGGAGTCGGTGTCGACCTCCTGCAAAAGGATGAAGTCTGCGCCGCTCTGGCGCAGGACGGCGGAAATGCCCTTCATATTCTCCTCGACCTGCGCGCGGTCGGCCGTGCGAACGCCTTTGCCGCCGTCCATGAAAAAGTCGGCGTCCTCGCCCAAGCCCGCGTAGCCGGTGTTCAGCGTCAGCACGCGGATGGTGGTCTTGTTCAGCGTCTCGTCGGCCGTGTAGCTGCCGAATTGGGCATTCTCCGCATGGGATGGGTTATACTCCGTCATCGTCAGGTAGCCGATCAGTCCGGCCGCCGCGATCGCCGCAGAGACGGCAAGCCCAAGGACGATCTTGAGCAGGAACAGTGTGATGCGCAGCACCACATGATACCAGCGGCGGCGGCGCTTTTTCGGTCGATGCACGACCGTCGCTTCCTCCGGCGTCTCATCCGGCCAGTCCTCCGGCGCATCCTCGCGCTGCGGGAGCAGATCGGGGAAACGGTCGGTATTTTGGAAATCGTCGGGCGTCTGCTGCATAGATCGTCGCCTCCTGACGTAAAAAGTTCTGATGGATTATACCATATTTTCGCGTCGAACGCAAGCCCTTTACGCCCATTGGACGTCTGCCGCCGCCGGAAGTTCCGTGCAAAGGGCGTTGGTGGAAATTCCGGACTCTTTTGACGCTCTGCCGCAAAAGCCCACCGGCAAGCGGTGGGCTTTTGCGTTTCTTATAAGGAAGCGAGAAAATCGCGGACGGCAGCGGTATAGCCCTCCGGATCGACAAGGTAGGACGCACCGTGCGGCGCGCCCGCTACGGTAAAGAGCGTCTTTCTGGAAGCACAGGCAGCATAGTTTTCCCTGCTCATCTCGCAGGGAACAAAGCGATCGGCCTCCCCGTGCAGCAGCAGCACGGGCACACGGCAGCGGCGCAGCGCCGTGACCGCAGCGGCGCTCTCCAGATCGAAGCGCCCGAACCACTTTGCACCCAGCCGCGTCAGCGCGTAGGTCAGGCCGTCGCGGCGCTTTCGGCTGCGGATGACCGTGCGGATGATCGCCTCGGGCGAGGTGTAGCCGCAGTCGGCGATGATGCCCTTGACGTTCGGCGGGAGCGGCAGCTCCGACGCCATGAGCACCGTAGCCGCGCCCATGGAAAGGCCGACCAGAACGATGTCGCCGCCAAAGGTCGCAGCGGCGTAATTCGCCCAGTCCAGACAGTCGAAGCGCTCCAGAACGCCAAAGGTCAGGCAGCGTCCCTGACTTTCACCGTGGGCGCGCTGGTCGATCAGAAGCACGTTGTTCCCGCCGCGCAGCGCAAGCGGCAGGCCGCCCGAAAAGTCGCGCAGCCCGCTGCTGCGGTAACCGTGGAAGAGGATATGGACAGGAGCGCCGACCGCCGTTTCATAGTAGCGCGCGTGCAGGCGCAGACCGTCGCGCGAGCGGATGGTCACGTCCCGCGTGGGGACGATCCGCTCGGCCTGCTCGATGAGCGCCTTCATCTGCGGGCGCAGCGGATCGTACTGTTTCGAGCGCGGCAGGCGGTGAATATCCGTTTTGCGCGAAACGCAGAAGGCGCTGCGATAGCACCCGTAGGCGGCGGCCACGGGCAGCAGCGCAAGCGCACCGCCACACAGCAGCAGGCGCTTCATTCGGTAAAGGTGTAGCGGACGATCGTGCCGCGACCGTCGCCGGTCGTGATCACGACATCGCCCGCAAGGTTATGACCGGCGTCGATGACCGGATAGCGTCCGTTCTGCGCCACATAGGCCTCCGGACTTTCCGTCCTGATCTCCAAAAACTCCCTGCCCGCCTGCCGCTCGCCGCCGCAGGGATTGACCGTTTCGATGAGAAGTTCGTATTCCTTCATGTCATCAGCTCCTTCTGCCGCTTAGTTTAGCACAAAATCCTAAAATTATCAAATCAGACTGTCAAAAAGGTTCGTAACCGTCAAAATGATATCACCTTTTTGAGAAATCCGGCTGTGGAAATACTGCATAATCAACAACCTTTCCATCTGAAAATCGACGTACCTTGCAAGAATTTTGACTTACTTCGCAACTCACGCTCTACCGTATCTATATACGCCGACGAGCGTGAGTTGCTCGTCTTCCGAACCTTTTTGGCAGTCTGCCAGCTTACCCGTATTGTCAAAAATCCTCCTGCGCGCGCTCGGTGGAGGCGCGGACGGCAAAGCCGTCGGGGTAGCGCCGCTTCAGCTTGTCGATATTGCCCCGTAGGATGTCGCTCAGCGACAGCTCCAAGGCAGTGGCCGCCTCGGCCAAGTACCAAGCGATGTCGCCCAGCTCCTTTGCAAGATGCGCCTTGTCCAGCTCGTGTCCCTGCGCCAACCACTTTTTGACGATGTCGATCGCCTCTCCCGCCTCGCCGCACAGTCCCATGACGCTGTTGATCAGAACGTCCTTCCGATCCAGCGCGGGGTTGAGGGTCGTCATCGCGAGTCTCTGATACTCGTTTGCATCCATTTTTTGTCCTTTCTACCGCTCCAGTTCAATCCGGAAGCGGATCTCATAGCTGCGCGCCAGCGGCGCGGAAAAGTCTGCCAGGTGGTAGGGCGGGATCGTCTCGCCCGTGCAGAGGGTCTTTCCCGTCAGAAGCGCGGCAAGGGCAGCCGTGCGGGGCGTCTGTGTCAGCGCCGCCTCGATCCCCTCCGGCGTCAGGTCGCTCATCGTCGGGCGGCAGTCGCGGCAGTAGGCAAGATCCTTAAGGAAGGCAAACAGAAGCCCCTGCACAAAGGCGTCGCTGCTTCCCTTCTCGCGCTCGCCCGTGAGCCATTGCAGGCGCACTTGCCCCATGGACAAGGCGATGCCGATGGCGTTGGCTGCCGTGCCCCAACTACTGTAGCCCATCAGCCAGCGCACCGGCAGGGTCTCGTAGCTCTGCGCGCGGGCGCTGGCGTTAATGACGACGGTCGGCACACCGCGCCGGTCATTCTCCCGCCACGCCTGCATCAGCTCCTGCGCCGCCTGCTCGTCGCTGCCGCGCGTGAGCACCAGCGCCTGCAAGTCAAAGCACGACTCGTCCTGCGCCGCGCCGAGCGCCTGTAGGTGCAGCTCGACCGACTCGCGCAGGGTGCCGAAGTCATAGGCATCGGCCACCTCATCCGCGCCGCCGCCAAAATAGCGCACGCTATAGCGGTAAGTCTCTCCGCCGAGCGCGCCGTAAGCGCGGGCGATCTGCATCAGCCCCAGCTCGTCCGTGCCGCACAGGAGCAGCCCGTTTTCGCCCAGCAGGGCGCGCAGATAGCGAATCTCGTTAGACTGGATCGTCGTGCGCGAGGAGGAGTCGTCCACGCCGATGAGCAGATGCGCAAAATCCTGCCCATGGCGCACAAGGTAGTCGCCAAGGCGCTGCTTGCGCTGCCGTGCGGCAAGATAATGCGTCAAAATCTCTTCGGGCAGCGCCGGAACGATCTCTTCCCCGTTCTCGTCATAGCGGTAGCCCGCGACTATATTTTCAAGCGTCAGCTCCTCCCCCGTCAGCTCGCGCCGCGCGAGCTTGCCATAGGCGCGGGTGACGTTGTACTCCGCGTGTCCCAGTCCGGCGTAGCCCAGCGTGGTGGCAAGGCGCATGACGGTATCGAAGACATAGACGGGCTTGCGCTTCGCGATCTCGGCAAGCGCGTCGATCATTTCAAACTCACGTGTCAGATCCGTACCGTCCATCCAGCGGCTGTTGACCAAGCCGCCGGAGAGCAGTTGGTCGGCGCTGACGATCAGCGCGTCGCACTCCGGCTCGACCGCAAGCAGCCACGCAAACAGCGCCTCGCGGTCGCCGTAGGCCGTGCCGTTCGCGTTCGGGCTTTGCCCGTCGAGCCGCGTGGCATAGAGCGCCTCGTCCGGCTGCAAAATGCGAAGGTTCGCGCTCTGTGCCAGATAGATTGAGCGCTGATCGTTGACCGGACGGTTATCCAGCGGCAGGTAGGCAACGGTATAGCCCGCCGCGCAGAAGCCCTCGCCGTGCTGCGGACGCGCCTGCTCCGGCAGGAAGCGACACAGCAGCGCGGCCAGTTGGGCGCGCGTCGTCGTCTGCTGCGGGCACAGCCAGTTCTGCCCGCCGTCACGGCTGCCGTTCAGGATGCCCTGCGCCACCGCCCAGCCCATTGCCTCGCTTGCCCACGGGCTGACGGATGCGGCATCGGGAAAGGCATCGAGCGCGCCGGAGGGCGTCTCCCGCCCGCAGTAGCGGGCGTAGCGATAGAGAAAGACCGCCGTCTGCTCGCGCGTCAGCGCATCGTCGGGGCCGAAGCGATCGTCGCCGTAGCCGCCGGCAAGCGCCTCGGCGCACGCCCAGCGCACGGCCGGTTCATACCACGCGCCCTCGGGCACATCGGAAAACGCGCCGTCACGCGCCTGCGGCTCGCCCTCCATGCGAAACAGGATCGTCACGAGCGCCGCGCGCGTGGCCGCCTCATCGGGGGAGAAACGGTCGGGCGCGGTGCCGCGCATCCAGCCGCGCCGGACGGCGCTTGCCACCTCGTCTGCGTACCACGCGCCCTCCGGCACGTCGGAAAATGCGGAGGCCGCAGGCACGAAGGCCGCCAGCAGGGCGATGACCAACAGCAGGGCAATGAAGCGTTTCATAATTTATTCCTCCAATATCCCATTGTTTCCGAAAAGAAACAGCCCGCGCAGCACCGAAAGGATACCGCGCGGGCTGTTTCTACGTATTACACATTCGTGTAGAGCATTGCCACAAAGAGCGTCAGCAGGACAAACACGGCCGCGACCCACTTGGTCAGGCGGGCGAGCTTGGCGTCGAGCGTAGCGGCCTGACCCTTGCCGAAGAAGGAGTCCGCATTGCCGCCGGTCAGGGCGCTCATGCCGTCGTCCTTGCTGGACTGGAGCATGATGATGACCGTCAGAACGACGCTGGAAATGAGCTGAACGATCAGCAGAATGGTCTTAAGTGCATTCATGGAAAACCTCCGTTTGTTCCGCGCTTACGGCAGGCGGTAGCCGAGATCGAGTCCCTGTGAAGGACATATTTACAGACAGTACACTGAGTGTACCACAGCTTGCGTCATTTTTCAAGCATTATTTTTACGATTTCCACGTTCCCGTGGCGGCGCAGGTCAGGTAGGCATTGATAAAGCCGTCGAGCGCGCCGTCCATCACGGCGGCGATGTTGGACGTCTCATAACCCGTGCGGGTGTCCTTGACGAGCGTATAGGGCATGAAGACATAGTTGCGGATCTGACTGCCCCACTCGATCTTGAGCTGCGTGCCCTTGATGTCGGAGATCTTGTCCAGATGCTCGCGCTCCTTGATCTCGATGAGCTTCGAGCGCAGCATCCGCATACAGGTCTCCTTGTTCTGGAACTGGTCGCGCTGCGTCTGGCAGGAGACGACGATGCCCGTGGGCTTATGGATCAGGCGGACGGCGGAGGAGGTCTTGTTGATGTGCTGGCCGCCCGCACCGGAGGAGCGGTAGACCTGCATCTCGATGTCCTCCGGCCGGATCTCGACGTCCTTGGAGTCGTCGCTGATCTCCGGAATGACCTCGACGGCGGCAAAGGAGGTCTGGCGGCGCGCGTTGGCGTCGAAAGGCGAGATGCGCACCAGACGGTGCACGCCGTTTTCGCTCTTGAGGTAGCCGTAGGCATTGTCGCCCTCGACCAGAATGCTGGCGGATTTGATGCCCGCCTCATCCCCGTCGAGATAGTCTAAGATCTTATAGCTCAGGCCGTGCGCCTCCACCCAGCGGGTATACATCCGGTAGAGCATCCCGCACCAATCCTGCGCCTCCGTGCCGCCCGCGCCCGACTGGAAGGAGACGATGGCGTTGTTGCCGTCGTATTCGCCGGTCAGGAGGGTCTCAAGGCGCGCACTTTCCAGCTCCTGCGTGAGCTTGCGGTAGCCGTCGGTCAGCTCGGGGAGCATCGAATCGTCGCTCTCCTCCAGCGCCATATCGCACAGGGTCGTCAGATCGTCCCAAAGGGTCTGCATCGCATGGAAGCGGTCGCGCTTATTCTCCAGCGCCTTGGTGCGCATGACCGCCTTCTGCGAGCGCGACGGGTCGTCCCAAAAGCCGGGAGCCTCGGCCATCGCGTGCAGCCGCTCCAGCTCGTCGAGCAGGCTCTGCGGCAGATATGCGGCGCGCAGCTCCTCCAGCTTCGGCTTCAGATCGTTCAGTTTCCCCTTGTATTCTTCAAATTCGATCACAGATGGTTCACTCCGTTACAGTAATGTCTTACTATTATACCCGAAACTCCCCCGTCTGTAAAGCCCTAATTGGAAGGCAATTCCACCTCGGCGTTCGGCGTCTCCGCGCCGACGGTCACGCGCGCCACCTCCGTGCCGTTCTCCCGCAGCACGAACGTGCCGTAGGGGATGCCCTGCAAGAGGAAGCTCTCCTCCCCCGTCCCGTCCGCGCGCAGCACGGCGCGGCGATAAAAGCCGTCGGCACGCGTGAGCGTATAGTCCAAAAAGCCGTCGTTCTGCCCGAGGGTCTGCTCGTCCACCCTGCGCCGCACCCGCAGCGTGCCCACAGGCTCGTCCGTCAGGTGCAGCACCTCGCCGTCCGACCAGCCGTAGGGGCTGTGGCAGGCGACGGAGGCGTTTTCGTTTAGCGTAAAGCATGCCTGTCCCGCAGCGGTGGAGGCTATGTAGTTGTCCGGCGTCAGCAGATCGCTCACGGCGCGCCCCTGCACGTCCGGCGTCAGCTCCTGCACGGGCGTCCCGTCGGCAAGGCAGAGCGTGATATGGTCGATCGTCGGGTCGACCGCGAAGGCCATGCGCACCCAGACGTGCTGCACCTCCTCGCTCTGCGCGGGCACCTCGGGCGCCTGCGCAGAGCGCCCGTCGGCCGAGACGATCACCCCCATCGAACCAAGCAGAAAGATCACCATCAAAAGACCCGCTCCCAGCAGGCGCAGCGCATTGTGCATCCTTGTCCCCTCCTTTGTATCTGTAGTATAGCCGCCCGCACGCGCATACTCCTGAGAAAAAGGTCGAGCACTTCGGGTATGAAAGAAAAATTTTCTGGCAATACTTGTGCTCGGAGGTGCTTACGCAATGAAAAACGACAAGTTCAAAAGCATCCGCAGCTTCCTGAAGGAGAAGGGCTACTACATAGTCCTGCTTCTTTGTGCAGTGGCTGTGGGAGTATCCGGTTATTTACTTTTGAAGGGCGGCGGCAGTGAAACGCCGAGCGTGACGGTGACGCAGCTCCCGTCGGAACGGGAGGTCATCGCGACGCAGCCGCTCGTAACGCAGGTGCCGTCGACGCAGGAGCCGGAGATCCGGCTGGAGTGGAAGCGCCCGCTCGACGGTGCGCTGAAAAAGACGTTCAGCGCGGAACATCTGGCCTACAACGAGACGACGCGCGACTGGCGCACGCACGAGGGCGTGGACTATGAGGCCTCGGAGGGGCAGACCGTCTGCGCGGCCGCCGACGGCACGGTCTATACCGTCTATGAGGACGACGACCTCGGCATGACCGTCGTCCTGCAACACACGCAGGGCTATACCAGCCACTACGCAAACCTCGACAAGACGCTTTCCGTGCGCGTGGGCGACACCGTGCGGGCAGGCGACGCGCTGGGCAAGGTCGGCACGACCGCCAACGCCGAAAAATCGGCGCACCTGCACTTCGCCGTCTACCTCGACCATACGCCGGTCGATCCGGAAACGCTCTTTTGAGAAAACAGGGAACCGTCCCCACAAAAATGGGGGACGGTTCCCTGTTTTATTGGAGCGGCTTCCAGCTGAAGAACAGAAGAATATCGTAGTGCGCCGCGCCTTCCCATGTTCGCTCGCGTACCTCGCTCGTCACCCAAAGCTCCGTCAGGGCGAGCGGCACGGCGCACTGTGCGCGGCTGATCGTCGCCGTCGATCCGGCGTCCGTCCGCGCGGCCGCCGGATCGTCAACGGGGAGCTTTTCCGCCATGCTCCACTCGACCGGCAGCGCTTCGCCGAACGTCTGCGGTGAAAGCACGCCATTCCCTTTGCACACCGCCACCGTGACGCACTGCGCAATGCGCCGTCCGTCCGCCAGCGTGTCGTCCGTCAGATCGGTCAGCTGCACAAGCAGCCCCTCGTCCAAGAACCAAAGCTCCATCGCAGCGCCCGACAGCGCCACATAGGCCGTGTAGCGCAGCGGCTCGTCCGACAGGCACCACATCCGCATCGGATCCCAAAGCGCCTGCGCGTCCAGCTCCCGCGTCACCTGATCGGCGTCGAACATCAACGAGTTCGGCCTCGCTACGGGCGCCGACTCGGGCACGGCGGTCTGCACCGTCGCTGGGACGGCTTCCGTCGTCGTGGGCACTGCCTCCGTTGCCGTGGGCGCGGCGCTTTCCGTAGGCGTGCCGCGCGGAGTCTCGCCCCGCTTCGGCAGAAATAGCAGCAGTAACAGTGCAAGCGCCGCCAAGACCGGCAGGAGCCAAAGCCATTTTCTGCGCACGCGGATACGGATCGGCTGCTTCTCCTGCAAGGGCTTCATGCAATACAGGCAGAAGCGGGCGTTTTCCTGAAGCCGCGCGCCACAATAGGGACAGTTCATCAGCCCAGCGTCTCCATTTCGTAGTCATACAGCAGGTCGTTGATCTGCGCCACGCTCAGCTTCCTGCACAGGCCGTAGATGACGACGCAGTCAAACGGATTCTTCGCGTAAAGCGGCGCGTAGCCGGAGGATTTCAGCAGCGTCTGCGTCTCGTCAAGCGATAGCTGCATCCCGACGGCAAGACACAGCAGCTTCCCGCGCTCCGGCAGGCGCAGACCGGAAAAGATCTGGTAGCCGTAGACCTCGGACAGCTCCGCGCGGCGGATCGCGTCGGCCTTTTTGATGCCGTGCCGCTTGACCAGCTCGCCCAAGCACTCGGAAAGGCTGCGGCGGGGCAGCTCCTGCGCGTTGTCCTGATAAAAGCGGCGAAAATCGGAGCAGTCTTGCAGCTCCTGAAGCAGCCGCGCGGTATCCTTCGCCATAAAATCACCTCTTTCTTCACTTTAACACAGTTTCTCCCCCGCGTCAATCGCAATGTCGAGCCGTCTCCGCAAACCGCCGCCGCGTAATCAACCGATACGGGACGCACGCAAAGCGCTGGCACAAAACGACACGGAAAAACGGCGTTCTATGCTCGCAGCATAGGACGCCGTTTCCGTTTTCTGGTATAATCTTGTTACAGTTCGTCGATCTTCTCCGCCAGCGCCTTGACCGCGCTGAGAAACGTCCTGACCTGCCTCTCGTTTTTGCCTTGCAGCATGGTGAGGATCGCAGAGAAAGCCATTTTCGGCTCGGCCGCGGCATCCAACAGAAGCTGATCGACCCCGATCTCCAGCGCGGAGGCAATGTGAAACGTCGTTTGCAGAGAAGGCACGCGCGTCCCGCGCTCGATATGCCCGATGTGCGCGGTCGAAAGCCCGCAAAGCTCGCCCAGCTTTTCCTGCGTCAGACCCTTTTTCAGCCGCGCCGCGCGGACGCGTCGGCCGATCGCCTTGTAATCCATCTCCTGCAATCGTTTCACCTCTTTCCCTATTATTCTACAAAAAATGCCGCGTCAATCAATGAACCATTCGAATTAATTCTTGACTAAAAGCATTATTTTGGTTATAGTAGACAAAGAGGGGCGAAAAAAGGCGGACACTTGACATGGCGGCAGAAGCACCCGCTTCCCGCAGCCGGAGCGGCGCTCCCCTTCGGGAAACCGGTTAAAAAATAAAAAAGAAAGAGGAAACACACATGAAAAAGGTACTTAGCGTAATTCTGGCACTGATCCTTTGCCTCTCGGCGCTGGTCGGGTGCGGCTCGGGCGGCGGCAGCTCGACTGCAACGAAGGCGCGCGAAACCACAAGCGAGCCTGTTACGACAAGCGAGCCTGTTACGACCGTGGCTCCCGCAGTCACGGAGGCGCGCAAAACCAGCCGCATGACGTCTACGCAATACTACACGAAGGCAAAGGCCGCCCTTGAGGGCGCGGGCTGCGACGACGTCTCTTCGATGTATCCGGCAGCGGATGCAAAGCAGCGGTTTGACTGCCTAAACGGCACGATCACCGTTCAGATCGAAAACGACGGCGACTATGTGGATAGTATCTTATGCATCTGCGAGGATGAAACCGCCCTGAGCATGGCCTTCCAGGGTCAAGAATCGCTTCTTGGGCTGCTTGGCGTGCTCGCTGTCCCGATGATGCCGGTGTACAGCGGCGGGGAGACCAGCAGTCTGCTCTCGGCGCTGCTTGCCGGCGAGCAGACCAGCGATAGCGGCGTGACCTACCGCATCACAAATGCGGGAGATTGGCGCTTCGCCCTTGCCACTCCGTCCTCCGACGCATACGTTGCCATCGTCGCCTACTATATGGGCGGCGAATAAAAGATTGGTCAAACGCTTCTTTATTCCTCTACCCTTGTGAAATAGTCCTCCGATACCAAATCGGGCGGCAGGGGAGCTTCCCCTGCCGCCCCAGCGTGTCGAAAAACCTTTTTCGGCACGCTGGCAGACTGCCAAAAAGGTTCGGAAGACGAGCAACTCGCGCCCGTCGGCGTATATAGATACGGTATACCCGCAAGGGGTACGCCGCATCCGTAACGCTCCTTCGTCGCGAACGGCTGCGCAGGGGCGTGAGTTGTGATGTAAGTCAAAATTCTTGCAAAGCAAGCAAGTGTTCAATTTGAAAGTTTGAAAATTCGTTATATACTGTTTTGTGTTCTCACAGCCGAATTTCTAATAGTTGAATCATTTTGACGGTTACGGACTTTTTTGACAGTCTGAAGCAGCGGGAGCTGCTGCAAAATGTTTTGCGGCAGCTCCCTTTATTTCATTTGATCCGAATGAAATGCTCCTCCGGTTGGCCTTCACGATGGATGGCACAGAGCGCCATGTCGGCGACGGCCTCGGCATAGCGCCGCAGCGGCAGGGGGAACGCCTCGGAACCCATCCGGCAGCTAAGTCCGCCCCGCGCCTCCAGCACGGCCTGCGCCAGCGCGTCGGTCGTCAGGTAGATGGTGTCGTCCCGCACGGGGAGCGACAGTGCCTCCAGCGGGTCAAGGCAGCGCGCGTAGCTGCGCGCAAGCAGCGCCCGCAGCTGCACGCACCGTGGGGGAGGCGCAAGCAGGACGACGCGATCGCGGCTGCCGTATTCGCGCGCCCGCGCGGCAAGCGCGTCCGGATCGAGACAGAAGCTGTAAAACAGGCTGTCGTCGATTTTCCCCTCCAGACAGAGCACGGGGATGTAGTTGCACTCCGCGACTGCGCGGAACTCTTCCACGCTGATACCGAGGGTCAAAATGGCGTCCGCCGCGGTGCACTGCTTTTGCGTGCAGTCGTCCGTGAGCAGCAGGAGGCAGATCTCCCGCTCCTGCAAGACCTGCGCAAGCTCCCGCAAGAGCTGCGCGCCGACACCGTCACACCCGTGCGGCAGGTAAACACCGAAAAAGCCGGTGCGTCCCTTGGCAAGCGCACGTGCGCTATGGCTCGAGACGTACCCCATCAGATTGGCGTAATGCCAAATGCGCCGCTTGGTCTCTTCCCGAATGCTCTGCGACGGCGTGTCGTTGAGCACATAAGACACCGTAGCGGTGGAGACGCCGCAAGCCGCGGCAATATCTTTGATTGTCACACGTTTCTGTTCCATATCTCTATGATAACAAGTTTCCGACGGTCTGTCAAGCGCGGCAGACCCATTCACTGAAAGGAACGGCCTATGAATACCACCGCGATCCTCCACATCCCCGGCACGGTGGATGCTTGCCCGCTCGACGGGCGAATGCACCTCCGGCTGCGCGCCGCGCACGGAGATCTGAAGAAAGCAGAGCTGATCTACTGCTGCAACAAGTTCAAATGGCACGAGCGAAAAGACGTGCCCATGCGGTTGCTCGGGTCCGGAAGTGAATTTGACTATTACGGCGTTGACGTTGAACTGACGGATACCCGCTTTGCTTATCTGTTTTGCCTGACCGATCAAGCGGGGGAACGCCGCTTTCTCTGCGAAGACGGTCTGACGCGCATCTTTGACCATACGCTGAGCTTTTTCTCCTATTTCCAGTATACCTCGATCTTCCCGGAGGAGATGCCGCGTGTGCCAGAATGGGTAAAGACCGCCGTTGCCTACCAGATCTTCCCCGATCGCTTCCATATCGGCAGCCGCGACCGCGACCTTTCCTACATCAACGCCGCATGGGGCGCAAAGCCGCACCCGAAGACCTTCTGCGGCGGCGATCTTGCGGGAATCACGGAAAAGCTGCCGTATCTCAAGACGCTCGGCGTCGGCCTGATCTACCTCAATCCGGTCTTTTGCTCGCCGTCGAACCATCACTATGACATCGAGGATTACCGCCGCGTCGACCCGCACTTGGGCGGCGACGAGGCGCTGCGGACCCTCATCGAGCGCGCGCACGCGCTGGACATCCGCGTGATGCTCGACGGTGTGTTCAACCACTGCTCCCATACGCACCCGTTCTTTCAGGACGTGGCGAAGAACGGTCGGCAGTCGCCCTATTACGACTGGTTCTTCATCGACGGCGACCGTCCGGACTTCTCGCGCCGCAATTACCGCACCTTTGCCGATGTGCCGTATATGCCGAAGCTTAACACGATGCACCCGCAGGTCATCGACTACTTTGCGCAGGTCGGCGCTTACTGGCTGCGGGAGTTTGACGCGGACGGGTGGCGGCTGGACGTTTCCGACGAGCTGTCGCACAGCTTCCTGCGAGCCTTCCGCCGGTCGGTCATCGCGGCAAAGCCCGATGCGATTATCATCGGCGAGGATTGGCACCGCGCGGAGCGCAGCCTGAACGGCGACGAATATGACGGCCTGATGAACTACGCGCTGAGCAAGGCCTGCATGGATCTGCTCGCCTTTGAAACGGAGACGCCGACGGAGTTTTGCGACCGCCTGCTTGCGCTCTACCACCGGAACAATGTCGCGGCTGCGCTGAAGCAGCTCAACCTGCTCGACAGTCACGACACCGACCGGTTTTTGACCCGCGTCGGCGGAAACGCGGAAAAGTACCGCTTGGCCGCCGCCGTCTGCTTCTTCTTCCCCGGCATACCGTGCGTCTACTACGGCGACGAGATCGGCATCGAGGGCGGCTATGACCCCGACTGCCGCCGTTGCTTCGACTGGGAGCAGACGCACTGGGATCATGAGACGCACGACCTCATCGAACGCCTCGCCCGCCTAAAAAAGACGCCCGCGCTGTCCCGCGGCGGCTTTTCCGCCGAGGAGCGCGACGGCATCGTCACGCTGCGCCGCAGCGCGCCGGAGGGAAGCGCCTTGCTGATCGCCAACGTAACATCAAAAGCGCGTGGCGCGCTCGCGCCCTACGCGTTCCGTATCGAAGAAAATCAAGGAGGAGAATAAAAATGAAAAAACGGATCTCTTTGCTGCTCATTCTTTCTCTGATCGTCGCGCTGTTTGTCGGCTGCGGCAGGCAGGAGAAAACGAAGACACCCGAAGTCTCGAACGACGATCCCGTCCTGGCGCGCTTTACCGGCGAACTGGAGCAGGGCGCCGTGGTAAAGGTGCTGGAGAACGACACGGCGGTCGAGCTGGGCTATGTTGACGAGCTGATCGACGCCTTCAACGCCGCCTACGCCGATCAGGGCATTCGTGCCGAGCGGCTCAACGCTGACCAGTACAGCGACCTCGCGACCGACGGCCCTTACGGCTACGGGCCGGACGTCTGGTATCAGGCGAACGACATTCTGATGAAATACGCGACTAAGCAGCATATGCTGCCCCTGCCGGTAGACCGGATGGAATGCTTCGCGCAGATCCCGCAGACGGCGTGGGACGCCTACCGCATGGAGTATAACGGGAAGACCTACTACTGCGGCGTCCCGCTCAACGTCCAGTCCGGTATGCTCTACTACATCGAGTCCAGCTTGCCGGACAACTGGCAGGAGACGTGGGATGTTAACGGCAACGGCACGCCGGACTTCTTCGAGACCTACACGGCGCTCTATGCCTATTCCAAGGACGTGAAGGAGAACGGCGGCAAGACGCAGTACGGCTATCTCGACGAGCTGGTGGACACGTACTTCATGTCCGGCTATCTCTTCACTTACGGCGCTTACATCTTCGGCAGCAACGGGACGGACGCAAAGGACATCGGCCTGAATAAGGGCGAGGCCGCCAAGGGCGCGCAGATGATCCTGCAATGGGCAGAGCTGATGGACAACACGGAGGTGCTCGACAAGACCTTCACCTCCGCGTCGTATCAGTACCTCGCAGACCGCACGATGCTCTGCACCATCACCACGCCGGATGTCTACCGTATGTTCATCCGCAGCATGGTCGCAACGGGCAACTGGACGGAGGAAACGGCAGTCGCCGACCTGAAGATGGTTCCCGTGCCGCGCCTGCCCGTCAGCTGCGATCTGACGAGCGACAGCTGGCAGGACACCATTACGAACATGGACGAACTGACCGTCGAGACGGTCATGATGGGCGGCATGAACGGCTACGGTATGTCCGCCTATACCAAGTGCCCGAACGCGTCGCTGGCCTTCATCGAGTTTGCCACCTCCTATGAGCAGGCGATCAAGCGAAACGCGGCGCTCGGCATCGCACCGGCACGCGAGGACGCCGCAAAGAAGGTCGCGCAGACCGACCCGACCGTCGGCATTCTCTTCGACCGGCTCAACAGCGGCTATATCAGCGTCATGCCCGCCATTACGGAGGTCGGGCAGATCTGGACGCCGGCGGAATCCTTCCTGATAGACCTTGCCACGGATCCTTACCGCACGGCGCGCGGCGAGGCGACGCTCTATGACACGCAGGAGAAGATCCAAGCGGGTCTGGATCGTCTGGTGGAGCAGATTTTGGACGCGATCAATACACTGGCCTAAAACGGGGTGAGGGATATGAAAGAGAAGACCTCTTTCCTCCGCACGGCACCGTGGCAGGCGCGCCTTTCCATGCTTGTCATGGGCTTGGGGCAGCTATGCTACGGTCAGATCGTAAAGGGGCTGTTTTATCTCGGGTCGCTTGCGGCGTTCGTGCTCTATTTTGTAAAGCGCGGCGCGCGCGATCTGGTCGGCTTCTTTACCTTGGGCACGCAGGTGGAGAACAACTGGGAGGGCATCAAGGGCGACAACTCCCTGACGATGCTGATCCTCGGCCTGATGGCGATCTTTATCCTCGCCTTTGCTGTCATGCTCTATGTTTCCAATGTGCGTGACGCCGCGTTTACCGCGCGTGAGGTGGCAAAGGGGAGACACCCGCGCTCCTTCCGCCGCTCGCTGCGTACGGCGATCGACGAAAAGTTCCATGTGACGGCGCTTGCGATCCCCATGGCCGGCGTGTGCATCTTCTCGGTGCTGCCCATCGTGTTTATGATCCTGCTCGCCTTTACCAATCTGGGCGGCGACAAGGTCTATCCGGCGCTGGCCGACTGGTCGTTCTCCGCGTGGCGGAAGATCACGCAGCTGGGCAAGATCAGCTCGACCTTTACAAAGATCCTGAGCTGGAACGTCCTCTGGGCCGTCGCCTCCACGGTGATCAACTTCTTCCTCGGCCTGAGCCTTGCGCTGCTGCTGAACAAGCGCAACGTGCGCGGCGCGAAGTTCTGGCGCGCCTTCCCCATCCTTGCCTATGCCATTCCCGGCTTTATTACCATGGTCGGCTTTAAGTTCATGTTCTCGCAGTCCGGCCCGATCAACTGGATGCTGGAAAACGCGGGACATATGCGTATTTTCTTCCTGACGGCCGACCAGTCGGCCAAATGGTGGGCAAGGGGCATCGGCCTGCTTGTCAACGCGTGGATCACGGTGCCCTCCATCATGCTCATGACGACGGGCATCCTTTCGAACATCAACACCGACCTCTACGAGGCCGCTTCCATCGACGGCGCGTCTCGCCTGACGCAGTTCCGGAAGATCACGCTTCCGTTCGTGATCTTCTCTATGACGCCGGTGCTCATCAGCCAATTTGTCGGAAACTTCAACAATTTCGGCATTTTCTTCTTCCTGCGCAGTGGCGTGATCTCGAACTACGGCAACTACTTTCTTGCAAGCGACACGGATCTGCTCATCAACTGGCTCTACAAACTCTCCGTGGACAACAACTACTATTCCATCGGCGCGGCCATCAGCCTTGTGATCTTTGCCATCACCGGCACGATCTCGCTTCTGGTCTACGTCCGCTCGGCAGCGTATAAGCAGGAGGATACTTACCAATGAAAAAAAGACGTCTTTCCGCTCGCCGTGCGGCCGATCATGTCGTGACCTATACGCTGCTGCTCATGATGTCCGCGATCTTCCTGTTCCCGTGCCTGTGGCTGGTGCTCTCCTCGTTTTCGCGCACGGGAAGCCTCTATGATTTTAAGGGCTTTTTCCCCAAGGAATACAGCCTCAACACCTTCCGCGACCTGTTTACGGACGACGTGAACGGCCTGTATCCCTACAAACGCTGGTTCTTTAACACCCTCATTGTCTCGGCTTGTAGTTGCGTGCTGGGAAGCGCGCTCGTGCTCCTGACCGGCTATGTGATGTCGCGCTTCCGCTTCCGCGGCCGCGACGGCATTAAAAAGCTGACGCTGCTGCTGAGTATGTTCCCGGGCTTTATGGGCATGACCGCGATCTACATCATCATGACGCAGCTGGGGCTGGTCAACCGGCTGGCCTCGCTCATCTTCCTCTATTCCTCCACCGCTCCGATGGGCTATCTGCTGCAAAAGGGCTACTACGACTCCATTCCGAACACGATCTTTGAAGCGGCGCGGCTGGACGGCGCGACCAATCTCCGCATTTTCACGGATATCACGCTGCCGCTGTCCAAGCCCATGATCGTCTACACCTGCCTGACGCAGTTCGCGTGGCCGTGGAGCGACGTGCTGCTGCCGAAGCTGCTGCTGAAGGATCGTGAGCTTTGGACGGTCGCGGTCGGCCTCTTCAGTCTGCCCGAGACGCACTTTGCGCGGTTTGCCGCCGGTTCGGTCTTCATCGCCGTGCCGATCGTCATTCTCTACTTCTGCCTCTCGAAGCACATTGTCAACGGCATGACCGCCGGTTCCGTGAAAGGATGATGCATATGAAGCGATTTGCCGCACTTTTCCTTGCGTGCCTGTTGCTGCTCTGTTCCTGCGGCAAAAAGGAAACGACCAAAACGGAAGAACTGCCGCGTGACGTGCCGCAGGACAACTGCCGCAACTGGTATGAGATCTTTGTTTACTCCTTTGCAGACTCCGACGGCGACCGCATCGGCGACCTGCGCGGCGCGACGGAGAAGCTCGACTATGTGCATGACATGGGCTTTACCGGCATTTGGCTGATGCCCATCATGCCCTCGCCGAGCTACCACAAATACGACGTGACGGATTACTACGCGGTGGATCCCGCCTACGGCACGCTGGAGGATTTTCAGGCCTTCCTTGCGCGGGCGCATGAGCTGGACATCAAGGTGATCTTGGATCTGGTCGTCAATCACACCTCGCATTTGCACCCGTGGTTCGTCGACGCCAAGAGCGGGAAGGACGCGGAGTACCGCGATTACTACAATTTCATCGACGAGCCGAAAAGCGGCTACACGAAGCTCGGCGACAGCTATTACGAGTCGCGCTTCGTTTCCTCCATGCCGGATCTGAATCTGGACAGCGAGCGCGTGCGTGCGCAGATCGTGGACATTATGAAGTTCTGGCTGGATATGGGCGTGGACGGCTTCCGGCTCGATGCCGTGACCAGCTACTACACCGGCCAGCACGCGAAGAACATTGCGTTCCTTTCGTGGCTGAACGACGAGGCAAAGAAGATCCGTCCCGACTGCTACATTGTCGGCGAGGCGTGGGAGGATGCCTCCACTATCGCCAATTACTACACCAGCGGGATCGACAGCTTCTTCTATTTCCCCATGGCGACCGGCAAGGGCGACATCGCCAAGATCCTTGACGAGAGCGCGACGGAGCGCGGCACGATGTATGCCGACTTCGTCCTCGGGCTGGAGGAGCGTTACGGAACGCAGGCGCTGATGGCGCCCTTCCTCGGCAACCATGACAACGACCGCATCGCAAACGCCATCGGGGTCTATGACCTCAAGCGCATGAAGGCGGCCTACGGGATGCTCGCCATGATGCGCGGCGGTCTTTACGTCTACTACGGCGACGAGATCGGCATGGTCGGCAAGGACAACGATCCGAACAAGCGCATCGGGATGCTCTGGACGACGCTTCCTGAGACGACGTCCTGCCCGCCGGGCACGACGGAGGCTACCTATCCCTTGCCGAGCGTCACGCAGCAGCAGGAGGATCCCAACTCTCTGCTCAACTATGTCAAGGCGGCCATGGCGCTGCGCAACGCCTATCCGGAGATCGCGCGCGGCACGACGGAGCGCCTGCCCAGCGACGACGGCGACGTCTGCATCCTCCGCCGCAGCACGCCGGAGCGCAGCGTTACCATCGTCCTGAACCTGAGCAAGGAGGAAAAGCAGATCGCCGTCTCCGAAACGACGCTGCTCGGCGCGCTCGATGCCAACGTCGCGTCCGGCGAGGGGATGTATCTCAGCGACGGGACGCTGCATCTGGACGGCTGGGGGATCGCAATTTTGCAATAATTTGCAAAAAACTCTTGCAGATTTCAAATTTTCTGTTATTCTAAAATTAGGATCGGCGCGGCGGCTACTCCACCTAATAGCCGCCGTGACCAGAAAGAAGGAGGAAACGACCCAACCGCCTGACTTGCGGTGCGGCAGTGTGGAGACCTGCCGTAAAAGCGGCGCGCGGCATCGCCTGCGGCCGTGAGAAACGCTTTGCGGAGGCATCGCGCTTCAAAGTCTGTTTATGGCAAGCGTAATCCTGAAAAACATCAAAAAGGTCTACGACAACGACGTCGTGGCCGTCCACGATTTCAACCTTGAGATCGCGGACAAGGAGTTCATCGTGCTCGTCGGCCCGTCCGGCTGCGGCAAGTCCACGACCCTGCGCATGATCGCGGGTCTGGAGGAGATCAGCGGCGGCGAGCTGTACATCGACGACCGTCTGGTCAACGACGTGCAGCCGAAGGATCGCGACATTGCAATGGTCTTCCAGAACTATGCGCTTTACCCGCACATGACCGTTTATGAAAACATGGCCTTTGCCCTGAAGCTGCGCAAGACGCCCAAAGACGAGATCAAGCGCCGCGTGATAGAAGCGGCGGAGATCCTCGACATCACCGACTATCTCCAGCGCAAGCCGAAGGCGCTCTCCGGCGGCCAGCGTCAGCGCGTCGCCATCGGCCGCGCCATCGTCCGCAACCCGAAGGTCTTCCTCATGGACGAGCCGCTGTCCAACCTCGACGCCAAGCTGCGCAACCAGATGCGCGCGGAGATCATCAAGCTGCGCGAGCGCATCGACACCACCTTTGTCTATGTTACCCATGACCAGACCGAGGCAATGACGCTCGGCGATCGCATCGTCATCATGAAGGACGGCTTCATCCAGCAGATCGGCACGCCGCAGGAGGTCTTCAACCATCCGGCCAACCTCTTCGTCGCCGGATTTATCGGTATGCCGCAGATGAATCTGCTTGACGGCGCTTATCTGCACAAGGTGAACGGAAAGTGGTGCGCCATGCTCTTCGACCGCGACATCGTGCTGCCGGAAGACAAGCAGGCGACCCTGAACGTGCGCGGCGCGTCGGAGTGCGAGGTCGTCCTCGGCATCCGTCCGGTGCACCTGAATCTCACGCAGGACGGCTACGCCGCTACGGTCGACGTTGCGGAAATGATGGGCAGCGAGCTGCACCTGCACCTGAACATTCAGGACAAGGACGTCGTTGCCGTGGTTCCCATTCAGGCGCTCGACGCGAACTTCGACAGCCGCCGCCACCAGACGGTGCACTTCGACTTCGACGCGAACCTGATGCACCTGTTTGACAAGGAAACGGGCGTAAATCTCTTCTAAAATAGCCCTGAAGACAAGCGCGGAGTTTTCACTCCACGCTTGTCTTTTGTCAAAATCACCAAACTGTACAAGGAGAAATTGGGAGTAATGCCGATTTTTTGTTTTTACGACAAATAATGATTGCATCCGGAGGAAAAACACGCTATCCTATCTACAGGAGATTGGAAACGATTCCAATTCCCGCAAACAGCAGATTGCTGAATAATTAGGAGGAAAAGAACATGAAAAAACTCATCGCTCTGCTCTTGGTCCTGGCTATGGTCGTATGCCTCTTCGTGGGCTGCGCCAAGAAGGACGACAGCAAGAAGGACGACAGCAAGAACACCGAGAAGCCCGCTCAGACGGGCAACGAAAAGCCGAATGGTGACGGCGCGAAAGGCTCCGTTTACTTCCTGAACTTTAAGCCGGAAGCAGACGAGGCTTGGAAGGCACTGGCAAAGACCTATGAGGCGCAGACCGGCGTTACCGTGAAGGTCGTTACCGCGGCTTCCGGCACCTACTCTGACACCCTCACCGCCGAAATGGCGAAGGACAGCGCTCCGACCCTCTTCCAGTGCGGCAACATGGCCGGTCTGGAAACTTGGCAGGACTACTGCCTGCCGCTCGACGGCACCGACTTCCTCAACGAGATGACCACCGCCGACTTCAACCTCAAGGGTGAGGACGGCAAGACCTACTGCGCAGGCTACTGCTATGAGGCTTTCGGCATCATCGTCAACAAGGCTCTGCTGGCCGAGGCCGGCCACTCCGTGGAAGAAATCACCGACTTCGCTTCCCTGAAGAAGGTCGCTGAGGACATCCACGCCCGTGCTTCCGAGCTCGGCTTCGACGCGTTCAGCTCCGCCGGTCTGGACAGCTCCTCTTCTTGGCGCTTCTCCGGCCACCTTGCCAATATGCCTCTGTACTACGAGGGTGTCAACGCCGACAGCGCGACCATCAACGGCACCTACCTCGATCTGTACAAGAACATTTGGGATCTGTACATCAACAACGCGACCTGCGCTCCTGCTGAGATCGCTGCAAAGACTGCCGACGAGTCCAGAGCGGAATTTGGCGAAGGTAAGGCCGTCTTCTTCCAGAACGGCACTTGGGAATTTGCCAACCTGACCGACAAGTATTCCATGAACCCCGACGATCTCGCGATGATCCCCATCTACTGCGGCGCTGAGAACGAGCAGAACTCCGGCCTTGCCTGCGGCACCGAGAACTGCTGGGCAGTCAACGCGAAGGCTTCCGCTGACGATCAGAAGGCAACCCTCGACTTCCTGTACTGGGTTGTTACCTCCGACGAAGGCACGAAGATGATGGCCGAGCAGTTTGGCCCCATCCCCTTCAAGAACGCCAAGGAATCCACCAACGTCTTCTTCAACGATGCCAACAAGCTCATGAGCGAAGGCAAGTACACCGTGACTTGGGCATTCAACTACACCCCGAACGTTGACGCATGGCGTCAGGGCGTCGTTGATGCACTGCTGGCTTACTCCACCGCCAATGGTCCTTGGGACGATGTCGTCAAGGCCTTTGTTGACGGCTGGGCAACGCAGTATCAGCTCCAGAACGGCTAATAACGATTTCTGACTCTGGGGGCGGGCGCAAGTCCGCCCCCAAATTCAAAAGCCGAGGCAGCGGCGGAAGGGAAGAAACTCTATGGGACTGTTTGGAATGGCGTTATGCCTTGTGGGGGTCGGTGTCGCCGCGCGCGCACTGCTCGCCTGTTATGCGCAGGGGCTTCCCCTCTCGCAGCTTTATGACAAATATTTGACCAACGGAAACGCGATGTTGCTTATTCTGGCAGGCATTGCGCTGATCGCCGGCGTGATCCTGCTTCTGGTCGGCAGACGCCGCACGGCAGACGTGAAGAAGGGCTTCTGCGGTCTGTCGCTCACCCTTGCGGCGGTGATGCTCGGCTTGCTTTCCTATTATACCTTCGGCAAGGAGATCTGTTTCGGATCGTTCAATGCCGGATGGCTCTTTGCCGGACTTGCGGTGCTTGCGCTCGCGGTCGGCATCGTGCTGATGTGCGCGGATCGCAAGGCGCTCTCCAAGTACCTCAAGGTGCTCTTCTTGGTGCCGAGTGCCAAGAGCGGCTCGCTTAACAGCCGCCTGCTGCGCCGCCCAATTCAGCGCTGCTTCCCGATTTTTATCGTTCCGACGCTTATCGCATTTTTCATCGGATTTGTGTATCCCTTCTTTTTGGGACTCTATCGCTCCTTCTGCAACTTCACTTCGCCGGTCGATTTTCACTACGCCGGTATCGAAAACTATTTTAAGGCCTTCCGAGACGAGGGCTTCCGCCACGCCTTCGGATTTACCGCCCTCTATGCGGTCGTTTCGATCGTGATCATTAACCTCTTCTCCTTTGCCCTTGCCTATGCGCTGACGCAGAAGATCAAGGGCTCCAACCTGTTCCGCACCGTTTTCTTCATGCCGAACCTCATCGGCGGCATCGTTCTGGGCTACGTCTGGAAGCTCCTGTTCGATGCGATCCTCCGTGCGGCAAACATGGTTCCTATGCTGACAAATTCCACATACGGCTTCTGGGGTCTTGTCATTTTGGTGGCATGGCAGCAGATCGGCTATATGATGATCATTTATATCGCGGGCCTGCAGGCCGTCCCGACGGATATGCTCGAGGCGGCGAAGATCGACGGTGCGAGCCGCTGGCAGACGCTCTGGCGCGTCACAATTCCCAACGTCATGCCCTCGATCACCATCTGCTTCTTCCTCACGCTGACCAACTCCTTCAAGCTCTTTGACCAGAACCTTGCGCTGACGGCCGGTTCTCCCTCCGTCCCGGGCAAAAACGTTCTGCTCACAGAGATGCTTGCCCTGCATATCTACAATACCAATAAGATCAATAACCGCTGGAAGGGAACCGCGCAGGCCGAGGCCGTCATCTTCTTCGTCCTCGTGGCCGGCATGGCAATCGCCCAGCTTGTTGCAACGCGCAAAAAGGAGGTACAGCAGTAATGGAACGGATACCGCTGAAAAAGAAAAAACGGGACGTCGGCGGGACGATCCTCACCGTCCTGTTCGTGCTCGTCTGCCTGTTTTATCTCTACCCGATCATCCTTGCCTTCATCAACGCCTTTAAGAAAGAATCCGCCATCAACCTGCACACCTTCGCGCTGCCCACCGGCAAGACCTTTGCCGGACTGGACAACTTTGTCACCGGCGTGACGGTCGGCGACTATCCGTTCTATAAGTCCCTGATCTTCAGCCTGATCATCACGGTCTTCTCCGTGGCGCTCATTCTTCTGTGCACCTCCATGGCGGCGTGGTACATCTCCCGCGTGGGCAGCCGCTTCACGAAGATCTTCTACTTTGCCTGCATCTTCTCCATGGTCGTGCCGTTCCAAATGGTCATGTTCCCGTTGGTCGACGTTTCGACCAAGCTCAAGCTCAACACCCCGTGGATGATCCCCATCGTCTACCTCGGCTTCGGCGCGGGTCTTGCGATCTTCATGTTCTCCGGCTTTGTCAAGAGCCTGCCGCTCGAGATCGAAGAGGCGGCGGCCATCGACGGCTGCGGCCCGATGCGCACCTTCTTCAGCGTGGTGCTGCCCATGCTCCGCCCGACGCTGATCTCCGTCGGCATTCTGGAGACCATGTGGGTCTGGAACGACTACCTCCTGCCCAGACTTGTGTTGGACATCACCGAGTACCGCACCATCCCCATCCATGTGCAGTATTTGCAGGGAAGCTACGGCAAGGTGGACATGGGCGCGAGCATGGCCGTCATGGTCTTCAGCCTCCTGCCGATCATCATTGTCTACCTCTTCTGCCAGAAGTATATCATCAAGGGCGTCGCTGCAGGCGCGGTCAAGGGCTGAGACACGATGACGATCAAGGATCTTGCCCGCGAAACGGGTTACTCCATCGGTACCGTTTCTCGCGCCCTCAATGACCATCCGAACGTCAGCGACAAGGCGCGCAAAACGATCCTTGCAGCCGTGGAAAGGTACGGTTTTTCTGTCAATGCCAACGCGAAAAACCTGAAACAGCAGCGCTCCAAGAGCATCATCGCCATCGTCAAGGGCACGTCGAACGACCTTTTTGCCGCGATGGTCGAGCAGATGCAGAAGCTCTTTTACGACTCGAAATACGAACTGATCACAGACTATATCGACGAAGACGACAACGAGGTGCGCCGCGCGGTGCAGCTGTGCGCCGAGCGCAAGCCGCTGGGGGTGCTCTTCCTCGGCGGCAGCAACCGCAACTTCCGGACGGATTTTCAAAAAATCTCCGTCCCCTGCGTCATCGTCACGAACGACGCGCGCGAGCTGCACCTTTCCGGACTGTCAAGCGTCAGCACCGACGATCGCGCGGCCGCGCGCTGCGTGGTCGATCGCCTGTTCCGCAGCGGCCACCGGCGCATTGCGCTGCTTGGCGGCGGCGACCGTTCCGATACGTCCCACCTGCGCTACCTCGGTTGGGCGGACAGCTGCGAAGCACACGGCGTCGCGCCGGAGCGGCTGCCCTGCACGCCGACGCGCTATTCCTATCAGGGCGGCTATCTTGCCATGCGCGAGGTGCTCAAGCGCAGCCCCGATGTCACGGCGGTCTTCGCCGTGGCAGACGTCGTCGCCATCGGCGCGATGCGCGCGATCCGCGAGGCTGGCAAGCACGTTCCGGAGGACGTCTCCGTGGTCGGCTTCGACGGCTTGCAGATCGGGGCGTATATGTCTCCGCAACTGACTTCCGTCCGTCAGGATATTCGGCAGCTTGCCGTTCGCAGCGTTCGCATCCTGACCGATTGCATTGAAAACGGCCGCAGCGCACGCCATGAGACGGTCGAGTTTAGCCTGATCGAGGGCGAAAGCGTTGCATCGTCAAAGGAAAAATGAGGTTGTTTTTATGCGTGAAAGCGGTGTTTTGCTCCACCTTTCGTCGCTGCCGTCCCCTTGGGGCATCGGCACGATGGGAGCCGAAGCCTATAGCTTTATTGATTTTCTTCGCCGTTCCGGCCAGCGCTGCTGGCAGCTCCTGCCGCTGTATCCCACGGGCTACGGCAATTCGCCCTATCAGTGCCTTTCCACCTTTGCGGGGAACCCCTACCTGATCGACCTGCGGCAGCTTGTGCAGGAGGGGCTGCTCCTTGCCGATGAGCCGGAGGCTTACGACTGGGGCAGCGACGAGAGCCGTGTCGATTTCGGCGCGCTTTATCGCAACCGTCTGGCGCTGCTGCGCGTTGCGCACTCCCGCTTCCGCCCGACGGCGGAGTATGAGGCCTTTTGCAGCAGTCATTCGTGGCTGCGGGACTACGCGTTGTATATGGCGCTCAAGGATCGCTTCGACGCGCAGCCTTGGACACAGTGGGACGCGTCCTACCGCAACCGCGACGCGCGCACGCTGCGCGTCTTTACCGACGAAAACGCAGACACGTTGGATTTTTACTGCTTTACGCAGTATCTCTTCTTTCGCCAGTGGAAGGCGCTGCGCGCCTATGCCGCCACGCAGGGGATCAGCCTGATCGGCGATGTGCCAATCTACGTCCCGCTGGACAGCGCCGACGTCTGGGCGGAGCCACAGTGGTTCCAACTCACGCGCGACGGCACGCCAACGGCGGTCGCGGGCTGCCCGCCGGACTCCTTTAACGCCAACGGCCAGCTCTGGGGCAACCCCCTCTATGACTGGGCGCGGATGGAAGAGGACGGATTTTCTTGGTGGATCCGCCGCCTGCGTGCGGCGGCGAGCTGCTATGACCGCATCCGCTTGGATCATTTCCGCGGTCTGGAGAGCTATTGGTCGGTGCCGTGGGGCGCGACCTCCGCGCGCTTTGGCTGCTGGGTCAAAGGCCCGGGCGCGCCACTGATCGACGCGATCCGTGCCGCCCTGCCGGAGGTGCGCTTCATTGCGGAGGATCTTGGCTTCCTGACGCCGGAGGTGCGGGAGCTGCTGCGGCATTCCGGCTTCCCCGGCATGAAGGTGCTGGAGTTTGCCTTTGACCCGCGCGAACCGGGTAACTATCTGCCCGATACCTATACGGAAAACAGCGCCTGCTATACCGGCACGCACGACAACGAAACGCTGGTCGGATGGCTGCGCCTCGCGACGCCGGAGGTGCTCGAAACGGCGCGCACCTATCTCAAAGTCACGCCGCAGGACGATCTGCGCCGCGCGATCCTGCGCTGCGGTGCGCAGTGCGCCTCCGACCTGTTTATGGCACAGATGCAGGACTACCTCGGCTTGGACGCGCGCATGAACCGTCCGGGCACGACCGACGCGGAGAATTGGGTCTGGCGGCTGCGCCGCGGCGAACTGACCGACGCAGTAGCGCAGGAGATGCGCGAGCTTGCCGCGCTCGGAAACAGAATTTGAAGTGCTGAGGCCTCAGGCAAACTGCCTGACGCCTCAGCTATACAGTAAGAGCCGCCTCCCGAAGGAGGCGGCTCGTCATTTTAGAACTTAGGCAGCTTGGCGAGGCTCTTTGCGATGTCCTCGTCGGTCGGGATGCTGTCGGTCATCGTGCCGTCATTGAAGTTTTTGTAGGCATAGAGGTCAAAGTAGCCCGTGCCGGTCAGGCCGAAGAGAATGTTTTTCGCTTCGCCCGTTTCACGGCAGCGGATCGCCTCGTCGATGGCGACCTTGATGGCGTGGCTGCTCTCCGGCGCGGGCAGAATGCCCTCCGAACGTGCAAATTCCTCCGCAGCGGCAAAGACCGCCGTCTGTTCGACGCTCGTCGCCTCCAGATAGCCGTCGGCATAGAGCTGCGAGATGATGCCGCTCATGCCGTGGTAGCGCAGGCCGCCCGCGTGGTTGGGGGAGGGGATGAAGCTGCTGCCCAGCGTGTACATCTTTTGCAGTGGGCAGACCATGCCGGTGTCGCAGAAGTCGTAAGCATAGACACCGCGTGTCATCGAGGGGCAGGAGGCAGGCTCGACCGCGATGATGCGCATATCCGCTTCACCGCGCAGCTTCTGGCCGACGAAGGGCGCGATCAGGCCGCCTAAATTGGAGCCGCCGCCCGCGCAGCCGATCACGATGTCGGGACGGATGCCGTATTTGTCCATCGCGGTCTTGCATTCCAAACCGATGACCGACTGATGCAGCAGAACCTGAGACAGGACGCTGCCGAGAACGTAGCGATAGCCGTCGAGCTTCGTTGCTGTCTCGACTGCTTCCGAGATCGCGCAGCCGAGCGAACCGTTCGTGTTCGGGAAGCGCTCCAAGATCTGGCGGCCGACCTGCGTCGTATCGGAGGGGGAGGGCGTCACGCTCGCGCCATAGGTGCGCATGACCTCGCGGCGGAAGGGCTTCTGCTCATAGGAGACTTTGACCATATAGACGCGGCAATCCAGATCGAAGTAGGCACACGCCATGGAAAGCGCGGTGCCCCACTGACCGGCGCCGGTCTCGGTGGTCACGCCGCGCAGCCCCTGCTTCTTGGCATAGTAGGCCTGCGCGATGGCGGAGTTGAGCTTGTGGCTGCCGGAGGTGTTGTTGCCCTCAAATTTGTAGTAAATGTGCGCGGGAGTGTTGAGCTTCTTTTCCAGACAGTAGGCGCGCACCAGCGGCGACGGGCGATACATCCGATAAAAGTCCCGAATTTCCTGCGGGATCGGGATATAGGGCGTGTCGCAGTCCAGCTCCTGCTGCGCAAGCTCGCGGCAGAAAACGCCGGAAAGCTCGTCGAGCGTCATCGGCTCGTGCGTCGCGGGGTTGAGCAGGGGTGCGGGCTTCGTTTTCATGTCGGCGCGGACGTTGTACCATGCGCGCGGCAGCTCCGATTCTTCCAGATAGATCTTGTAGGGGATTTCCATGGTTCTTGCTCCTTTCAAAAAATGGGTCGGGAAAGGATAAAAAAATCCTGTCCCAGAAAGATTGCTGGGACAGGAATGAGATATTCCTGCGGTGCCACCCGGCTTGGCGCTTGCGCGCCCGCTCATGCGTACCTGCATACGCTGACCTTGTTAACGAAGGGTCGGCTCCGTCTTGCCTACTTGCTTCAGCTCGCCCTCAAGCGCCCATTCGGCATCCGCGTCCATACCGCACTCCCACCAACGGCGGCTCTCTGTGATTTTCGCAAAACGCTTACTTACGCGCCTTCAACGGTTTACCGTATTAAACCACAGCGCGGGTCATTTGTCAAGACCCTCCGGCCGCATTTTTTCGCTTTGGTAAAAATGTAAATTTGGGGCTGGAAAAGCGTTGCTTTATGGTGTATAATGATAAAAAAAGGGATACCATGGGAGGAGAACTTATGTATCAGGGAAAGGTCGACCTGCATCTGCATCTGGACGGATCGCTGTCGGAGCAGGTCGTTTTTGAATTGGCGCAGCGCGGCGGATTTCCGATGACCATGCAGGAGATCTGCGACGCGATCTACGTTCCGGAAAACTGCACCGATCTTGTCGAGTACTTAAAGCGCTTCGAGCTGCCCACGCGCGTGCTGCAAACGCCCTACGCGCTGGAATACAGCGCCTTTGAGCTGGTCGGCCGTCTGGCGCGGCAGGGACTGGTCTATGCCGAGATCCGCTTTGCTCCGCAGCTGCACACCCGTCAGGGCATGACGCAGAGCGAGGTGGTGCGCAGCGTTCTGCGCGGCGTGCGGCAGGCGCAGGAGGCCAATCCGTCCATTCGCGCGGGCGTCCTGCTTTGCGCGATGCTGGGCAGCGACCGGCAGACCAACGAGCAGATCGTGCCACTGGCCGCCGACTTTGCGGGACGGGGTGTCGTGGGCGTCGACCTTGCGGGTGCAGAAGACGTTTATCCGATCGAGGACTACGCGCCCATCTTCCGCGAGGCCTACCGAGAGCAGATCCCCTTCACGCTGCACGCAGGCGAGCGCGGCAACGCGGAAAATGTCCGCAAGGCGGTCGAGCTTGGTGCGCGCCGTGTGGGACACGGCTGCGGCGCCATCCGCAGCGAGGCTTGCATGGAGCTTCTCCGGCGCGAGCGCATCGTGATCGAGGCCTGCCCCGTCAGCAATCTGCACACGAAGATCGTTGCCCGCCCCGAGCAGCATCCGATCGCGGAATTCTTCCGCCGCGGCCTTGCCGTCACGGTGAATACCGACAACATGACCTGCTCCAATACGACCCTCAAGCGTGAGCACGAAGTGCTCTTCAACGCGTTCCATTTCAGCGACGAAGACTTCCGGCAGATGGACAGAAACGCCATCGGTGGTGCATTCCTGCCGGAGGCAGAGAAGCCCGCACTGTTGGAGAAGCTTTGATTTATTTTGCAGCAGCG
>OIYT01000704.1_pt1 | contig 29299 bp, 27 predicted proteins | sample 1588201 | NCBI WGS metagenome assembly OIYT01 (sample SAMN03283260) | human gut metagenome | biome: human-associated habitat; material: feces | host: Homo sapiens | place: USA | collected 2013
CACTGCTGCCTCCCGTAGGAGTCTGGGCCGTATCTCAGTCCCAATGTGGCCGGTCAACCTCTCAGTCCGGCTACTGATCGTCGCCTAGGTGGGCCGTTACCCCGCCTACTAGCTAATCAGACGCGAGGCCATCTTCCAGCGATATAATCTTTGACATACCTAAGATGCCCTAAGTATGTGTCATGCGGTATTAGCAGTCGTTTCCAACTGTTGTCCCCCTCTGGAAGGCAGGTTCCTCACGCGTTACTCACCAGTCCGCCACTAAGTGTTCCCATCTATTGGCCGAAGCCTCTGTCAAGGGCACTCCGTTCGACTTGCATGTGTTAAGCACGCCGCCAGCGTTCGTCCTGAGCCAGGATCAAACTCTCTATAAAATGGTATCAACACAGGCTCTCGCCTGAACTGATCTTTTACAGAGCTATTGAACATAGCTTCAAACTTTTTATAGTTACAGCCCCCGGTAATTGACTTAACCCAGAGACCGCAACTTTTGGTGATAGTCCCTAAGAACTATCCCGTCTGGTGCTTTCTTTTCGTTACGTTGTTTAATTTACAAGGTACACGCCGCTTACCGGCGGAACATTGCTATTATAACAGTTCTTCCTTCATTTGTCAACTGCTTTTTTATCTTTTTTCGAAGATTTTCAAGCCGCTCACATCCGGAACTTCGCTGTCAGACAGCTTTGTTAGAATACCAAACCATTTGCGTTTTGTCAACACCTAATTTCGAGTTTTTTCAAAAAATTTCGGCCGCGTGTTTTTCCACGCGGCCGAACGCTGATCAATGCGTCTTACAGGCTCTTCACTTCATCAAAGACCTTTTCGATCTCCGCATCGGGTTTACCCGTTGCCAGACTCACAGCGACGATGGCAACAGAGGCCACGATGAAAGCGGGCAGCAGCTCGTAAATGGCCCACGCGCCGCCCATGGGAGCGATCATGTACTTCCAAACGAACACCATGACGCCGCCAGCGATCATGCCGGCCAGAGCCCCCCATTTATTGGAGCGCTTCCAAAACAGGGCAAACAGCACCGTGGGGCCAAAAGCAGCGCCAAAACCCGCCCAGGCGAAAGACACCACCCGGAACACAGAGCTGTTGGGGTCCCGGGCCATGAAAGCCGCGATCAGGGAGATGCCCACCATCGTACCCCGGGCCAGCAACATGCTCTTCTTCCCCGCAAGCTTCACACCGAAGAACTCGCCCACCAGGTTCTGGGACACGGAGGAGGACGCCGCCAGCAGCTGGGAATCCGCGGTGGACATGGTGGCGGCCAGAATACCCGCCAAAATGATACCGGCCAGCAGAGCCGCCAGAACGCCATGCCGACTGATCAGACTGGCGATGCGCACAATGATGGTCTCCGCATCCGTCAGCTGCTCCAGCGTGCCGGCCTTGGTCATGCCATTGCCCACAACGCCGATGAAAATGGCGACACTCATGGAGATGACCACCCAGACCGTGGCTACCCGGCGGCTGAGGGGCAGCTTCTTCTCGTCCTCGATCGCCATGAAGCGCAGGAGGATGTGCGGCATACCAAAATAGCCCAGGCCCCAGGCCAGCAGGGAGCAGATGGTGAGCAGGCTGTACGGGGCAGAGCCCCCGGTGGCCGGGTCGTGGATGTTGACCAGGGACAGGTAGCCCGCCAGGGACTGGGCGTTGGTCATAACAGCGTCCATACCGCCGGCGTGCGTGACACCATAGCCCAGCACGACCACCAGGGCCACTGTCATAATGATGGACTGGACCAGGTCCGTGAAGGACGCCGCCAGGAAACCGCCCAGGACAGTGTAGAGCACAATGACCGCGGCGGAGATCAGCATGGCGGTGACATAGTCCATCCCGAACAGCGTGGAGAACAGCTTGCCGCAGGCGGAGAAGCCGGAAGCGGTATAGGGGATGAAGAACACGATGATGACCACGGCCGCAATGGCGGCCAGCAGATTTCTGTTATCGCCCCAGCGCTTGGAGAAGAACTGAGGAACTGTGATGGCGTCCAGCCGGGTGGAATAGCGGCGGATACGGCGGGCCACGATCAGCCAGTTCAGATAGGTGCCGATGGCCAGGCCGATGGCGGTCCAGCTGGCCTCCGCCAGGCCGGTGAGATACGCCACGCCGGGCAGGCCCATCAGCAGCCAGCTGCTCATATCAGACGCCTCCGCGCTCATGGCGGTGACGAAGGGTCCCAGTTTCCGTCCGCCCAGATAGAAGTCGTCCACGGAGTTGTTCTTCTTGGCGAACCATACGCCAACGCCGAGCATCGCCAGCAAATAGGCGATGATGGCAAGCAGGATACAGATTTGTGCGGTTGTCATTGTTTTCTCTCTCCTTTTGCGTTTCAATGACTGACATCATATCACACTTGAAATCAGAATGAAATACAGAACGCCGTATAGAATAAATTCTATACGGCGCTACAATAAAACATAAAATTTTATTGTATTTTCAACGCTTTTTAACTAAACGTTTTTTAATATTATCCTTCGTCGAAAAAATAAAATATCATATATCCGCCGCCGGTTTTGCCCGGTAGCTGTCCAAAAACATCGGCGTCACGCTGTCCGTATAGGCCACCAGAGAGTATTCGCCGCCGGAGAGGCACCAGTCGTACATCAGCGCCCGCTCCCACAGGGCGTAGGCCTTCAATATCTCGTTGACGGTCCTGTCCTTCCGCAGCTGGCCCGCCCGCTGGCCCTCGGTGATGATCTGCCGCAGTAATTTGAAATAGGTGCGGTTTCGGTCCAGCAGGTGCTTTTCCCCCCGGGCCAGCAGCTGGGTGGACAGCAGCTGGGCCAGCAGGTCCATGGAGACGCTGTTGTCGATCATGGCGAACAGCTCGTGGTTCAGGTAGATCAGCTTTTCCATGGCGTCTAGCGACGGGTCCATGACCTCCATCAGCTCCTCATACTTCTCGTCGAACACATTGGCCAGTGTGCCCAACAGCGCGCCCTTGCCGTCGAAGTAGTGGTAAAACGACCCTTTGGAGGTCTCGGACTCAAAGACGATGTCCTCCACCGTCGTATCCTCGTAGCCCTGCTCGTAAAACAGCTTCCAGGCCGCGGAGATGATGCGGCCCCTGGTATTTCTGGCGTTTTTTCTCGGCATATGCGCGGCACCTCCCTTTCCTGTTTCTTAGCATATCATATCCGTCTGAAAACTGCAAATCGAACGGATTTTCCAGTGTGATTCGCAGGATTTACAAGATTTTTAGCACATTCTCCAGTTTCCACCGCCGTTTGAGGCTGCTATAATAAAACCAATTTATTATATAAGGAGGGACGGCCTTGGACTTCTGGAAGATGAACGGCGCCGGGAACGACTTTGTGGTGCTGAACAACCTGAAAGAGCATCTGCCCGTTGCGCTTCTCCCCCAGGTAGCCCGGACGCTGTGCGAGCGGCATTTGTCCATCGGCGCCGACGGACTGATGGTGGTGGACGCTCCCACCCAGGGTGGAGACTACAGGATGCTGTTCTTTAACTCCGACGGCAGCGTGGGCGAGATGTGCGGCAACGGCGCCCGGTGCATCTGCCGGTACGGCTATGAAAACGGCCTGGCCGGCGAGACCCAGACCGTGGAAACCACGGCGGGCATCGTCACAGGTCGGCGCATCGACAGCCGCCTCTATCAAATCCGCCTCAACGACCCCACCACCGTGAAGCTGGACTGCCCCGTGGAGGTGGACGGCGCGCGGTACGACTGCTCCTACATAGAGCTGGGAGACCCAGGCCTGCCCCACGCGGTGGTGCCCTTCCACGATTTGAAGAACGCTGACGAAAACGAGCTGCGGGAGCTGGGCCGCGCCATCCGCTGGCACAGCGCGTTCCCCAAGGGCGCCAATGTGAACTTTTACGAGATCGTCGGCGAGGACCACATCTTCGAGCGGACCTTTGAGCGGGGCGTGGAGGATTTCACCTACGCCTGCGGCACCGGCACCGGCTCCGTGGTGACGGTGCTGACTCTCCAGGGCAGGGTCAGCGGCCGCGGCGTGAAGGTGGATATGACCGGCGGCCGCCTGGTCATCGACACCGTGCGGGAGGGCTCCCGGATCACGGACCTGTATCTCACAGGCCCCACCAACATCGTTTGTAAGGGCGAGGTCACGGACGAAGACCTCTGCCTTGCAAAATAAATCGTGTGTAAAATAGGAGGAAAAACAAGTATGGATAAGAAATCCGTCGCCAGGAACTACCGGTTCCTGGGCATTATGCTGGGCGCCATGATCCTGGGCGCCATCGTGGGCTGGTTTGCTCCCGACTTCGGCAACTCCATCAGCTTCCTGGGCACCGTGTTCATCAACATGATGTTCTGCATCGTGGTGCCTCTGGTGTTCGCGTCCATCGCCGGAGCCGTGGCCAACATGAAGAGCCGCAAGCGGGCGGGCAAGATCATGGGCGTCACCGTCGCCACCTTCGTGGTCACCGGCGCCATCGCCGCCGTCATCATGTTCGTGCTGGTGAAGATCTTCCCCCCTGTCCTGACCGCCTGGACGGAGCTGCCCTCCGAGGAGATGGGCGAATACGCCTCTCTGTCTGAGATGATCGTCAACTTCTTCACCGCCAGCGACTTCGTTGGCCTGCTGTCCCGCCGGGCCATGCTGCCCCTGATCGTGTTCTCTCTTCTGTTCGGCTTCGCCGTGAACCTGAACGGCGGCTCCGAGACCATGGTGGGCAAGTTCCTGGAGGATTTGACCAACGTCATGCTGAAGTTCGTCAAGATCGTCACCTACTACGCCCCCATCGCTTTCTTTGCCATCTTCGCCGACCTGGTGGCCACCTATGGCTCTCAGGTCACTGTGACCTATGGCCGTGCCTTGCTGCTGTACTATCCCCTGTGCTTCATCTACATCTTCACCGCGTGGCCCCTGTTCGCCTGGTTCGGCGGCGGCAAGGGCGCCGTCCGCACCATGTTCCGGCACATCGCCCGGCCCGCCATCGTGTCCCTGGGCACCTGCTCCTCCGTGGCCACCATCCCCACCAACATGGAAGTGGCCGCTGAGACCGGCATCTCCAAGGACGTCAGTGACATGGTGCTGCCCCTGGGTGCCACCATGCACATGGACGGCTCCTGCTTCTCCTGCGTGCTGAAGATCGCTTTCGTGTGGGGTGTGTTCGGCCAGAGCCTCAGCTTCTCCCAGCTGATCCCCATCGTCCTGGTGGCCGTGCTGTCCTCCGTGGGCATGAGCGGCGTGCCCGGCGGCGGCTACATCGGCGAGTACATCATCTGCTCCATCTTCTTCCCCACGCAGATGGAGATCGCCTTCCCCATCCTGGTGGCCATCGGCAACCTGGTGGACCCCCCCGCCACCATGATCAACTCCGCCGGCGACTATGTGGTCAGCTACATCGTCTCCCGCTTTGTGGACGGCAAGGACTGGCTGCAGAAGGCCCTGGCCGCCAAAAAGTAACCAACTCCCCCGTTTCGTCCAAAAGGAGGCTGCCGCGGCAGCCTCCTTTTTTTGCCGCAAGGTTGACCTTTTGCCCCGCTTCCTTTATACTGATAGTGTGAAAGGAGCGTGTTTTTATGGCCACTCTGCTGCTGAAAAACATTCGCGCCCTGGTCACCTGCGACGGCGGCGACCGGGTGCTGGAAAACGTGGACCTCTACTGCGAGGAGGGCTTCATTCGGGCTATCGGCCCCAACCTGCCCCAGCCCGCCGACACCACCATCGACGCCGTCCACTACTGGTGCTACCCCGGCCTGGTCAATACCCATCACCACCTGTACCAGGTGTTTTCCCGAAATCTGCCCCAGGTGCAGAATATGGAGCTGTTCGACTGGCTGACCGCCCTGTACGAGATCTGGAAGGGGCTGGACGAGGATGTCATCCGCCTCTCGACGCTGACGGGCTGCGGCGAGCTTTTGAAGCACGGCTGCACCACCTGCTTTGACCACCACTACGTCTTCCCCGCGGGAAGCGGCGACCTGCTGGGCGCCCAATTCGCCGCGGCGGAGGAGCTGGGCGTCCGCATGTTTGCCTCCCGGGGCAGCATGGACCTGTGCAAAAAAGACGGCGGCCTGCCGCCGGACAGCGTGGTCCAGACGGTGGACGCGATCATGAGGGACTCCGCCCGGGCCGTCGAGGCATGGCACGACCCCCGCCCCGGCTCCATGCGGCAGGTGGCCCTGGCCCCCTGCTCCCCCTTCTCCGTGTCGGCGGAGCTGCTGCGGCAGAGCGCCATTCTGGCCCGGCAGTACGGCGTCCGGCTCCACACCCACCTGTGCGAGACGAAGGACGAGGAGAACTATATGCTGCAAAACCACGGCGTCCGGCCCTTGGAGTTCATGGCGTCCCTGGGCTGGACCGGCCCGGACGTGTGGTATGCCCACGGCATCCACTTCAACGACGAGGAGCTGCGGGAGCTGGCCCGGACGGGCACCGGTGTGGCCCACTGCCCCATCTCCAACATGAAGCTCTCCTCCGGCGTGGCACGGGTGCCGGAGATGCTGGCCCTGGGCGTCCCCGTGGGGCTGGCGGTGGACGGCTCCGCCAGCAACGACGGCTCGTCCCTGATGGAGGAGCTGCGGGTGGCGTACCTCCTCCACCGGCTGACCTCCAGCGCCAAGGCCCCCTCCGGCTATCAGGTGCTGAAAATGGCCACCCGGGGCAGTGCCCGCCTGCTGGGCCGGGACGATATCGGCTCGCTGGAGGTGGGCAAGTGCGCGGACCTGTTCCTGGTGGACTCCCGCCGGCTGGAGCTGGTGGGCGGCGAGTACAGCCCCGCCGACGTGCTGGCGACGGTGGGCCTGCGCGGCCCGGTGGATTACACCGTGGTCCACGGCAAGGTGGTCGTCAGGGAGGGGCATCTGGTCACGATCGACGAGGAGCGGGTGGCCGAGGATGCCCGGCGGTGTTGTCGGGCGTATCTGGCGAGAGCGTAAAAAAGCGCCTGCATCCAACAGGATGCAGGCGCTCTTTCTCAAATTCCAGCCAGTACCTGCCGGAGTTCCGGCAGATCACCGTCAATGATCTCCCAGATCAGCCGCAGATTCACGCCCTCATAATCGTGTACTGCGGTTCCGCAATCCATAAATATACCGTCACGGGACCTCTGGATGCTCTGCGGCGAAAGCGTCATCCACGCGGTTTGCCAATTCGCCCAGCTGGCTCAAATTGAACACACATGCCTCCACCAGCTTGGAATCCGCCGCAAAGGCCGCGTAATCCATTCCCGCGCAATAACCCATCACTTTATCCGTATAAGCGATCATTTTGGCAACGATAATGTCATTTCTCATACACCGTTACCCCTGTTTCCTGAATCTCACGGTCAATAGGGGAGCCATGCTGAATATGCGTCACATCCAGCAGGTCCACGTCCTTTCCCACCGCTTTCTGCACATCACTCAGAAAGCCGACGAACCGCAGCCCCTTCAGGCCGCTGTCCACCAGGAGGTCGATGTCGCTCTTCTCCGTGGCGTTTCCCTTTCCATAGGAGCCAAACAAAACCGCCTTACGGATGCCATATTTGCTGAAAAGCGGCGTCAAAACCGTCTGGAGCTGGGAAATTGTATAAATGCCGGTCACAAGTCATCGCCTCCTGTCCTTATGCTCAGTATACCCAAAACCGCCGCGTTTTGCAACAAAGTCTTGCTGTTAAAAACGAGCCTGCCCCGTTTCAGGCGCAGGCTCGTCTCTGTTTTTGATCAATCCAACACCTGGACCGCCGCGCCCAGCACGCCGTCGCCGATGTAGACGCTCAGCGTGCCGTCGATCTCGCCGTCCCAAATGTGGTCGTAGTTGGGCAGGGCCGCCGTCAGCTTCCGGCGGACGGTCTCCATCTCCTCCGGCGCGCCGCCGTTGGCCACGGCCAGGTTGTAGCGCCTGTGGTCGCCGCAGCGCTTCACGGTCATCTCCACCAGCTTGTCGATGACCTGGTGCCGCCCCCGGACCTTGGCGATGGACTGCAGCTGTCCGTCGGCGGCAAAGGTGATGATGGGCTTGATCTGCAGCAGCGTTCCCGCCGTAGCGGTCACCTTGCCGATACGCCCGCCCTTTTGCAGATACTCCAGCGTGTCCACGGAGAAAAAGGGGTAGGTGTTCGCGATCAGCTGCGGGACGCGGCGCTCCGTCAGTTCCTCCCAGCCCATGCCGTTGCGGATATCCTCCGCGGCCTGGAGCAGCGTCAGGCCCATGCCCAGCGAACCGCTGATGGAGTCAAATACCTTCACCGGCAGCATCCCCCGGCACTCCTCCCCAATCAGCCGCACCAGGTTATAGGTGCCGGACAGGCCGCCGGACAGCATCACGGCCACCACGCCGTCATAGCCGTCCATGACGATCTGCCGCAGGATCTTCTCGATTCCCTCTCCCGAGGGCAGTGAGGTCTGCGGCAGTTCCCCGGCGCGAAGGCGGGCATAGATGTCCTTTCCGAAGATGTCCACGCCGTCGGAATACTCCCCGTCCGCGCACAGAATCCGCAGCGGCACCATATAAATGTGGTTTTCCGCCGCCAGCTTCGGGGACAGGTCGGCGCAGGAATCCGTCAGCAGGGCAATTTTTTGTGGGACCATAACAGCATCTCCAAATCTTTGCAGGTTTTTAGCGCAGTAGCACAATTATTACATAAAACAGAAAAAACTGCAAGTCCCATCCGATGACTTTTGAAAAAGTAAAAGAGCCGCTTCCGCGGCTCTTTTCTCACGCCTGCTCCCACCGCTCCAGGGTGGGCAGCAGGCCGCGCATATAGGCCCGACAGGCCTCCGGCTCCGTCTGGCCCTGGGGCATAAACTGGATGCAGTGCTCGGCCATTTCCTCCATGGTGCAGTCCTGGAGAAAACGCCCCTCCTCCCAGCACCACTTGCAGTATTTCTCGTTGAACGTGCCGTCCGGCTCCCGCGCCAGCAGATCGTCGCTGAGAGGCATACCGCAGCTCTGGCACACCAGTGTCCGGGGACTGCCCAGCAGGGTGTTGATGGACACGCCGAACAGCCGGGACAGCGCCAGCAGCGTCTCTGCTTCGGGCACCGTCTCGCCCCGCTCCCAGCGGCTCACCGCCTGCCGGTGACAAACAGCTTCTCCGCCACCTCGCTTTGAGAAAGCGCCGCCTTTTTCCGCAAATCTGTAAATACGTCCTGAAATTCCATGTCGCTCACCTCTTACCGCCAGCTCATCACGGGCGGCGCCGCCTGTAAAGCAACCGCCGGTTGCCTCAGCGTTCCCGGACGACCTGCTCCAGCAGTCCCTGACAGCCTGTCAGCACGTCCCGCCAGGTAGCGTCAAAATCCCCGGTGTACCAGGGGTCCACCACATCGCCGGGACGGTCCGTGAAGTCCAGCAGCAGGGAGAGTTTCCCCGCCGGATCGCCGCCGCAGATGCGACGCATGTTCCGCAGGTTGGCGCCGTCCATACCGATCAAGAAATCGTAGTATTCGTAATCCCGGGCCCGCAGCTGTTGGGCCGCATGCCCGGCGCAGCCGATGCCGTGCTCCGCCAGCTTCCGCCGTGCCGGCGGATACACCGGGCAGCCGATCTCCTCGGTGCTGGTGGCGGCGGAGGCGATCTCAAACTCCGCCGCCAGCCCCGCCTGCCGTACCAGGTCCTTCATCACAAACTCCGCCATGGGGCTTCTGCAAATATTGCCGTGGCAAACGAATAAAATCCTTGTCATCATTCCATGCTCTTTCTCCCGGCGCGGCGGCCGGGCGCTCCCTTCGTTTCTCCATCAGCGTACCCCATTCGACGGGCGCAGTCAATCTTTTTTGCCGCCACACACCCCAGGCGAGGACAAAAATGACCTTGCTTTTTGCCCGCGACCCGGTATACTGAAACTAAAAGGAGGGATGCCTTATGGAAAGATTCTCCATCGTCGTGGGCGATATCACCCAGTCCGACGCGGAGGCCATCGTCAACGCCGCCAACACCTCCCTGCTGGGCGGCAGGGGTGTGGACGGCGCCATCCACGCCGCCGCGGGGCCGGAGCTGCTGGCGGAGTGCCTGACGCTGCACGGCTGCGAGACCGGCCGGGCCAAGCTGACCGGCGGCTACCGCCTGAAGGCCAAATATGTGCTCCACACCCCCGGCCCCGTCTGGCAGGGCGGCGGTGTGGGAGAACCCTCCCTGCTGGCGTCCTGCTATCGCTCCTGTCTCACCCTGGCGGCGGAGCACGGCATCCGCACCGTGGACTTCCCCTCCATCTCCACCGGGATCTACCGCTATCCTCTGCCCCAGGCCGCCGCGGTGGCGCTGAAGGCCATCATGGAATTTCTGGAGACCCACGACCTGCCGGAGCGGGTGCGGATGGTCTGCCACACGGAGGAAGCCGCCCGGGTCTATCGCCAGACCTGGAACATCTGGTACGCCGGGGACAAGGCGTCCCGCATGTAAAAGATGCAGCCCGTTTGGGCTGCATCTTTTATTGCGATGATTGCGCGTCGATCTTTTCCTTCAGCTCGTTGAGATAGACCCAGCGCTCCGTTTTCTCTTCCAGCTTCGCCTCCAAAGCCGCCTGCCGCTCCTGCAGTTCCTGGAGCTTCACATAGTCGCTGCCGCAGCGCTCCTGCTCCGCCTGACACGCAGCCAGCTTCCCTTCCAGCGCGGCAAGCTCGTCGTCGATGGTCTCAAACTCCCGCTGCTCCTTGAAGGTGAATTTCAGCTTCCGCTCCCGGGGACGCTCCGCCTGGGGCGCCCTGGGCTTTTCCGCCTTTTCCGGAGCTTCCTCCTCCCGGCGCTTTTGCGCCCAGTCGGACCAGTTTCCGGTGTAGCGCAGCACTCGGCCGTCCCGGACCTCCAGAATGGACTCCGCCAGCTTATCCAAGAAGAAGCGGTCATGGGACACCGTCAGGATCGGGCCGGGGAACCCCTGCAAATAGTCCTCCAGAATGGACAGGGTCATGACATCCAGATCGTTGGTGGGCTCGTCCAGCAGCAGCACATTGGGGGCCTCCATCAGCACGGACAGCAGGTACAGCCGCCGCCGTTCCCCGCCGGACAGCCGCCCGATGGGCACGGACTGCAGGTCGCCGGGGAACAGAAACCGCTCCATCATCTGGTTGGCCGAGAATGTCCCCTCGTCGGTTTTCACCTCGTCGGCGATGTCGTGGATGAAATCGTACACCCGCCGGTTCAAATCCAGCTCCCGCCCCTCCTGGGAGAAATGGCCGATCTTCACCGTGGTCCCGATCTCCACGCTGCCGGCGTCCGGCGCCAGTTCCCCGGCGATCAGGTGCAGCAGCGTGGACTTCCCCGCGCCGTTGCGGCCCACAATGCCGATGCGGTCGTTCCGCAGGAGGTTGTAAGAGAAGCGGTCCACAACGGTGTGGTCCCCGAACCGTTTCGTCACGCCCTTCAGCTCGATGATTTTCTTCCCCAGGCGGCTGGAAGCCGCCGACAGCCGGACGGTGTCGTCTGTCTCCGGCGCGTCCTGGTCCAGCAGGGCCTCGTACCGCTGGATGCGCTCCTTGGACTTGGTGGTGCGGGCCCTGCAGCCCCGCATGATCCACTCCCGTTCCATCCGCAGGATGGACTGGCGCTTGCGCTCGCTGGCCTCCGCCATCTCGGCCCGCTGCTCTTTCAGCCGCAGATATCTGGAGTAGTTGGCCTCGTAGTGGTACAGCTTTCCCCGGCTCAGCTCCGTGATGTGGTTCACCACCCGCTCCAGAAAGTAGCGGTCGTGGGTCACCATCGCCAGTCCTCCTCTGAAGCGGCGGAGCCAGTCCTCCAGCCAGGCCACCATCTCGCTGTCCAGGTGGTTGGTGGGTTCGTCCAGAAACAGCACGTCCGCCGGGTGGATCAGAGCCGCCGCCAGGGCCACCCGCTTCCGCTGACCGCCGGAGAGGGTGCCCACCTTCTGGTCAAAATCCGGCAGCCCCAGCTTGTTCAGCATGGTCTTGGCCTCGTACTCGTTCAGCGCCCGGAACTCCGCCGGGAAGTGGAGAAAGACCTGCTCCAGCACGGTGGCGCCGTCGTCCATCACCGGGTTCTGGGCCAGAAAGCTGACCTGTACATTGGGGTTCCGGGAGATGCGCCCGGCGTCCGGCTCGGTGGCCCCGGCCAGAACTTTCAAAAAGGTGGACTTGCCGGTGCCGTTGATGCCGATGACACCGACCTTGTCCCCTTCGTTCAGGTAAAAATTCACATCCTCCAGCAGCTGGCGGCTGCCGAAGTTGATGGAGATGTGTTCCGCGGATAAGAGCATGGGATGCCTCCTGTGTCTGCAAACAAAGTCGAAACAGCCGGATCAATGGGATCGTATCAGCCGTAGCCCATGGTTTTCAGAGACCATTCTCCGCCGTCTGTTCTAACCAATATCCACTGCCAGTTTGCATATGTGTCATTGGGGTTCAGGCTTCCATCGCCGCCTCTTTGATCTGTCTCAAAGTCTGACAAAAGGACGATTGCCTGGTCCGCGTCATATTGTTCCGCCCACTCAGCTTCCATATCCCCCACTTCATCTTCATCATACCGGAGAGCTGTCAACGTGCAGCCTTCAAAAGTGTTCTCAAAGTGTTCCTGTACGATGTCCATCGCCGCAGTTATTTCAGCTTCCGTATAATCATCCGATGGGCCGATCTCTATGTCTGACCCGCTGATCTTCTCGCCGCCGCGGCCAGCCAAAGCCAGCGTGAAAAATACCAAAGCCATCAGGTATAGCACTCTCTTCACGGTCTCGCCCCCAGCTTTTTGTCTGATGTTTTTTCATTATACAGCACCTGCCCGGTTCTTTCAAGGCCGGCAAAAACGCCACTGTTCAAATTCCGATTTTTATGCTATCCTGAGACCTGAAAGGGGGCCGGGCCTCTGGAGACCATCACCAAAACCATCACCGCCGCCGAGGACGGCTCCACCGTCCGCCACATTCTGCGGGCGGCGCTGCACTTCTCGTCCCACGCCATTTCCCGGCTGACCCGTGCGGAAAACGGCATCCTGGTCAATGGCCGGCACGCCCGCACGGTGGACATTCTCCACACGGGGGATGTCCTGCGGGTGGAGACCGGCGACCACCGTCCGCCCAAGGTCCTGCCCACCCCCGGCGACTGGCCCCTGCCCATCGTGTGGGAGGACGGCCATTTGCTGGTGGTGAACAAGCCCGCGGGCATGACGGCCCACGCCTCCAACTTCCTGCCGGACACCCCCACCGTAGCCGGGGCCCTGGCCTGGAGCCGGGGCACGGACTTCGTGTTCCACTCCGTCAGCCGGCTGGACAAGGGCACCACCGGCCTCATGGTGGTGGCCAAGAGCGGCTATGTCCACGACCTGCTGCGCCGCAGCCTCCACACGCCCCGGTTTTACCGGGAGTACCGGGCTGTCTGCGTCGGCTGCCCCACACCGAAGCGGGGCACCATAGACGCCCCCATCGGTCGGGATGAGGCCTCGACTATCGCCCGGTGTGTCCGGCCCGACGGCCAGCCCGCCGTCTCCCATTACGAGGTGCTGGCAGAGGGAAACGGCCTGTCCCTCCTGCGGCTGGTGCCGGAGACGGGCCGCACCCACCAGCTGCGGGTCCACATGGCGTCCATCGGCTGTCCCCTGGCGGGGGACTGGCTGTACGGCACCGAGGACCCGGCCCTGATCTCCCGCCCCGCCCTGCACTCCTGCGCCCTGACGCTGACCCACCCCGTCACCGGAGAGGTGCTGCGCCTGACCGCCCCGCTGCCGGAGGACATGGCGCGGCTGGTTTCGGAAGCCTGATTTTCTGAAGGAGGAATTTTTATGTTAATCTGGAACGTCACCTACCACTGCAAACCCGGCCAACGGGAGGCTTTTTATAAAGCCATCTCGGATTTGGGCGTCCGCGAGACCTCCATCCACGAGGAGGGCAACCTGAAATACGACTACTTCTTTGACGCTCAGGACCCCGATGCCCTGCTGCTTGTGGAATCCTGGACCGCCCCCGCTCTGCAGGAGGCCCACTGTCAGACCGGGACCTTCGCCAAACTTCAGGCGCTGAAAGCCGAGTACTGTGAAAATGTGACTATCGACAAATTCAACTCCTGACGGCAAAGCGGGTGTGCCTCCCTGAAAAACAGCAGGGGCATACCCGCTTTTATCGATTCACTGATTGCCGCAAAGCCTGATATGGACAGCCGGGCCATACGTGGCATCAGAGCCGCCTGATGGTAAAAACGGAAATCAAGCGGAAACGGTTAAAACAGAAACGCCGATATGATATGCCCGATCCCGACAAAAAGCAGATACAGTCCAGCAATATACACCATAGAGACTGCGGAGGCAAATGGATTAAACAACAGCATGATACCCAAAACAAGCCCCAGAACATTTACAATCAGTGTGACCCAGTATTGCGTCTCAGAGCCGCAGAGCCGGATAAATCCAATGTTTGTCAACTGGCCGACACAGTGGGCAATGAACCAGATCGGAAACAGAATCGCGACGGCAAAAGCACCGATTTCGCTGTTCATGATCAGGAACTGAACGACATCTTTATGACCTCGTTTTGCCGCGCGCATCGAGGAACGGCAGCGTGCCGGCCATCCGGTAAACAAACCGGCGTCCATTGCCAGCGCTTTCTATGCGGGCGGCATTACCGCGGCCAATGTGCAGTGGATCAAAAACAATTTTGATATTTCCAAAGAGGAAATGGCCGACTGCTTACAGGCGCTGCTGTCGGATTTTTGTGACGAAATTTAGTGGGCCGCCGCGAATAAAGCCGGGAGCCGTGCAAACACAGCTCCCGGCTTTCCCATATGAATATTTTACTCCTGATCGGAAAAATGCCGTCGCGCGCTTTGAAGAAAGCGCTTTAAAACGATGTCTCCGGGGCAGGATTTATAAAACAGTCCAAAGGACAGCCTGGGCGCGTCTTCGATTTGGACGGCTTTCAGATCACGGTCGGCCGGGACCATGATCTCCGGGAGGATCGCCAGGCCAAAGCCGGCCCGGGCTTTTGTGCCCGGGGCATTTTTGCGTTAAGTCCCCGGGACGTAAGAGCGGGCTTGTACGGCTGTGGTGGTGTAGTTCTTCTCGTCGCTGCCCCCGTCCTTGGCGGCGTAGCAGTAGACGGAAGCATAATAGTAATAACCGATTTTTCCATAATATGTCACGGGGTCCTCATAATAGACCGTACCAGAACCCATCATCTCGGGATAATCCTCGTAATTATACGTTGCAACGCGGGTGAAGGACCTGTTGTCCGCGGATTCATAAATGTAAATCGTAGTGGCGCCAATTTGCGTCATGGGGCCACGGCCAGAGACATCAACCGTCACAACCATCTTACCGCCGCTTTTAGCGGTTACGGATGCGCCATAGGAACTGAGATACGCGCTGGAACGGGCAAATGCAAAGGTACAAAGGAGGCTCGATAGCACACAAATGGTGAGTATACTGCATAAAAGTTTTTTTCCGAATCGATTCACGTCAAATCCCTCGCCTTAATATATAGAATCAATGATGTCTTTTATTTCTTGTTCAGAAACACTCCCAAACATTTGACATTCCAATTCTCCATTTTGCCAGAACACTTTTTGCCATCCAAGATCGGACATCAGGTAATGACATATTTTCCCAGATGTATATATACCCATATAGGCTTCTTCTTTTTCCAGAACTTTAAAATTTCCGTTTGCCGTTTCACTGTATCGGATTTGAAAATACTCATCGTCGCACGCATAATCCGCATATATAAGGACTCCGCCAGACCGGTTTGTGGCCGTAACCCCGGTGAGCGTAAACCGCTCCGGCACCCATGTCGGCGCGATCGGCGCTGTAATCCCAAACGCGTCGACGGCCTCCTCCAGCGTATCATAAGACGCTTCCTCTCCTTCTTCCAAAGGCTGGAAGCGTATCGTCGCATAAGGAATCTCCTCACTTTGGAAGCGGAACACCTCCGAAGTCCAACGGGCGATGGCGCCGGAGACATTCAACCCGAAAGCCTGGGCCGCCACGGACCCCAGCATGAAAACCAAAACCGCGGCAATGAGGGCGAACTTGAATGTTGCAATGTGGGAACGTCTCTTTTCAGGTGATGCTTCGGATGCCCCGGCAGGCGACGCTTCGTCCTTTGAGAAGAGGTCCGCGTACCGCTCGTGGAAGCGCTTCAAGCTCTCCTCCGTGTCGGGCACCCCGTCTTCAGGCGCCGGGTCGATCTTCTCCAGCGCGTCCAGCAGACGGTCCAGCTGATCGCTGTCGATATCGCCCTCCGCCGGCTGGAGCAGAAGCTCGGCCAACTCGTCCTGAAGCCGCTCTTTTAAGTCTTCGCCGGGGACCTGATGACCTTGGATTTGCTCCGAACGAGCCCCGGCTCTGCCGAACGCCGGGTCTTTTCGAGCTTCAGACATCTTAAAACACCTCCTATTCCCTATATGTGCCGAGCCCCGCCGGATGTAACACTATTCGGGGGGATTTTTTTCGCGCAGCTTTTCATAGCGGGCCCTGGCCCTGCTCAGCCGCATACGGAACGCCGCCACGTTGCAGCCCAGCCTGGCGGCCAGTTCCTCCTGGGACAGGCCGTCATCATAGCACAGGCAGAGCAGGTCCCGGTCCTTTTGGCTCAGCCCTGGCGGGAGAACCGACGCCAGGTCCTGAAAGTAGACGTCCTCCACCACGGGGACATTCTCCGGCTTCATCGCGACCTCCCGGCTGTGGTATGCCTTCCTGCTTTCATTGGCGATCAGGTTCGCCGTCGTCTTGGCCAGCCATCTCTTGATATTCGGGTGGTCCTTCACCTCGTCATATTTTCTGGTGAGAACCGAAAACGCCTCCTGGACAAAATCCTCCGCCAGCACCGGATCGCCGATCAGGTGGTATGCCACTAGATAGGTCGGTTTCCGGTACTCCCGATACATGGCGTCAAGCCACTCCAGCTTCGCATCCTTCACGCAGCACCCACCTCCTTTTCTATCTCTCCGGGGTCCTGGCATGTGCTGATATGAAAATTTTATTTAATAAATGTTATAATTTGCCCTCCAAAACAAATTACATATCAGGGGTGTTCCGTTCCATGCGCCAAAACGCGGCCTGAATCGCCGCGGGCCGGGACATCCCTTCGCGTTTACCGGACTGTTTGGCCGCTGTGCCGCCACAGACAGCTCCGGCGTTTTTCTTTTTCCCCGGCCACTGGGCTGCCGCGCTGTTTTTTTTGGCCCTGTAGGTGAAGTGCACCTCATGGCGGCACAGACCTGCTTCCGGTAAAATTCTCTCAAAGCCTGTCGAATTTGGAGGTTTTACGTTGCGCAAATATGATAAACGCCTCCTCCAGAACTTTCTGGCGGAGCATATCAGGCAATTTCGTGCGGAGCACAATTACACACAGGAGCAAATGGCCGAGCGTCTCCGCATCTCTCCGCGCTCCTATATCGACCTGGAGCACAAACGATACGGATGTTCCGGACCAACCGCCTTCTTTTTCCTGCTGTTGCTGGACAACGAAGCGCGCGTACAGTTGTTCAACGACTTCCGCAAATTGATCGATGAGGCGGATCAGCATGAAGCTGCTTGAAAGCGACTCCCTGGCAGTGGAAATCTACGACCTTTTATACCGGTTCGGCGTCTCCGCGGACTCCATCGCGTTTTTCCACACCGCCTACGCCGTCCGGCTGGCGGTGGAACAGCCGCAGTTGCTGCTGCTCGTCACCAAATGGCTCTACCCCGAGGTGGCGCGGCATTACCACACCAACTGGAAAGCCGTGGAACGCAACATCCGCCGCGTGGTGGCGGCCGCCTGGAGAAACGAGCCGGCGCTGCTGTGCAGTCTGGCCCGGGGCCCGCTTCCCGGCAGGCCGGCGCCGGCGCAGTTCCTGTCCATCCTGGCGGCGTATTTCAGCGGAGGGTCCGCCGCATAACCAGGCCCCGGAGTCCCTGATCGTCCGCGTATCCGGAAGCCGCCCTGGCAGAGCGTCTCCCGGACAGGGGACCCGCCAAAATCCGTAGATTTTCTATATATTTCCATTTTAATTATACATTACACGGAGCGTTTTTGCAACCAAAAAGTGTAAAATCTGGAAAAAGAACGGGGCGGCAGGGCCCCGCGTTCAGAACGCCGCCTCCCAACGGCCTAACGGGAGGCGGCCTTGTCATGTCCGAAAATAAATATCTGTAAAAAATGTGATGCTCCTATGGACATTTTTCGACTTTGGTGCTATACTGCTTTAAAGCATTAAATTTGATGCTTTCAGGATATCTGAAAGGTATGATGCAATGAAAATCATCGTGTGTATGAAGCAGGTCCCCCTGAGCTCCAGGGTGGAGATCGACGAGGAGACCGGAAATCTCAAACGGCTGGGAGCCGCCACCCGCACCAACCCCTTCGACCTGTTCGCCCTGGAGTGCGCCCTGCGCATCCGGGAGCAGATCGGCGGCACCGTCACCGTGCTGACCATGGGCCCCCAGCAGGCGGAGAGCATGATCCGCGACGCCTACATGATGGGCGCCGACGACGCCGTGATCCTCTCCGACCGCAAATTCGCCGGCTCAGACGTGCTGGCCACCTCCTATACGCTGTCCCAGGGCATCCGGCTGCTGGGCGGCGCGGACCTGATCATCTGCGGCCGCCAGACCACCGACGGCGACACCGCCCAGATCGGCCCCGCCATCGCCGAGCACCTGCATCTGCCCCACGCGGCCTGGGTCAACGAGATCACCGACGTCAACGAGACCCGCATCCAGGTGCGCCAGGACCTGACCAGCGTGTTCCAGATCAGCGAAATGGCCTACCCCTGTCTGATCACCGTGGACAAGGATATCTGTGTGGCCCGTCTGCCCTCCTACCGCCGCAAGGCGGAGGCCGCCGCCAAGCCCATCCGGACGGTCGGCCACGGGGAGCTGCCCGACCCGGATATGACCCGCTTCGGCCTGGTGGGCTCCCCCACCACGGTGGAGCGCGTCTTCCCGCCCCCCGCCGGCGCCGGCAACGTCACCCTGGAGGGCACCGCCGCCGAGAAGGCCGGCCAGCTCTTTGACCTGCTGGCCGCCGCCAAATACGTTTGAGGAGGGGCGAAATGGAGCTTTTGAACTTTGACATGTCCCGCTGCGATTTGTGCGGGAAATGTATTGAAAAATGTCCCTTTGGGGCGCTGCAGATGGAGAAAAACGGTATCGTTGTGAATGAGAAGTGCCGGATGTGCTCCGTCTGCGTCAAGACCTGCCCCCACCGGGCCATCCGGTTCGAGCAGACGGCCCGGGCCTTCGACAAGAGCAGGTGGAGGGACATCCTGGTCTATGCCGAGCAAGAGAACGGCGCCATCCACCCCGTGGTCTACGAGCTGATCGGGGAGGCGAGGAAGCTGGCCGCCGTGGTGGGCTATGACGTCAGGTGCGTCATCGTGGGCGGCGCGGGCACCCGGGAGAACGCGGAGAAGCTGCTGCCCTACGGCGTGAAGGAGGTCTTCGTCTACGAACACCCCGGCTTCGAGGGGTTCAAGGCGGACTGCTACTCCGACGCCGTGGCGGACTGCATCTCCGCCACCAGGCCCTCCTGCGTACTGATCGGCGCCACGGCCTGCGGCCGCTCCCTGGCTCCGCGCCTCTCCACCCGGTTCCACACCGGCCTGACCGCCGACTGCACGGAGCTGCGGATGAAGGAGAACACCGACCTGGTCCAGGTGCGGCCCGCCTTCGGCGGCAACATCATGGCCCAGATCGTCATCGCCAACTCCCGGCCCCAGTTCGCCACCGTCCGGTACAAGGTCATGGACAGGGCCAAAAAGGTCCCCCATCCCACGGGAAAAGTCACCGTCTGCGCCACCACGGACCTGATGGTCCGCTCCGGCATCTCCGTGGTCCAGCGGGCCGTCATCAGCCGCGCCAAGTCCATCGAGGAGGAGGACGTCCTGGTGGTGGCCGGGCGCGGCGTCAAGACGGCGAAGGACGTGGAGATGGTGCGGGAGCTGGCGACTCTGCTGGGCGGACAGCTGTGCTTCACCCGTCCCATGGTGGAGGGCGGCTTCGGCGACCCCGCCCACCAGATCGGCCTGTCCGGCCGGACGGTCAAGCCCAAGCTCATCATCACCTGCGGCGTCTCCGGCGCGGTGCAGTTCACCGCCTGCATGAACACCGCCCAGACCATCGTCGCCATCAACACCGATCCGGAGGCCCAGATCTTCCGCATCGCCCACTACCGCATCGTGGACGACCTGTACCAGATCGTCCCGGACCTGATCGCCCGCGTCAGGGCAGCAAAGGAGGCCGAGTGATATGCCGTATCCCTACAAAAAAATGGACGAGACCGATTTTGCGTACATCCGCTCGGTCACGGACCCCACGCGGGTCTGGGTGGGCGACGCCATCGCCACGGAGTACTACCACGACGAGATGCCGGAGTACGGCGTGTTCCAGCCGGAGCTGTATGTGGAGGCGCTGAACCGGGACGAGGTCTCCGCCATCATGAAGTACGCCCACGCCAACAACATCCCCGTGGTGGCCCGGGGCGCGGGCACGGGGCTTGCCGGCGGCGCCAACTGCAAGTACGGCGGCATCATGCTGTCGCTGATGAAGATGAACAAAATCTTCCCGGTGGACCTTCAAAACATGACGGTCACCGCCCAGCCCGGCGCTCTGATCTCCGAGGTGGCCGCCGCGGCGGCGGAGGTTGGGCTGTTCTATCCCCCGGACCCCGGCGAGAAGACCGCCTCCATCGGCGGTTCCATCATCACCAACGCCGGCGGTATGCGGGCCGTGCGCTACGGCCTGACCCGGGACTACGTCCGCTGCATCGAGGCCGTCATGCCCAACGGCGACATCATGCACTTCTCCTCCAACGTGGTGAAAAACACCACCGGTTTTGACATCAAGGACCTGGTCATCGGCTCCGAGGGCATTTTGTGCATCTGCACCGAGGTCACGCTGAAGCTGATCCCCGCCCCCAACTGTACCTGCACCCTGGTCATCCCCTTCGACAGTCTGGAGACCTGTATCGACTGCGTCCCCGTGCTGCTGCGCCTGCCCTTCGTCCCCACCGCCGTGGAGTTTCTGGAGCGGGAACTGATCGACATCGTGGAGCGGACCCTCCATAAGGTCCTGCCGGTGCGGGAGGGCAGCGCCGTGCTCATCGTCATCTACGACGCCTCCTCCCAGGAGGAACTGACCCAGTGCTGCGACGCCGCGGCCGCCGCCGCCCTGAAGGCCGGCGCCCTGGACGTGGCTCTGGCCGACACGCCGGAGCGCATCGGCTCCGTCTGGTCCGTCCGCGCCGCCATTCTGGAGGGCATGAAGGCCGACTCCGTGGGTCAGGAGGAGTGCGACGTGGTGGTGCCCCGGGCCAGGATCGCGGAGTTTGTCAAGGCCGCCAAGCGCATCTGCCTGTCCCACGGCGTGGTGGTGGAGCCCTGCGGCCACGCGGGCGACGGCAACATCCACACGGAGATGCTCCGCCAGCCCGACATGACGGACGAGGAGTGGAAGTCCGCCACCCACGCGTGCCTGGTGGAGCTGTACGCCAAGAGCAAGGAGCTGGGAGGCCAGCTCTCCGGCGAGCACGGCATCGGCAACGGGCGGCTGGAGTTCCTCCGCCCCTTCATCGGTGAGGAGATGTACCAGCTGTACCGGAACGTGAAGCTGGCTTTCGACCCCAAGCTGATTTTGAACCCCGGCAAGATGATCACCTTTGACGACTGACCACAGTGTGTGAACGCGCAATATAACAGCCAACGCGGCTATTATATAAGGCAAAATGAGAGAAAGAGGGAATGTACATCATGGTAGACAAAAACAAAATGCCCCTGGCGGCCGGCGTCGCATTCGTCGCTTTCACCACCCAGTTCGGCGGCGGCTTCGCCTCCGGCGCGCAGATCTACACCTACTTCATCAACTACGGCATCTGGGGCCTGGTGCTGCCCCTGCTGTCCCAGTTCCTGCTGGCGTTCTTCTTCTGGTACGGCCTGCGCTACGCCTTCCTGCACAAGAAGTACGACTACCGCGCTTTCGGCGACAGCTTCTACGGCAAAACCCGGGTGCTGTTCTCCAACCTGTATGAGATCACCTATCTGATCCTCATCGCCACCGCCACCTCCGCCGCGTTCGCCACCGGCGGCTCCACCCTGAACAGCCTCTTCGGCATCCCCTACTGGCTGTGCACCCTGGTGGTGGGCGCGTTCATCTTCATCATCTCCCTGTACGGCACCAACATCGTCCGCAAGTGCGCCTCCACGCTGTCCGTGCTGATCATCATCGGCCTGGTGGTGGTGCTGGTGCCCAACATCGTGGTGCAGTTCGGCACCATCACGGAGTCCATCGGCCGTCTGGCCGCCGGGGAGCTGCCCGTCAGTTCCAGCGAGAGCGGTCTGTTCGGCGCCGCTTTGAAGAGCGCCATTCTGTACTTCGCTTTCCAGCTGCCCTCCATCGGCCTGATGTATCAGCACACCGAGCCCCTGACGGACGTCAAGCAGGTGGACCGGGCCGCCATCTACATGTTCCTGTGCAACTTCATCGCCATGATGCTGTCCATCGTCGGCATGCTGGCCATCGCCTTTGAGCCGGAGCTGGTGGGGGCCTCCGTCCCCATGCTGGTGCTGGTCTCCAACGGCGTGGGCAAGACCGTCCTGACCCCCATCATCTCCGTCCTCATCATCCTGGGCGCCGTGTCCACCGGCGTGAACATGATCGCCGGCATCGTCACCCGCACCGTCAACGCGGTGGAGCGCCGCATGGAGCCCGCCAAGCGGGCCAGCGGCCACATGGTCCGCGCCGCCGTCGCCGCCCTGGTGTTCACCGTGGGCGTGTGGGCCATCTCCCAGGTGGGCCTGATGGCCATCGTCAAGAAGGGCTACGCGTATCTGGGCTACGCTGGCTTTATCTCCGTTCTGATCCCGTTCGTGCTGTCCATGCTGCACATCGGCCCCTTCGGCAAGGACGAGCAGTAAATCCGCGTTCCTCTCACAAAAGCCGCGGCGCAAGGGCCAACAGGTCCTTGCGCCGTGAACTCTGCGAATTTTGAGACAGGAGGCTTTCCTATGCGGGAACCCTTTCAGAGCGGCACCTTCATGCCGGACAGCATGATCTCCTGCCGCACCCTTTACAAGGCCAACGGCTTCTCCGACGACGATTTCTCCCGCCCCGTCATCGGCATCTGCGACTCCTTCACGGACATCGTCCCCGGCCACAAGAACCTGCGGGAGCTCAGCGAGCAGGTGAAGTACGGCGTCTACCGGGCGGGCGGCACCCCGGTGGAATTCGGCTGCATCGCCGTGTGCGACGGCGTCTGCACCACTCACAGCGGCTCCCGCTACTCCCTGCCCTCCCGGGAGATCGTGGCCGACGGCATCGAGATCATGGCCCGGGCCCACCGGCTGGACGGCCTGGTGCTGGTGGGCTCCTGCGACAAGACCGTCCCCGGCATGCTGATGGCCGCCGCCCGGCTGGACATCCCCTGCATCTTTCTGGCGGGCGGCTGTATGCTGGGCGGGCCGTCCTTCGGCGGCAAGCGCAAATCCGACTCCACCTCCTCCGAGGAGGCCTACGGCATGTATCAGGCCGGCAGGGCCACCCGGCGGGAGGTGCTGGAGCTGACCGACGCCTGTTGTCCCACCATCGGCTCCTGCCAGCACATGGCCACCGCCAACTCCATGTGCTGCATGGCGGAGGCCATGGGCATGAGCCTGCCCGGCTCCGCCGCCATCCCCGCCGTCTACAACGCCCGCACCCGGGCCGCCCTGGAGACCGGCGAGGCCATCGTCCAAATGGTCCGGACCGGCCTGACCGCCCGGGACATCATCACGGAGAACGCCATCCGCAACGCCATCATGGTCCTGATGGCCACAGGCGGCTCCACCAACTGCGTCATCCACACCTGTGCCATCGCCCACGAGATCGGCATTTCCTCCCGGACCGTCATGGGCTGGTTTGAGGAGTACGGCGCCACCGTCCCCCTGATCTGCCGCATCAACCCGGCCTCCAAGGACTTCGACGCCGAGGACTTCTACCAGGCGGGCGGCATCCCGGAGGTGCAGCGGCAGCTCGCATCCATTCTGTACCGGGACTGCATGAGCGTCACGGGCCGCACTGTGGGGGAGAACGCGGTGGCCTGCCGCAGCCTGTACCCCCAAAACCCGGAGGTCATCACCTCGCTGGACAAGCCTTTCTCCACGCTGGCGGGCCTCGCCATCATGCACGGCAACCTGGCGCCGGACACAGCTGTTGCCAAGCCCGCCGCCATCGCGCCGGAGGTCCGGCGCTTCGAGGGCACGGCGATCTGCTTCTCCGGCGAGGACGAGGCCAACGAGGCCATTGGCAAACGGCTGGTGAAGCCCGGCCATGTGGTGGTGGTCCGCTACGCGGGCCCCAAAGGCGCCCCCGGTATGCCGGAGATGTTCAAGCCCATGAAACTGCTCTACGGCCAGGGGCTGAACAAATGCACCGCCCTCATCACCGATGGCCGCTTCTCCGGGACCAACAACGGCTGCTTCGTAGGCCACATCTCCCCGGAGGCCGCCGCCGGCGGGCCCATCGCCCTGATCGAGGACGGGGATAAGATCGTCATCGACGTGGTGGAGCGGCGCATCGACCTGCTGGTGTCCGACGAGGAGCTGGAACGCCGCCGGGCGGCTTTCCGCTACACGCCGCCCCCGGTGGACGGATACCTGGCCCGCTACGCCCGAAGCGCCAGAAGCGCCGACCAGGGCGGTATTCTGGAGTGAGACCGCAGAGCTTTGCCGTGCATCCCCGGAAAGGTCCCCGGTCCCGTTGGAGCCGGGGACCTTTCCGATATCCGGGGCTCACAGATGCCGCCCCTCGGCGCGCCGCGGCTGATTGACAATTCCGCGCTTCCGTGATAAGATATAGAAAACAGCTCCATGTGTTCAGGTTTCGTTAAAAACACCCGATAAATATTGATTTTCAAATGATTTGCTGTGTAGCATTTGCGTAAGTCCAGGCTTCAGCCGGGCTTACCCAAATGCTTTTGATTTTTTTCGTTGAGAGGCAACTGGATGAAAGAGACAAAGAATGTGAAACAGGAGTCCCCCGCGCTGCGGCTGGGCATCGACATCGGTTCCACCACCGCCAAGGTGGTGGTGCTGGACTCCCAGCGGCAGACCGTGCTGTTCTCCCGGTACCGGCGGCACCACGCGGAGCAGTCCAAGACCGTCCGGCAGCTGCTGATGGAGGTGGCCTCCGCCTTCCCGGGCCGGACGTTCCGGGGCGCGGTGTGCGGCTCCGGCGGAAAGCCCATCGCGGAGGCCATGGGCGTCCACTATATCCAGGAGGTGGTGGCCAACGCCGCGGCGGTTCGGGCCCTCTACCCCCAGGCCAGAACCGCCATCGAGCTGGGCGGACAGGACGCCAAGATCATCTTCTTCTACTACGACGAGGCGGAGGGCCGTCTCATCGCCTCGGACATGCGGATGAACGGCAGCTGCGCCGGCGGCACCGGAGCGTTCATCGACGAGGTGGCCGCGCTTTTGAAGATCCCCACGGAGGAGATCGAGGGGCTGGCCGCCCAGGGGAAGACCGTTCACGACATCTCCGGCCGCTGTGGCGTCTTCGCCAAGACGGACATCCAGTCGGTGCTGAATTCCGGCGGGCGGCGGGAGGACATCGCCCTCTCCGCCTTCCACGCCATCGTCAAGCAGACCATCGGCGGCCTGGCCCAGGGCCTGGAGCTGAAAGCGCCCATCATCTTCGAGGGCGGCCCCCTGACCTTCGACCCCACGCTGGTGGGGGCTTTCGCCCAGCGGCTGGAGCTGCGGGAGGAGGACATTATCCGTCCCGAGCACCCGGAGACTCTAGTGGCCCGGGGCGCCGCCCTGGCTGTCGACGAGCTGTTCCCCGCCGAAGAGGGTGAGGCGCCCCTCTCCCTGGAGGACGCCATCCACGCCCTGAACGGCTACGCGGAGTCCGTGCGCGCCGGCGCCACCCCTACCCAGGCCTACTTCCAGTCGCCGGAGGAGCAGGCGGCCTGGCGGGTGTCCCACGCCCTGCCGGACCTGGAGCCCCCGGCGCTGCGCCCCGGCGATACGCTGCGGGTGTGGCTGGGCGTCGACGCGGGCAGCACCACCTCCAAGCTGGTCCTCCTGGATGAGGAGGAGCGGGTGGTGGACCGCTTCTACGCCCCCAACCACGGCGATCCCCTGCGGGTCGTCCAGCAGGGGCTGCTGGGGCTGTATGAAAAATACGACAATATGGGCGTGGCGCTGGAGATTTTGGGTCTCGGCACCACGGGCTACGGCGAGCTGATGATGGCCAAGGGCTTCGGCGCGGACTACCACACGGTGGAGACCGTGGCCCACGCGGCGGCGGCCCAGAAATACGTGCCCGATGTCAGCTTCGTGCTGGACATCGGCGGACAGGACATGAAGGCCATCTGGCTCTCCGGCGACGTGGTGACCAATATCACCCTGAACGAGGCCTGCTCCTCCGGCTGCGGCTCCTTTTTGGAGAACTTCGCCTCCTCCCTGGGCATCCCGGCGGAGGAGATCGCCGAGGCGGCTTTCCGCTCCAGGCACCCCGCCGCCCTCGGCAGCCGCTGCACGGTGTTCATGAACAGCACCATCATTACGGAGCAGAAAAACGGTCGCCAGCCCGACGATATCATGGCGGGATTGTGCCGCTCCATCATCGAAAACGTCTTCACCAAGGTCATCCGCATCTCCAGCACCGCCGTGTTGGGGGACCGGGTGGTGGTCCAGGGCGGCACCTTTAAAAACGACGCGGTGCTTCGCGCCCTGGAGCAGTATCTGGGCCGGGAGGTCATCCGGGCGCCGTACCCCGGCGAGATGGGCTGCATCGGCGCGGCCCTGCTGACCAAGCGGCGGATTAAAGCCAGGGGCTACGGGGCGGCGGGCCGCTCCCGCTTCATCGGCTTTGACGCCCTGCGGGACTTTACATACGTCCAAAAGGAAAACGTCCCCTGCCCCCACTGCGCCAACCACTGCAGCCGCACGCTGGTGGAGTTCTCCAGCGGCGCCAGCTACGTCACCGGCAACCGCTGTCCCCGGGGCGAGATCGTGGGCGAGATAAAGGACCGGCCGGCGCGGCCCGCCCCCGCCAAGGACATGTACCTGCGGCGGGAGGCCCTGCTGTTCCAGGACTACCCGGTCACCCCGGTCAGCGCCGAGAAAAACGCCGTTATCGGCCTGCCCCGGACCCTGGAGTTCTGGGACAGCATGCCCTTCTGGACCACGTTCTTCCATGCCCTGGGCTACCGCACGGCCTTCTCCCGCCCCAGCTCCCGCAAGCAGTTCGAGCGGGGCATCCCCTTTGTCCCCTCCGACACGGTGTGCTTCCCGGCCAAGCTGGCCCACGGCCACATCCGGGACCTGGTGGAGCAGGGCGTGGACTGCATCTTTATGCCCATGGTGATGGAGATGCCGTCGGAAAGCCCCAAACGGGCCAGCAACTACGTCTGCGCGGTGGTGAAGGGCTATCCCCTGATCATCCGCAACTCTGAAAACCCGGAACAGCGCTGGAACACAGCGTTTCACACCCCCATGTTCCACTGGCACACCGCCGACGACCGGAAGCGCCAGATCTGCGCGTATATGGAGAAGGCGTTCTCCCTGCCCAAAGACGAGGTCCTGGCGGCCTTCAGCCAGGGTGAGCGGGCCCTGCTGGCTTTCCGTGCCCAGTTGGCGGAGGAGACGCGGGAGATCCTGAACGCCGTCCGAAAGGAGGGCCGCTTTGCGGTGGTCCTGGCGGGGCGGCCCTACCACAACGACCCCCTAGTCAGCCACGATTTGTCCCGGGCTTTTACCAAGGAGGGCGTCCCGGTGCTGACGGTAGACGCCCTGCCGGAGCTCAGCGAGGCGGACCTGCGCTACACCCGGGCGGAGATCACCAACAACTTCCACGCCCGGATGCTGTCCGGCGCCATGGTTGCCGCCCGGACGGCGGAACTGGAATACGTCCAGATCGTCAGCTTCGGCTGCGGGCACGACGCTATTTTGTCCGACGAAATCACCCGCATCATGCAGGAGACATCCCAAAAGACGCCCCTGATTTTGAAGCTGGACGAGGGCGACGCCGGAAACTCCCTGCACATCCGGGTGAAGTCCTTCCTGGAGACCGTTACCGCCCGCCGTGCCAAGCACGCTGGGCTCCCTGCCCGTCCCCTAAGGGACGCCTATCCGGTCAAGTTCCAAAAGGAGGACCGGAAGCTCCGCACCGTGCTGATCCCCAACGTCTCCGTGGCTTTCTGCCGCATGCTCAGCGCGGTTCTGCGGCGCCAGGGCCTGCGGGCGGAGCCGCTGCCTCTGGGCGGCACGGCGGAGATGCAGCTGGCGAAAAAATACGTCCACAACGACACCTGCTTCCCCGCCCAGATGTGCATCGGCGAGGTGCTGTCCGCCCTGCAGAGCGGCAAATACCCCATTGGCGAGGTGGCCGTGGCCATGGCCAAGTACCAGGGCGACTGCCGGCTGTCCCACTACTCCGCCCTGCTGCGGCGGGCCATGGACACGGCGGGCTTCCAGGCGGTGCCCATCGTCTCCACCGACCCGGTGGACAGCAAGGAGATGCACCCCGGCGTCCACATGGGCATGATCTTCAACATCCAGTCCCTGTGGGCCCTAACGATGATGGACCTGCTGGAGGAGCTGCGCCGCCAGATCCGGCCCTACGAGCTGCGCCCCGGCGAGACGGACCGTACCTTCGACGCGGCAATCGACCGTATCGCCCAGGCCCTGACGAAGGGCACCCACCCCGCCATTGCCGCGTTCAGAGAGGCTATCCGGGACTTCCGCGCCATCCCCTATGACCGCAGCCAGCCCCGTCCGCAGGTCTTCGTGACAGGCGAGTATCTCGTGACCTTCCACCCCGGCTCCAACTTCCACATCGAGGCGTACCTGGAGCAAAACGGCATGGAGGTGGTCCTGCCCCGGATGACCAACGTGTTCCGCAAGGACTACCTGGCCCGCCTGTCGGAGATGAAGGACTACGGCGTGCGCTATCCGCTGGCGGACGACCTGTCCACCCGGGGCGGCGAGCAGATGTTCAAGCTGGTGCTGGACACCCTGGAGAAGATCGCCGCCCAGCACCCGCTGTACCGCCCCTGCACGCCCCTGCCGGAGCTGGCGGCGGAGACGGACGCGATCATGGACCACACCTTCATCTCCGGCGAGGGCTGGCTGATTCCCGGCGAGATTTTGGAGTACGCCCAGCGGGGCGTCCACGCCTTCGTGATCTTGCAGCCCTTCGGCTGCCTGCCCAACCACATCTGCGGCCGGGGCGTGATGAAGCGGGTGAAGGAGGCCTTCCCCGCCGTCCAGATCCTGCCACTGGACCTGGACCCGGACACCAGCTTTGCCAACGTGGAAAACCGGCTCCAGATGCTGATCATGAACGAGAAGAGCCGCCGCGCCGCCGGCGGCGGGGACAAAGCCGCTTCCGAAGCCGCGCCGGAGCCCAAAACCTCCGCGGAAACGCGGCCCGACAAGCTGGCGTGAGCCTTTTCGGGGCCTGACAAACCAGAGCCG
>OIYT01000708.1_pt1 | contig 29041 bp, 18 predicted proteins | sample 1588201 | NCBI WGS metagenome assembly OIYT01 (sample SAMN03283260) | human gut metagenome | biome: human-associated habitat; material: feces | host: Homo sapiens | place: USA | collected 2013
CCTGCTCCCAAAGCAGGTGCGCTAACCGGACTGCGCTACGCCCCGATTGCTTAAAGCGAGGGCAAAGTTACCACATTTTTTATTTACATGCAAATTAATGACGTTAATATTCATCCCAACTACGGATTTCGATATCATCGAGGCTCAGACGGGTGAACGCATTGATAAATGCCGACGCAAGACGGGCATTGGTCAACAACGGGACATTCAAGTCGATTGCCGCGCGGCGAATGCGATAACCATTGGTGAGCTCAGTCTCCGAGAGATTCTTGGGGATATTCACCACGAGGTCAAGCTCCTTGTCGTGTAGCAGAGAAAGTGCCTGCGGCTCCATATCGGGCTGACTCGGCCAGTAAACCTTTATCGCCGGAATACCATTGTCGGTAAGGAACTGATGAGTACCGCCGGTAGCATACAGACGATACCCTGAATTATGAAGTTCGTGAGCCGCGTCAAGCATTGCCGCTTTCTGTTTCGCAGTACCTGTCGACAGGAGCACACCCTTTCCCTTAGATGGAATACGCATGCCTACCGAGAGCATCGCCTTGAGTATCGCTTCGTCAGTATCGGCACCGATGCAACCGACCTCACCGGTCGACGACATGTCAACACCAAGCACGGGATCGGCTCCCTGAAGACGCGAGAAAGAGAACTGGGATGCCTTTATGCCTACATAGTCAAGGTCAAACGCATTTTTATGAGGCTTCTCGACATCATGACCGAGCATAACACGGGTAGCAATGTCAATAAAGTTGAGTTTCAATACCTTGCTCACAAACGGGAATGAACGTGACGCCCTCAGATTACATTCAATAACCTTGATATCATTGTTTTTGGCAAGAAACTGGATATTGAAGGGACCTGAGATATTGAGTGCCTTGGCAATCTTCTGGCTCACCTTCTTTATACGGCGTATGGTCTCCACATAAAGCTTCTGAGGCGGGAACTGTATGGTCGCGTCACCCGAATGCACACCGGCAAACTCGATATGCTCCGAAATGGCATATACCTTTATCTCGCCATTCTGTGCAACGGCATCCATCTCGATTTCCTTGGCATTCTGAATAAATTCGGTGACCACGACAGGATGCTGCTTTGACACATTGGCGGCAAGACGCAGGAAGCGTTCAAGCTCCTCACTATTGCTGCACACATTCATCGCCGCACCTGAAAGCACGTAGCTCGGACGCACGAGCACCGGGAATCCGACCTCGTCGATAAACTTGTTGATGTCGTCAAATGAAGTAAGCTCGCGCCATCTCGGCTGGTCGACACCTATGCGGTCAAGCATTGCAGAAAACTTATGACGATCCTCGGCATTGTCGATTGACTTGGCTGAAGTGCCGAGGATAGGCACACCGGCATCGTCAAGGCGTGTAGCAAGGTTGTTGGGTATCTGACCGCCGACCGACAATATCACACCGTGAGGCTGTTCCAGGTCAAGGATATCCATAACGCGCTCATAGGTAAGCTCGTCAAAATAAAGACGGTCACACATGTCATAGTCGGTCGACACGGTTTCCGGGTTATAGTTTATCATTACCGAACGCCAGCCCTCTCGCTTGACTGTCATCAGAGCGTTGACTGAACACCAGTCAAACTCCACAGAACTACCTATACGGTAAGCACCCGAGCCAAGCACCACTATCGAGCGATGATCGTGGAGATACTGCACATCATCAGCGGTGCCGTTGTAAGTAAGATAGAGGTAATTGGTCATTGCAGGATATTCGGCACCGAGGGTATCTATCTGCTTTACCACGGGCACAATGCCGAGCGACTTGCGGAGTGCCCTTATTTCGGCGACAGCGCCCTCCACATCGGTCAGCGCCTCTTTGTAAAGAGCACGGGCTATCTGGAAGTCGCTGAAACCCTGCTCTTTCGCCTGACGCAACAAAGCCGCAGGCAACTGAGACGGCTCGCTGTAAGTTTCCAACTCATCAGCCGTCATCACAATATTATATAGCTTATACAGGAACCAGCGGTCAATCTTGGTAAGCTCATGTATGCGCTCAACCGAGTAACCGCCACGCATAGCCTTTGATATTACAAATATACGCTTGTCGGTAGGATCTTTGAGGGCATGATCGATGTCGGGAATCTTAATCTCCTTGTTTTCGACGAAACCATGCATGCCCTGCCCTATCATACGCAATCCCTTCTGAATAGCCTCTTCAAAAGTGCGACCGATAGACATCACTTCACCTACCGACTTCATCGACGAGCCTATTTCACGCTTCACGCCGTGGAATTTACCCAAATCCCAACGTGGAATCTTGACTACGATATAATCAAGTGCCGGCTCGAAGAATGCCGATGTCTCTTTTGTCACAGAATTTTTCAAATCAAACAATCCGTAGCCGAGACCAAGCTTCGCCGCAACAAAAGCGAGCGGATAGCCCGTAGCCTTGGAAGCCAGAGCCGATGAACGCGACAAACGCGCATTGACCTCGATGACACGATAATCCATCGATGCAGGGTCAAACGCATACTGCACATTACACTCCCCTACAATACCTATGTGACGGATAATCTTTATAGCAAGTTTGCGCAGATAGTGGTAATCCTCGTTGGAAAGTGTCTGCGAGGGAGCAACCACGATTGACTCACCGGTGTGGATGCCGAGCGGGTCGAAATTCTCCATATTACATACGGTGATGCAGTTGTCAAAACGGTCGCGCACCACCTCATATTCAACCTCTTTCCATCCTTTTAGCGATTTCTCTACAAGCACCTGCGGAGAAAACGCCAACGCCTTTTCCACAAGGGCGACGAGCTGCTGCTCGTCATCGCAGAAACCGCTGCCGAGTCCGCCGAGAGCATACGCAGCGCGCACGATTACAGGATATCCAAGAGCATTTGCCGCCGCAATGGCATCGTGAACCGTACTCACAGCCTCGCTTTTAATAGTCTTGACATTAATCTGGTCAAGCTTCTTTACGAAAAGCTCGCGGTCTTCCGTGTCCATGATTGCCCTTACAGGAGTACCGAGCACTTTCACATCATATTTTTCAAGCACACCGCTTTCATAGAGAGCGACACCGCAGTTGAGCGCCGTCTGACCGCCGAAAGCAAGCATGATGCCCTCCGGGCGTTCCTTCTCAATGACTTTCTCTACAAAATAAGGTGTTACGGGAAGGAAGTAAATCTTGTCGGCAAAACCGTCGGAAGTCTGAACAGTGGCGATATTAGGATTTATAAGCACAGTCTCTATCCCCTCCTCTTTCATAGCCTTAAGAGCCTGAGAACCGGAATAATCGAACTCGCCTGCCTCACCTATCTTCAACGCTCCACTACCAAGGAGCAAAACTTTCTTTATTGAATCTTGATTCATATCGTGCAGTATTGCCGGATGTTACAACATATTTATAAACTCATCAAACAGAAACTCGGTGTCTTTCGGTCCGGAAGAAGCCTCAGGATGAAATTGTGCCGAGAAAAACGGCTTTGTCTTATGACGTATCCCTTCATTAGTACCGTCATTCATATTGATGAAAAGCGGTTCCCAATCGTCGGGAAGCGTAGCGTTATCCACCGCGAAACCATGATTCTGAGAGGTAATATAACACTTGTCTGTGCCAACACGGCGCACCGGCTGATTATGACTGCGGTGACCATAAGACAACTTGTAGGTCTTGGCACCTGCCGCCTTGGAGAGCAGTTGATTACCCATGCAGATACCACATATCGGCTTGCCGATTTCAAGTGCTTTCCTTATGTTTTCAACTGTCTTTTCAGCCATATCAGGGTTACCTGGACCGTTGGAAATAAACAATCCGTCGTAGGGTATGGAGGTAAAGTCGTAATCCCAGGGCACACGAATCACCTTGACACCACGGCGCGTGAGGCAACGGATGATGTTATGTTTCACGCCGCAGTCGACAAGCACGACAGTCTTAGGACCTTCACCATGTACCTCTACGCGCTTGCAGCTTACCTTAGCCACCAGATTTTCAGCATTGGGGTCATAGAAAGCCACATCTTCAGCACCATCAACTATTATTTTGCCAAGCATTGAGCCGTGCTCGCGAAGATGCTTCGTCAAGGCACGTGTATCTATACCGTAGACCCCGACAATCTTCTCTTCCTTCAGCCAGTCGGCGAGGGATCGGTCCGCCTGCCAGTGACTGTGATCCCAGGAATAATCCTGAGCCACGATAGCCTTGCAATGTATATGCTCGCTCTCGTAGTATTCGCTCACATCGTCTTTCTCCCGACAGGGAGGAACTCCATAATTACCAAGTATAGGATAGGTAGTGACCAGAATCTGTCCCTCATAGGAAGGGTCGGTAAGACTTTCCGGATATCCGGTCATCGCCGTGTTAAACACGACCTCGCCGGCTGTCGATGAATCATAGCCAAATGACTTTCCTTCAAAGACAGTGCCGTCTTCAAGAATCAGCCGGGCATTTTTTATTTCGCGCATACGATAGAAAATATGATGGTGGAATAACAATTATAACAATTCACAGGCTTTCTATCGTGAAAACCGTGCAAAGTTAGTAAATATTTCAATATTATCTATCACGATGCCACAAAAAATCTCAAAATAGCGGCATTTTAGCTTTTCTTGGCATTTATTTTATTTCACCCGATAAAAAATGACATCTCCGGCAATACCTAATCGACAGCACTATCAGTCATAAAATTCTTAAATACAACCGTATATCTCAGAAAATTGTTATATCTTTGCAATCAAAGCATTAACCCACCACAAATATGGCACGACCAATAAAAGAGACCCCCATACTCTATGGAAAAGATGCGGAACGATTTGAAGAGCGCATGAAGAATCCACCCAAAGAATCAATTTCCGACCGTCGGCGTCGTGAAGCAAATTATCATGCAGCAATGTCGATGTTTGTAAAACAATCGCATGACTCCTGACCAGATTGCACAATATTACCAAATCAGACGCCTCGGAAAAGGAGAATCAGTCTTTTCTTTTAACTGCGGGGATGAAGATTTAAATGATTTTATACCAAACGAATCAATCCAATACAGGCAGACTCGTGTAATTGAAGTAAAAAACACCAACAATACCATCGGATTTTTCAGTCTCGCGAATGACAGGATTTCAATTTCCGATTTTGAGAACAAGACCGAATTTTCGCAAGAAGCGTTTCGTAAACGAAAAAAGACTTAAAAGCTATCCGGCGGTTAAAATATGCCGTCTCGCCATTGATATATCAGCAAAAGGACAATCTTTGGGCACTTTTATACTTGATTTTATCAAGTCATATTTCGTAATTGACAATAAAACAGGTTGTCGCTTCATTACAGTTGACGCGTATAATGATGCAGTACCTTTCTATCTCAAAAACCGATTCTTGCCTTTAAGTTCCGAAGGAGACACTGACACGACAAAGTTACTATTCTTTGACCTCGAAGAAATTGAAGAGTAATAGCATCAAAAACACGACGCTTTGGTTACCTTAAAATATTTAACAGAGAAAGAATTTATCGGATTGGCAGCCGCAAGTGACCGTCCCTGTCTTTAACGCCACATTCCAATCCTGTGACAGAAACTCCTCACGGCTGCTGCACCGACATCAAGCATCGCCATCGGTCAAAATGTCATATCACTTTTCCTTAATCAAACCGATGGAGGTGTCAGCCATGCATCAAATCAACAAAACACTATTATAGCTACTTCTCCACTTATCATTTTATCACAAATTTAATTATAAACGCGCTGAAAATGCGCAATATTGAATAGACAAGTGAATAGACAACAAATAATCCACCTGTTTTAATGGACTTTTTCATTAAATTTGCTAATATTTTACAATCTATTATGAGAGTTATCAGCCTAATCCTAATTACTGCTTTTATTGCTTGTGGATGTACCGGTCATACAGAATACTCACCGGCACCAATGACCGACTCCCTGTCGCATCACGAACTGGCATCCAAGATGTTGTACCACCAACCACTATTAGAATGTATAGCCGAGCAACAGAAAGCGGTCGACGATGCGCGCGAGCACCGCAGCAAGGAGCCGGCTTATGAGGTACTCTCGCAGATGGGATATATGCAATGCCGTGCCGGAAACTACCTGAAGGGACTCGAATATCTTCTGGAGGCAAATGACTCCTTGAAAAAAATCACGAACCCGGACAGCACACGCACTGAGGGCGCGGTAATGCTATTAGGAAACCTCTCCAACCTTTACACCCGTCTTGCCCTATACGACGAGGCTAAGGAGAAAAACACCGAGGCAATAAATCTATGTAAGACAATCAACAGATCACGCATTGCGGACTTATTAAGAATGAGAGCAATCATCTATGAGCATGAAAACATGCTCGATTCGGCAAATTTTTATTATGACGAAGCTCTTGCTGAATGTGCCAACATTGAAAATGAGAACCACAGAAGAAATCACACCATAGTCAACGAAAACTCTCGTGCATACTTCTATATCGAACATCCCGATTACGCCCCCGATTCAATCAGAAATGCAGTCGACGCACTTGAAAGAAATCTTGATAAATATCCCCACAGCTATTCCACCAACCTCCTCCTTAGCGGCAGAGGGCATGTACTGCTTGGCAATACCGACAAAGGATTGCAGCAGATGGAGAAAGCGGTCGAGCTGTATCGTAATGAAAGAGGAGATGAAGACCTGGAGTTCGGATTACGTATGCTCGCAATATCATACGCCACAGCAGGCAGCCACAAACTGAACAAACTATATCCGGAGGTGACAGCCCTGCACGACTCAATCATGAACCGGCAGAAAGCCAACGCATTACTCGGTAAGGATTTTCAATACCGCACAATCGAGCTTAACAATGAAATAGAGCTGATGCACTCAAAATTGCAGACAACACGACAACATATCATCTATATTATAACAATATGCGTGTTGCTGATTTCATCGACTATAATATTTCTTTTCTTCCGCAGAAAACAGCAGAAACAGTTGCTGCAACAAAAAGAGCAAAGTATCAATATGCTTATAGCCGACCGCATATCGCTCAACGCGCAGATTGACAAACTAAACAGCGAACTTAGCCAGCGGTCGACCGACGACACACCCCAAACTCTTGTCAACCCGCTATTGCTTGAAAAAGACAATGAAATACGCTTCCGTAAGATTTTCTATGAGCTTCACCCGGGATTTGTCGAGAAACTTCGCGATGACTTCCCCAATTTGACAGCGGGCAACGAACTTCTATGTATGCTTATAAAGCTGCGCAAGAGCAACGATGATATCGCCCTTGCACTCGGCATTTCACGCGAAAGCGTTGCCACAGCGCGTTATCGCCTGCGTACACGGTTCAAACTTCCGAAAGATGTTGATTTGAACGAGTTTATCCAAAACAGATGAAAACTCACGGAAATCAGTCAAGCAACGGGAATATAAATATAAACTTGCTTCCTGTCGTATAATCCGGATCTATAGTCACCGTGGCATCGATACGCTTTGCCACGGCACGACATATTGCCAGCCCCAGTCCGCCACCCTGCTTGAATTCATCAAGCTTTGTAAACCGCTCAAAGATTACCTCATGCTTGTCAGCAGGTATGCCATAACCGGTGTCAGTCACCGATACACGCATTTTCTTTTCTCCTGGCAACACATCGCAATGAAGCGAGACAGTGCCACTGATAGTAAATTTAAACGCATTATGCAGTAAATTCACTACCACCAGTTCCACCATGTGACGATACATCAATCTCGGACGGTCATCCACCGGAGGAATCAGCACAAACTCTACGTCATCGTTAATCTTTGATTCTACCTGACGCAAAGCCACACGGCACAGCTCCGACATGACCACCGGCTGCGGCGTATCCTTGAAGTCACCGGCATCAAGATTGGAAAGCTCGACCACATCACCGATAAGCTTCAGCAAGTCGTTACTGTTACGTTCAATTATCGAGGCATACTTTTTCATAGGACCGGTGTTTGCATTGGCAAATACCTGTGCAAACCCAACGATAGCATTCAGTGGGGTACGTATCTCATGATTTATATTCTGTATGAAGTTAGTCTTCATCGCACTCGCCTGCTCGGCGGCATCCTTTGCCTTGGCAAGCTCACGGCTTTGCTCTTCAAGCATATTACGATATTTTCTTATGCGCCGTATGTATATCGCAGACACGACAAGACTTCCGAGAAGACATAGTATCACCAAACCTACTGCTATAATTTCATTTTCGTATTCATCCCATAAAGTAGGTGTACGGTTGATAATCTCGGTTCCTTCCGGCAATAGCGACTCGTCAACCTCAAGCATATCGATACGCTGGCTGTCAAACACATACTTGTTACCCACCAACCTTAGCCCGATGGCAGCCTTGCCGCCGGATTGCAGATACTCGAGGCTCTGACGCGCGAGACCTTCTCCTAAATTATGGTAATCAGGGATGTATCCGCCTAAAGCCCAATGCCCCAGCCCGATTGATGACACAGAGAAGGCAGGAAGAACGGGATTGGCATCACGAAGCACATAAGTTGTACTTTTCAATACAAAATCGTCAGAAGGACCGACGCGCCAAGTACCGCACAACAGCACACAATGTGGTGACAGATTACTTATGCGGTGACTTACCTCGACAAGCGATTCGACCCTGCCGTCAAGAAAAGAGAATGAGTATTCAGGATATTTCTTCATCTCCGACTTGACCATAGCCTGCATACTGACACCTCCAAAACTATTGTCGGAAAGAAACACCAGCTCCCTCATAAACGGGAACAGCTTCTTTGCCAGGGCTATATTCTCAAAAAGACGATATTGATACACATATCCTCCAACAATGTTAAAATCAGGGAAATCCTTCATTACGTCCATCGAGACAGGCATCCATGTGTCCAACGATACAGAATCGGGAGGTGTAAGAATCGTGTTACGGCTCACCATGCCGCATAAGACCGGCAACTTCCTGAACTCAGGATTATCCTGCGACAGGAAAGCGCTCCATGCCTCCTGACCGAGCACAACTACAATACCGGGAGTGGCATCCCCCCTATGCTTTGAAAGTATCGCCCCCATTCGTTCTTTCCATGTCTTAGCCTCGGAATAAGCAAGACAGTTAAGACTTTCCACGACAATAGCATCGGAATTGCCACCATGTTTTTCATACTCATCGACAAACGATGACAAGGTTGATGCCATCGACTGTGTGTCAGGATTATATGACGTTATGATCAGTACACCTTTACCACTGGCAGCGTTGGCTGTCAAAGAAGACACCACCAACAATATCGGTAAAAGCAAATACGAAATCAGGGATTTTACGCTCAATCTCATTCGCCAATTATTACGTATTTTAAGTGATAATGCACAAATTTAATATTTATTTCGCAATTAATGCACCTCCATACCTCTATTTTTTGATAATTAACATTCTATATCAATCAGGCGGCACAAGAACAATCCTGCGCCGCCCATTGTAATACCGTCATAAACATTCACTAATACCGCATGTCAAATCCTCTACGGCGCAAGGCATCGAGAGTCTTGTAGGACATCGCCTCACGATAATAGCCTATGATATGCTCCGCCCAGTCATTGTCTGATTTCGTGCCTGCGCGGTTAGCATTATAATCTTTGATTTCCTCATCATAAGCCAATAAGTCGGGCTTCATGTCATCCTCGCGATAGCGATTTTTAAATATCAGCAAATCTTTAGGCTGCTTAGGTTTAAGATCAGGCATTTCACGTGGTATGCCGATCGCAAGTCCACACACCACAAATACACGCTGCGGCAACTTCATAAGCCTTGCTATGGCATCGGGTGCAGCCGTCCTTGCATATCCTATAGGACATGTCCCAAGCCCACAAGCCTCTGCAGCCGTCAGTGCATTCATCATGGCAAGAGTAGCATCGACCACCCCCACAATCACGCCATCAACAGTAAGTGGAAATTCAGGCATATCTATGAGCTTTGCTTCGGCTATTTCCGTGATTTTATTATAATCGGCGCAAAAAAGCAGGAAATGACGGCATGTCTTTATCTGCTTCTGACCGGTAAGCTCATAAATCTTTTCTTTTATCGCCTGGTCATCAACATCAATCACAGAAAATTGCTGACCGTTGTAACTTGTCGGTGTATTACGGATAGCCTCATAAATAAAATCCATCGACTCGGCAGGAATATCTTCTCTTTCATAGCGACGGATACTGCGACGCTCAAGTAATGTTGACTTTATATCTTTCATGTGTTAATGTGAATTAATTGATTGCGACAATTACAACACATGAGCCGATGGTTTTGTTCACACGAAAATCAAGAAAGCGAACCGATTTTCATGATATCCGCTTCAAAATTATCACGGTCGGCAGCACGATTTTTCAACCGGTTACGATAAGCATAGATTGTATGGACAGAATAATTAAGCACCTGTGCGATGCGGGTGCTTTCCTCTACCCCAAGTCGCATAAAGGCAAGAATACGCAGGTCGGTATTGAGCAGTTCTCCTTCTTTAAGCACTATAGCCTCTTCAGGCTTAAGCAACGCATTTACTTCGGCGACAAAGGTAGGATATATATGAAGAAACGCCTTGTCAAACGTATCATAAAATTCCTGACTCTGCTCCTCTACGAAACGCCCTGATTTCGTCATCTTATAAAGGTCGTCGGCATGACCGGTCGAAATTTTACGCTCGGCAATCTTACAGAACTGGTTAAGCTTGTTCATATAAATTGTACACAGGTTTAGGAACTGACTCATGTACATCTCCTTGACACGATTCGCATTGGCAAGCACCAGCTGAAGTTTCTCCATGTGGGTCATCTCCTTGCGCAATTTCACAAGTATCGTGATTACGGCAATTAGCAAGAGAGCCATGGCACCTATCGCAAAATAGAGCCGGTGACGGTTAAGGGCGAGGGAGTCGCGGTGGGCGGCGGTAATTACCGGCAGAGCCTCGGATGTCTGCAACATACGCATCGAGGCGTTACATTCCACCGCATAGGCAAGCGCCACCGACAGATATTCATAGGCACGTCCAATCTCCTGACGGCCATACAGCGCGATTCCCAGCTCCTGCAATGACACCATCTCACGCGTCGCACTCTGTATATCGGCGACAGCCGATTTTGCCAGATAATATAGATGCGACTCGGTGTCCCCGCGATTTTTCGATATGCTGCTTATTATATGCGATGCTCGCGCAGCCACATTTGTATTACTTGGAATAGAGTCAAGAAGGTCGAGCAGCATCGCTTTCGCCTCCGAAGGCTTGCCGGTAAGGAAAAAATACTCTCCCTGATTCAATAGAAATTTTTCCGACCCGGCAGGCAATTCATTGAGTAATTGACGCTGCGTCTCTACAGCCTTGTCAAGCCAACGGTCATATTCATCGCGGTAATTGACAAAAAAAGATGCCTGATAGCTATACATCTGACGCCCCGACTCAAGAGCCACAAGACGCAGATTACTATTCAACGAGTCAAGCGGTATTGCCTCAAACATATCCACCGCCATGGCTCCGAATCCGGCTACCGGCAGCACGGCTATCCGCTTTAGTTTGAATTCCATCGCCATGTCAAGTTCGCCAAGACGGCGCGCGAGACCCTCCCCGCGTTCATAATTGACTATCGCTGAATCGGTAAGATATCCCGTATAGCAGTCACCGAGCTGCATTATTAGGTCAAGTCGGCGCACATCTCGTCGCGGCAGCTCAGTAATCAGACGGTTCAATGAGTCAATCTGCGAACTACGGCGCTTCAGGTACATGTGGCGACGCGCAAGCTCTGTGTCGACACTCTCGAGTGCCGCTTCCACATCTGGAGTATTAACGTCAAGCGCTGCATCAAGCCTTAATCCCGACACAAAGAACAGCAACAATGCAGCGATAGCCAAACACTTCTTCACAATTCACCGGTTTATCATTCAGGGTGTAAATATAGCAATTTTTATCGAAATATTAAAAATCAATGTATATTTCGTATCTTTGCCATGCAATATATCGCGTGTTTCTCATGACTATAACCACAATAGACCACATACCTCAAACGTCTGAATTAGCTGCATATATCGACAATATCGCAGTAATCGACAGTCTTGACGACATAAAAGAGCTGAAGTTGCCGGCGAAAATAGACTTTATCCTTTCGATACTCTGTGAACGAGGCAATCTTACAATCGATTATGACTCGACATCCCGCCATCTGTCAGAGCGGATGCTCATGATTATGAAACCGGGGCATATCTTACGTTCCTATAAGGCATCAGCCGATTTCAAAGGACATTTCATTGTGGTAAGCACAACACTGTTTGGTGACTCGATATCAACATTTTCCAAAATGCTTCCAAGTTTCATCCAGTTTCGCGACAATCCCGTCATCACGCTTACACCTGAAGATGTGGCAAGCCAGACGGAATTGCGCACACTGTTACGCCGCAAGGCATACGGGGCAGGCCACCAGTACCGCGACAGGGTGATACGGTCGGTGCTTGAGGCGATATTTTATGAGACATTGGGACTATATAGCTCCTACCACAGCATTGATGCCGGTTCTATCACGCGTCGTCGCGATGCATTATTATACCGGTTCCTGCAGGAAGTAGAGGCAAATTGCCACAAAGAGCGGTCAGTGGCATATTATGCCGGAAAACTTTGTGTGTCGCCAAAGCATCTGTCGGCGACCATAAAAGAGGCAAGCGGTCGCACCGCCGGGGAATGGATCGATTCCTATGTGATACTGGAAGCTAAGTTACTTCTGCAAAACACCGGTCTGACAATACAGGAGGTGAGCACAAAACTCAATTTCCCCAACCAGTCATTTTTCGGCAAATATTTCAAGCACCTCACAGGAATGTCACCCCGCGCATTCCGCGCCAACGCCACCCTCTCCTGACCGTTATGCGTGGATACGCAGACTTTCACCCAAAAGCAATTGAGATGATTGATTGCATCAAAAGATACATTGATTACGAAATATAAGTTTTTTTAATGAAACCAATCAAGTGTATGGGAATTGCATTAATACATTTATTATTGTAACTTTGTGGGCTGAAAATCGATTGACCCGATGTTTAGAATAAAGCGACTATACCTGTTCATGCTTCAGAGCTTCCTGCCTCTGTTCATGATGACATTCTTTATATGCCTCTTCATCGTGTTGATGCAGTTTTTATGGCGTTATATCGACGACCTTGTAGGCAAGGGTCTGGAGATGAGCGTAATCGGCGAGTTATTTTTCTATGCCGCCATGACCATGGTGCCGCTCGCGCTTCCGCTTGCCATACTACTGGCGTCACTGATGACATTCGGCAATCTGGGCGAGCAGTTTGAACTCACGGCAATGAAAGCGTCGGGAGTATCGCTCATACGCTCCATGCGCCCGCTGATAGTATTGATGGTGTTTGTCGCCATCGGGGCATTTTTCTTTCAGAACAATGTGCTGCCCATCGCCCAGACAAAGATGTGGACTCTCCTCTATTCAATGCGGCAGAAATCCCCCGAACTGGACATCCCTGAAGGAGTGTTCTACGACCAGATACCCGGATTCAACTTGTTTGTGGAGAAGAAAGATGCCGAGACAGGAGTGCTCCACAACCTGCTTATATATAATGTAAGCAAAGGCTCTGACAATGCCACCATCATCTATGCCGACTCCGGCAAAATGTCGATGACCGATGACAAGTCTCATCTTTTCCTGAAACTATGGCAGGGAGAACAATTTGAAAACCTGCGAGAGCAAAGCGGCATATCCTCCAACAATGTGCCCTACCGCCGCGAGTCGTTTGACGACAAGGAGGTGCTTATCACCTTCGACGCCAATTTCAACCGCATGGACGAGAGCGGTATGCGCAACCAGTACGTAGGCAAAAATATCCGTGAGCTTCAAGCCACAATCGACTCGGTTAACGCCAGGGTCGACAGCGTTGGCGACATCTATGGAAAAGCTTTGCGTGAAATCCCCTATCTCGGATTGAGCTACTACACGACGGTACATACACCCGAAGGCGCAAAACGCATACAGCAAGCCGAGGTGAAGCTCGACAAGCCGATTGACATCGACTCTGTATTCCGCGGCACCAACCCGGCATTTGCCAAGTCATATATAAATCAGGCATTATCAAAGGCACGACGTGCAAAGCAGGATTATGAGTTCAAGTCATTCGCCATGAACGATGACCGCGTGACCATACGCCGTCACGGTATCGAGATGATGAAAAAATTCACTCTTTCGGTGGCGTGCCTTGTATTTTTCTTCATCGGCGCGCCGCTCGGAGCCATTATCCGCAAGGGTGGACTCGGTATGCCGCTCGTAATCTCGGTTATACTGTTCATCATCTATTACATCATCGACAACTCCGGCTATAAGCTTGCCCGCGACGGTCATATCGAAGTGTGGGAAGGCATCTGGCTTTCGACATTCGTGTTGCTGCCGCTTGGCATCTTCCTCACATACAAGGCGGTCAACGACTCGGCGGTGTTCAACAAAGATGCCTACGCCAACTTCTTCCGCAAACTATTCGGAAAAGGCGAGACACGAAATCTTACAATCAAGGAAGTAGTGATGGACGAAGTCGAGATAAATGTGGCAAAGGAGAAAATCACATCCCTTTCACAGCGTTGCCGCGAATTTATCGACCGATATCCGGGGCGTGAATCCTACATCGCCTACTGGCTGCGCGGATATGACCGCAATGAAATACATGCCATCAGCACAATGCTTGAGCAGACAGTAGACTATATGTCAAACTCCCGCAACCGCGTAATTATCCTCAAGCTCATGGAATTGCCGGTGATGCGCAGCCTGTGGTTTTATCATCCCACCGGCTACAAGGCGGTTGCGTGGGCGTTTATACTTCTATTCCCGATAGGCATTCCTCTTTATATATGGGGCACACGTTGCCAGCGAAAGCTGAAAGAGGAACTTGAACACATCATAACCACCGACAACGAACTTATTGCGCTGTTAGAGGTTAACACTAATGACATTAACACCTAAATCATATTATGGACAATATAAGACTTGACTCAATCGAAGACGCATTGAAGGATTTCCGCGAAGGGAAATTTGTAATCGTCGTTGACGACGAGGACCGCGAGAATGAGGGCGACCTCATTGTCGCCGCCGAAAAAATCACCCCCGAACAGGTCAACTTCATGCTGAAACATGCCAGAGGTGTGCTTTGTGTGCCACTCACCATCTCCCGCTGCGAGGAGCTGGAGTTGCCACATCAGGTCGACAACAATACATCAATGCTCGGCACCCCGTTTACAGTTACCGTCGACAAGCTCGAGGGATGTACGACAGGAGTAAGCATAGAGGACCGTGCAGCCACCATCCGCGCCCTTGCCGACCCCGCATCGAAGCCGGAGACCTTCGGACGCCCCGGGCACATAAATCCTCTCTATGCCCAGGACAAAGGTGTGCTCCGTCGCGCCGGTCACACCGAAGCAGCCGTGGATCTCGCACGTCTTGCCGGACTGCAACCCGCCGCCGCCCTTATGGAGATAATGAGCGATGACGGGTCTATGGCTCGACTGCCCGAACTCCGCCGCCGCGCCGATGAATGGGGATTGAAACTCGTGTCGATAAAAGACCTCATCGCCTATCGGCTCAAGCAGGAATCGCTTGTAGAGCGGGGCGTGGAGGTAGACATGCCCACAGAGTACGGTCATTTTCGACTAATCCCTTTCCGTCAGAAAAGCAACGGGCTTGAACATATCGCCATAATCAAAGGCGATATCGCTTCAAGCGACGAGCCTGTCCTTGTAAGGGTACACTCTTCATGCGCCACAGGCGACATATTCGGTTCACAACGCTGCGACTGCGGCGAACAGCTTCACCGTGCCCTGCAGATGATTGAGAAAGAGGGTCGCGGAGCTGTGATATACCTTAATCAGGAAGGTCGCGGCATAGGTCTCATGGAGAAAATGAAGGCTTACAAACTCCAGGAGGGAGGCATGGACACGGTGGATGCCAATATTTGCCTCGGTCATCTCGCCGATGAACGTGACTACGGTGTAGGCGCACAGATACTCCGTGAAATCGGCATCAGAAAAATGCGTCTCATGACCAATAACCCTGTCAAGCGAGTCGGGCTGGAGGCATACGGGCTTGAAATTACTGAAAATGTACCAATCGAGGTGAAGCCCAACGAATACAATCTCCGCTACATGCGCACCAAGAAAGAGCGTATGGGGCATCAGCTCCACATTAAATAATTTGCAACGGGGTTGAAACAGCGCCCATAAAATCTACCGGTAATCGGCGGCTATGGCATGAACCATCAGCTGCCGATTATTGTTAATTAATATAGTGCAAAGTGACAGGGTGACATTTTGGCAACCCGTATGTCATAAAAACGGTTTGGCACAAGATGTGCTATATCCTATAGCAGAAAACATAAAAACTTAATAACATAACCAACTTTAAATAACAAAAGTCATGAATATCAAACCACTTGCCGACCGAGTGCTCATCAAGCCCACTCCAGCAGAGGAAAAGACTCTTTCAGGTATAATCATCCCCGATTCAGCAAAGGAGAAGCCGCTTCGCGGTACAGCTATCGCCGTAGGCAACGGCACCAAGGATGAGGAGATGGTAGTTAAGGTAAATGATGTCGTGATGTTTGGCAAATACGCCGGCACTGAAATCGAGCTCGACGGCGAAAAGCTGCTCATCATGCGTCAGTCTGACATTTTGGCAATCGTAACTGAATAATTAAAATTACAGCATAACCATGGCAAAAGAAATTAAATTTGATATCAAGGCTCGCGAAGAGCTCAAAAAAGGTGTCGACGCTCTTGCCGACGCCGTAAAAGTAACCCTCGGTCCGAAAGGCCGCAACGTGATTATAGAAAAGAAATTCGGTGCCCCCCATATCACCAAGGATGGAGTATCGGTAGCTCGTGAAGTAGAACTTGAAGACCCGTTTCAGAACATGGGCGCACAGCTTGTTAAAGAGGTGGCTTCCAAGACCGGAGATGATGCAGGTGACGGTACAACCACTGCTACCGTGCTTGCACAGGCTATCGTTAACGTAGGTCTGAAGAATGTTGCTGCCGGTGCTAACCCGATGGACATCAAGCGCGGTATCGACAAGGCTGTCGCAGCCGTAGTAGAGAGCATCAAGGCTCAGGCTGAGGAAGTGGGCGACGACCTCAAGAAGATTGAGGATGTGGCACGCGTATCGGCAAACAACGATGCAGAAATCGGTAAACTCATCGCCGAGGCGATGCGCAAGGTAAAGAAAGAAGGCGTAATCACCGTCGACGAGGCAAAAGGCACAGAAACCACGGTTGACATAGTGGAGGGCATGCAGTTTGACCGCGGATATATCTCACCTTATTTTGTCACCAACACCGAAAAGATGGAGTGTGAGATGGATCATCCTTACGTGCTCATCTACGACAAGAAGATATCATCGCTCAAAGAGATGCTTCCCATCCTTGAGGCAACAGCACAGAGCGGTCGTCCGCTTCTTATCATAGCAGAGGATGTTGACCAGGAAGCACTTGCTACCCTCGTAGTAAACCGTCTTCGCGGTTCCCTTAAAATCTGCGCTGTCAAGGCTCCCGGATTCGGCGATCGCCGCAAAGAGATGCTTGAAGATATTGCAGTGCTCACCGGGGGTGTTGTCATCTCTCAAGAAAAGGGCATGAACCTCGAATCGGCAACTATCGACATGCTCGGTCAGGCAGAGAAAATCACTGTCAACAAAGAAAACACCACTATTGTCAACGGCGCAGGCTCAAAAGAGGCTATAGCACAGCGTGTCGCTCAGATAAAGGCTCAGATCGAGACCACAACCAGCGACTATGACAAAGAAAAACTTCATGAGCGTCTCGCAAAACTCGCCGGCGGTGTCGCAGTGCTCCATATAGGCGCACCCTCCGAAGTTGAGATGAAGGAGAAGAAAGACCGTGTCGACGACGCATTGAGCGCAACCCGCGCGGCTATCGCCGAGGGTATCGTACCCGGTGGAGGTGTCGCTTACATCCGTGCCATCGCAAGCCTTGACGGAATCTGCGGCGACAACGATGACGAGTGCACCGGTGTGGCAATCATCAAGCGCGCCATCGAAGAGCCGCTTCGCCAGATTGTAGCCAACGCAGGTCTTGAAGGCGCTGTTGTAATACAAAAAATAAAGGAAGGTTCAGGCGACTTCGGTTACAATGCCCGCACAGGCGAGTATGAGCACCTGTTCCAGACCGGTGTCATCGATCCGGCAAAGGTAACCCGTGTGGCACTTGAAAATGCAGCTTCCATCGCAGGCATGTTCCTCACCACCGAGTGTGTCATCGCCGACAAGAAGGAAGACAATCCTGCACCTGCGATGCCCGCAGGCGGCATGGGTGGCATGGGCGGCATGATGTAAGCCCGGACTGTCCGCATAAACTCATAGAGAGCGTACCCTGATTGGATACGCTCTCTTTTTATTTGCCATATAACCGGGTTTTCAGCCATCGCACGATGAAAATTTTTAATATATTCATATAAAAATTGAGAAGTTATACCTATATTTATAGGAAATATGCACAAGATTGCCTATCTTTGTGCGATTTTTTGTACAAGAAAAATAACTGACTAACACTTTTTATGGCAAAACCTATTAAAAAAACCATCGAGCTCGGTGATGGACGCACCATCACACTTGAGACGGGTAAGCTCGCCAAGCAGGCCGATGGAGCGGTAGAACTGCGCATGGGCAATACGATGCTCCTTGCGACAGTAGTGTCAGCCAAGGAGGCTGGCGAAGGGGTCGATTTCATGCCCCTGCAGGTAGAATACAAAGAGAAGTTTTCATCCAACGGCCGTTTCCCCGGCGGCTTTTTGAAACGCGAGGGTCGCGCCTCGGATTATGAAATCCTCACCGCACGTCTTGTAGACCGTGTATTGCGCCCTCTTTTCCCGGACAATTATCACGCCGACACATTTGTAAACATTATCATGTTCTCAGCCGACGGCGAGGACATGCCCGACGCTCTTGCAGGTCTTGCAGCATCAGCCGCGCTTGCAGTGAGTGACATTCCTTTCAACGGTCCTATCTCCGAGGTACGTGTCGCTCGTGTCAACGGAGAATTTGTCATCGACCCGACTTTCGAGCAGCTCAAGAGCGCCGATATGGAGCTTATGGTCGGAGCCACCTACGACAACATAATGATGGTGGAAGGCGAGATGAGCGAGGTGTCGGAAGCCGACCTTCTTGCAGCGCTCAAGGCAGCCCACGATGCCATCAAGATCCAGTGCAAGGCTCAGATGGAGCTTGCCGAAGAGGCAGGCGCAACTGTCAAGCGCGAATACTGCCACGAAGTCAACGACGAGGACCTTCGCAAAGACGTGCATGACAAATGCTATGACAAGGCTTACGCAATCGCAAAGGCAGGCTGCGCCGACAAACATTGGCGTCAGGACTCGTTTGATGCCATCTGCGACGAATATATCGAATCACTTCCCGAAGAGGAACGCGAAGAAAAGGCTCCTCTCGTGAAGCGCTACTACCATGACGTAGAGCGTGAGGCTGTGCGCCGTTGCATCCTCGATGAAGGCATCCGCCTCGACGGACGCAAGACCACCGACATACGCCCCATCTGGATTGAGACCGACTATGTGCCGGGACCTCACGGATCGGCTGTATTCACCCGTGGCGAGACACAGGCCCTTGCAACAGTGACCCTCGGCACAAAGCTCGACGAGAAGATACTCGACGACGTGCTCAACCAAGGCAAGGAGCGTTTCCTTCTGCATTACAACTTTCCCCCCTTCTCCACCGGCGAGGCAAAGGCACAGCGTGGCGTAGGACGTCGTGAAGTAGGTCACGGCAATCTCGCCCACCGCGCGCTTAAAGGCATGTTCCCCGACGGCTTCCCCTACGTATGCCGTATCGTCAGCGACATCCTTGAGTCAAACGGCTCATCATCGATGGCTACCGTGTGCGCCGGCACGCTCGCACTCCTTGACGCAGGTGTAAAGATGAAGAAGCCCGTCAGCGGTATCGCCATGGGTCTTATCACTGACACCGACGGAGTGAAATATGCAGTGCTTTCCGATATACTCGGCGATGAGGACCACCTCGGCGACATGGACTTCAAGGTGACCGGTACACGCGACGGTATCACAGCCACACAGATGGATATCAAGGTAGACGGTCTTTCTTACGAGATTCTTGAGAAGGCTCTTCTGCAGGCACGTGAAGGCAGAATGCACATCCTCGACAAAATCGAAGAGGCAATTCCCGCACCTCGTGAAGACTACAAGCCTCACGTTCCGCGTATCGTCACCATGACTATCCCGAAGGACCTTATCGGTGCTGTAATCGGCCCGGGCGGAAAGATTATCCAGGGTATTCAGGAAGCAAGCGGTGCTACTGTTTCAATCGACGAAATCGACAACGAAGGCTACATCGAAATTGCAGCCACCAACAAGAATGCCATGGACAAGGCTGTCGAGATGATCAACGCCATCGTGGAGCTGCCTGAAGAGGGCAAAGTCTACACCGGAAAAGTGCGTTCGATACTTGACTTCGGAGCATTCGTAGAATTCATGCCTAATCGCGACGGACTTCTCCACATCTCTGAAATCAGCTGGGACCGTCTTGAAAACATGGAGGCATCCGGTCTAAAAGAGGGCGACACCATAGAAGTGAAGCTCATCGAAATCGACAAGAAGACCGGCAAATACCGCCTGTCGATGCGCGCACTCCTTCCCAAGCCCGAAGGCTGGGTGGAGCCGCAACGCGCACCCCGTGGTGAACGTGGACCGCGCCGTGATGGTGACCGTGGACCGCGTCGCGATGGCGACCGCAACCAGCGCAACGACCGTCCCCGCCGTGAGGGCGACCGTGGACCGCGCCGCGACCGAAATGAAGATTAATCATTTGCCATAAAAACTGTCAGGGCATTCTCTTGGAGGATGCCCTGTTTTTTTGTCGCAAAAACGACAGACAAACCGTATTTTTGACAAGCCATGACAGATTAACCAATCCTTTTGTCATTTTAATCTGCATTTTGCAATCAAAAAAGTAAGCAAATCCCATTTTTATCATTATATTTGCACTCAAACATTCATTATTAAGTAATTTTCTATGAACAAATTTTTACTATCTACCGCAGCAATGGCATGTTGCTTTCAGATTGCCATAGCGCAGGAAGAATTGCCAGTACCAGGGGAACCGACATCGTTCACAGGTAAATTCGAGCTTGTTGAAGGCAAACCTGTCATTACGTTTGAAATTACCGCTCCTACAATGACTCAAAGCTGGGACAATCCACAGCCGCTAACTGAAATCGCAAAAATCGAGGTAACACGTTCGAGCTATTCCGCAGGTGAATCTGATGAACCCGTTGTGACATTCGAAAATCCTGCTCCCGGAGCAGTGCTTACAGGCTCTGACGACGAGTTCCTGACTGGTCATGACTACACGTATAGGGCTGTGTCATATAATGCCGAAGGTAAAGGCAGCTATGGAAAATCCCTATACATTTTCACCGGCATCAAACCTGCAAAACCGGAAGTGATATCAGCGACCACTGCCGACCAAGGCAATCCTCCTGTCACTTTGACAGTAAAAGCGCCGACTACTGAAAATAATTCCGAGACGGCATTATCAGTGCCCCTTACGGCTCTTACGGTAAAAGAGTATGTCAGCTACGGCAATGAAGCTGAATTGAAAACAATAGAAAATCCGGAAGCCGGTAAGGAACATACCTTCACCCTTGACCTTGAGGCAGGTAAAGAGTATTCATTGCGAGTATATGCTTCAACGGCATACGGCACAAGCGATTATACACCGGTAAGCGTATATGTCGGTAAAGATGTACCCGGACAGCCCGGTAATATCACCGTTACTCCTACCGACGCCGGCGTAGAAATTACGTGGACTGCACCGGAAAATGGCAAGAACGGAGGTTTCTTCGTGCCGGCTGATACCCGCTATAAAGTCGATAGAGTGACACTGAGTGAAACCAAGACCATAGCGACTGACCTGACTGAATGCCGCTTCATCGATGATTGTGCCGACATCACCGCTCCCACCGAGGTATCATATACAGTGACAGCATGCAACGCTCAAGGCGACGGAGGTTATGTATCATATCGCCAGTCTATTGTGGTTGGACCCGCCATAAAGCTCCCCTTTGTGGAGAATTTTAACAAAACTATCGAAGGTGACTGGTACACAACCTATCTTCCTGAAAATCTTTGGACCGGGGAAACTTCATCTTCTTACGGTGGCACAAACTGGGATTATCAGTCGGGCACCTACCTCCTTGGTGACTTTACCGGTCTTGACGGTGATGCTGAAAAAGAAGAGGGCTATGCTTACTGCTCCCATAATTATGGTGACGCCGGTGACTATGATAATCTCGTATCATCAAAAATCAGCCTTGTCGACGCAAAATATCCGGTACTCACGTTCCATTACGCAGCTATTGAAAACATGTCCAATCGTCTTTCAGTCAGCTTCCGTGAGGGTGAAAACGAGAACCGGCTTGTCGACCTTTGCATCAATGAAAACTCTGATATAGAAAAAGATGCCGTGTGGGTAAAGAAAACTCTTCCACTTGCCGATGCAAAAGACAAGGAAATCAATCTTGTATTCCATGCTTATCTTCCTGAAGACTTGAGTGAAGAAGCAGAATACGGCAATGTATTTATAGACGGCATCTATCTTGACGATTACCCTCCTGTAGAAAATGTGACGGTTGATAATAACGAAACCGCTATCCTTCTCACTTGGGAGGCTCCGGCAAACAGCACCGTAACAGCCGATGCGTACGATGTGACAGTAAACGGTAAAGAAGCGGTAAGAGTCACCGAGCCTAAATTTGAAATCATACCCGAGCCAAATACCGAATACACTGTGACAATCCTCGCCCACTATGGCGACATCGCGTCAGTTCCCTCGGAAGAAATCAAATTCTCTAACTTGCCTACAGGTATAGTATCAATCACAGCTGAAGGCGTAGCTGCTGTCGAATATTTCGACGTAAACGGCAGAAAGGTAACTTCTCCTGTAGAAGGCATGTTGCTTATCAAACGCATCACACTTGCCAACGGTGAGCAAAAAGCGGAGAAAGTAATCTACAAGACCCGTTAATCCACTATTTACAGAGACCGAGACAGGACAGCCATGCCCAGCTCCGGTCTCTTTTTTAATAACCAATATGAATAAAAAACTTTTACTATCCTTATGCCCGGCATTAGTGTGTGCAAGCACTGTTTTTGCTCAGGATATCAAGACATTTCCGCAAGAATCGTCAGGAAAAATAATGTCGGGGACAACGGTATCGCCGTTCTCAACCAAAATCAATACCGTTCATGACTTTACGGAAAAGCCTGCAGGCAATATAATGAACAAGGTAGGCGCGACCGGCTCCACTATTTATGGCTATCAATCTTATGCCGATGTCGAAGAGTTTCTTGGCGGACTCTATGAGATTGAGCCTTCCGGCGATATGAGGCATCTCTGGGACTACAGTTACGCCACTGTAGGAGCGGCAATAAACAACGGCTGGATACGCAACGGAAAGCTCTGTGGACTCGGAATATTCACAATGGGCTCAGAAGACCTTGTCGGAGACTATGCATATCAGGAATTTGATTTCGTAACCGGTGAAATGACAGCCATGAGACGCATAGACCTTGCCGATGGAAATTTACCCTATTTCTATAAGGCAGCATACGTGCCGGAAGATGACCGCATATACGGTTTCGGTCGTATCGGAGACCCGTACTCCGACAGCCGCTACATATTCAAGGCAGCTCCTGCCGACAAGCCGGAAGATGCCGTGATGATAACAGAAATAGAGCCGGGCGACCGCTGCTACTCGCTATGCTGGCATCCGGTTGACCGTTGTTTCTACGGAGTCAACACTTGGGGCAAGCTCGTAAAAATAGACCGCGACGGCACTTACACTGAACTGTGTGAACTGCCGATTGACAATCTCGCCAATTCTTCCGGTGCGATGGCCTACAGCCCGTATGACGGATATATTTTATGGAATCCTACAGTTGTTGCGCCATCATCTACACTTTATGCGCTTTATCCCGATGAGAAACGTATCGAGGAACTTCACACATTTGATATCGACCGTCAGTTTACATTCTTCATATCTCCCGATTTCGATGTTGACAATGCTGCTCCGGCAGCGGCTGCCTATCTCGGAGCCGACTTCAAGAATGCCGACCACGACGGTACACTTAGTTTCCGTATGCCATCCAAGACCCTTGGCGGAGAAGATATCAATGGTGAACTTTCCTACATTCTTTATGCCAATGGCACTAAAGCGGCTGAAGGCAGAGACGCGGCAGGGAGTGAAATCACAGTACCGGTGAGCGGTCTTACCGATGCCTATTATACTTTCCGTCTCGAGGCATCCCTTGACAGCAAAAAAGGAGTGCCTTGCGTGGCTCATATCTATGTTGGCAATGACATTCCGGCAACACCTGCAAATGTAGTAATTAACGACGCCAACATAAGCTGGGACGCAGTCACCGAAGGAATACATAACGGTTATCTTGACCTTTCATCAATTGAATATGAGGTATATCTCAACGACCGGCTGCTTGGCACCACCAAATCAACCGTGTATGAATACACTCTTGACAAGAGCCAGGAACTTGACGCATTCAGGGCAAAAGTAGTCGCCGTGTGCAACGGCATGACATCGGCGGAAGGTATCTCAGAAAAAGCACTGCTCGGGCAGCCTTTTTCTCTACCGGTCCAGATTCTTCCGACCGAACATCAGGCTGAGCTATGCACATACGTGAACCGCGACGGCAGCCCTGCCTACGGCACATGGCGCCTTTCCGACCAGTGGGGCGACCTCTGTTTCGCTTCAGGATGGAGCTATGAACAGCCCGATGACTGGTTGATACTCCCTATAACCATGTTCCCTGATACAGACAAAGTATATTCAGTGTCACTTGAGGCAGCGCGCGGAGGCTCAACAGGCACCCGCGAATATTTCGAGGTATGGGCGGGCAATGCCCCCGATCCTGAAGCGATGACCATCCCCGTAATTGAAAAGACCCGTGCCAGAAATTATAATGAGTGGGTCGACTATTCAGGAATTTTCGCGGTTCCGGCAGCCGGCACATATTATGTAGCCGTTCACGGAGTGTCTGACCCTGACCAGAAAGACCTTATTGTAAGAAACATACGTGTCACAGCCACCGAATACAGCATCAATTCGCCGGAAGCGGTAACCGATCTCAAGGTCATCTCGTCAAGCGATGCTAACCTTACCGCAACTATCAGCATGACTCTGCCGACAAAATATATCAGTGGAGCCGATATCGAATCAGGGACAAAAATAACTGTCGTTGCAAAAGGTGCTGAAGACGTATCAGCAGAAGGGACACCGGGAGAGACACTCACTGTCACCGTCCCTACCGCTCAAGGTGATAACTATATCTCCGTTGTCGCTGAAATCAACGGCGCGACAGGGCGCGGAAATGAAGTGTCGGTATTCACCGGAATGGACATGCTTAGCTTTGTAGAGAACCTGAACAGCGAAATCAGTGAGGACAACATGAGCGTACACCTCACATGGTCGGCTCCCGAAGAAACCCTTAACGGCGGCTATTTCTCCACTACCGGCATACGCTATAACATAGGACTTATTTATAACGATGGCGAGTTTATTGACGAGCCTATACGCACGGAGCCCGATGTTACCGAATACACACTGGTATGTCCGGCAGGTACGCAGCAGCAGTTCTGCCGTATCGCAGTTGTGGCGGAAAATGCAGCGGGAGTATCAAAAGCTATCTCCTATGTGACTCAAATTGTCGGTACACCTTATCAGCTTCCGATTGTAGAGGAATTTGAAAATCTCGAAGTGAAATTCAATCCGTTGACTGCCTCCTCGCCATCCGAAATCTATCGTAACGGAGCGTGGACAATGGGTCAGCCCGAACTTGTGAATCCTGATTTCACAGGTAATAAGTCAACTTATGCTATTGTCGGTTACACCGATGAAGCATCGGCAAAAGTAAGAATGCGTCTTCCCAAGGTTTCAACCAAGTCGCTTACCGAGGCTTACGCAACCTTCGAGGTGTGGACCGGACACCACTGTGCCGACCCGATGGAAATCCATGCAATCACCTATGGAATGGACACGCCGGAAAAAATAGCCACGCTGCCACTCGGAAACGGCTGGCAATTTATTACCGTGGCAATCCCCGCCAAGTATCTTGACCGCCCATGGATGAACCTCTATATCGACGGCTCGCTCAATTCGCCCGACCACTACCTCATAATGGCAAGCTACTCAATCGAGAAGACTACCGGCATAGACAATGTGGCAGAAATCACCGGCTCGATAAATGCTGACGACGGCAAAGTGATTATCTCCGGATTTGAAGGTGAGTCCTATGCAATCATCGGCATAGACGGCATAATTGCCGCTTCCGGTGTATGCGACGGCAACACATCAGTCAGCGTAAACAATGGCATCTACATTGTCAAAGCAGGTACACATACAGTGCGTGTCATGGTGAAATAACCTGACCTCACTCACTCTTCAATGCGGGCGCATTTCTGTTAATGAATGCACCCGCATTTTTTATATTCACGAATTGTAGTATATTTGCGGCAACAAATACACAGAAACATGACACATTCAATAATCAAAGGGATATACCCGCTTTTAGCGCTATGCACGGTAATGACAGCCGGATGCGGCAACAACAAGTCCACAATTACCAATGAAGAATCCGACATGACGATAGCCACCGATTCATTGTCACTGAGCGATTCACTTATTATGGGCGGGTGTAAGGCGACGGTAAAGATCACAGGTCTGTATCCTGCTGAAAATGACACCCGACTTACCGACAGCATCAGACTCTGGATAGGCGACAGGCTTAGTCACGCGTTAAGCAGCACCGGGACACCCCTCTTTACACTAAACGAGAATCTTACCCGGAATGGCGACAGCCTCATCTCCGTGGCATGTGATTCAATGCTCGCAGATGCACGGCATTCGTTTACCTCATTTATAGCCAACAGCATATCCACCTCGTATGAATACGACTTCAGTTTCCGCCCCGTATTCGCAACCGATAGTGTGCTGACATATTCATTTTCCGGATATGTATATTTTGGAGGGGCTCACGGCGGAGCGACCGGAGCGGGACAGACCTTTGTAAAGTCAGATGGAGTAAGACTTAACGGCTCTAATATGTTTCTTCCTGAGAAACGCGGGGAACTGTTATCGCAGATAAAAAGCGGATTATGGAACCAGTATTTCAAACAGGACATGGAAAGTGACAGCATGTCGTTGCGCGACGCATTGCTGATTAATCCCGACACACTGCATCTCCCGGCATTCCCTCCCGTATTTCTTCCCGACGGCATCAACTTTACATATCAGCAATATGAGATTGCCTGCTATGCAGCCGGTATGCCGTCATGCACCATCAGCTACGATTCAATCAAGCCGCTGCTCACTCCGGAGGTGGCACGGCTGATTCCCCCAACGAAAAAATAGCCTTTGCCCGCAGTCATGGCTACCGATATGTCAGGCACCAAGCTTACTTATCATCGCCGGCTCTTTTTATGGCTTGCCGGATACTCACTGCTCCTGGTGGGATGTTTTGTCGTGTTTCAATACAACAGGGAAAAAGAGTTTAAAGCCGATAAAATAAACGCGCAGCTGCAACTTATCAATGTATATATCATCAACGAGCTTGAAAAAGGCATCAGTATAGAAGATATCCCGCTTGATGATTTCCACTCCTTCAACGACCTGCGCATCAGCGTAATCGACCCGGCGGGTACAGTTGCCTACGACAATACCCTTGACACGCTCCCTTCATCCAATCATCTGAGCCGCAGAGAGATCGCCAAGGCGGTCGTTACAGGGTCCGGCTATACCGTGCGCCATAGCGAAAGCAACGGGAACACCTATTTTTACGCGGCAAATAAAGGTGACAACGGTATTATTGTACGCACTGCAGTGCCCTATACCTTGTCATTAAACAGCCTCCTTCGCGCCGACTATGGATTTCTATGGTTTATGGGATTTGTTACAGTGGTGATGTGTCTTCTCGGGTATTTCGCCACACGACGGCTCGGTCAGCATATCTCACGGCTGAACTCTTTTGCCGAATGTGCCGAAAAAGGCGAAAAGATATGTGACACAGAGTCATTTCCTCACGATGAGCTGGGAGAGATTTCCAGCCACATCGTAAGGCTCTACGCGCGCCTGCAACAGGCATTGTGGGAACGTGACCGCGAACATTCCGCCGCGCTTCATGAGCAGAAAGAAAAAGAACGCATCAAGAAGCAGCTCACCAACAACATCAACCACGAGCTGAAGACCCCTGTCGCCGCCATACAGCTGTGTCTTGAGACATTGAAAAGCCATCCCGACCTGAATCAGGAAAAACGCATGGAATTTATCGACCGCAGCCTCAGTAACTCCGACCGTCTGAAAAAGCTGCTTGCCGATGTGTCATTAATTACCAGGATGGAAGACGGTAGCGCCGCCATAGAGATGGTACCGGTCAATCTTGCTGATGTAATCAAGGATGTCGTAACAGAGACGATGCCCATTGCTCGTCAAAAAGGATTTGACATTGATATCGACCTGTCAGGCGACATGTCGCTTCAAGGCAACCGGGCTATGCTCGAATCCATATTCCACAATTTGATTGACAACGCCGTAGCATATAGCGGAGGTAATCTTATCACCGTAAGACTGACTGAGACAGATAACGGGAAAACAATTATCACTGTAGCCGACAATGGCAACGGCATCGCCGAGGAACATCTGCCACGAATATTCGAGCGTTTCTACCGCATTGACAAAGGACGGTCGCGCGCAGCGGGAGGCACAGGTCTCGGACTGTCGATAGTAAAAAATGCCGTACTGCTTCACCACGGCACCATCATCGTAAAAAACCGACCCGACGGCGGCTTGCTATTCAAAATCACCTTCCCCTCCAACCGCCCCTCTGAAAACTGAAATCTGAAAACTGAAAACTCTTTTCCCGTCAGGGAAAAATCCGGACTTAGCGTGGCTGTTGAGCATAGCCCCCGGAAAACAAGCCAAGGATTAATGTTTCCGACAGGAATCATCTCAAAGCTGGATTGATGATTCCCTGCGGGC
>OIYT01000710.1_pt1 | contig 28999 bp, 30 predicted proteins | sample 1588201 | NCBI WGS metagenome assembly OIYT01 (sample SAMN03283260) | human gut metagenome | biome: human-associated habitat; material: feces | host: Homo sapiens | place: USA | collected 2013
CCCTTCCTTACCGTCGCGGAAAATTTATCACTTTATCGACAGCCTCACAGGCGTTCCCTCCGGGAACGCCTGTCAAATATTGGCTCATTTTTCCAAAAGCTTCCGCAGGGAGTCAAAGGCTTCACCCAGTTCCGCCTTAGCCTTGGCGGAGGGGTTGGCCCGAATGACCCGCAAAGCGGCTTCGTAGCGCTGGATGGAGCGGGTGCGGACCTGTGCTTCTCTCTGGCGGACGGCAGCGATGAGGGCGTCCAGCTCCTCCCGATGCTTAGCAAGCTCCTGCTCGCCGGGTTCGTCGATGCCATCGTCCAGCGCGGCGCGGGTCTTTTCCAAAGCCTGGGCGATATTGGCCAGGATTTCCAGCTTGGATTCCACCCGGCGGCGGAAGGCGTTTTCCAGAGCCGCCCGGCGGCGCTGCTTCCGGACCTGCTTGGCGGTGCGGTGGGCTTCCAGCTCGTCAGCCAGATAGGACTGCAGCAGGTATCTGTCCAGAGAGGTCTTTTCCCGGAAAGCCTGCAGTTCCTCGGCAGTGCGGGCCTGGGCGGCCTCGGCCTTTTTGGCCAGCCGCCGCAGCTCTGCGTTTTCCTCGGTAAGCTTGGTAAGGACCTCCCGCAGGTCGATGGCGGCCTTGGTGGACTTTACCGTATCCATGATGAACAGCACGGCGATCACTGCGGCCAGAGGATTCACCAGCAGGGCCGGGAGCTTATGGAGCAGCTTGTCGATGGGGGGATGGATGACATAGATCAGCAGATCGGAGAAAAAGCCCCAGGCGATCGAACTGGTCAGGCAGATGTAGCCGTGGAGGTTAAAGGGCTGCTTGGTGTAATCCCAGTAGCGGACCTTGAAAAGCTGCTCCATTACGGCGCCTACCACATATTCCAGCGCCGTAGCGGCCAGCATACCCAGAAAATAGACCAGCCAGAAGTTGTCCGCCACCGGCAGGGTGGCAAACAGAATGATGATGGCCCCGGAGCCATAGATCGGCAGCAGCGGCCCATGGAGAAAGCCCCGGTTCACCCAATGACGCTGCTTGGCGGAGACATAACAGGATTCCCAGACCCAGCCGCAGAAGCAATAGAAGAAGAACAGCAGGGCCCACTGCCCCGGCGTGTAAACGTACATAGAAAATCATCCTTTCATAGGATCGGCAGTGCCGTTTGGCTGCGGGTCAGTCCAGATTGACCCGGAAATCGCCCCGGGCCGCCGCGTCTGCCCGGCGCTGCTTTTCCGCAGCCTGAGCATCCAGCAGCCCGCCGATGATCTGATTGGATACTAAAAAGCCCTTGGGGGTCAGATGCCACACACCGTTTTCCGACACAGCATAGCCGGCGACCTCGCACTTTTGCAGAAACGGCAGGAAAATCGGATCAAACCGGCGGCGGAACCGGGCTTCGTAATCCTTGGGATCCAGACCGGAGGTTAGTCGCGCACCCAGCATCACCCATTCCACGTCCCGGTCTCTGGGAGGGATGACGGTGTTTTCGGAAAAGCGGAACTGTCCGCCGTGTGCGGCGGCGATGTAGGCGTCCAAGTCTTTTTCGTAGGCATACCGGACGCCGCCGAAATCGCTGTGGGCGCCGGGGCCGAAGCCGGCGTATTCCTGAAGCTTCCAATATTTCAGGTTATGCCGGGATTCCCGGCCCGGCTTGGCGAAGTTGGAAATTTCGTACTGCTCATAGCCGTACTGCTTCAAAAATTCCACGGTTTGCAGGTACATATCCGCCTGTTCCTCGTCTCCCGGCAGACCGGCGGTGTCCTTCATGGCAAAGAGAGGCGTCCCTTCCTCTACCTTCAGGCCGTAGCAGCTCAGATGCTCCGGGTTCAGAGCTACGGCAGCGGCGAGATTTTCCATCCATCGCTCCTGCGTCTGGTGGGGCAGACCATAAATGAGGTCCAGCGACAGATTTTGAATCTTGGCTTTCCGGGCAGCCTCCACCGCCTGTTGGACCTGCTCCATGGTGTGGACCCGGCCGATGGTTCGCAGTTCCTCGTCGCAGGCGGACTGCATCCCCAAGGAGATCCGGTTGAAGCCGCAGCGCCGCAGGGCGCGGAGAGCTTTCCAATCCCCGGCGGAGTCCGGGTTGGCCTCCAGAGTGATCTCCGCGTCACGGGCCACTTGATAACGCTTTTCAATGACCTTTAAAATTTTGCACAGGCGCTTTTCTCCTAAGTAGCTGGGAGTGCCGCCGCCGAAGTATACGGTATCCACTGTGTGAGACGCGGCCAGCGGCGCGGCTTCTGTCAAATGGGCGCAGAGGGCGTCGGTATAGGCGTCCATGCGGTCCTCGCCATGGGGCAGGGAGTAGAAGTCGCAGTAGACGCATTTGGCCTTGCAGAAGGGGATGTGGATGTACAGCCCCAGCGGCCGGACGGTTTTCATAAAAATGCCCTCCTTTTGGAATCATGGTCAACAGTTTACCGCTTTTCGGGCTGCATTGCAAGAAATTTCACATACTTTTCGCCGGAATGGGGAACCTATGGAAAACTTGTGAAAAGAGGTCGTACTATGGATATGACGCCCCGGGAATACCAACAGTATGTGCAGCGGAAAATGAAAAAGTCCCCCTTGGGGAAGGACGTATGTCTGGCCTTTTTCGTGGGCGGAGCCATCTGTGTTCTGGGACAGGTCATTCTGGACGGCTGGATGTCTCTGGGCCTGCCCAAGGAGGACGCGGGCACAGCTACCTCCTGTTCGCTGGTGGCCCTGTCCTCATTGCTGACGGGACTGAATCTCTACAACAAGCTGGCCCGCTTCGGCGGCGCGGGAACGCTGGTGCCCATTACCGGCTTTTCCAACGCAGTGACCTCACCGGCACTGGATTTCAAGTCCGAGGGATTCGTCACCGGTATGGCGGCGAAGATGTTCACCGTGGCCGGGCCGGTCATTACCTTCGGGACACTGGCATCGGTGATCTACGGCGTGATCCTGATGCTGTTGAAATGATCGGCGGGGGGAAAATTGCATATCTGAACCGAACTCCTTTGACGTGGGGATGTCTTGGCGGATCTGTGCGTCGGATTCACCTTTCCTGAAAACGGGGAGGTGACAACTGCGACCGACCATGCAGCCTGCGGCCTTGCATTGAAATTTCGCAAAGCTGAACCGGTAGGTGTATTGCGTGGCATTTTTCAAATTCTACAAAAAATTGTTATTTTTTTGTCATATCTTATAATTGCAAAAGAAACGGACACAGATTATACTAACAGTGCTAATGAGCGATATTGTTTCGCTTTTCTTTTTACACTGACTCGTGCACGTGCACGGAACGGAAAAACATATACAGCTCGAGTGGAGACCAACAGAGCAAGTATGGAACGCATCGCCGCCAGAGCCGGCGTATCCCGGGGCACTGGAATCGGGTGCTGCCTGCTATGATCTTGACGGGCACGGTGTTGGGGGAACAGCCCACGGCATCCGTTTTCAAATTAAAAATCTGTATAATTGTTGATACGATATGCCGCCTGCGGCGGCGAGAGAGGAGCAAGACATGGAAACCATTACCAACCTGATCAAAGACACACCGATCCCCAAGATGGTCAAGGTTCGCCAGAACTTCGACAAGACCTGCATCCCTGAGAGCGATATTCCCGGCATCATCACCCGGGAGTTGGATCGCCCTGAGATCGGCGGCAAGATCCAGCCCGGTCAGAAGATCGCCATTACCTGCGGCAGCCGCGGCATCAACCACAACGCCCTGATGGCCCGCGCCATCGTGGACTTTGTCAAGTCCAAGGGTGCCGAGCCTTACATTGTGGCGGCTATGGGCAGCCACGGCGGCGCTACCGCCGAGGGCCAGCTCCAGATCCTCAAGGACTACGGCGTCACTGAGGAAGCCATGGGCTGCCCTGTGAAGAGTTCCATGGAGACGGTGCAGATCGGCATTTCCGGCGTGCGTCACCAGCCGGTGTTCATGGACAAGAACGCCTCTGAGGCGGACGGCATCATCCTCTTCAACCGCATCAAGCCCCATACCTCCTTCCGCGGTCCCTATGAAAGCGGCCTGATGAAGATGATGGCCATCGGCCTTGGCAAGCAGAAGGGCGCTGAGAGCATCCATCATCAGAGTCCTGCCATCATGCATGAGCTGGTGGAGGAGTACGGTCGGACGATTCTGGAAAACGCACCGGTTCTGGGCGGCATCGCCATCATTGAAAATGCCTATGATGATACCTATCTCATCAAGGGCCTGAGCCCCGAAGAGATCATCACCGAGGAGCCCAAGCTCAAGGAGATCTCCTACAAGACCATCGCCCACCTGCTGTTTGACAAGTGCGACGTGCTGGTGGTGGATAAGATCGGCAAGAACATCTCCGGCGACGGCATGGACCCCAACGTGTCCGGCCGCTTTGTCCAGCCCAAGTACTGCTCCGGTGGTATTCAGGCGGAGAAGTGCGTCATCCTGGACCTGACCGACGAGACCCACGGCAATGCACAGGGCATCGGCCTGGCGGAGGTCACCACTCGCCGTCTGTTCAACAAGATGAAACTGGAGATGACCTATCCCACCGGCGTGACCAACACCTTCCTGCATCTGATGAAGATCCCCATGATCATGGACAATGACCGGGAAGCTTTACAGCTGGCCCTGATGTGCTGCCCCGAGGCAGAGGATCATGACCACATGAAGATGATCCGCATCCCCAACACTGCCCATATCGGCGTCATCGAGATCTCTGAGGGCATGCTGCCTCTGGTGGAAAATAACCCCAACTTTGAGGTTCTCACGGAGCCCTATGACCTGCCCTTTGACGAAAACGGCAACCTGTTCTGAAAAATCCGAGCTGCCGGAGGCCTGCCGTGAACAGGCGACTACCGGACAGCTCTGGTTTTAAATAGTAGTGTAAGAAACACAAGAAAAGAAAGGAACTGACTCTATGGTATCTCCCGCAATGCTAATCGTAGCACTGGTGATCGCAATCGCAATCATCCTGTTCTGCATCATCGTCCTCAAGCTCAACGCTTCCATCGGCATGGTTCTGGCCAGTCTGTTCATGGGTGTGGCCGGCGGTCTCGACCTGATGACCACAATGGACACCATCTCCTCCGGCTTCGGCAGCATGATGACCAGCATCGGCCTGCCTGTCGGCTTCGGCACCATTCTGGGCCAGCTGATGAGTGACAGCGGCGCTGCCGACATCATCGCTGACAAGCTGGTTTCCGCTTTCCCTGCAAAGCGTTCCGTTTGGGGCCTGAGCTTGGCCGGCTTCGTGCTGTCCATCCCCGTGTTCTTTGACGTTACCTTCATCATCCTGATCCCCATCGGCATTACCATTGCCGCTAAGATCGACATGAAGATGTGCTATGTCACCGGCTGCCTGACCATCGGCGCTACTACCGCCCACTGCGTGGTGCCTCCCACTCCCAACCCCCTGGCTGCCGCTGATATCTTCGGTTTTGACCTGGGCATCATGATGATCGTGGGCCTGATCGTTGGCTTCATCACTGTGATCGTCTCTGACTTCGTGTACATCAAGATCCACAACCGCGGCATCTGGAACGAGGAAAAGGATGTGAACCACAGCTCCAATGTTGTTAACGAGCTAGTAACTGCCCGCGCTGCTCAGAACAGCTCTAAGGCCCGTCCCTCTTTCGGTATGGCTCTGCTGCCCGTCGTCATCCCCGTGGTCTGCATTCTCTTCGGTACCCTGGGCAGCGCCATGTTTGACGAGGCGCCCCTGATCTGCAGCTTCCTGGGCAACAAGCTGGTTGCCATGACTCTGGGCACTCTGGGTGCTTATCTGGTGAGCCTGCCTTACATCGGCCGCGAGAATCTGGAGAAGTCTGCCGGTGAGGCACTGAAGAGCGCCGGTGTGGTGCTGCTGATCACCGGTGCAGGCGGCTCTTTCTCCTCTGTCATCACCGCTACCGGCATCGGCAACGCCATCGTGAGCCTGCTGGGCACCGATACCACCTCCGTCATCCCTGCCATGTTCCTGGCCTACTTCATTGGCCTGATCTTCCGCGTGGCGCAGGGCTCCGGCACCGTGGCCGGCATGACCTCTATGGGCATCATGGCAACCATCGCTCCCGCCATCGGCTGCCATCCCGTGTGGATCGCGCTGGCCTGTCTGTCCGGCGGCAACTCCATCGGCCATGTCAACGACTCCGGCTTCTGGGTGGCCACCAACATGTCCGGCCTGACCGTTACCGGCGGCCTGAAGACCTACACCCTGGGCTCTTTCATCTCCTCTGTGTGCATTTTCGTGCTGGCTTTGATCGGCGCCCTGGTGATTCCCCTGTAAGCTTACTCATCTTTTATAAAAGGAGTAATTACCCATGCGTAATGCAATGATTATCGACCCCAAGGATAATGTGGCAGTCGCCATTGAGCCTATCGCCAAGGGTGAAACGGCGACCTACATCTGCGAGGGCAAAGAGGTCTCTCTCCCTGTTCTGGAGGACATCACCATTTACCATAAGCTGGCTACCCGCGATATCCGCAAGGGGGAGCCTGTGGTGAAATACGGTGAGCACATCGGCATCGCCTCCTGCGATATCAAAGCCGGTGAACACGTCCATGTTCACAATGTGGAAGGCCACCGGGAAAATCTGGAAGCGAAAGAGTAAGGAGAGTGGAACAATGACTTTTCACGGTTATAAGCGTCCTGACGGTCGCGTGGGCGTGCGCAATCATGTGCTGATCCTGCCTGCCAGTGTGTGCGCTTCCGATACTACCCGTATCATTGCCCAGCAGGTGACCGGCGCCGTTACCTTCAACAATCAGCAGGGCTGTTCTCAGGTGGCCCCTGACCAGCAGCTTACCATGGACGTGATGGCAGGCTATGCCGCCAACCCCAACGTCTACGGCACGGTGGTGGTGTCTCTCGGCTGCGAAAACTGCCAGATGGATCTGGTGGTCAAAGCCATTGAAGAGCGCACCAACAAGCCCCTCAAGCAGGTCATCATCCAGGAGGCCGGCGGCACGCTGAAGGCTGTGGACATGGCCGTGCGTTACGCCAAGGAAATGGTGGCTGAGGCCTCCATGCTTCAGAAGGAGGAATTCCCCATCTCCGAACTGATCGTGGGCACTGAGTGCGGCGGCTCCGACCCCACCAGCGGTCTGGCGGCGAATCCGGTCATTGGCGAGATGAGCGACCGCATCGTGGCCGCAGGCGGCACCTCCATCCTCTCCGAGACAACGGAGTTCATCGGCGCCGAGCACATTCTGGCCCGCCGCGCCGCCACGCCTGAGGTCCATGACCGCATCTTTGAGATCGTTCACCGCTATGAGGCCGCTCTGCGGCTGGTGGGTGAGGAAGTCCGGGAGGGCAATCCCTCTCCGGGCAACAAGGCCGGCGGTATCACCACGTTGGAGGAAAAGTCCCTGGGCTGCATCCACAAGGGTGGCCACAGCCCCATCAATGCTGTATATGATTACGCCAAGCAGGTCGAGAGCAAGCAGGGCCTGATCATTATGGATACGCCGGGCAATGACCCCTCCTCCGTGGCAGCCATGGTAGCCGGCGGCGCACAGGTGGTCGTGTTCTCCAGCGGCCGCGGCACCCCCACCGGCAGCCCCATCGTCCCGGTTATCAAGATCACCGGCAATAAGCTGACCTTTGCCAAGATGGAGGATAACATCGATCTGGACGCATCCCCCCTAATCTACGGTACCAAGACTCTGGATGAGCTTGGCGGCGAACTGCTGCAGATGGTGGTAGACACCGCCAGCGGCAAGCAGACCAAGGCGGAAGCGCTGGGCTTTACCGAAATGGCCATCGCTCGTGTCTGCAATTACGTCTGATCTATCGTTTTCCTCTCTATAAAGTACATCGCTGGCTCTGACGCGGCTTTATGCCGCGTCAGAGCTTTTTTGTGCAAATAGAGAATTGGATAGACCGTCCCAATATTTAAGAGCGAAAAGAAAGCGGCCGCAAGCGGGCGGCGTATCATCAGGGCTTCTTTCTTGCATAAGCCATGTAAAATTTATGAACTTTTTTCGTTTTAACAAGGTTACATAACGATGTGGAAAAAGCTGTGGAAAATGTGAAAAACCCTTTGACAATGGGGAAAATACAGGGTGACCGGCTGTTATGTAAAAAATTACGCAACAACCTTTCTGGGTGAAATGGCACTCTTTCTGACAAAAAAACGTGGAACAGCGGAGGACGCTTGCAGTCAAGACGGGGATATGCTATAATCAACTCAGTATAAAAATGGCAGAATGTTCCCTGATAAACGGGGAAATGCCCTCTTGGAGGAACTATGGTGACTAAAAAACAGGATTATGGCAATGACAGCATCTCGTCTCTGAAAGGCGCGGACCGGGTCCGGAAACGGCCCGGTGTCATTTTTGGCTCCGATGGGCTGGACGGCTGCGAACACGCGGTTTTTGAGATCCTCTCCAACTCCATCGACGAGGCCAGGGAGGGCCACGGCCGGGTCATCACTGTGACGCGGTACAATGACCGCTCTATTCAGGTGGAGGATATGGGCCGCGGCTGCCCTGTGGACTGGAACGAAAAGGAACAGCGCTACAACTGGGAACTGGTTTTCTGCGAACTATATGCCGGCGGCAAGTATAATAACAACGAGGGTGAAAGCTACGAATTTTCCCTTGGTATGAACGGCCTCGGTCTTTGTTCAACCCAGTACAGCTCCGAGTATATGGATGTTGATATCCGCCGTGACGGCTACCGATACACTCTCCGTTTTGAAAAAGGCGAGATTGTCGGCAAGCTCAAAAAAGAGCCGTACAGCAAAAAGGATACGGGTACAAAAATTCATTGGAAACCCGACCTCGAAGTCTTTACGGATATCGACATTCAGCCCGAATATTTTCTTGACATAATGAAAAGGCAGGCTATTGTCAACGCAGGAATTGAATTTGTTTTCCGCAATCAAAACGGCAAAAGCTTTGATACAACAAGCTATAACTATGTAAACGGTATTGTTGACCATGTTGCCGAGGTAGTCGGTGAAAACGGACTCAGCTCAATTCAGCATTGGGAAACCGAGGTTAAAACCCGTGACCGTGACGATAAGCCCGAATATAAGTGCAAAATGGATATCTCGGTTGCATTTTCAAATAAAGTGCATCTCACCGAATACTACCACAACTCAAGCTGGCTTGAACACGGCGGCGCTCCCGATAAGGCGGTGCGGAATGCCTTTGTTTACCAGATTGACAGCTACTTAAAACAAAATAATAAATATAACAAAACCGAAAGCAAAATCAAGTATGACGATGTTGAGGACAGCCTTGTGTGCGTTATTTCGTCTTTTTCAAGTGTTTCATCATATGAAAACCAAACCAAAAAGGCGGTTACAAACAAGGGTATTCAGGACGCTATGACTGCATTTCTCCGTCAAAGTCTTGAAGTCTATTTTATTGAAAATCCGCTTGAGGCAGAAAAAATCTGCGAACAGGTGCTTATCAATAAGCGCAGCCGTGAAAATGCTGAGAAAACACGACTTAATATAAAGAAGAAGCTTTCGGGCAATCTCGACATAACAAACCGTGTTGCAAAATTTGTCGATTGCAGAAGTAAAGACACGGAACAGCGTGAACTGTTCATAGTAGAGGGTGATTCTGCTCTCGGTGCCTGTAAACAGGCAAGAAATCCCGATTTTCAGGCAATTATGCCAATCAGAGGTAAAATACTTAACTGCCTTAAAGCCGACTACGATAAGATTTTTAAGAGCGAAATCATTACCGATTTGCTCAAGGTTCTCGGTTGCGGTGTTGAGGTTAAGTCAAAAGCAAACAAGAATCTTTCAAGCTTTGATATGAACGCACTTCGCTGGAGCAAAATTATTCTCTGCACCGATGCCGATGTTGACGGCTTCCAGATCAGAACACTTTTACTTACCATGCTTTACAGACTTACACCTACACTCATTGAAGAAGGCAAGGTGTTTATTGCCGAATCGCCTCTTTATGAGATTACATCCAAAAACGATGTTTATTTTGCATACGATGAGGTTGAAAAGGATAAGTTCATTGAACAGCTCGGCAAGGAGAAATTCACAATTCAGCGTTCAAAAGGTCTTGGTGAGAACGAACCCGATATGATGAACCTTACCACAATGAACCCCGAGTCACGCAGACTTATCAAGGTTCTTCCTGCCGATGCAGAACAGACAGCGGAAATTTTTGATGTTCTTCTCGGTGACAATCTTCAGGGAAGAAAAGATTATATAGTAGAACACGGCAACGAATATATTGACCAGCTTGATGTAAGCTGATTGGAGGTGGAAATAAATGGCGAAAAAATCTTCAAAGACTCCCCGCAGAACTTCACCGTCAAAAACTCACGGTGTAATCAACGGTGCGGGTGAAGTAGTGGAACAGCCAATCGTTTCCACTATCAGAGAGAACTATATGCCGTATGCAATGAGCGTAATTCTCTCCCGTGCAATTCCCGAAATTGACGGATTCAAGCCGTCGCACAGAAAGCTCCTGTATATGATGTACAAAATGGGACTTCTGAACGGCGGAAGAACAAAATCGGCAAACATTGTCGGTGCAACAATGAAGCTCAATCCTCACGGCGACTCTGCAATTTATGACACAATGGTTCGTCTTTCAAGGGGCTATGAGGCACTTTTGCATCCGTATGTAGATTCAAAGGGTAACTTCGGTAAATTCTACAGCCGTGACATGGCGTGGGCGGCATCCCGTTATACTGAGGCAAAGCTTGACGCAATCTGCAACGAGCTGTTTCGTGATATAGACAAAGATACCGTAGATTTTGTAGATAACTACGATAATACGATGAAAGAACCGTCACTTTTGCCGGTTGCATTTCCGTCTGTACTTGTAAACGCAAACACAGGTATTGCCGTTGGTATGGCGTCAAATATCTGTTCATTCAATCTGCGTGAAATCTGCGAAACAACAGCGGCACTTATCCGTGATCCCGACCATGATATAAAATCAACTCTGCCGGCTCCTGATTTTACAGGCGGTTGTCAGATTATCTATGATGAAAATGTCATCAATCAAGTCTATGAAACTGGCAGAGGAAGTATCAAACTCCGTGCAAAGTATGTCTATGACAAGTCTGCAAACTGTATAGATATCCTTTCAATCCCGGCTACAACAACTTGTGAGGTTATCATTGAAAAGGTAATCGACCTTGTAAAGCAGGGTAAAGTCAAGGAAATTTCCGATATTCGTGACGAAACAGGTATTGACGGACTTAAAATTACAATTGACCTCAAGCGTGGCATTGATGCCGACAAGCTTATGACAAAGCTTTACCGCTTTACAACACTCGAAGATTCCTATGCCTGCAACTTCAATGTGCTTATTGCTGGTGTTCCGAGAGTTCTCGGTGTAAAGGCGTTGCTTGAAGAATGGATTGCTTTCAGAATTGAGTGCGTCAGAAGAAGAACATATTTTGACCGCAACAAAAAAGCTGACAAGCTTCATCTTTTAAGAGGTCTTGAAAAAATTCTTCTCGATATTGACAAGGCAGTAAAGATTGTCCGTGAAACCGATGAAGAATCCGAGGTTGTGCCAAACCTTATGATAGGATTCGGAATTGACGAAATACAGGCTGAATATGTTGCCGAAATAAAACTTCGTCATCTTAACCGTGAATACATTTTAAAGCGTACAAAAGACCTTGAAGACCTTGAAAAAGAGATTGCCGAGCTTGACGAAATTTTAAAAAGCAAGGCAAGAATCAAGACAATCATTGTCAAAGAACTCAAATCAATTGCCGAGAAATACGGTCAGCCGAGAAAGAGTATCATAATCTATGACGATGTTGCAAGGTATGAGGAAGAGACTGTCGAGATTCCCGATTATCCTGTTAATCTTTTCTTTACAAAAGAGGGATATTTCAAGAAGATTACTCCGCAGTCGCTCAGAATGAGCGGTGAACAAAAGCTCAAAGACGGTGACGAAATTATTCAGGAGCTTGAGTTCACAAACAACTGCGACCTTTTGTTCTTTACAGACAAGTGTCAGGTGTATAAGGCAAAGGCTGATGATTTTGCACAGACAAAGGCAAGCGTACTCGGTGACTATGTTGCCGCAAAGCTTGGTTTTGACGAAGGCGAAAATGCAGTGAAAATGGTTGTTACAAAAGATTACAAGGGTATGCTGCTCTTTGCTTTTGAAAACGGCAAGGCTGCAAAAGTTCCGCTTGAATCCTACGCAACAAAGACTAACCGTAAAAAGCTCACGGGCGCATATTCCGACAAATCTCCGCTTGTCGGACTTCTCTATATACCTGAGGACGAAGAGGTACTCTTCAAGGCGTCATCGGGAAATATGCTCCTTGTTCACACGGGCGCACTCGCTCTCAAAACAACCCGTTCAACACAGGGTGTTGCCGTTCTCAAGCCCAAAAAAGGTCACAGACTTTTCAGCATAGAACGCTATAAAGACGGTACTTTTACAAATCCAAAGCGTTACAGAACAGGTTCACTTCCTGCAAGAGGTGCGTTGCCCGTGAACGATGATTCAAAAGACGAACAGCTTTCGCTGATTTGATTTTGAAAAAATTAATAAAAATCTTGTAATATCTCTTGAAAAAGCTGTGTTTATGTGGTATTATAAAACAGTTATTAAAGCAGGATTTGTTTTATTCGTATTTATTAAATGAAAGGAAGATAAAAATGAGCATTTGGGGCATTGTTTTAGGCGTATTGCTCGCAATCGTATCTGTTGCCATTATCGTTGTAATTATCCTTCAGGAGGGTAATCAGCAGGGTATCGGTGCTGTAACAGGTGTTGCCGATTCTTATTTCTCAAAGAATAAGGCTCGTTCGATTGATGCGTTCCTCTCACGCTGGACAAAAGTTTTTGCTGCAATATTCGTAATTTTTGTAATTGCACTTAATGTGCTTTCAAAGTTCGGTATACTGTAAGCATATTAACTTAATAATCAGCATAAAATTAACCGTCAGGGCAATCCTCTGGCGGTTTTACTTTTTATATGGAGTTGTTAAAAATGCCTTGGTGGGGAATATGTCTGATTATTTTTGTAACATTTATAACTTTCGCAATCTTGCACTTTCTCGGCAAAAACAAGCACCCGTTCAAACGCTCTCTGCTTTCAATGACTTTGGGAGCGGCAACATTGTTTGCGGTCAATCTGACGGGAGCTTTTACGGGCGTAACTTTGCCCATAAGCCTTTTATCACTTTTGGTATCAATAATAGGAGGAATACCCGGAGTAACGCTTATGCTCGGTCTTAATCTTTTTTTCTGAATAATCACAGAAGGGGCGGTCACATCGACAGCCCCTTAATTGTTTGTATGAAATTTTATACAATGCCGTAAAGTTCCTCAAGAGCCTCACCGACGGTTTCTTTGTCTTTGGTCAGGAGCGCAAGCATAATTTTGTACGCTTTTTTCGGATTGTCAAGAAAATTTTTTTTGAGAATAAGAGCCTGTTCCATTTCGGGAGCATAAACATCAAGCTTCATCAAATCCATATCACCGCCGGATACAGAACATTTAACAGTAAATCCGTTTGAATTTTTTACAATATCAACCTTGTTTTCAATCTCATTTTTCTTTACGGCAAGGAGCTTAACCGCACAAGCGTATGCCTTTTCTTTGATAGAGTACGCAAGAATGCTGTCAAGCTGTTTTGCAATTTCAACACCGTTTTCCGTGAGCGCATATGTTTTGTGTTCATCATCGGCAGGTACAAGGTTACCGTTTGTAACAAGGTCGTCAAAGGCGGAACTTGTTTCAAAATAATTGGCAAGTCCCTGCTTTAGAATTGCCTGTATGACAATTCCTTTGTCTATATTTTCTTTTACAGAATTATACAAATAACATATCAAGGTTTTAATTTCGTTTTTGCTTCTCATTCCACCGGGATTAATACCCTCGTCAAATGTATCGAAAGCCATAAAATCACCTGCTTTTGCTGATAGATTCGTAGTGACAGCTTAATTTGTGCAAAAATAACTTAAATTATATCTGTCTATTGTTATTATAGCACATTATCTTCACAAAAGCAAAGAGGTTGTGCGTATTTATTTTATTCATTATTAAGCAAATTTGCAAGAGTTACACTGTCAAGGTAATTATTGATTAAATTGTCAAGCTGTTGCCAGATAGGATGTGAGGGACACGATTCCATATGATTGCAATGTTCGTGAGTTTTTGAAGTGCATGGGACAGACGCAAGGTCGCCTTCCGTAAGCCTGAGAATTTCACCGAGTGAATAATCTTTTGGTTCTTTGGTCAGCTTATAGCCGCCACCCTTTCCTTTTACGCCCTCAAGCAGATTGCAATCAACAAGGGTTTTGAGTATGCCTTCCATATATTTTTTGGAAATATTCTGTCTTTCTGCAATTTCTTTGAGCGGAATATATCTGTTCTGCCCGTTTTTTGCCAGATCGACAAGCACATACAGCGTGTAACGACCTTTACTTGAAATCAGCATAAAATTATCCCCTTTTGGCAAGGCTTGCATATTTTGTAAGCCTGTTTTGCTTATATACCTTGATTATATACAAAAAATGATAAAAATGCAATACCAACCCATTGACAAAATGGGTTGAAAAGGTTATATTTTAATTATCCACTCCTTTGGTGGGTTGATAATATAACAAGGTGGGATTATGAAATGGCAGACAAATTACTTGATGTAAACGGTTTGACTGTAAGTGTAGAGGAAAAGGAAATTCTGCACGATATAAATCTTAGTATAAACAAAGGTGAAACGCATGTGCTTATGGGACCAAACGGTGCAGGCAAGTCAACGCTCGGATTTGCACTTATGGGCAGTCCTAAGTATACGCTTAATTCAGGCGAAATACTTTTTAACGGAAAAAACATTAACGATGAAACACCCGATAAAAGGTCAAAGGACGGAATTTTTCTTTCATTCCAAAGTCCTCTTGAAGTTCCGGGGCTTTCACTTTCATCATTTATTCGTAACGCTCTTGAAAAGAACCGTGGCAAAAGAATCCGCCTTTGGGACTTTAAAAAAGAGCTCAGACAGGCAATGGAGCTTTTGCAGATGGATCCGTCATATTCCGAGCGTGATCTGAATGTAGGTTTTTCGGGCGGTGAAAAGAAAAAAGCAGAAATTTTGCAGATGCTTTTACTCAATCCAAAGCTTGCAATTCTTGACGAAACAGACTCGGGTCTTGATGTTGATGCGGTTCGCACAGTTTCAAAGGGTGTTGAACACTATCAGAAAAACCGTGACGGTGCATTGCTCATCATCACACACAGCACAGGTATTCTCGAATCTCTCAAAGTTGATTATACCCATATTATGGTAAACGGCCATATAGTTAAAACAGGCGACGCATCGTTGATTGATGAAATCAATGAACACGGTTTTGAGAAGTATCTTGAACTTTATGCAGAAAAGTTCTGACGGAGGTATTAAGATGAAAGAAAGAACATATGTCGATGATGTTGACAGAAGTGTCTACGATATCAAAGACGAAGAAAATGATGCCTACCGTATCAAATCAGGTCTTGATGCCTCAATTGTAGAAAAAATTTCAAAGGAAAAGAACGATCCCGTGTGGATGCAGAATTTCCGTTTGCAGTCACTTCAAATTTATAATGAACTCAAAGTTCCAAACTGGGGACCGCCCATTGACGGACTTAATATGGACAATATTGCAACCTATGTTCGTCCGAACACAAGGATGACCGCAAAATGGTCGGAAGTCCCCGAAGATATCAAGAATACATTTGAAAGACTCGGTATTCCTCAGGCAGAGAGAAAGTCCCTTGCAGGTGTCGGAGCGCAGTATGATTCCGAGCTTGTGTACCACAATGTTCGTGAAGAGGTTGCCGCACAGGGCGTAGTATATACCGATATGGAGAGTGCGTTAAAGGGCGAATATGCCGACATGGTAAAAAAATATTTTATGAAACTTGTCCGTCCGAATGACCACAAATTTGCCGCACTTCACGGTGCAGTATGGTCAGGAGGTTCGTTTGTGTATGTTCCGCCGGGAGTATCGGTAGAAATTCCGTTGCAGTCATATTTCAGACTTAACGCACCCGGTGCAGGTCAGTTTGAACACACGCTCATTATCGTTGACGAGGGTGCAGACCTGCATTTTATAGAGGGTTGTTCTGCTCCGAAATATAACATAGCAAATCTTCACGCAGGATGCGTTGAGCTTTTTGTAAAGAAAAATGCAAGACTCAGATATTCAACAATTGAAAACTGGTCAAAAAATATGTACAACCTTAACACCAAAAGAGCACTTGTTGAAGATGGCGGTACTATGGAATGGGTATCGGGTTCATTCGGTTCTCATGTGTCGTATCTTTATCCGATGACAATTTTAAAAGGCGACCGTTCAAGAATGGAATTTACGGGCATTACATTTGCAGGCAAGGGACAGAACCTTGATACAGGCGCAAAAGTTGTTCATATCGGCAAAGAAACATCTTCGTTTATGAACACAAGGTCAATTTCAAAAGACGGCGGAATCAGCACATTCAGAAGCTCCGTTGTTGTAAACAAATCTGCCGAAAATGCAAAATCTGCCGTTTCGTGTCAGTCGCTTATGCTTGATTCAAAGTCACGCTCAGATACTATTCCTGTGATGGATATCAGAACTCCGCACGCAGATATCGGTCATGAGGCCAAAATAGGCAGAATCAGCGATGAGGCTGTATTCTACCTCATGTCAAGAGGTCTTAGTGAAGAGGATGCAAGGGCGATGATAGTCAGCGGATTTGCAGACAACGTGTCAAAGGAACTTCCGCTTGAATATGCGGTTGAAATGAACAATCTCATTCAACTTGAGATGAAGGGCAGTATCGGATAAGGAGGACATTATGGTTGATAATAAAGACTTAACAGTGAACTTTCTTCCGTCACCCACTTGGAACCGATTGGGAGTGAATCAGGCAAAAATCCGAAATATTCCCGTTGACGGTTGGAACAGTATTCCTGTTCAAAAAGAAATAATAGAAAAATATACAAATATTTCAGATTCAAAAATCCGGGATTCATTTGCAAATATTCAGACAGGTATGGGCGAGGAGGTTGACGAAATCTCAAAAATATCACAGCCTGAAAAAATCAGAATATCGGCTGATAAAACAAAAAGCGAAAAGCTGTTTTTTAATTGCAAAAACGGTGAAAACGCTTTTGCAGATGTAGAACTTTACGCTCCCGAAAACACAGAGCTTACCGTGTTTATGGCAATGCAGTCAGCGTGGAACGCAAACGGTATTTGTGCCGTAAGAACGAAATTTAAAGCTGAAAAAGGCGCAAAAATCAGACTCGTACAGCTTAATCTCCTTTCGCAAAATTTCCGCTTTATAAACGATGTCGGTGCAGAATGTGAAGATAATGCAGCCGCAGAGATATTACAGCTTTTTATCGGCGGAAATGAAACCTATACAGGCACTAAGACAACGCTTTTGGGCAGGCAGAGCAATCTTGACCTCAATGTCGGCTACTATTGCAAGGACGAGCAGTTGCTTGATATGAACTATGTTGCCGAGCATATCGGCAAAAAGACCGTCAGCTCAATGAATGCCGGCGGTGTTTTGAGAGATAAAGCACATAAATTATTCCGTGGTACAATTGATTTCCAACTCGGTTCATCGGGTGCTAAGGGTGACGAGAACGAAGATGTTCTAATTTTAGGTGAAGATGTAATCAATCAGACCGTACCGCTCATTCTTTGTGCGGAAGAGGATGTTGAGGGCAACCACGGTGCGTCAATCGGCAGACCGTCTGATGATGTGCTTTTCTATCTTGCAAGCAGAGGTCTTGACGAAGAAGAGGCTTGTAACCTTATGGCTCGTGCAAAGCTTGACGCTTTATGCTCAAAAATCGGTGATGAGGAGCTTGAAACGCTTGCAAAATCCTGTCTGGAGGAGGTTACAGGCTATGCAAATGAAAAACTTTAAGGAAGATTTTCCGCTTTTGCGAGAAAATCCTGTAGCCTATCTCGACAGTGCCGCAACTGCTCAAAGACCTGAATCGGTTATAAATTCGGAAATGGAGTTCTACAAAAAATGCAATGCAAATCCTCTGCGTGGACTTTATGATTTGGGTTTCAAAGCTACAGAATGTTATGAGCAATCCCGTGAAACAGTCAGAAAGTTCATTAATGCAAGGTCGGAGCGTGAAATAATATTTACACGCAATGCAACCGAAAGCCTCAATCTTGTTGCCTACAGCTACGGAATGAATTTTCTTAAAAAAGGTGACGAAATTCTTGTCACTGTAATGGAACACCACAGCAACCAGTTGCCATGGAGAGTTGTTGCAGAAAAAACGGGCGCAGCGGTAAAGTACATTGAATGCAACCCTGACGGCACAATTACCGAAGAACAGCTGAAACAGGCTTTTTCGGAGCGTACAAGGCTTGTGGCAGTAACTCACATATCAAATGTACTCGGTTGCAAAACTCCCATAAAGCGTATCACAGAGCTTGCAAGGGAATGCGGTGCAGTTGTTGTGCTTGACGCATCACAGAGCGTTCCGCACATTCCCGTTGATGTTCAGTCGCTTGATGTAGATTTTCTTGCATTTTCCGGTCACAAACTTATGGCACCCTTCGGAATCGGTGTATTGTACGGCAAAGAAAGCCTTCTTGAAAAAATGCCGCCGTTTTTAACGGGCGGTGAGATGATTGATTCCGTTACAAGGGACAAGGTTATCTATTCCGATTTACCGCATAAATTCGAGGCAGGAACGGTAAATGCGGCTGGCGCATGGGGGTTGAAAACCGCAATTGAATATATTCAAAATATTCGTTTTGATACAATCGGCGCTATTGAAGAAGAGCTTACCAAAAGAGCCTTTGACGGACTTATGAAAATTCCTCACATCAATATTCAAGGAAGTAACAACCCGAAAGAGCATTGCGGAATTATCAGCTTTACAATTGACGGAGTTCATCCGCATGATGTCAGCAGTATTCTCGACGCTGACGGTATTGCAGTCCGTGCAGGACACCATTGCGCACAGCCTTTGATGGAATTTTTAGGCATTCCGTCAACAACAAGGGCAAGCATTTATTTCTACAATACGAAAGATGACATTGATGCGTTTTTGAACAGCGTGTCATCTGTCAGAAGGAGAATGGGATATGGAAAATAACAGAAGTTTTTACAATGAAATCCTGACCGATCACAATCTTCATCCAATGCACAAACATCCGCTTGATACGGCAACGGCAAGCCTTGAGGGTGTGAATCCAAGCTGCGGTGATGACATTGTGCTTAATCTTAATATCAAAGACGGTGTGATTACAGACGGTTCGTTTACAGGTGACGGCTGTGCAATTTCCCAGGCGTCAGCCGATATTATGCTTGATTTGATTATCGGCAAAACAGTTGATGAAGCCAAACATCTGAAAGATATTTTCCTTAAAATGATTCAAGGCAAAGCAACTGACGAAGAAATTGAAGAGCTTGAGGAGGGCGGAGCATTGTCTGACATTTCTCATATGCCTGCCCGTGTAAAATGTGCAGTTCTCGGTTGGCACACATTTGAAAACATTGTAAAAGAATAATTTACTGAATTTAATATTTTATAAAACACATTCGGGAAACAGATAAAATAATTTCTGTTCCCCGATTTTTATTTAAAAAATCGGGATTAATGTATTAAAATAACTAATACAAATCTTGACAAATATTGCTTTAAAATAGTATAATAAAAGCGCAAAGAGGTGATACTTATGAAAAAGAAATGTACTCTCGTTTTAATATCCGTATTGACAGTTGCCTGCGTTGTATCTGCATATTTGCTTTTCTTTTATAATCCTTCATTTAATATGGTTTACGATTCCGACACGGATTCATATTTTAACAACAGTTACCTGTCCTATAATGACGGAACGCTTGCAGCGGCAGATTACAGAAAAACTAAGGTTACGGCTTATGATTCAAAAAATAATTCAACCGTAAATTTGCCTTCAAACGGTTGTCTGATTAACGATAATTTATTCTATATTAACGGCAATAAGCTCTGCTGTCTTGATACAACAACAAACACACGAAAAACCATAGACACCGATTGCCGAAGTTTTGTTTGTAACAATGAAGTTATTGCTTACACAAAGAATGATTCCGTAATATTGAAAAACTCTGATACTCTTGAAAATATAGGAGATATTAAGTTTGATAATCAGATTTATTATATAAATATTTCAGATGGCAATCTCTATATTGCGGAGCGTATTTTTGAGGATAAAACAGATGAATACGGTTACAGCTTCAAAGTAGGAAAGCAGTATATTTTTAAAAAATATGACCTAAAATCCTGCAAATTGCTCAAAAGTAAAAATGCAAATTATGTAAACGGAATTCGCTATGTAACGGTATGCCAAGATACTTTCTATTTCTTTTGCGATGAAACTCAAACCGTAAACAATGTATGTCTTGATAAAGATGTAAATTATCCGACAATTCAGCATCCCGATGTTAAATTTATTACATCCAATAACGATTGTGTTTACTACATATCCGAGAAAACAGAATCGGCGATAATACTCAAAACGGTTGAAAGCCCCTATAACGGTATATGGAAACTCGAAGTCGGCTCTAATAAACCTGTTAAAATTGCTGACAGATGCGACTGTGACGAACTGCTTGCAACAAAGAATTTCTTGTATTGTTACACAATTAACTACATTTTGCCTAGAGGAATGGCTAATTCATGGGTGAAAGGTTACTTAATTGATCAGCTTGCAATAAGCTGAAATTCATGAAAATACAGTAAGAAAGCGTGATGATTTTTAACGGTCATTACTGCTGAAATTATTCACTCTTCCTTGTTATATATTCCAAATTTGCCGACAAAGCCGCATAATTTGTTGCATATTGGATTTTTTATAGTTATAATTAAATTGTTAAAATTATAATATCTGTTTTTGATTTTAGAAGTATGGTATGCTGATAAAATATCTTAATGATATTTGCTGTAATATAGACTTATCAAAATTTGGTGTTTAAGGAGAGAGTTATGAAAACCAAATTAAATTGCTATTATATTCTGAATACCCTTTTATTAATAAGCGGTATTGCTTTTGATTTCATATTGTTCTTGCATCCGTTTTTTATTTCTGTAGCAATGAAAATTGGCATTGCAACAGTATTGTGCGTTGTGGGGATTTTAGATGTATTTGTTTGTAAACAATTACTGTCTGAGGGTAGTCCAAAAATGCCGAAAACGGAGTCGATTTTTGTATTTGTTCTTACATTTGTTTTGTTAATATCACAAAGTATTTATCTGACAATTATTACACTTATGGGTGCAAATGAAATATTAGGTACGATAAAAGCTATTCATTATGTTGTGTTAATTTCAATAATTTTGTTAGTTGCAACTCGACTGCATAATAAGTACATAACTAAAAAACACACTTTAGCTTTTGGTATTGATATTATAGCAATTGTGATGTGTCTAATCATTTGTGCAAATTGCGTTTTGTGTCTTATAAACGGGAATGATTTGTTTAGTTATATTGCAATTAATGAATATAACAAATTGAACTCTTAATGAGGTGATATTATGCCGAATTTTAAAGAATTAAAAAATAAAATCAAACACGGAGATTTTCAGTTTGTATATGACGAACTTAAAAAATCCGACTTTGAATATACACTTGAGAACATTGAAAAAGAATTTTCATCGGTTGATAACCGAGATATGTTCTGTTATCTTCTTTATGTGGTTTCAAATGAGAATACACCCAAGCATACAATTCTGTTGTGTGATTATCTAATGTATTCAGGTACATTTTTCTACAATCGTGAAACAGTAATTAGATATTTGCTCGACAATTGCCTTGTTAAAAACAGCAATGATATCACGCTGATTGAGTGGATTTTGTCAATGTATGAATACAACCCCGATTCACCGTATAATGAGAAAGAAATTGCAAATTTCAATTGCATTTACGATTCTTTAAAATGATGGTGTTAACTATGAAAAATTTCAATTACAAAAATATTAAGTCGGTAGAAAAAATTCATTTACTTTTGTTGTTATTCATTATAATGTCTACGATAATTAATTTTATTGTAAACTTGATAAGTTGTACCGAAAACATCTTTTTGACAAGTCTGTGTTTGCCGATTCAGTTTGTGTCAAGGTTTGTTGTAAGTCATAACCCTTTTGAAATTTCAGTTTCAATTGTTTTAATAGCTGTAACTTTAATTATGTTGTTTTGGCTGTTTAAAATGTATTCATCGGATAACATGAAAAAGTGGCTTGCAAGCGGTATAACGGCAATTTGGTGCTTGCTAATCGGCTCAATTATACCTATTTTGCTTGATTCCGATTTAATCGGTCAATCTGTAAATAATCTCACATATGAAGAAAAAGCAAACGAACTTCTTTTGTGCGTATGGTTCGGAATTGCTTGCTCCATTTTCTGCGGAATTCTCTTTTTTATTCAAATTTCAAAGTATGCAAAATTTATGGATAGGAAATATGACAACCCTATGAAGGCTGTTGCATATGCAGAAAAGAAAAATAAAAAGGAATATTACCATACCTTGAAAAAGCCTTTGATTTTGCCGACTGTTTATGCAATTATTCCGCCGATTACCTGTAGTTTTCTAATATATTTTGGTGTCAAGTCTGCATTCCTTATTTGTTTTATTTATGTGTGTTTAGGTATAGGTATAGTGTATCATACGGCATACAATATTTCTGATTTTATAAAATCGGAAAATCAAAACATAAAAGTAACGTCAATACAAAATTATAAATGCAAACTAATTGTAATGCATATACTGCTGATGTTGTTGTATTGCATTTCATTGGTGATAATATTACTTTGTATTTAAAATATCGAAATCAGATAGGAAGTATACTATGGGAGATTGCCTTAAAAATTTATTTGTGCAACAATTTGATTCGTTTATGGCAGAACACGGTTATAAGCAAAATATAAATTGTTTCAGCAAACTTTATAATGATATCTTTGCGAGAGTGTATCTGTTATATCATTATGATAAAAATTATGATGAACTGCAATTTGATGTCATTCATAGTTTTACTCCGTTAATATTTGAAATTGATACAAAGTGTATCTATGACGGAGAAGATGATTTTTCATTAAGCCGTTTGTCTGGTGAGAAATATATTGCCACTTATCCATGACTATGAGTATTCATACTATGTTACAAAATACATAAAATCAGCAAATCCAAACAAACAGGCTGATGAATTTTTAAAATATTATGAAGGAAATTTTTAGTGTTTGTCAAAAAGATACTGAAATATATTGAAAATGATAATGAGTGTTTTTATGTTTAAAAAAGTTGTTTGTACAATAGTGAGTACTTTATGTATCCTTTTTTTATTATCCGCCTGTGATCCTTCGATTGATGATTATGAATCTTATAAAAATCTTAAAGTAGGAGAACATTTTTCGGTTAACCGTGATGGATATGCAGTCAAAATAAACGATACGCTTCTTGTTTGGCACAACCTTGCTGATGGCGAAAAGGATTGTGTTAAAGTCATTGATAAAAATATGGTTGACGCAAGCGGAATGATAGAAGGTGAGGATGTTCTGAACGGTTCAAAAGAACTTCTTGCTGATAAAATTAAGAATTGTTATTCTTCAAATGATTATGTTATAATGGAGTTGTTAAACAATGATACCATTATTACGGTCGATTGCAATAACAATTTCAAATATTCTAAATTTGATAATTTGAAAAGCACAGGAATTGATTACAGTAAATTTAATCACATATCAATCGACTGATTATTTATCTTTTCGGAAAGAAATTTCTTATGAACAAATACTATTACATCATAAATCTGTTCGACTCAATAGACAGATTGTTTTTAAATACCTATAGTACCCCTGCATACTTTCTGTCAAAAATCAGTTTTGTTATCATATAAAATTAGTTTTTAATAGGAGGAATAGTTTTGAATAAGTTTAAAGCTATATGTGAATCGGTGAGTTATTTTTTTATTTTTTCATTTACACCAATAATATGTGCATTAATAATTTCATTTATATATGTATGCTTTAGTAAAATAAATTTAAATCTCCCTCAAATGTCAACCTATGTTATGGAGATAATTGCTTGTTCATTAATTATGATTATTTTTTATTTTATTCTAAAAGTAAAGAGATATGATTTTGTTGATAGTATAAAACTAAATAAAATAACTCTGCGTTCGGCATTGCCTTTTATTCTTTTAGGATTATCAGTATATTTTATTTTTATAATTCTATTAAATTGTATACCATTCTTTCAGGGAGAAGATACTGTTTCAAATACAAATGATTTGCACAAATCAGTCAATGGAATAAATGTAGTTTTTTTGTTTGTAGCCAAGAGTATATTAGCTCCAATTGTAGAGGAGGTTACATTTCGTGGCTTAATCTATTCAAAACTAAAATTGGCTTTTCCAATATGGGTATCATCACTTTTAGTTTCGTTGACTTTTGGTGTTATTCATTTTTCATCATCTATATTCACAGTATTGTCAGCAATTTTATTGAGTTTGATTTTTAATTACCTTGTTGATAAATATAATTCAATAGTACCTGGTATACTAATACATTCAGCTTATAATTTTACAGTTACATTTATACGATATAATATTAGATATTTTGATTTTGCGACATATGAAATTCCGATTATGGTCGTTTCAATTCTAACTTTTATCTTTTCTATAGTATGTATTATTTTTAACACTAAGAAATTAAGTAGTAATTAGGGGTGAGAAGCAAGTGAAATTAAAAATACTTGGTTCTGTGTCAAGATTTAGCACAAAATAAAATGAGAAGTTCTGGCAACTAAGCTGCTGGCAGAGAAGATACCCTCTCAAACAATTACCCAGGTTCTTTGCACATTCAACCTGTGTAAGATCAGGGTGCTCTTTGCGATAGTTGATAGCATCCAACTTGAATTGCTTGGTGTGATGAGTTTTTTGTCGTGACATAATGAATTCCTCCTTTTTTTTATTATACAACACTTAAAGGGGATATCTCATTTTGTTTTGTATTATTTAGATGCTAATACTAAGATAAAATGAAAGACAATATAAAGATAAATCAAACAAAGCTGAAAAATACATGAGGTGATGCGATGTATTCGGAATTATTAAAAGCTTTTCAAAGCAATAAAAATTGCAGTTTTTATACAGATGATGAATGTGACAAGTTTATTTACGGCAAGATTATTGCACTTAACGAAGATGAGGTTGCAATTCAAATGTACAATACAGACGGAACTTGTGACGGTGTAATTGTAAAAATAGTATCTGATTTCTTCAGAATCGAGTATGATTCGAAATATAATCAAAAAATGGAGAAACTTATTGAAACGGATACTTTTGAAGACAGCGTTGAAATTGACGGTAACGCTGTATTTGATTCTGCAATAAAATCCGCAATCATTAAAAACTTCATAGTAAGTGTAGAACAGCTCCACAGCGGTAATGAGAATATCACGGGATTACCGTTGTCGCTGGAAAACGGAATCTGCACCGTCAGACAGATAGACGATTATGGTTGTGATGACGGAGTAACTTCGTTTGTATTCAATACCGCAACGCAAATTACAATCAATGCAAAGTATGAAAAATTACTTTCAAGCTTAATGAACAAGTGATATGGAAAAATGAATAATTTGTTATTTGAAAAATATTAATAAGTATTGCTTTTTACAATGTCTATTGATACAATACAATCAGAATATGTATTTTCATTGCGTAAGAAGCGTATATACAAAAAAAGACCGACTTCAAAATCAAATTTGAAATCGGTCTGTAAATTTTAAAAATATCCGAACGGAATTTATACTATTCGATTACATCTTCGGCTATAACAGCTTCCTGTCTTTTTGTAATCTGATGGTCTTCATGCAAAACAATGCAGTATGTAACAGTTGATATGAGTGCAAGAATAAGTACAACCGCAATAAGTCTTTTGATGTATTTGCCTGTCCTTATTTTTTTGACAACATAGGGAATCCCCGTTATTGTTCATTGCCCTTGTCCTCTTTTAAAATATTTTAAATGCTCTCTACACCGCTGTAAGCATTATGAAAACTCTCCAAAAGGTTTTCATAATATGCCCGACCTTTGTCCTCGATATGATAATAAATTCGTGTGCGCTTTTTGCCGACAAGCTTTGAATATTCGCTGATTTTTCCTTCGTTAACAAGCTTGTAGGTGACTGCGTAAACGGTGTTCTGAGATATGGACAGGCATCCGTTTGATTTTTCTTTTATGAATTTTACAATTTCATACACATAACTGTCATGCTCACACAAAATGGCAAGAATCAGTATGTCCGTAATTCCGCTGAAAAAATAATTTTGTTTTCCCATAGATACCTCCCAATATACATTATACACACTTAATCACTAAAAATCAATCTAATACATTCAATAAGAATTTAATATGAGCAGTTATTACAGCAAAGCCTTTTGTTGCCGACACTGTGATTTTTTCGTCAATAGTATTCGGAAAAACCGAATTGACCAAAAAAATTTCTTTGTGAATTAATTTCATCAGCCATGATATCACCATACACATTATTGATTTCGTTTGAATTCTTTTTGATATAGTCAAATATGAAAAGTAAAATAACAGATAGGATGTTTTAAATGAAAGCAAAGAAAATTTATTATTCAATTGTCGTAGGATTACAAAGCTTATTTATATTATTGCTGTTTGTGAACATTGGTTATTGCATAATTACTTCGGATTTAACTATATTTCCCACAACTGCGTTGTATTTGAATTTTTATCCTTTTATGAATTTTTTTAAAACACATAATCCGTATGATTTGATTGTGTTTATATCTTTGTTGCTTTTGCTGTTTGCAATGCACTTTGCAACAATATGCATACTTTTTAAAAAGGTTAAAAGAATATATGCTTGGGTAGTTATAGTTAATGCATATATGTACGCCTTGACTCTATATAGTAACGGAGATTTAATATATGTGTTAAAGGGCGGTGCATATTTAATCTATGGATATAGCAATGTGACAATGTTTTTCTTGTTGTTCATTGCGGCTTTAATTAAACTATATCGTAAGAGGGTTCATATTAATTCAAGCCTTGCAGATGATTATTTTTTACCCAATGAAGAGGATGACAGACCGGAGGATAAATGCGACAGAACAATCCAAGCCTGTATTTTAGCTCCGATTTTCCAGACAGCTTGCTTTTCATTTTCTTTGATTACAAAGTACTACGGTTCGTTGCTGGAGAATTATTTGTTTTTGTTTTATATTGTGTTCGTTATAGTGTCGATTTTTATATTCGCATTTTCATATCGTGATTACAAAAATGTTGCAAACTCAAATCAATTTTCTGATGAGCGAATTAAAAAAGTTGAAAAATACATAAAAATTCAGCCGATTACTTTTGCACTTTTTCTCGCATCGGCAGTTTTGATATTTGCATTTTGACAGTAACAAACTCTACAATAAAATAGGGTAGAACAACTGCTGAAAGGAGGCTCGAAAGAGCCTCCTTTTTAATGCTTGAACAGAATACAAATTTATTGTGATGATAAACAGCTTTACAGCTATGTAAAATTTTTATACAGATATAATGATGAAATAAAAAATATCGAAATAAGAATAAACCTCCTGCACAGAGTAAAATTCGTTGCAGGAGGTTTTGTTGTACGAAAAATTATATAGGTTTAATTATTGGCATATTTGTTGGAATCTATATGTAAAATTTACAGAACCTGAAAATATGCATTATTGATACTTTGTCGGGACATGGCACGCATCAGTTCTTGCTGTTTGCAATTGCCTGATCAATCAACTTTTGCAGCTTTTCAGACTGCTTTTCGGAGGTTATTGCACCGACAATCGGCTCTCCTACAATATTACCGTTTTTATCGACAACATAAGTTGTGGGGTAGGAGTACAATCCGGATGTAAATTCTCCGGCTTTACTTTTTGAATCAAACCAAATGTTTTTGTAGGTCACACCCTTTTTTGCCAGAATATTCTTTGCGTCAGAGATAGCCGTTTTGTCACCGTCAAGTGTAAATGAATTGATTCCGACTACTGCTCCGCCTTTTTCTGCAAGCTGTTTATTCAGAGCTTCCAGGTCGGCAAGTTCTTCCACGCAGGGATTGCAGGTGGTAAACCAGAAGTTTACTACAGTAACGGTATTTTTTGCAAAAAGCGTACTGCTCTTAACTTCGTTTCCGTCAAGATCCTTGCCGTCAAATGTCGGGAATTTCATCAGATTATCCTTTTCGATGGGCTTACCGTTTTCAGCCGGAACGCTCATATCTCCATCAGACGGTTTTTCTCCGCATCCGGGAAATTTTTGTTCCAAAACTGTCAGCTTTCCTTCAATTTCCTTAATCTCTTCGGCGCCTTTATTAAGTAGTTTCAACTCATCAGCACTGAACTGATCCTTGATACCGTCAATTGTTTTCAGAAGAAAATCGCCGTAGTTTTTGCCGTCCTCATTCATCGCCATACCTTTATCGGCTGAAGCAAATACCTTTTCCCAAAGCTTGCTGTTTTCGGAAAGAATAGCATTTTCCTGTGCCATCAGTTTTTGATGCAGGTCGGCGGCCTCGTCTTTTGTTTTCGGATTCACAGCTGTCAGCATAGCCGTTTCGCTTTTCTTATTTGCAGTAGTATTCGTCGTATTGCCTTTGGCTGTGCCACAGGCGGCAAAGCTTAACAACATCATCAGGGCAGTCAGTAAGCTTAAAATTTTAGTCGTTTTCATAGTGTTTACTCCTTTTCTGTTTCAATTTCTGTTTCAATTTTTTGTTTTGTTGTTTCCGCTTTTTCAGCGGGACAATCATTTTCTTTTCCTTTGCCAAAGCCGTAGCGAAAGCTGACCGCCTTGGTAGGACAGGCACGGATACACTTACCGCAGCGTATGCATTCGGTGTGGTCGGGAGTTTTGGTTACATCTACATCCATCTTGCATACTTTGGCACACTTTCCGCAGGAAATGCACTTGTGTTTGTCTACTTTCATTCCGAAAAGCGACACCTTGTTAAGCAATGCATAAAATGCACCGAGAGGACACAGCCACTTGCAGAACGGTCTGTAGAAAAGTACACTCAGTACGATTACCGTAATCAATATGCCCA
>OIYT01000711.1_pt1 | contig 28913 bp, 31 predicted proteins | sample 1588201 | NCBI WGS metagenome assembly OIYT01 (sample SAMN03283260) | human gut metagenome | biome: human-associated habitat; material: feces | host: Homo sapiens | place: USA | collected 2013
CCGGAGCCGCCCGCCGCGCCGGCTCCAGAATATCCGCCGGAGATCGAAGTCCCACCGGCGTCAGCAGGCGGCGCAGCTCCCGGGGCAGGCTGCCCTCCAGGGTGCCGGGGGCCGTCACCAGCACCGGCTGGCCCCCCACCGGGTCCCGCAGGGAATTGCCGCTGTCCCACAGGGCGGTCAGCTCTGTCACGCGCCCGCCGATGCAGACCCGCACCGGCAGCAGCTCCCCGCCGAGCCCGTGGCGGGCCGCCGCCCGGAACACCACCGTCAGGACCAGATAGGCCGCGGTGCCCGCCGCCAGCAGGACCTTGGCGTCCACGTCCGTGTAAAAAACGCCGTTTACCGCCGGGACCGCGCTGCCCGCCAGCAGCCCGAGGGCCAGCACGCAGCCCGCCAGGGCGCAGGCGATGGCGAACAGCAGCAGGGTCAGCCGCAGCAGCTTTTCCTCCCCGCCGAAGGCCAGCAGGGAAAGCAGCACGCCCACTGCCAGCTTGGCCGGGGTGGCGGCCAGAAAGGCGCCGCCCGGCAGGAACACCGCCACGGCATAGGCCCCGCCCGCCACCGCCGCCAGCAGGTACCGCCTCCGCCGCAGCGGCACCCCCGCCAGCCGGGCGGTGACCAGAAACAGCAGGTAGTCCATGGTCGCGTTCAGCACGAACACACTGTCCACATAGATCACCGTCATGGCCCGCCCCCCTTTCGTCAACGCAGTTTATTATAGGGCAGGCTCCCCGTAAAACCAGTCGCAAAAACGGGGCGGAGGCAAAACTGCAACCGGCGGTTGCGGAAATGGAAGGTCCGGGGTATAGTAAGGAAAAAAGAAGTTTGGTAGGATTAATTCAGGAGGATTCCCCATGAAGCTGTCAGAAAAGCTATACAATCTCCGGCGGCAAAGCGGCCTCTCTCAGGAGCGGCTGGGCGTCTCCCGGCAGGCCGTCAGTAAATGGGAGGGCGGCCAGTCGGTGCCGGAGGCGGACAAGCTGGCGGCCCTCAGCAGGCTCTACGGCGTCACCACGGACTACCTGCTGCTGGAGGACGCGCCGGAACCGGCAGAAATGACGGTCCGGCCAGGCACGGCGCCCGCGCCTAAGCGCGGCTTTGCCGTGGGACTGCTGCTCTGTCTGCTGGGCGTGGGCGGGCTGCTGCTCTGGGGCCTGACCGCGGCCTTCTCCCCCGCCGCCGCGGCGCGGCTGGACGCCTCGTCGGCGGTGACGCTGAACGGCTCCGGCATCCTGGCGGTCCTCTGCGCGGCGGCCCTGGCGGCAGGCGCCGGCCTGCTCCTGCGAAGCAAAAAATAGGCGGTCTTCTTATGAAACTGCTCCCGTCCCGGTCCGATCCGACCGCTCCGGCCCACGTCTTTTGGAAAGTGAGGCTTTTTATGCGAGATCATCCCAAGCTCTCCCGGCTCTTTCTGGTCCTGGCCCTGCTGCTGTCCCACACCATGTGCGCGACGGTGGCCTCGGAATACACCGGGCTTGTCTACTGCGGCAGATACGGTGGGTGCAGTGCGCCGCCCTCCACCGCGTTCCTCCTGGCTGTACCCTTCCTCTTCGGCGTCCTGATCTGTTTGGGGCTGGCCCGCGCGTCCCGCAGGCGGTAAGCCGCAGCCTCCGCGCCGCAAAGCCCCCGCCTGTCAGTCTACCCGACAGGCGGGGGCCCTTCTCACAAGATCAAAAGCAGGCCCAGGGATACCAGCAGCTCCTCGTCCGCGTCCTCCCGGAACAGGAAGAACAGCAGAATCAACAGCAGCAGGTCCCCGGTGTCCACATGGTCCAGGTGGAGCTGGTCCAGAACGTGCCGCAGGAAGCTGCTGAGTCCGTCGGTCAGATGGCCCGGCCCGCCGCCAAAGGACGGCGAAGGTCCGGCGGGCATCCTCCCGTCCCCGCGCTCCCGCTTCTCCGGCTCCGGGGAGGGCTGGCGGTTCTCCTGCCGCGTCCCTTCCTCGGAGGGCTGGGTCCTGGGCGGGTCCTCCTGGGGGATGCGGGTGTAGGAGCCGTTGTCGTTGCGGATATAGCGGTTATACATCCCTCATCCCTCCCAGCCCGCCAGGAATTTCTTCCCCAAGTGGAACAGACGCGCCAGCTGGAGCGCCCGCTCGATCTTGTCCTGCCGCTCCGGCTTCAGATAGGGCCGCAGGGCGTAGAGCAGCTGGCGGGCGTTGGAGTCCTGCTGTCCGCCCAGCTCCTGAATCAGAGGCAGCAGCTTCATCATCAGCTTGGGGTCCATCCCGCCGGTGAGAGAGGAGAGGATGTCTCCGCCCTGAGACGGCTGAGGGCCGGCCTGCTGCCCCTGGCCCGACCAGGAGACAGCGGACGCCGGCTGCTGGGTCCGCGGCTGCTGCGGCGGAGGGGAGGGCGGGGCCTGCTCCTGTCCGCCGCCGGAGAGGGACTGCGCCATCTGCATGATCTGCGCCATGGCGTCCGGGTTGGACAGCAGGCTGTTCAGTTTGTCATCGAATTCCGCCACGCGTCCCCACCGCCCTTCTCCTGATTACTTCTGGACCGCCTTGTTGATGCGGTCCACCAGCTCCGCGCCGCCGGGGCTCTGCATGATCTGATTCACCAGCCGCACCATCTCCGAGGTGTCGCCCCTGGTGGCGGACTGGACGGCCCGCTGGAGGCCCGCCCCCCGATCCCCCTGGGTCAGCATTTGTAGCAGGGCCTGCCCGTCCCGGGACTGCATCAGGGACCGGAGCATCGCCGGGTTGCTCTGCAGCTGTTTGGCCAGCCGCGCCGTGTTTTCGTCCATAGTACCTCCTAAGCGCATGGCGTATTCTTTGCGTTCCAAGTCAGTATATGAGGGCGGGCGCAAAAAAGTGCCTGCGCTTTGGCGCAGGCACAAATGGCTGGCATTATTTTGCGGCGGCTTTTCCGGTGTCGCAGTCCTTCCGCAGCGGGCAGCCCTCGCACTTGGGGCTGCGGGCGGTGCAGGTCTCCCGGCCAAACAGCACCATCCGGTGGCAGAAGTTGTTGGACTCCCTGGGCGGGATGGACTGGCGCAGCTGTTTTTCCACCTGAAGGGGGTCCTTGGAGCCGTCCGTGATGCCCAGCCGCCCGGTGATGCGGATGCAGTGGGTGTCGCAGACGTAGCCCTCCTGGCCGAAGATGTCCCCCAGAATCAGGTTGGCGGTCTTGCGCCCCACACCGGGGAGGGCGGTCAGCTCCTCCATGGTGCCGGGGACCCTGCCGCCGTGCTTTTCGATCAGCTGCTGGGCGCAGGCCACGATGTCCCTGGCTTTCCCGTTGTAGAAGCCGCAGGAGTGGATGTACTCCCCCACCTCCCTGGGGTCGGCCTGGGCAAAGCTCTCCAGCGTCGGAAAGCGCTGGTACAGCGCCGGAGTCACCTTGTTGACCCGCTCGTCGGTGCACTGTGCGGAGAGCCGCACGGCAAACAGCAGCTCGTAGTCCTTCTCATATTGCAGGGAGCACAGGGCGTCCGGATAGACGCCCTTCAGCGTTTCAATGATCCGCTTGACGGCGGCCTTGGATTTCATGGCAGTCACCTCACGCCGACAGGATACCACAAAATCCGCCTGTTGGCGAGAGGAAAATTAAAAATCGCAACACACAAAATGCTTTTTCATCAAACGCTGGTCAAACATGTTTCTTTGTGGTAAAATGCCAGTGGCAACGAATGGGGGTGGGTCTCATGCGCATGGAATCCCGTTTCAGCGAAGAGGAACTCAAGCGGCGGATCTTGGCCCACATAACAGTTGCGCGCAGCCCCAGGGGAGGCGGGAGTTTCCTCAGCAAGGAGCAGATGATCGGAAATGTATCCGGGAACACCTTTTGGGTGCAGAAAATCTGCAAGCACCGGAAAATATCCGGTCAGAGACACTTTGCCGGGAAAATCCTGACGGAGGATGGACACACCGTCATTGAGGGAAGACTGCGGTTTTCGGAAAAAATCAGCCTCATTAGATGGCTGCCGTTTCTTTTATTCCTTTATTTTATCATGAGAAGCAGAAATATTTTTTTGATATGCTGGTATCTGATTTGGACGCTTTTAGCATTCCCCCTCAGTCTTATGAAATATGCGACGGAGGAATCCGATACGTTACTGTTTGTTCACCAAGTAGCCCAGGCAGATGAGATGTAAAAGAGAGGAGCGTGCGCCATGCAGCGGCCTTTGGCGGATGAGATCCGCCCGAAAACCTTGGATGAAGTGGTGGGACAGCGGCACCTGCTGGCCCCCGGCGCACTGCTGCGCCGCCTGATCGAAAAGGGCACCGACGCCAACATGGTGTTCTACGGGCCCTCCGGCACGGGCAAGACCACCATCGCCAACATCATCGCGGAGAAGACCAACAAGACCCTGTACCGGCTCAACGCCACCACGGCGTCTTTGCAGGATATCAAGGACATCATCGCCGATGTGGGGACCCTGCTGGCCCCCGGCGGCGTGCTGCTGTATCTGGACGAGATCCAGTATTTCAACAAAAAGCAGCAGCAGAGCCTGCTGGAGTTCATGGAGAACGGCAAGCTGACGCTGATCGCCTCCACCACGGAGAACCCGTACTTTTACGTCTACAGCGCCCTGCTGTCTCGCAGCACGGTGTTTGAGTTCAAGGCGATCTCCCCCCAGGAGGCGGAGCCCGCCGTTCTGCGGGCGTTGAAGATCGAACAGACGCGCAGCGAGCTCCCCCTGGACTGGGAGGAGGGCGTGCCCTTACAGATCGCCACAGCCTGCGGCGGCGACGTCCGCAAGGCCATCAACGCGGTGGAACTGCTATGTCAGGCGGCGGTGCCGAAAACGGGCAAGCTTTATCTGACAAGGGATGACGCTTTACAAACCGCTCAGCGCAGCGCGATGCGGTACGACAAAGGCGGGGACGCCATGTATGACATTGCCTCGGCCCTGATGAAGTCCCTGCGGGGCAGCGACCCGGACGCGGCGCTGCACTATCTGGCCCGCTTTTTGGAGGCCGGAGACCTGGTCACGCCCTGCCGGCGGCTTCTGTGCTCCGCCAGTGAGGACATCGGCATGGCCTATCCCCAGGCTGTATCCATCGTCAAATCCTGCGTGGACACAGCGATGCAGCTGGGGCTGCCGGAGGCCCAGCTCCCCTTGGCCCAAGCGGCCATCCTTCTGGCCACCGCCCCCAAGTCCAACAGCGTGGTGGAGGGCATCTCCCGCGCCCGGGCGGACGTGCGGGCCGGCAGGACCGGAGACGTCCCCCGGGAGCTGCAAAACGTCCACGCGGACTCCACCGGCATGGAGCGGGAGCAGGGCTACCTCTACCCCCACGGCTTCCCCGGCCACTGGGTGGACCAGCAGTACCTGCCCGACGCGCTGAAGGGCGTCCGCTACTACGAGTGGGGCGACAACAAGACGGAGCAGGCCGCCAGGGCCTATTGGGAGAAGATCAAGGGGAAGGAGCTGTGAAGTCCGTCTCCACCGGCGGCTTTTCATAGTTGGGCGGAGAGTAGACCCAGCGGTCCAGTTTGCCGTCGGTGATCTGGTATTGGAGCGGCGACCGCCCGTCGTCAGGCGGCAGCTTTTCTATGACCTGGAGCTTGACTTTCATCCGCTCCGGGCGGATACTCTTGATAAAGACGGAGACCCCGTCGCCGGGCAGCAGGCCCGCCTTCGTATCCGCCAGACCGGACAGGTTGGGGGCCAGCTCGATGAAGCTGCCGTACTCCTTCACGCTGCGGACAGTGCCCCGCACCGTCTCGCCGGGGGCGAAGCGGCTGGCGTTCTCCATCCAGGTACCCAGCAGCTCCCGGTGGGTCAGGGTGACGCGGCGGTTTTCCCGGTCAATGGACCACACCGCCGCCAGAATTTTCTGCCCCTCCCGGAACCGCTCCTTCGGATGGGAGATGCGGGAGACGGAGATGTGCTCGATGGGCAGCATGGCGACGATACCGCAGCCGATGTCCACGAACGCGCCGAAGGGCTCCAGCCGGGTCACCCGGCAGGTCAGGACCGTCCCCGGCTCCAGATGCTCCAGGAAGTAGTCCATGGCTTTTTCCTGCGCCACGCGGCGCGACAGGAGGGCGACGGGCGCCCCCCTTCCATCGGCGCGGACATCTGTTACTGTAAAGCAGGTTTGCTTGCCAACTCTTGATAACACGGCAATATCCCGGCTGGCGCCACTGATCCAGGAGGCGGTGACCTCCTGCCGGGGCATCTGCGCCGCAATGCCGTTCAGAGAGAAGTGCAGGGTATGGCTGGTGTCGCACCGCTGGACGGTGCCCTCCAGGATAGCGCCGCTCCCCGCGGCGGCTTTCAGGTCGGAAAGCGTGTAAACAGTGGCAGGGCGCAGTCCCTCCGGCGGGAACAGGTTGTTTTCCGGCATCATTAATCGCATCCTTATCTGCCGCTGACGGCGGCGTGACATTTGATAGACTACTATATGCAGCGGAAAACCACGGATTGACAGGAGGCGCGTATGGACCTGCATCTGCACGACAAGGTGGAATTGAAAAAAGCCCATCCCTGCGGCAGCACCCAATGGGAGATCCTGCGGGTGGGCATGGATATCAAACTCCGGTGCCTGGGCTGCGGGCACGAGCTGATGCTGCCCCGCAGCAAGGCGGAGAAAAGCATCCGAAAGATCCTGACAAAGGAGGAGCCGAAGTGAAAAAGAATGTGACGCGTGTCATTGCCATCGTGCTGGTGGTGGTCATGGTCGTGGCGCTGGTGGCGTCCATGATCGTGCCCTATGTGTGAATGGGAATGGGCTTGCCGTCTCCACGGCAAGCCCGTTTGACACATTTTAAAGGCCGAAGCGCACAGCGCTCCGGCCTCTTCCCTTTTCCTTACAGCAGAACCGTTCCGTCCGGTAGGGTGAACTGCGATGCCGCCGGCGCCGTCTGGTCCACGGCCGGGGCGCCCATCCGGTAGACCGGCTCGCCGTCCAGCAGCTTTTCCGCCGCCACCAGCAAGCCCGTGTCCACGCTGACCCAATACCGCAGGGCGTAGCCGTCCTCCGACTCCGCCGTCTCCACATAGATGCAGTTCAATCCGGTGATGGCGCGGTAATCCGCCGCCGTGATCTCCTCCACCGGCAGCTCCAGAATGTCCTCGTAAGTGGGGATGGACTGCTCGTTGTCGGCGGAGATCTCCCCCGCCGGGGCCTGATAGACCGCCTCCTCGCTGTTGTACCAGACATAGGTGGTCCCCTCGCCGGTGATGGTATGGCGCACGCGCCCGTCGGGCATGGCGCGGTCCGTGCGGGTCCAGGGGCCGTTGACCGTCACGGTGATCTCATAGGTGCCGCTGCCGCCGCTCCAGAACTGCTCGATGGTGATGGTGCGGGAATACGCCTCCGGCCGGGCCAGCGTCGCAATGGCGTACTGGACCGTCTCCGGCGTGACCTCCACCACCGTCAGCATATCGCCGCCGGTGCCGGGGTCGTCCGTGGCCAGCTCCGTGGAGGTATCCGACGACGGCAGGGTGATGTGGGAGGTCCGGTGCAGCGTGCTGCCCAGCATCACAATGACCACCAGCACGGTCAGGATGATGAATCCCCAGGTGATCCAGTTCAGATTCCGTTTGTCCACGCCGGCCCTCCTTCCCCTGTGGGCGTGTTACACAGGCTGATAATCGGTGGGCTTCCCTCCCCGTCCGAAGTGCCACAAAATGGCATCCGCGATGCGGCGGCAGGCGTTGCCATCGCCATAGGGGTTCACCGCGTGGGCCATCTTCGCGTAGGCCGTCCTGTCCCGAATCAGGCGCTCCGCCATGGTGACGATGTCGTCCTGCACTACGCCGGCCAGACGTACCGTGCCGGCCTCCACGGCCTCCGGCCGCTCCGTCTCCCGGCGCATCACCAGAACGGGCTTGCCCAGAGCGGGAGCCTCCTCCTGCAATCCGCCGGAGTCCGTCAGCACCAGATAGCAGCGGGCCATCAGGTTGTGCATCTCGTCGGCGGGCAGCGGGTCGATCAGGTGGACCCGGGGCGCGCCCCGCAGATAGGTGTCCACCGCCTCCCGGACCACCGGACTCAGGTGGACAGGGTACACCAGCTCCACGTCTTCGTTCTCCTCCGCGATCTGCCGCAGGGCCAGCATGATGTTTCTCATCGGCTCGCCGTAGTTCTCCCGCCGGTGGCAGGTGACCAGGATGATCTTCTTCTCACCGTAGGGCAGGCGGTTCAGCTCGTCGGTGGAAAACCGATAGTCCTGCCGCACCGTGGTCTTCAATGCGTCGATGACCGTGTTTCCGGTTACGAACAACCCCCTGGTGACGCCCTCTTTCAGGAGGTTGTTTTTGTTGTTCACCGTGGGGCAGAAATACAGGTCCGCGATGGAGGAGACCAGCTTGCGGTTCATCTCCTCCGGAAAGGGGGAATACTTGTCATAGGTCCGCAGGCCGGCCTCCACATGGCCCACGGGGACCTGATGGTAGAAAGCGGACAGGGCCCCGGCGAACGTGGTGGAGGTGTCGCCGTGGACCAGGATCATGTCCGGTTTCAGGGCGTCGATGGCCTCGTCCATGCCCAGCAGGCACTTGCTGGTGATGGTGGACAGAGTCTGCCGGGGGGTCATAATGTCCAGGTCCCAGTCCGGTTTCAGGCGAAAGACCTCCAGTACGCTGTCCAGCATCTGGCGGTGCTGGGCGGTGACACAGCAGAGGCTCTCCACCTCCGACCGGGCGGCAAGCTCCCGCACCAGGGGGCACATCTTGATGGCCTCCGGCCGGGTGCCAAACACACTCATGATACGAAGCTTGTCCATTTACGGCTCCTCGTCTTTCTTCTCTTCCTGGTGGTGTCCGTGGTCCTTCAGCTCCTCCAGTTCCTCCCGGAGCTCCTCCTTGACCTCCTTGGGGAACACCACCCGGGCGGCCACCGCCGCCACAATGCACAGCGCCACAAAGAAGAGCATGGCCTTCTGCTCGCCGCCGGTGGTCAGCACCACGGCGGAGAGGCCCAGAATGGCGGAGATGACATACAGCGTCGCCACCGCCTGCTTCTGGTTCAATCCCATGTCGATGAGGCGGTGGTGGATGTGGCCCCGGTCCGCGTGCATGGGGCTCTGGCCGTGGGCGATGCGCCGGATGAAGGCAAAGGCTGTGTCGAAGATCGGCAGGCCCAAAATCAGGAATGGCACCACGAAGGAGATGACCGCGTAGTACTTGAACAGGCCCTGGATGGACATAGTGGCCAGGATATAGCCCAGAAAGGTCGCTCCGGTGTCCCCCATGAACATCTTGGCGGGGTTCAGGTTATAGGGCATGAACCCAACGCACGCCCCCACCAGCGCCGCCATGACGATGGCCACCTGGGACTCGGCGCAAAGCAGAGCGATGACCAGCATGGTGGTGGCGGAGATGGCGGAAACGCCGTCCGCCAGTCCGTCCAGGCCATCGATCAGGTTCACGGAGTTGGTGATGGCCACGATCCAGATCACCGTGAAGGGCACGGAGAGGCCCCCCAGGACCCAGTACAGCTTGTCCGAGAAAATGTTGGGGTTGGAGAAAGCCAGGATCGTGACGCCGTTCAGCGCGGGGATCAGGGCCGCCACGATCTGGACCACGAATTTAAGCATAGCGGGCAGGGCCATGATGTCGTCCACCACGCCCAGCACCACGATGATGACGGCCCCCAGCAGGATGCTCTGCATCTGCTGGTTGCCCCGGATGTTCACAAACAGCAGGATGCTGACCATGAACCCGATGAAAATCGCCAGGCCGCCCAGCCGCGGGATGGGCACCTTGTGCATGCGGCGGGCGTCCTTGGGGACGTCGATGGCCCCGACCTTGTAGGCGAAGGTCTTGACCACCGGCGTCGTCAGGAAGCTGACCACCAGCGCCACCAGCAGCGCCAGCACCACATAGGCGATCAGCTGATTTTCAAATGGCATGTCTCCCCTCCGTCAGCGGGCGACAAAACCGACCTTGCGCTGGACCTTGGAGAGGGTCTTCTGGGCCATGCGCTGGGCGCGCTGGGCACCGTCGCGGTACACGCTCTCCAGATAGGCCTTGTCGCCCATCAGGCGCTCGGCCTCCTCCCGGATGGGGCGCATCAGCTCGATGACGGCCTCGCCCACGGCGGGCTTGAACACGCCGTAGCCCTGGCCGGCGAACTCCGCCTCGGCCTCCTCCATGCTCTTGCCGGTGGCGGCGCAGTAGATGGTCAGCAGGTTGGAGACGCCGGGCTTGTTGTCCTTGTCGTACTTCACGGCCATCTCGCTGTCCGTCACGGCCCGCTTGAACTTCCGCTGGATGACCTCCGGCTTATCCATGATGAACACGCAGCCCTCGGGGTCGGACTTGCTCATCTTGTTCTCGGGATTGCCCAGGCTCATGACGCGGGCGCCCATCTGGGGGATGAAGGCCTCCGGCAGGACAAAGGTCTCACCGTAGACGCCGTTGAAGCGCTGGGCGATGTCCCGGGTCAGCTCCACGTGCTGGCGCTGGTCTTCGCCCACCGGCACCAGATCCGCCTGATACAGCAGGATGTCCGCCGCCATCAACACGGGATAGGTAAACAATCCCGCGGTGATGTTGTCGGCGTGCTGCTGGGACTTCTGCTTGAACTGGGTCATGCGGCTCAGCTCGCCGAACTGGGTGTAGCAGCCCAGAATCCAGCCCAGCTCCGCGTGCTGGGGCGCGTGGCTCTGGATGAACAGGATGCTCTTCTGGGGGTCCAGACCGCAGGCGATATACTGGGCCAGCTGCTCCAGCGCGCGGCGGCGCAGGTCCGCGGGATTCTGCCGCACGGTGATGGCGTGCATATCCACGATGCAGTAGACGCACTCATATTCGTCCTGCAGGGCCACCCAGTTTTTGATGGCGCCCATATAAGAGCCCAAGGTCAACTCGCCGCTGGGCTGGATACCGCTGAAAATTCTCTTTTTCTGCACTTGATTTTCCATGATTCGCACCTCGACATTCCATGCCGCCGGGGACAAAGCCCTGATACGGCAATCTAATTATAATATTGTAGCACGGAATCCGGAAAAGTGCAATCGTTCTTGGGGAAGTCCCGGCCAAAAAGTGGGACCCTCAGTGGGGCAGCACCAGGCTGACGGCGCAAAGCGCCAATGCCGCCGCCATCGCGATATCCACCGCCCGCCGGTGGCCGGCCAGGAGCTTTTGCAGGGACGCCCCGGCGAACAGCCACGCCAGATTGCACACCGGCCCGGTGAAGGGCAAAAACAGCCCCACCACCAGCAGGCTCCGGAAAGAGCGGGTATAGGGCAGCACATAGGACGCCAGGGCCGTCAGGCAGAACACCATGATCTTCACGTTGGTCAACTGCACCAGGAGCCCCGTGCGGAAGCTGGGCGCGGCCAGACCGCTGTCCGCAGCGGCGCCGGAGGCGCGCAGCATGTGCCAGACCATCCACAGGATGTACGCCGCGCCCACCCAGGACAGCATCCCCACATACTGGTTCAGCACGGTCCCCAGCAGATAGGTGACCAGTACCGACGCCATGGACACGGCAAAAAAGCCCGTAAACAGCCCCCGCCACTGTCGCAGGGCCGGTCCCCTGCCGTACCGCAGGGCCGCGGACAGGGAGCAGAGATTCGCCGGCCCGGGCGTGATGCCGCAGACGTAGCAATAGGTCAGAAACGCGGGGATCAAAGAGCTTGGCATGGAAGACACATCCTTTTGCTTGATAGCGCCAGCATAGCATGAGATCCCGCATTTGAAAAGGATAAGTTTTGAAGGGCTTCCGCTGAAATGTGAAAATCAGAGCACAGCAAAATGCCGATCCTTTCTTGACAATTCTCCGCGAAACAGAGATAATGTAATTTATTGTATTACGCAAATTTCTGGCATGGAGGTATATTCATGGCACTTGATATGACCTTTTTTGACGAGATGGAGGCCCGCATCCCCAAGGGGAATGTGCGCACCCGCTTCGCCCCCTCCCCCACGGGCTACATGCACGTGGGCAACCTGCGCACCGCCCTGTACACCTGGCTCATCGCCCGGCACAACCACGGCACCTTTATCCTCCGTATCGAGGACACCGACCAGGGCCGCCTGGTGGAGGGCGCCACCGACGTCATCTACCGCACCATGGCCGAGTGCGGCCTGACCCACGACGAGGGCCCCGACGTGGGCGGTCCCACCGGCCCCTATATCCAGTCTGAACGCCGGGGACTGTATGGGAGATACGCCGAGCTGCTGGTGGAAAAGGGCGCGGCCTACTACTGCTTCTGCGAAAAGACGGAGTCCGAGGAGGATTCCGGCAGCTTTGACCGGGCCGACGACCCCTGCCGCTGCCTGAGCTGTCAGGAGGTCCAGGCCAATCTGGCCGCCGGCAAGCCCTACGTCATCCGCCAGCGCATCCCCCACGAGGGCACCACCACCTTCCACGATGTCAGCTTCGGCGACATCACCGTGGAGAACAGCACCCTGGACGACCAGGTGCTGCTGAAGCGGGACGGCCTGCCCACTTACAACTTCGCCAACGTGGTGGACGACCACCTGATGGGTATCACCCACGTGGTCCGGGGCAGCGAATATCTCAGCTCCGCCCCGAAATATAATCTGCTGTACGAGGCCTTCGGCTGGGATATCCCCACCTATGTGCACTGCTCCCCCGTCATGCGGGACCAGCACAACAAGATGTCCAAGCGCCACGGCGACCCCTCCTACGAGGACCTGAAGGCCCAGGGCTACCTGACCGACGCCATTTTGAACTACGTGGCCCTGCTGGGCTGGGCCCCCAAGGGCGAGCGCAGCGAGCAGGAGATCTTCTCCCTGGCGGAGCTGGTGGACGCCTTTGACATCGCGGGCATCTCCAAGTCCCCCGCCATCTTCGACATCGAGAAGCTGACCTACTTCAACGCCACCTATCTCCGCTCCATGACTCCCGAGGCGTTCGCCAGGGCAGCGGAGCCCTATATCCGCCAGGCGGTGAAAAATCCCGCCATCGACGTCGCCGCCGTCGCCGCCCTGCTCCAGGCCCGATGCGAAAAGCTGACGGACATCCCCGAGAAGGTGGACTTCTTCGACGCGCTGCCGGAGTACGATGTGGAATTCTTCACCAACAAGAAGTCCAAGACCAATTCCGAGGTGTCCCTGGCAATGCTGGAGGCGGCGATTTCCGCCCTGGAGGCCGTCTCCGACTGGACCGCGGACAGCGTCCACGACACCCTGATCGACCTGGCCGCCGCCCTGGGTGTGAAGAACGCCACTCTGATGTGGCCCGTCCGCATCGCCGTGGCGGGCAAGCTGGTGACCCCCGGCGGCGCCGTGGAGCTGTGCCACATCCTGGGCAGGGACGAGACCCTGTGCCGCTTGCGCCTGGGCTGCGAAAAGCTGCGGGCATGAAAGGCGTCCTCAAGTACCAGCTCGACGGCCTGAAAACCGCCTGGCGCGACGGGCTGGGCGGCGAGGTCAGGCGCTCCGCCATCGCTTTCTGCCTGCTGGCGGTCATTGGCTTTATTGCCTGCACGGTCCTGCCGGACCTGCGGGAGCGGCTGGTGACGCTGGCGCTGAACACCGTCAGCAGCTCCGGCGCCGTCCGGGAGGACGGCAGCCTCTCCGCCGTGGGCATCTTCTCCAACAACCTGCGGGCCTGCGCTTTCACCATGGTCTATGGACTGCTTCCCTTCCTCCAGCTGCCGGCGCTGGCCCTGGGCGTCAACGCCATCTTGCTGGGCGTCCTGGCGGCCTGGTATGTGGCGGAGGGCCATTCCATCCTCCTCTATCTCGCCGCCCTGGTGCCCCACGGCATCCTGGAGCTGCCCGCCCTGATCCTGGCTTTCGCCATGGGCCTGTATGTCTGCGGCCAGCTGACCCGCCGCTGCCGCAGGCAGGAAAACGCCCTCCACGTGTGGGACTGTCTGGTGCTGATTTCCCGCATGCTGCTGTTGGCGCACATCCCCCTGCTGGCGGCTGCCGCCGTGCTGGAGGCCTACGTCACCCCGGCGCTGACCTCCCTGTTTTTCTAAATCCCTTTCAAATCTCAGATAAAGGACTGTTGTGACATATGAGCAAACTGACCATTCCCGCCGGCTATAGGATGCCGCTGACCAACAACGAGCTCCAGCGCGCCATTGAGCTGATCCACGCGGACTTCCAGCACAACCTGACGGTCCGCCTGAACCTGCACCGGGTCTCCGCCCCCCTGTTCGTGGACGGCAAGACCGGATTGAACGACGATCTGAACGGCGTGGAGCGCCCCGTCTCCTTCGACATCCCCGACGTGGGGACCGACGGACAGGTGGTCCACTCCCTGGCGAAGTGGAAGCGCCTGGCGCTGAAGCGTTACGAGTTCAAGCTGGGCACTGGACTGTACACCGATATGAACGCCATCCGCCGGGACGAGGAGGTGGACAACCTCCACTCCATCTACGTGGATCAGTGGGACTGGGAGAAGCACATCGACCCCCAGAACCGTACTGTGGAGTATTTGAAGGACACGGTCCAGGACATCGTGGGCTGCATCTGCGACACCGCCACGGCTTTGCGGAACGCCTTCCCCGTGCTGACCTTCAGGCCGGACCGGGATGTGTATTTCATCACCACCCAGGAGCTGGAGGACCGCTTCCCCGACCTGACCCCCAACGAGCGGGAGTGTGAGATCTGCCGGGAGCGCCACACCGTCTTCCTGATGCAGATCGGCAAGACCCTGCGCTCCGGCATCCGGCACGATGGCCGTGCCCCGGACTACGACGATTGGGAGCTGAACGGCGACATCCTGATGTGGAACCCGGTGCTGGAGCGCAGCTACGAGGTCTCCTCCATGGGTATCCGGGTGGACGCCGCCGCCCTGGACCGCCAGCTGACCGCCGCGGGCTGCGACTACCGCCGCCAGCTCCCCTTCCACCAGATGCTGTTAAAGGGCGAGTTGCCCCAGTCCATCGGCGGCGGCATCGGCCAGTCCCGGCTGTGTATGCTGCTGCTGGGCACCTGCCACATCGGCGAGGTCCAGGCCAGCCTGTGGGACCGGGAAACTGTGGAGGCATGCGAAAAGGCCGGCATCACCCTGCTGTAATACATTTGCCATTTCCAACGCGGTCCCGCGCCGCAATGCCGGGAGGCGCAAACCGCCATTCTGCCCGCCGCCAGCGCGGCGGTGGGGCAGGCCGCTCAAGCCCTCCCAGAGCCAGTCCAGCGTCCGACAGCAAAATACGAAAAAACTGCGCGGCTAAGCCGCGCAGTTTTTTAAGCATATTCCTTTGCCGCGGAGAACGGCCCGTTTACTCCAGAACATCCGCCGCCAGGGCGTCCGCCAGGGCTTCCAGCGCCGCCCGCTTGTCCGCTTTCACGGAGGATTTCAGGCTGACCGCGCCCTCCAGCACCGTCATGTTCTTCATAGCGCCGACGATGTCGCCCATCTGCCGGGCCGCCTGGGCGGACCAGGTGCCGTTGTCGATGAAGGCCACCGTGCGGTTTTGCAGGCTGTGGGCCTTCAAATCCAGCAGCAGGTTTTCCATGGGCGTGAAGATCGCGCCGTTATAGGTGGCGGAGGCCAGCACCAGATGGCTGCACCGGAACGCCTCGCTGACCAGCTCAGAGACGTCGGTCCGGGAGATGTCGTACAGGGCGATATCCCGGACGCCCTTCTCCGCCAGCCGGTTCGCCAAAATCTCAGCGGCGTTTTCAGTGTTGCCGTAGACAGAACCGCAGAAAACCGCCACACTCCGGCTCTCCGGCGTGTATGTACTCCATCGCTGGTACTTTTCGATGAACCAGTCAAGGTTCTCCCGCCAGATGGGGCCATGGAGGGGACAGATATACGCGATGTCCAGTCCGGCGGCCTTTTTCAGAAGAGCCTGGACCTGTACGCCGTACTTACCTACAATGTTGGTGTAATACCGCCGGGCATCGTCCAGCCAATCCCGCTCAAAGTTCACCTGATCGGCAAAAATGTTGCCGTTCAGCGCGCCAAATGTCCCGAAAGCGTCGGCGGAGAACAGGACCTTGTCCGTGGAATCATAGGTCACCATGACCTCCGGCCAGTGGACCATGGGGGCCATGACGAATGTGAAGGTATGCCGCCCGGTGTTGAGGGTGTCCCCCTCCTTCACCGTCACGGTGCGCCCAGTCAGGTCAATGTCGAAGAACTGGCCGATCATGGTGAAGGTCTTGGCATTGCCCACCACCTGGGCCTCGGGATACCGCCGCAGGACCTCGCCCAGCGTGGCGCAGTGGTCCGGCTCCATGTGGTTCACCACCACATAATCCAGCGGGCGGCCGTTCAGGCCGTGGGCTAGGTTTTCCAGGAAGCGGTCCCCCGCCGCCTTGTCCACGGTGTCCAGCAGGACGGTCTTTTCATCCAGCACCAGATAGGAGTTATAGGAAACACCCCGCGGGATGGGAAATACATTTTCAAACAGCGCCAGACGGCGGTCAGACGCGCCGACGAACAGGATATCCGAGGTTACCGACTGCGTGCAATACATAGCTTCGATTCTCCTTTTTTGCAAGTTTTTCACCAACCAATAATCTATTCCAAATGGCGGCATTTGTCAAGGTTTTATGAAACTAACCGACAATTTCTAAACAGAAAAGCGGAGCGGCCCGGGTGGGCCGCTCCGCTGCTCCTTGTACAGCGGCTGGTTGGCTTATGCCTGCTGCTCCTGCGCGGCACTGAACGCCTCAATGGCTCTGGCGCTCTCAGCCCGCTTCTCCTCCAGGGACTGCTTCAGGATCATGTCCTTCACCTTCATCAGACGGATGGTGGTCGCACGGTCGTTTTCATCCAGCTTCATGTTGATATAGCGGATGGCCTCCTGGGTGTTGGGGATCATCACGTACTCCAGCGCGTTGACGCGGCGGCGGGTCTTTTCGATCTCCTCCGCCATCAGCTGGGCGGATTTCTCGATCTCCGCCAGCTTCAGCATCTTACGGAACACATGGCCCAGGGCGTCCACGGCGGTATCCAGCTCGCCGGAGGTGGCCGCGAAGCCGTAGGGATAGATGTCGGAATCGGAGCGGGTCTTGGTTTGGAAGTCGTACACAGGGACGTTGACGGACATGATGTTCTGGAAGGTCATGGTCAGCTCCACGCTCTGCTTGGGATAGAGCAGGGCCTGCTCCAGGGCCTCGGAACTCATCAGGGCGGAGGCGACGGTGAAGGACTTGTGCACCTTCATCAGATCCTCCTCCACCTCGGCACGGAGAGTACGGACCTCCCGCACCGTGTCCAGAAACTGCTTCATCAGCTCATCCCGCTTGTCCTTCAGCAGCTTGTGGCCCCGCTGGGCGGTGCGCAGCTTGCCTTTCAGGCGGGTGAGCTCCATACGGGTAGGGCTTACCGTGATATTCGCCATGGCTCACCCCTCCTCAATTCTCGTCTTTCTTCGGCCAGTACTTTTCAATCAGCGCAGGTTTGATACGTTTCAGCTCCGCCTTGGGCAGGATGCTCAGCAGCTCCCAGCCCAGGTCCAGGGTCTCCTCGATGGAGCGGTTCTCCTCGTAGCCCTGGTTGACGTAGCGGCGCTCGAACTCGTCGGCGAACTTGGCATACAGCAGGTCGGTGGGGGTCAGGGCGGCCTCGCCCAGGATGGACATCAGCTCCTTGTTGTCCTTGCCGGTGGAGTACGCGGCGAACAGCTGGTTCATGGTGTCCGCGTGGTCCTCCCGGGTCTTGCCCTTGCCGACGCCCTTATCCTTCAGACGGCTAAGGCTGGGCAGCACGTCCACGGGGGGATGGATGCCCTGGCGGTACAGCGCGCGGCTGAGGATGATCTGGCCCTCGGTGATATAGCCGGTCAGGTCGGGGATGGGGTGGGTCTTGTCGTCCTCGGGCATGGTCAGGATGGGGATCAGGGTGATGGAGCCGGGGTTGCCCAGCCGGCGGCCAGCGCGCTCGTACAGCGTCGCCAGGTCGGTGTACAGGTAGCCAGGGAAGCCGCGGCGGCCCGGGACCTCCTTCTTGGCGGCGGAGACCTCACGCAGGGCCTCGGCGTAGTTGGTGATGTCGGTCATGATGACCAGCACGTGCATGCCCTTCTCAAAGGCCAGATACTCGGCGGCGGTCAGGGCCATACGGGGGGTGCTGATACGCTCGACGGCCGGGTCGTTGGCCAGGTTGGAGAACAGCACGGTACGGTCGATGGCGCCGGTGCGGCGGAACTCGCTGACGAAGAACTCGGACTCCTCGAAGGTGATGCCGATGGCGGCGAACACGACGGCGAAGTTGGCCGCCTCGTCGCCCAGCACCTTGGCCTGACGGGCGATCTGCGCCGCCAGGTTGGCGTGGGGCAGGCCGGAGCCGGAGAAAATGGGCAGCTTCTGACCGCGGACCAGGGTGTTCAGGCCGTCGATGGTGGAAACGCCGGTCTGGATGAACTCGTTGGGGTAGTCCCGGGCGGCGGGGTTCATGGGCAGGCCGTTGATGTCCCGGTACTCCTCCGCCAGGATGTCGGGGCCGCCGTCGATGGGCTGGCCCATGCCGTTGAACACGCGGCCCAGCATGTCGCCGGACACGCCCAGCTGCAGCGGGTGGCCTAGGAAGCGGACCTTGGCGTCCGCCAGGTTGATGCCGGCGGCGGATTCGAACAGCTGGACCACGGCGGTGTCGCCGTTGACCTCCAGCACCTTGCCCCGGCGGATGGAGCCGTCGTGCAGCTCCACCTCCACCAGTTCGTCATAGGTGACGTTCTCCACCATGCGGACCATCATCAGCGGGCTGACGATCTCTTCTACGGTTTTGTATTCACGAATCATTACAGCTCACCTCCCTGGGCGGCAACAGCTTCGATCTGCTGCTCCATCTCAGCCTCGATCTGCGCGTAGGCCTGTTCGTACTCCTCCACGGGCACGCTCTTGGCACGGCCGATCTTCTCGCGTGCCGGAATGTCAAACAGCTTCATGACAGGCGCGCCCTTGGCGATGGCGGCGCGGCACAGCTTGTCGTAGCTGAGGACGATGGCCAGCAGCTTCTCCTGCCGGTCATAGCTGGAGTAGCCGTCGATATCGGTGAAGGCGTTCTGCTGCAGGAAATCCTCGCGGATCATACGGGCGACCTCCAGGGTCAGCTGGTCCGCGGGGGACAGGGCGTCCTTACCGACCAGCTGGACGATCTCGTTCAGGCTGGACTCGCTTTGCAGGATGCTCATGGCCTGACCACGGTTCTGCATGAACTCCGGGCCGAAGTTCTCATCGAACCAGGGCTTCAGAGTGTCCAGATACAGGGAGTAGGAGGTCAGCCAGTTGATGGCCGGGAAGTGGCGCTTATAGGCCAGGGAGGAATCCAGGGCCCAGAACACCTTGACGATACGCATGGTGGCCTGGGACACAGGCTCGGACAGGTCGCCGCCCGGAGGGGAGACCGCGCCAACGGCGGTCAGGCTGCCCCGGCGCTCGTCGGAGCCGATGCACTCCACGGAGCCGGCGCGCTCGTAGAACTGGGCCAGACGGGAGGCCAGATACGCGGGATAGCCCTCCTCGCCGGGCATCTCCTCCAGACGGCCGGACATCTCACGCAGGGCCTCGGCCCAGCGGGAGGTGGAGTCGGCGATGACGGCCACGTCATAGCCCATGTCGCGGAAATACTCGGCGATGGTGATGCCGGTGTAGACGGACGCCTCACGGGCGGCCACGGGCATATCGGAGGTGTTGGCGATCAGCACGGTCCGCTTCATCAACGACTCGCCGGTGCGGGGGTCCTTCAGCTCAGGGAACTCCCGCAGAACGTCGGTCATCTCGTTGCCGCGCTCGCCGCAGCCGATGTAGACCACGATGTCCACGTCGGACCACTTGGCCAGCTGGTGCTGCACCACGGTCTTGCCGGAGCCGAAGGGACCGGGGACGGCGGCGGTGCCGCCCTTGGCGATGGGGAACATGGTGTCGATGATCCGCTGGCCGGAGCACAGGGGGCGCTTAGGCGGATACTTCTTGGTATAGGGACGGCCCACACGGACGGGCCACTTCTGGATCATGGTCAGGGGCACTTCCCTGCCGTCGCCGGTCTTCAGCGTGGCGATGGTCTCCGTCACGTTGAAGGAGCCGCTCTTGATGTCGGTGATGGTGCCGCTCATGTTGGGGGGCACCATGATCTTGTGGAGCACCACGGCCGTCTCGGGCACGGTGCCGATGATGTCGCCGCCGGTGACCTTGTCGCCCACCTTGGCGGTGGCGGTGAACTCCCACTTCTTCTCGTGGTCCACGGCGGGGACCTCCACGCCGCGGGTGATGCAGGCGCCCACCTTCTCCACGATCTTCTCCAGCGGGCGCTGGATACCATCGTAGATGCCCTCGATCATACCAGGGCCGAGCTCCACGCTCATGGGCGCGCCGGTGGTGACGACTTCAGCGCCGGGGCCCAGGCCGGAGGTCTCCTCGTAGACCTGGATGGACGCGGTGTCGCCCTTCATGGTCAGAATTTCGCCGATCAGACGCTGGGGACCGACGCGGACCACGTCGGACATGTTGGCGTCCGACAGGCCCGTGGCCACGACCAGCGGTCCGGATACTTTAACAACTTTACCGCTCAAAATAGAATACCTTCTTCCTTGGAAAATTCTCTTCCGAGGCTGCTTCTCTTACAGGGCAGGCCCCGCGCCCTTACAGAATGTCGGCGCCGACAGCCCGCTCGATGGCCCGCTGGATATTGTCCCTGCCGATGCCCGGGGACCCCTCCCGGCCGGGGATAAGGATGATGGCGGGACGCAGCTCGTCCTTATAGCGGGAGATCACGTCGCCCATATCCTTGGCCAGGGTCTCGGTGAGATAGATCACCGCGCAGTCGGTCTTTGCCAGCTCCCGGACCTTCTCCTTCGCCTCGTCCACGGATGTGACGGGGTAGGTGTCCAGCCCCAGGGCACGGAATCCCATGACGGATTCCCAATCGCCGATGACGGCGATTTGATACGTTGTAGCCATCACTTCACCGCCTTACACATACCCGGCGCGGAGCCGGGACCGGATGACGTCAGCGCTCAGGCCCGTGCTGCGTCCCAGCAGCAGGATGCGCAGATTGGTGTACTCCGTCTCCCGCGCCGCCAGATATCCCAGCAGCGGGGCCTCGCCGAAGGGCACGAACTGCGCCCCGGAGAGGTAGTCGCCCACCGCGTCGTCACAGAGCTTTTCAAACTCCGTCAGAGGGCCGCCGTGCAGCGCCTCGGCGCCGGCCTCCGCCGCCGCCTGGAACCGGGTGGGGCCGTACACCTCCGCAAGACCGCTGCCGCCGCCCGCGCTGATCTTCAGGATCGCGGCGGGGTCGACGTCGCCGCCCTCAAACAGAACGCCCCGCAAAAAGTCCGCGTTCTTCCCCATCCGGATGGTCCGGATCAGGGAGCGCAGGTTGGCGGCGTCGATCTGGGCCTTGACATAGCCGTGGAGGAACGCGCTGCCGGTGTCCTCCGCCACGTCGTCCATGTCCCGGTAGCACCAGCGGTCCAGCACGATGTCGCTGAGCTGGGGATCCCGGGTGGTGTCCAGCACCTCTTTGGCCTCCGCCACGGCGGCGGCCAGACGGCCGGGCAGGCCCTCCAGATCGCCGGTCCGCACGGCCTCCCGCAGGTCCGCCGCGCTCACCCGGCCCATATCCATCAGCATATGGCCGGCGTCGGCGCCCATGGCGTCCGCTTTCAGGATCGCTTTCACATTGTGATAGTCATATTTCAGCTTGAAAATGTCGATATACCTGGCGTCCGGCGCGCTGTCGGCAAGATCCGCCAGCGTCGCCTCCCGCGCGGCGGAGAGCGCCGCGTCCATGGCCTCCGGACGGGTGGGGTCCATCTCGGGATAGCCGCACTCCTGGAGGATCTTGACCGCCTCGTCGTCGGTGCGGGCGTCCAGGATCTGCTCCATCCGCTCCTGAGTCAGCAGGCCGTTCTCCATGGCCCGGATGCGGGCGGAGATTGCCAGGTAATCGGTGTCTTTGATTTTGTTAGCCAAGACACTTCCTCCTTGTCATGCCTCCGGGAACAGCTTTTTCACCACCGCTCCCGCGGTCTCCGCCTTCTGCAGGCGCACCAGGGTCTCGAAGGTGCAGTTGACCTCCACGTTCTTGTCCTTCAGGATGAAGCCGCCCTCGATGGGCCGGGTCTCCTCGGACAGCACCAGCTTCTTGCCGGAGGCCGCGTTGGCCTTGTCAACGGCGGCCTTGCCCACCCGCTTGCGGTCCGCCGGGGAGAGCACGACCTCCTCGCGGCCGCTGGAGGACGCCTGCGCCAGTAGGCCGGCCAGAACGTCTACGTACTCCTTGTCCGGCATGGCGCAGAGCTTCTGCAGCGCCTGGACGTAGACCTGCTCCACCATCTCCTGCTTGACGCCGAGGATCACCTTGCGCGCCTCCATCTGGGCGACGCTCACCAGGCGCTCCTCCCGCTCGGCGGCGGCTTTCTCGTTCCTGGCGGTCAGCTCGGCGGCCTCGGCGGCCGCCTGCTCCTCATAGCGGGCGGTGATCTTCGCGGCCTCCTCTTTGGCTTCGCTCAGAACACGGTCGATCTCCGACTGCGCGTCAGATTCGATCAACTGCGTGATTTTTTCGATTCCGTTCATGATTGACTCCCCTTTCTGTGGGGTCAGGCGCTAATGTTGATAATCATCAGCATGGAAGCCAGCAGAGACAGGATGGCGTAGAACTCCACGGTGATGCAGAGGACCATGCCCTTGGACCAGTCGTCTGGCTTCTTGGCCAGGATGTTGATGGAACCGGCGGCCACGCGGCCCTGGGCGATGGCGGAGAACAGGCCGCCCAGCGCCATGGGCAGGCAGGCGAACAGGTACTGGCAGCCCTGGGCGATGGTCAGCTGGGGCAGCGTGCCGGACAGCAGGCCCATGCGGAAGATGGCGAAGAACCAAACCACCAGGCCGTACAGGCCCTGGGTGCCGGGGATGACCTGCAGGATCATGACCTTACCGAACTTGCTGGGGTCCTGGCACAGAAGGCCGGTGCCCGCCTCGCCGGCGATGCCGGTGCCCTTCGCGGAGCCGATGCCGGAGAGGACCGCCGCAAGACCCGCGCCAAGCAAAGCCAGGGCCAGGCCGCCGATGCTGCCCAGGAACGTCAGGGACTGCTGCATTTCGATCAACTGAGTCATTTCTTCCATTGTAGTTTCCTCCTAAATGTTTACTCTGTGATATCCACGTATTTGGTTTCCATCGCCAGGGGCCGGAACGGCTTGCCGCCGTCCTCATAGAACTTACCGAAGTACTCCAGGCACTGCAGACGCAGGTCATGCACATAGCAGCCCAGCAGGTTCAGGGCAAAGTTCAGGGCGTTGCCCGCCATGGAGATGATCAGGAAAATAATGATATTGTTGGGAATAGCGCCCAGCGTATTAAACACCTGGGCAATCACGCTGCCCGCCAGCATCAGGGCCATCAGACGGGCGTAGGACAGGATATCGCCGAAATAGCCGGTGATATGGTTGTACAGGGAGCCGAAGATCCCCATGATCTTGCCAAAGCCCTTGCCGGTGATCAAGGGTCCGGCCACCACCATGGCGATGCCGAGATACAGCACCAGATTGGTGACGCCCACGGCCATCAATCCAATGCCCAGGAAGACCACCCACCAGGTGACCTCCTCACAGACGGCGTCCATGATCTGTCCCGCCTTGATCTTGCGGATGAAGCTGATGGCCATACCGGTGACGATCTGCACCAGACCTAGGGCCATGGCGCCAACCAGGATCATCAGCGTATCGTCCAAAGGCGTGAACAGCGCCGGAAGCGCGAAGTCCTTCCCTGTGGTGATCTTCACCGCCTGGGTCAGGAAATCTCCGAAGAAGCCGCCGGTGATGGCGCCCATGATGAAGGTGCTGACGCCGCACAGGGTCAAAAGGCCGAACATATGGCCCATGGTGCCCTTGGGGCGGTATTTTTTGGTGATGAACAAGCCCGCCAGGATCATCAGGATGCCGTAGCCCATGTCCGCCATCATGATGCCGTAGAACAAAATGAAAAACGGCGCCATCAGCGGGTTGGGGTCCACGTTGTTGTATGCGGGCAGAGAGTACATCTCCGTCACCATGTTCAGCGGCCTGGTCAGCCAGTTGTTTTTCAACTGGACGGGGACCTCCGGGTACTCGTCCTCCGTGGGGTCCGCGGTCTCCCAGGCACAGCCTGTGCGGTCCAGGAAGTCCTGTACCTCCCCGATGCGCTCCGCCGGGGCCCAGCCCTCGAAGAAGAGGATGGTGCCGTCGGTCAGCAGACGCTCGGCGTTGGTGTCCTTCGCAGCCTCGGTGTTCAACCGGTCCGCATACAGCCGCAGGGCGTCCCGCGCGTCGGCGTTCTCCACGATGGCGGCGGTGGCCGCCTCCTGCTCCTTCCGGTTCTCCCCGATCTGCCGGTCCAGCTCCAGGATGTTCTCCGCCGCCGTGCCGGCGACGTTCTGGAACGCCGTGGCGCTGAAGCTGTGGGGCCGGAGGATCTCCTGGACCTTTTCCTCCTCGGCGCGGTGACAGACCAACAGGTAGTACTTCTGCTGCTTGTCCGCGCTGATCTCATAGATCTCCGCCGCCGCGTCCGCCGCGGCCAGCTCCGTCTTGATGGCGCCGGTGTCGGTGCTGCCGGGGCAGACCCCCAGGCGGAACACCGCGTGGGCCGTACCCGCCCGCTCCAGCGGCATGTCCAGCGAAGCCCAGGGCTGGAGCCCCGCCCTGCGGGACAGCAGCCGGTTCTCCTCCCCCTGCAGACGGCTCAGGTCCTGCAGCAGGCCGTTGATCTGTTCACAGGACTTTCGGGCCTGCTCCACGGTTTTGGCGCTGAGGAACTCCCGCTCCGAGATCGGGTGGCGCTGGATAAACAGGCCGTCCTTCGTCTGGGCATAGCGCTTGATAGCCTCCAGAGCGGTGTTCACATCCGTGATCTCGCTCTTCGTCTCGGCCAGACGCGAAGTCCCGCGCTTCAAAAGCGCGGACCAGGCCGGGTCGGCCAGCTTGCCCACGGGTTCGCTGATCTCCACACAGCCCAGGTGCAAAAGGCCCTTCAGCAGTTCATCCCGGTTGGCGGCCATCGCGATCACGCGGAGCTTTTTCATTTTTACAATGGCCATTTCAGTGCTTCACAACCCTTCCGACAATAAACTCTGCGGCCTCCTCCAGGTGCTTGCCCGCCGCTTGGCGCAGCGAGGCGCTCTCCGCCTCCGAGGTCCGGCCGATCTCCGCCGTGCGCCGGGCGGCGTTCTCCTCCGCCCGCTTCAGCAGCTTTCCGCCTGCCTCGGCCGCGTCGGCGCGCGTCTGCTGTAAGAGCGCAAGACCTTTCCGCTCCGCTTCGGCGACGATCTGTCGCGCCTCCGCTTCAGCGGCAGCCCTGCGCTCCTGGCTCTTATTTTCGGCCTGCGTGACCTTTTCGATTGCTTCCAGGGACATCCGTTTTCACCTTCTCTCCTGCAGTGCAACTCATTTGGACATAAAGCTACGCCACTCCCCCACGGCATCCGGCGCGCTGGTTGCGCGCGCCGCCGTTTTGGTATCAGGCTGGCAGAGTGGCTCTTTATAGTGAACAGTATAGGACACCGCCAACTTCAATGCAAGGGAATTTTGCGTAAAATCCCCGCTTTCTTCCTTTTGCACAAAGGAACGGCCAAAATTTTTGCAAATTCAGCGCAAACGTGTGCGTAAATTTTCGTAAACGTGTGCGTATCCTCCAAAAATTCGATTTTTCGTTTTATTTTTAACGTTCCGCCTGTTTTTATCCGAAATTTTCATGAAAATTTTGCATAGCCTCACAGCCAGGGATTTTCATATGGGAGCTGGAAATCCGGAACCGGCCGGGAAATTCGTTTCCACGCTGTTTCTGTTATTGACAAGCCGGCAATATCGGACTAAAATTCCTACAAATTGAATCACCATGTGCAGTGCTCCGCCCTTCCGCCGGCGCGGAGATCATAGGGAATCGGGTGTGAATCCCGAGCGATCCGGTCACTGTAAACGGAGAGCTGGCCGCAAACGCCATTGCGAAAGCGAGAAGGCGCGGCCCGCCATGACCCGTAAGCCAGGAGACCTGCTGCACATGTTGTGGATGGGAATCTTCCGCAGAAAGATCTCTGTCCGGCACAGAGCCACAGCGCACGCTGGGGCGTTTTTGTGTTGTCCGGGCCCCGCTCTTTCTGGAAAGAGCGGGGCTTTCTGCGGTGATATTTTACAAAAGGAGCTGCATACCATGAAAAAGTTTCTGTCCCTTCTTTTCGCCCTGTACCTGTGCCTGAGCCTGACCGCCTGCGGCGGCCACACCGCACCGGACAGCGTGGAAGCTCCCGCCGCGCCAAGCGAGGAAGTTTCCGCCTCCGCGGAGGACTACGGCACGGTGGTCATTGAAAACGGCGACCGCACCGTCACCTTCACTGAAATGCCCCAAAAGGTGCTCTGCTGCAACCTCTACGCCGCGGAGAACATGGTCATGCTGGGGCTGGCGGACCGCGTCGTGGGCAAAAATGTGCACGCCAGCGACGCGGAGATGCCTCTGGCAGAGCTGGCGGACCAGTTCGTGAATATCCCCGAGATCGAAAAGTCCCACGAAAACGCCCTGGCCACCGGCTGCGACCTGGTGATCGGCCAGGTCAGCGTGTTCTCCGAAAGCGCCTGGGGCTCCTATGAGATGTTTGAGAGCAAGGGCATCAACTGCCTGACCATCACCGGCACCATCGTGGCGGACGAGACGGTGGAGGACATTTACACGGATATCCGCAACCTGGGCAGGATCTTCAAAATCGAGGACCGGGCCGAGGCGCTGATCGCGGATATCCAGGGCAGGATCAGCGCCGTGCAGGAGCAGGTCCGGGACATTGAGGAGGCGGACAAGCTGAGCGTGTTCGTGATGGACAGCATCTCCGGCAACGAGATCTACACCACCTCCAGCGGCCTGGAGAGCAATCTGATCGAGCTGGCCGGGGGCGTCAACTGCACGAGGGGCATGGCGGACTCCCGCTGGTTCACCACCAGCGTGGAGACGGTCATCGCAACCAACCCCGACGTGATCGTGTTCAACGACTACGGCACGCAGACCATTGAGGAGAAGATGGCGTTTCTCGACAGCAATCCCGCCCTGGCCCAGGTCCCGGCGGTCCAAAACCGGAATTACATGGTAATCCCCCTGGTGGAGGTCATGCAGGATATGCGGGCGGCCACCGCCTGTGAAAAATTCGCCGCTTTCCTCTATCCGGACCTGGTCTCCGCGGACAAATGAGCGGAAAGCGTGCGCGCAGCCTGATCGTGCTTGTCATCCTGATAGCATGTCTGGCGGCGTCCATCGTGGGCGCCGTCAGCATCGGGTCCTTCCGGCTGCCTCTCTCCAATGTATACGGCATCCTCTCCGACCAGCTGCTTCACAGGGGAGAGCATCTGGCCGCGGGCGCCTGGTCCGTCTCGGAGTACCAGATCGTCTGGAACGTGCGGATGCCCCGGGTGCTGTTCGGCGCGCTGTGCGGCATGGGGCTGTCCGTCTGCGGCGCGGTCATGCAGTGCCTGGTGCTGAACCCCATCGCGGACCCCTACGTGCTGGGCATCTCCTCCGGCGCCAGCGCGGGGGCGGCCTGGGCCATGCTGATGCCTCTGCCCTACTTTGTCGGACAGTACCAGATCACGTTTACGGCCATGCTGGGCGCGATGCTGTCCTCCTTTGCGGTCTACAGCCTGGCGCGGATGGGGAGCGGCGGACGGCTGCAGCCGGTCACCCTGCTTCTGTCCGGCACGGCGGTCAACGCGGTGATGAGCGCCGTTACCAGCCTGCTGGTGTTTCTGGCCAAGAGCCAGGAGAGCATCACGGCGGTGTATAACTGGCAGATGGGCAGCATCGCGGCGGCGCAGTGGACCACGCTGCGGCTGCCGCTGGTGGGTGTGTTGGCGGCCACCCTGTTTTTTACCTCCCAGGGCAAGAAGTTCAATCTGCTCATGATGGGCGACGACGACGCCACCGCCATGGGGTTGCATGTCACATGGTTCCGCACCGGCATGTTCGCGGTCTGCTCCATCACCATCGCCACCCTGGTCTCCGTCACGGGGATCATCGGCTTTGTGGGCCTGATGGTGCCCCATCTGGTCCGGCTGATGACCGGCTCCAGCAACAATTCCGTCGTCATCCCTTACAGCGGTCTGCTTGGCGCGGTCTACCTGATCTGGGCCGACGCCGCCGCCCGGGGTCTGTTTGGCCCGGCGGAGCTGCCGCTGGGCATCATCACAGCCTTTGTGGGCGCGCCCTTCTTCCTGTTTCTGATGCTGAAAAAGCGCTATGGAGGCGGTCGGTTTTGAAAATCTCATTTTCCAATATACACGTCCGCCTGGGCGGCAAGGAGATCCTGCGCGGCGTGGACCTGACGGCGGAGCACGGCAGAATGACGGGGATCATCGGTCCAAACGGCTGCGGAAAGTCCACGCTGGTGAAAACGGTGTTTGGCATCACCAGGCGCCAGGAAGGCGAAATATTTCTGGGGGACACCGACATCTCCCGCCTCTCCCCCCGGCGCGTCGCCTCCATGGTGGGCTATGTGGGACAGGAAAACGCCACGGTCTTTGACTTTTCCGTCAGAGAGGTGGTGGCAATGGCCCTCTATCCGGCCAGACGCGGCAAAGGCGGTGGGCGCAGAGACAGCGAGATCGTTCTGGACGCGCTGGCGCAGCTGAACATGGCGGATATGGCCGACCGGAACATCGCCACGCTGTCCGGCGGTGAGCGGAAGATGGTGTACCTCGCCCGCACGGTGGCCCAGCAGGTGGATACCGTCATTCTGGACGAGCCCACCAATCATCTGGACATCCGCCATCAGCTGTTCATCATGAACTATCTGAAAAACAGCGGGAAGACCGTCCTGATCGTCCTGCACGATCTGAATCTTGCCTGCCACTTCTGCGACCATGTGGTCCTGATGCGGGAGGGCCGAGTGCTGGACCGCGGCGCGCCGCTCCAGGTTTTGACGGAGCGGAATATCAATGCCGCCTTTGGCAAACACGTCCAGATAGCGCAGGGTTTCGGCTGCGCGCTTGTTTGCCATCATGCGTACCCGCAGCTGGGGGTTGGTGGTGTGCACCGAGATGAAAATAGGGCTGATATGCAGCTTGATAATGCGCTCAACCTCACGGTCCGTCAGGTTGGTCATCGTGATA
>OIYT01000713.1_pt1 | contig 28891 bp, 35 predicted proteins | sample 1588201 | NCBI WGS metagenome assembly OIYT01 (sample SAMN03283260) | human gut metagenome | biome: human-associated habitat; material: feces | host: Homo sapiens | place: USA | collected 2013
TTGTTCACAGGAGAGAGCTTGTTGACCAAATATTCAGAACCTTTGTCCGCTGGGGAGTGCTTATGGATTTATGCCAGATTGGTATGGTACAAACCTTCACACGAAGATTAAAGAAATTACCTAAGCCTGCGTTAATCATTACGGACGAAAATCATCACGGCCTTGCACAAAGCTACAAACGCATTTATGAATATTTTTCAGATGTGCCGAGGGTCGGAGTAACCGCCACACCTATCCGTCTAAACGGTGACGGCTTGGGAGATGTCAACGATAAGCTGATTGTAGGAGTAAGTACCAAGTGGCTCATTGAGCATAACTGCCTTGCCCCATATGATTACTATGCTCCGAGTGTTGCCGACCTTACAGGACTGCACACCAAAATGGGCGAATATGTCGCCTCCGAGATAGAAAAAGCAATGACTAAAAATACAGTTTTCGGAGATGTAATCAAGTATTACAGACAGCTTGCAGACGGCAAAAAAGCGGTGTGCTATTGTTCAACTGTCAAACACAGTATGGCAACCGCACAGGCATTTTGCGAAGCGGGTATATCCGCAAGGCATATTGACGGAGCAACTCCAAAGGCGCAGAGAGAACAGATTATAAACGAGTTTCGCAGCGGAAAAATTACAATTCTTTGCAATGTGGATTTGATTTCAGAGGGCTTTGATGTACCCGACTGCGAATGTACAATTCTACTACGACCTACTCACAGTCTTACGCTTTACATTCAGCAGTCAATGCGATGTATGCGATACAGACCGAACAAAAGGGCGGTAATCATTGACCATGTGGGTAACTACGCAAGACACGGTATGCCAGATGATGACCGTAAATGGACGCTTGAAAAGCACAAGAAGCAAAATATAAAAAAAGTTGAAAAAGAGCAAAGCGAAAAGGTTAGACAATGCCCCGAGTGTTTTTTTACATTCTCTGCACCGCCGGCAGGGCAGAAAGCCGTGTGTCCGCATTGCGGTTATGTTTTCCCGACAGCCGAAAGAACCGTTGAAACCGATACCACCGCAAAGCTCATTAAGGTTGAGGGATTCAAGCTTGATTTCAGCACACCCGACGATTGCCACAGCTATGCGGACTTGCTTGCATACGCAAAAAGTCACGGCTACAAAACAGGTTGGGCATATTACCAGGCAAGAAAGAGAGGAATGATAGCTTGACAGAAGAACACTCAATTCAAAATAAAATCCGTCTTGCAGTAGCTCCTTACTGCGATATTTTCAGAATCAATGTAGGACAAGGTTTTACAAAAGATGGTAGATATTTCAGTACAGGGGTTCCACCAGGATTTTCTGACTTATTTGGTGTCAGAAAATCAGACGGCAAAGCGGTTTTTATTGAGGTTAAGACACCAAAAGGTAAGCCAACTGAGAAACAAGTAAGATTTATACAGATGATGAAACTTAACGGTGCTATTGCAGGAATATGTAGAAGTGCCGATGAAGCAATTAAATTAATATTGGAGGAATTATAAATGGGATTCAGAGCAAATCAGAGTGAGGCAATACAGCAGAGTACAATTAAACCAGAGGGCGATTACGAGTGCTTAATAATTGATATTGACGAATACACAACAAAAAATGGTTCAACAGGTCTTAATATAAAGATGGTAATAAGAAATGATGTTGACCAGGCTTACAAGAATGGATATATATTTCATACCTTGTGGAAACGCAAAGAGCCGACAGAAGCAGATAATCAGGTTAAAGGTTATAGCTTTGGTCAAGTTATGGCACTTGGAAAGGCAGCAGGACTTCCTGATGGTAAAGACTATGATAGTCTTGAGCAATTCTGCGATGAGCTTATCAAAAAGCCTATGCGTGTAACTCTCAAACATGAAGAGTACAACGGTAAGACTCAAGAAAGGGTTAGCTGGTTTAATTCTACAAAATTTCCTGATGTGAAGCACATTTTTAAACAGTCAGGAAGTTCAACAACAGCTTATGCACAGACACAGCAATCTTATGCTACACCTGCTCAAACAGTAAATCAGCATTTTGCTGAAACTACTATTGATGATGATTTGCCGTTTTAAAGTGACTGTAAGGACTGCACTAAGGAGGTAGTAAAAAATGGGATTTAAGAATGATACATATAGTGCAGTTCCGCACGAACTCAAAGCATTCAAAAATTGGGTGTGTTGGCAAGCTTATCCTGACGAAAAGTCGCATAGTGGAATTTCAAAGAAGCCCGTCAATCCAAAGACGGGCGGACTTGCTATGTCGAATAATCCTGACACTTGGTCGGATTTTGATACTGCTGTCAGAGAATCAACCAAATATTCGGGCATAGGTTTTATGTTTTCAAGCTCTCCGTTTTTTGGAGTTGACCTTGATGATATGCCGAAGGATATTGAGGATTATAAAAATGGTGGAACAGATAACATTATCAGTGAATTTGTAAACACTCTTCAAAGCTATGCTGAATTTTCTCAAAGCGGAACAGGCATTCATATTATATGCAAGGGTTCATTGCCAGAAGGCAGAAGAAAAGCAAAGAATGATTCAGGCGGTTTTGAAATGTACGAAAGCGGAAGGTTCTTTGTTGTTACTGGCAATTATTGCTCTGAATATGCAGATGTAAATGATTGCACTGAGAGCGTCAAGCCTTTACATTCAAAGTATCTCGGAAAGGCAATAGAGCCACAGCCGAAGAACCGCAGCACTGAAGTTAATCTTAATCTTAATACAGTCGATGATATAGTCAAAGCTGCCTGTAATGCAAAAAACGGCAATCTTTTTCGTACGTTATATAGCGGCGACTATTCTGCCTATGCTTCTCATAGTGAGGCTGATATGGCTTTCTGTAATATGCTTGCATTTTGGTGTGGCTGCGATGTTGATAAGATGGATTCTATCTTTCGTCAATCGGGTCTTATGCGTGAAAAATGGGATAGGAAACAGTCAGGTACTACATATGGAGTAATCACTCTACAAAAGGCTATTTCAAATTGCAGTCAGACTTACAACCCAAAACAGCACAATGATTATTCGATTTCGATTGGTGACGGAAAGGTTATACAGACCGTTGACGAAGAAAAAATGCGTGCGTATTCCTTTGATGATATGGGCAACGCAGAGCGATTTGTTGACCTCTTCGGTGAGAATGTTCGCTATTGCTATACAGAGAAAAAATGGTATTACTACAACTCAATGAAGTGGTGCATTGATAATATCGGCGTAGTGCTGAGAATGGCAGACAAGAGTGTTGAATCTATGAAAGCAGAAGCAAAACTGTATATACAGGCTGATGAAGAAAGCGGTGGAGATATGTCAAAGGCTTTTGAAAAGCATATGAAAGCAAGCCGTTCTAATAAATCTAAAAAGGCGATGCTCAATGAAGTTGAGCATCATGTACCAGTACTTCCAGTACAAATGGATAAGTATCGTATGGCTCTGAATACACCAAGCGGAATTATCAATCTCAAGACTGGAGAAGTGAAGGCACACAATTCGGAGTATTATTTTACGAAGATAACTTCCGTCGATTGTTCCGAAACAGCGGAATGCCCTCGCTGGCTTACATTTCTTGATGATATTTTTGCAGGTGATAAGGATTTAATACGATATATTCAAAAAGCAGTAGGCTATAGCCTGACGGGTTCAACATCAGAACAGTGTGCATTTTTTCTCTATGGTACAGGCAGAAACGGCAAATCAACATTTATTGATGTTATTCGAGATGTTTTCGGTGACTATGCAGCAAACATTCAGCCGGAAACAATTATGGTGAGAAATTCTCAAAGCAGTGCTATAAATAGCGATATTGCACGATTAAAAGGTGCAAGACTTGTAACATCAGTTGAACCGAATGAGGGAGTACGCATAAACGAAGGACTCCTCAAACAGCTTACAGGTGATGATATTGTAACAGCTCGAAAGCTATATAGTGAGGAATTTGAGTTCAAGCCTGAGTTTAAATTATGGATGGCTACGAACCACAAACCGATTATCAGAGGTACGGATACAGGCATATGGCGAAGAATACATTTGATACCGTTTAATGTACAGATTCCAGAGAATAAAGTAGATAAAAACCTTACACACAAGCTTAAAGCAGAAATGACAGCAATATTCAAATGGTGTATTGACGGTTGTTTACTTTGGCAAAAGGAGGGCTTGAATATGCCCTCTGCTGTCCTTGAGAGTGTGAGGGAGTATAGGAGAGAAATGGATGTCATTTCCGCCTTTATCGAGGACAGATGTGTGTTAGAGGGTTCGGTTCAGGCAAGCACGCTCTATGCCGCCTATACAAGCTGGGCAGGGGATAACAACGAATATTGTATGTCAAATACTAAGTTCGGGGCTGAGATTTCTAAAAGATTTGAAAAGATAAAAGGTAGAAATTATTACTATTTTAATGGAATTTCTCTTATGTCAGAATAATTAAGTGTGGTGGGTTGTGGTGGGTTGGTAGGTTTTTCTAACCTTTCGTATAAGAAAATAAAAAAATATAATATATATAAGGGTTCTTTAAAAATGCCCCAAACCCACCACAACCCACCACAGGAGGTATTATGGAAAAATATGATTTTAAAGATTCGCAAATTTTTGAACAGCTTGAAGATAAAGCGATTGACGGTCAGCTTGATTATTCAAATTTCCCTTCTGCTGAGTATAAATATTTTTCAAAGCTTGCTAAACTCGGATACAATAACAGGCATAAAGGCTGGGATATAAAAATCTGCCTTGAATTACAGGAAAAATTCAAAACAGAGTACAACCGAGAAAAACAGCAGGCGGATGAATATTTAAATTTATCTAAGAGAATTCAAAAAAACATTATGAAATCTTCTGAACTTGTCAATCAGATGTATAAGCAGGCTAAAGATAAAGACGAAATTCTATTGCTTGCTTTGCAAACAATAGAATGCTTAACCAACGAAGGCGGCTTTGTTAAGAGAATAAGCAAAAAAATAAACTTAGTAGAATCTCAATAAGGAGAAATTAAAGTGAAATACAATGTTATTTGAAAGTAAGGGTGGTAAACAATGACACTTGATGAGTTAAAAGCTGAAATATCTGAACGCATATCAGATAAGAATGAAGACCTTGAAGAATATACAAACCGCAAAGATCGCAAGGGCAGGGAGTTTTACATCGGTGAGGGTATGCTGATTGCGTACAGAATAATAGCTGATTATCTTGATGATTTGGAAGTAATAATTTGAAATGATACAGACATATAAGGAGGAATCAGAGTGAAAGAACAGGAAATTAACCCTTGCCCATTTTGCAATAGCAAGGTGAATCTTGAGAATATTAATCCAGCAGATGCAGATGAGGAAATGTATATGTTTGAGTGTACCAACGATGATTGTGCCTCGGCTACTTGCTTTGGTGATTACAGTACCGACAGAGATACAGCAATCAAGAAGTGGAACAAACGTGTAAATATGATGAAGGTTAAAATGACAGGTAATAACTGTACTGTTATAGATAATGTAGGTACAATAACTATTAATTAATCGGAGAAAAAAATTAAATGTCAAAAAAACACTCACTAATACCCACAGGCAAGTAGTGGGGCTTCCGCTTCCTAACAATTACGACAAACTTTACAAAACATTAGCTTGAAAGCGAGGCAAAAGAATGAACTGGATAAGCGTTAAAGATAAACTCCCCAACGAAGAACAAGATGTACTTGTTCTTGTCAGAGAAATTGAACATTACGGTAGGCACAATGAAAAAAGAACAGTTTACCACTCGGTACATATAGGTTGGTGCATTGAGGAAAAATGGGCAACAACTTACTGCTACGGCTATAAATACCTAAAAGATGAGGCTAACGAGAAAATTGAACTCGAAGTAACTCATTGGATGCCGTTGCCTGAACTGCCAAAGTACGAAAACGAGGTGGATACGAATTGAATAACAATGATAATATAAATCACCCTACGCATTACGAAACTGGAAAGTTTGAATGCATAGAGGTAATGCTTGAAACCCAAGGCAAAGAGGCAGTGCAGAACTTCTGTATCTGCAACGCTTTCAAGTATCTTTATAGGCATAAGAACAAGAACGGTGATGAAGATATTGAAAAAGCAGTTTGGTACTTGAATAAGTATCTCGAGTTGAGGAGTGATAAAATTTGAAGATTGAGAAATTTCTTGCATCTGCGAAAGGAATAGATAGAAGCATTGAAATAAGAGAGCTCTATAATTTACCTACGCTTGAACTTAAAAGTAAGAGAGAAATTATTTTAAGACTTTTTAATACACTTGAAGATTGTAGACTTATACAGACAATGTGTATGATATATCTTAAAGGATTTACATATGATGAAGTCGCAACAGAAATAAAAAAATCAGTTCGTACAGTATGTAGGTATCATAAACTCGCAATGTTTAGATTAGAGAAAGAGTGGGATAAAATTGGAGAAAAATAAAATAGCAAAATCAAGAAATTCACCTATTATAGGAGATAATGGCTTTAATGCAAAAGGCGAAGAACTTTCAGAAAAAATGCGTAAGCTAAAGGTTATTTACGATATGCCAAAGATAAATCTTGATTCAGACGAAGAAGTTGAACAGCGTATCAATGAATATTTTGAATATTGTATAGAAGCACAGCTCAGACCAACGGTTGAAGGACTTGGACTTGCAATCGGAGTGAACAGAAGCACGCTTTACAACTGGGAGGTGAAGAAAACAAGAGCAGGATTGAACGACTTTCGATACAACATCATTAAAAAAGCTAAGGACTATATCGCATTTCTGATGTCTGATTTAGTGATGGAAAATAAGATAAATCCGGTAACTTGGATTTTTTATGCCAAAAATTACTTCCAAATGAGTGATAGGCAAGAAGTCGTTTTGACACCAAATAACCCCCTTGGGGAGAACGCAAATCAGGACGAAATCCAACAGCGATTGCTTGAAGCTACTGCAAACAACGATTATTCAGATGAACAATAAGAAATCCCCTGCGGAATCTTTTGAAAACCGCAGGGGATTATTTTATGCTTTGCTTTATTTATACAATAGCTCTATTTTCGCCATAAACGCCCTGTAAACGCATTTGAATAACTATTTGATATATTTTTGCTATATCGACAATAAAAACCGATACAGGCTATTTGAACGAAAAAAGTGTGCCTTGATTAAGACACACTCAGATGATTATTTACCGCTCTTGCCTGCTGCTGAAATTATGATACATATTGGCAATAGTATGAAGAATAACAGCTTTAGCATTATTAAGCCTCCTCTTTAAGTTCTCTCTTGTATTTGTAGTAGGTATTTCTTGCGATTCCGAGCAAACGCATACATTCTATGTCGTTGAGAGTTCCGCAAAAATCCTTGCTGTATTTCATAATCTGTTCTTTCATTTCAAGACTTTTCTTTGTTGTAACTTTTGTTCCTTGCTGTCTGCCTATCTGTTTGCCTTGAAGCCTTGCCGTTTCTATACCTTCACGAGTTCGCTGCTGGAGGTCCTGAACTTCCTTTTCAGCTTGCTCAAAGGCTATGATGATTTGTTCCTTAGCAAGCTCCATCAAATATTCATTAATGGCTTTAAGTATAATATCTGTCTTTGTGCCTGTCATTGATATGTTATTGCTCAAAGCTCGTTTATATGTTGCAGTATTGATATGAGGCTCTTTGAGGAATACAAGTTCTATGCCCTTATTATAAAGCTCCTGATAAGTTTCAAAGCCTTCTGCTGCGTTACGGCTCATACGGCTTACGCTATCGAAAATAATTGTATTTCCAGGCTTTACTGTTCTAAGAAGATTTTCCCATTGAGTTCTGCCTTCTGATTTGGTACCAGTGTAAACTTCTTGTATAATTACTGCATCAGGGTATGCACTTTGAATATTTCGTATCTGTCTGTCAATATTTTGTCTGCTTGTTGATATTCTGCAATAACCATATACACACATTTTTAAAACCTCCTAAAATATTAAATTAGACGATCGTTAAAATTGATATTCAAATTATAGCCCAAAACAGCCCAAAAGTCAATAGTTTTTGATACATTTTAGGCTACCTGTTATTTTGATACTGTTTTGCCCTACCCCAGGGGGTGTTTGTAAAATGGGGCAGGGAGTGCTTACTCAACCCCGAAAATTACGAAAAAATTAAAAAACCACTTGATTTTTATTTATATGTACGCTATAATGTACATATAATATAAATGGAGGTGCAGAAAATGATTAACACAAATGCAACAAATTTCAGAAAACAGCTTTTTGAGCTTATAGAACAAACCATTAAGTATAATGAGCCTGTGAATATCAATACTAAGAATGGCAATGCGGTTCTTATAAGTGAAAGCGAGTATAACAGCCTTATGGAAACTCTTTATCTTACCTCTATTCCAGGAATGAAAGAAAAACTTGAAGATGGGGTAAATACTCCGATTGAGGAGTGTGAAGAATTTGAATGGTAATTATAAAATTATGATTACTAAATCAGCCCAAAAGGATAAGGAAAAGATTAAGCAATATCCGGCTTTAAAAAAGAATGTCAGTAATCTTCTTGAACTTATATCAGAAAATCCGTATAAAAATCCTCCGCCATATGAAAGGCTTGTCGGAAATCTCAAACAATGCTATTCACGCAGGATTAATTCACAGCACAGGCTTGTATATATGGTTTATGAGGAAGAAAAGACAGTAAAAATAATATCTATGTGGTCACACTATGAATTTTGAAAATTAAAGCTAATATCTAAGCTATATCTTTCGGGTGTGTAATAATTTTTCAAAATGTCATTGAAATGTCATATAATAATTATGTATAATTAAATAAAAAGCATAGAGCCAAGTGTTTAATTACCAAGTGCCGATAATCTTATTAAGATTGTCGGTACTTTTTTATTTGGAGGCAGGTATTATGACAACTCACGGGCTTATAGACCTTATCAAAACTCAGAATTTATCAAAGCTGCAAACAATGTCTGATTACTTTGAGCTTTGCAGACTACTTGAAAAAACAGAAAGTGAAAACGCATACAGCAACGCAGAAAATATCTATCATCTCTGTATGAAGTATAGCAGGATTTTTGCAACCAGCGATATTGAAAAAGCTGTTGGCTACTTTGAGCTTGCGAAAAAGACAGCTCTGTTTCTTTCGCAGAGATATTTCCATTATTATCTGCTTTATGTTGAGTGGAACAGAGAATCTCAAAAGAAATTCTATGCCCCAAGAATGAAGGTCCTGAAAAGAATAGTTAATGATTTGCAGGACTTAGAGGACGATAAGATAGATTTTCTTGCCATTTCATTACCGCCAAGAGTTGGCAAAAGTACACTTGGAATTTTTTATATAACCTGGCTTATGGGCAAATATCCAGATAAAGCAAATGTAATGAGCGGACACAGTGATAAACTCACAGAGGGCTTTTATAAAGAGGTTAATTCGATTATCAGCAGTGGTGAATATCTATGGTCAGATGTTTTCCCGGAATGTAGAATTGCAAATACCTCTGCAAAGAACGAGAGTATAGACCTCAATACAGAAAAGCGTTTCCCGACACTTACCTGCCGTTCAATCAGCGGTACTCTTACAGGAGCAGTCGAGGTCGCAAAGCTCTTGTATGTTGATGATATTATCGAGGATTTGGAGGAAGCTTTGAATCCTCAGCGTTTACAAAATAAGTATGACGCATATCTCAATCAGCTTAAAGACCGAAAAAAAGATAAAGCAAAAGAACTTCATATCGGTACAAGGTGGAGTGTTTCTGATGTTATAGGGCGTATACAGGAACAGTATGAGGGTAATTCAAGATATAGATTTACGGTTATTCCTGCTCTTGATAAAAACGATGAAAGTAATTTTAATTATCCATACAATCTTGGATTCAGTACAGAATATTATCTTGATATGAAAAACAGTATTGATGACGCAACCTGGTGTGCAAAGTATATGGGAGTGCCATATGAGCGTGAGGGTTTGCTGTTTCCGGCTGATGAGCTTAGATATTATAACGGAACACTGCCAGAGGGCAAGCCCGATATGATAATTTCCGCCTGTGATGTAGCTTGGGGTGGCGGAGATGATTTGTTTATGCCATTTGGATATGTATATGGCGAAGATGTATACATAGATGACCTGATTTTAAATAATGGTGATAAAACAGTAACTCAACCTATTGTAATTGGAAAATTAGCTTATCATAAGCCACATAGAACAAAGTTCGAGGCAAATAATGGTGGAAGTGAGTATGCAGATTATGTTGATGCAGAACTTAGAAAACAGGGAGTAAGGATAAATATATCACACGAAAAAGCTCCGAATACTAAATCTAAGATGGCAAGAATAATTCAGGCTGCACCTGATATAAAGCGCTTCTTCTTTCGTGATAAAGAACATAGCACAAAAGAATATCGAGATGCACTTCATAAGCTGACTACTTTTCTTGTGACAGGCAGAAATAAGCACGATGATGTTCCGGACGGTCTTGCAATGCTAAAGGAACTTATATTTGCAGGAGATAGTGAAACAAAAATTTTTAAAAGATTTTTTTAAGTGTCATTCTTTTGACATTGTAATGTCACCCTAAGATTTTATATAATAGTAATAACAATAAAAATCGGAGGGATAGTATGAAAGATTCTGTTTATTGTCCGCAGTGTGCAGCAGCAGGAATAAAACGAAAATTGCTTGAAGTTGATACGCAGGCAAAGGGAATAATCTATCCATACTGCAAAGGCTGTAAGATAAATATTGAAATTAAACTGCCATTAAAATTAAAATAAAAGTGCCAAGTGCCATAGTGCCAAGTGCCGAATGAGGATTAAGTTTCTTATTCGGCACTTATTTTTATTTGAGGGAGGTGGAGCTATGACCGAATCAGAGCTTTTAAAAACTGATAAAACGCTTTCGGGCAGACGGCAGATTTTTACATCAGTGAAAAAGATTACAGCAGAAAATATAGTTGAGGTTCTCAACAAAGCTTTTGTTAAACACGCACAAAATGCTGCTGAAATAAGATTTCTATTTAATTACTATAAGGGAATACAGCCGATTTTGCGAAGAACAAAGGAAATTCGCCCTGAAATCAATAATAAGGTTGTCGAAAACCACGCAGCAGAGATAGTCAGCTTCAAGACAGGCTATGTTTTTGGTTCACCAATACAATATGTCAGACGAGGCAATAAAGATGTTCATATGCAAAATGCTGATAGCATCATAATGCTTAATGAGATGATGTTTGAGGAGAATAAAGCTTCTAAGGATAAAGAACTTGGAGAAACAATGCTTATTTGCGGAACAGCTTACCGCATAGCCTTTCCAAAAAGGAAATCTGAGGGAATATCTGGTTTTGATATTTTACAGCCGTCACCTGATAAATGCTTTGTTATATATCAAAACGATATTTATAAAAAGCCTGTTTTGGGAGTTACATATACTGTTGATGATGAAACCGGCAAGACACTGATTCGTGCTTATACAGATAAAGATGTTTTTACTCTTTCTGGCACAGAATTTGGCGTGTCTGAACTTGTAAAAGTTGATAGAAACGGTATAGGTATTCAGCCTGTTATTGAATATGTCAATAATTCGGCTCGAATGGGCTGTTTTGAGAATGTAATTCCCTTGCTTGATGCAATAAATATTTCTACTTCTGATAGAATAAACGATATTGCACAGTTTGTTCAAAATCTCATATGGTTTCACAATGTGGATATTGACAGCGAGGGTTTTGAAAAGCTTAGACAATCAGGCGGAATAAAAACAAAAAGCCCAGCAGGAAACGCTCAGGCAATAATAAAATTTCTGACCTCACAACTTGACCAAAACGGAGCTCAGACCGTTAAAGACGATTTATATCAGACGGTTTTGCAGATTGCAGGAGTGCCTGACAGAAACGCAAGCACAGGTGGAAATACAGGACAAGCTATACTTCTTGCGAGCGGTTGGCAGACCGCAGAAAGTCACGCAAGAGAAACAGAACTTACTTTTATAGGCTCTGAAAAAGAATTTTTAAGAGTTGTGCTTAAAATCCTGAGTAATAGTCGTGATGCACCTGAAATAATGAAAAATCTTGCAATATCAGATGTAGGTGTAAAGTTTAGTCGTAATCGCACAGACAATATGCTTACAAAAACACAAGGCTTGTTAAATATGCTTGAGGCAGGCATAGCACCTGAAACGGCAATCGCTAATTGCGAAATGTTTAGCGACCCAGCTCAGGTGGCAGCAGACAGTGTAGAATTTATGAATAAATGGCGTGAACTTAAACAAACACAGGCAAATAATAACCCACAAAATATTAAGGAGGAATAGTTTTGAGTATCGAACAGCTAAAGAAAATATTTCCAGACGCAACAGAGGAACAGCTCAAGAAGCTTACAGCACTTTCAGATATTGAAATATCACCTGATGAGCTTCAAACACTTAGAGATAAGGCAAAGAAATTTGATGATTCTGAGGCAGATAAGCTTACGAATGAGGAAAAAATGAAGAAAGCACTTGCCGATGCTGAAAGGTCAAAGTCAGAAAACGCAAAAATCTTAAACCGCACAAAAGCAGAAAGTGTTTTTGCTAAATCGGGACTTTCAGAGGGTGATTATTCAGATTTGATTGACGGAATTGTATCAGAGGACGAGGAGAAAACCTTGAAGCTTGCAAATGCAATAGCCACTATTGTTATGAATAAAATTTCTGAAACGGAAACAAATCTAAAAGCAAAACAACAAGAAGAAACACCACCGCCAAGCGGAGGTGATGATTCAGATAATGAAGAAACCTCTGTTGCAGAAAAACTTGCAAGAAAAATCGGTAAGAATAAGTCTGAAACAGAGAAAAATTCAAGAAAAGTATTTTCATATTATAGGGGGCAAAAAGAATGAACTTAAAGAAAACAAATATGCTTTCGACAGCAACAATTCTTGCAAATGACCACTATGTAGGCAGACCAATGACACTTGATTTTACATCGGTTGCAAGTGGAGTGGTAAAAGCAGGCAGTCCGATAAGCTCGGCAGGTGTTGTTGCTAATACAGCCGATGCTGTTGGAATTCTTCTTGATGATGTAACCGCAGACAGACCGATAGGAACTATTATTATTCACGGCTTTATTGATAAGCAAAAGGCTAAGAACAATTCTGGCGTAGATATTGCAGCAGCAGTTCTTACGGCATTGCCTATGATACAACTTATTTAAGGAGGTATGAAGAATGAATTTATCTGAACTTTTTACATCGCAGACAATCGCTGCGTATTGGAGCGAGGCAGGCAGTAATAGAACACCATATCTTGGCGAGGGGCTTTTTCCATCAAAGAAAAAGGCAGGACTTGACCTATCATGGATTAAGGGACATAAGGGATTGCCTATTTCTCTTGCACCATCAAATTTTGATGCAAAAGCAAGTTTTCGTGACAGAATCGGCGTAAGCAAGATTCAGACAGAAATGCCGTTTTTCCGAGAGGGTATGCTTATATCCGAAAAGGATAGACAGGAAATCCTCAGAGCAAAAGACAGCAAAGACCCTTATGTAGAATCTGTTCTTGCTGTTATATTCAATGATGCAGGCAGTCTTATAGAAGGTGCAAATGTTGCGGCTGAAAGAATGAGAATGCAGTTGCTTTCTTCTGCAAATGGTAAACCATCAATTTCAATCAGTGCAAACGGCGTATCTTATATATATGACTATGACCCTGATAATGAGTATAAGTCTAATAACTATATGGCTCTTTCTGCAAAGGATAAGTGGAGCGACAGCACAAATGCAAATCCGCTTGAGGATTTACGCAAAGCTCAGGATAACTGCGAGATTTATAGTGGCAGTAAGCCGGTTACAGCTATTATGAGCAAGAAAACTTTTAACTATCTTCTTGCAAGTGATAAGGTGAAATCTGCTGTTCTTGCACAAAATGCAACAGCAAATGTTTTTCTTACAGAAAGTATCATCATTAAGCTTGTAAGTGAGCTTCTCGGCTTGAATATTATTGTATATAACAAGAAATTTAAGGACGAGAGCGGTACAGAAAAGCAGTTCTTTGCGGATGATGTAGTAACGCTTCTTCCTGATGGCGGAGTAGGTTCTACATGGTATGGTACTACACCAGAAGAAGCAGACCTGCTTGGTTCGGGAAAAGCGGCAGTTTCTATTGTGAATACCGGAATTGCAGTAACAACAGCAACAAGAATAAATCCTGTTAATGTTGAAACAATCGTTTCTCAGATAGTTCTTCCGAGCTTTGAGAGAATGGACGAATGTTATACTATCAAGGTGGTTTGATTATGACTGCTCTTGAGAGGCTGAAGTTAAGGCTTCCTGATGAAACGAATGAAGATTTGCTGATTGATATAATCGAAACTTCTAAGGCGGTTATTCTTGCAAAACGCTTTCCGTTTGGAACAGACAGAAACGAGATTGATCCACAGTATAATGACCTGCTTTTTCGTATTGCTCTTGATTTATACAATAAGCAGGGTGCTGAGGGTGAAACTTCACACAGCGAAAATGGCATTAGCAGAACATATCAATCAAGCTGGGTAAGTGCAGATTTGCTTGATGAAATAGTTCCATATGGGAGCGTATTATGAGAGATTTACGCAGGAATCAGATTAAGGTTTATTACAGCAATTACGAGAAAAGTACAGAGCTTATTGATGAATACGGTAACAGCACAGGTCAGTATGAGATTACTTATAGTAAGCCTGAGATGATTATAATTTCCGTATCTGCGAGCAAGGGCAGTGTAGATAATCAGCCTTTTGGCAATCTTCTTGATTATGACAGAGTGCTTATTACTTCAAATATGAACTGTAATATTGATGAAAACACTGTGCTTTGGATTGATAATCTTGATACCGAAAAACCGCACGATTACATTGTAAAAAAAGTTGCAAGGTCAATTAATCAGATACAGATTGCCGTTAAGAAGGTGACTGTCAGTGAAAAAGATAAGCTTTAGTCTTGATACAAAAGAAATAGGGCAGGCGATTAAATCAATCGAAAAATACAGAGATAGTATTAAGCAAAAATCCGAAAGACTTGTAAAGGCTCTTATAGATGATGGTGTTATTATACTTCGTGCAAAAATAGTCGAAATGAATATAAATGATACAGGAAATCTCCTTAATTCCGTAGGCGGATATTACAATGCTGATACCAATACAGGTATTATAAGAGTTGATTGTGATTATGCTGTGTTCGTTGAATTTGGGACAGGTATAGTCGGAATGAACTCTCCTTACAGCGGAAATGCTATGGCTGAAATTGGCTATAAATACGGCGGAGGAACGCATTATATAGTCACTAAGGACGGCAGAATAGGCTGGTTTTATCCGACAGATGATGGAGAATATCGTTTTACTGAGGGTATGCCCTCAAGACCGTTTATGTATGAAACAGCAAAAGAACTCACCAAACGCTTAAATAAAAAAATCAAAGAGGTATTTGTATGATAGATCACGAAAATGAAATATTCAGTTATTGTGCAAAAGCTCTGAGAGAGGTTTTCAAAGGAATCTATGTTGTGGGCGAAACTATAAGCTCACCGCCGAAATTCCCTGCTGTATCAATCATCGAGATAAGTAACAGCGTTTATGAAGATTCGATTGACTGCTGCTCATATGAAAATCATATCAGAGCTATGTATGAAATTGATGTTTATTCAAATTTAACCTCAGGTAAGAAAAAACAGGCTAAAAAGATTATGAATATGATAGATGAAAAGCTATCAGAATTAGGCTGTATAAGGACTTTCTGCCAGCCTATGGATAATCTTTCGGATATATCAATTTATCGTTTAAAGGCAAGATATGAAGCTATTATCGGCAAGGACAATTATATTTACACAAAATGAAAGGAATGATTTTAAATGGCAGATACAATTATAAATCTAAGTACCGCAGGCACAACACTAAGTTATGCGGTAGAAACGACAGCAGGTACTCGTCCAACAACAGGATATACAATTATTCCTGGTGTTAAGTCTACACCTGCGACAAATGTTTCGCCTGAAACTCTTGATACCACAGACCTCGCAGAAACCGAATTTAAAACATATATTGATGGTTTGAAGGACCTTGGCGGTGCTTTGGAATTTACTGCAAATATGACAGAAGTTCTTATGAGCAAATGGGAAGCACTTATGTCTGCATATAAGACTGCAAAATCCGATGGTAAGTCTATTTGGTTCTGCATAGCAACAAAGGGACTTAGTAAAGCAGTATACTTCAAGGGAAATCCATCTCCACTTGGTATGCCTGAAACTTCTGTCGGTGCAGTGCTTGAGAATACTCTCTACATAACACCAACAAACGCTCCTGATTGGTTTGAAAAGCCAACAACTGAATAAAATTTTGGAGGTATAAAAAATGAGTAAGACAATGACAATTATTACAGAGGAAAAGGAATATAAGCTTGAATTTACACGAAAGACTGTTCAGAAAATGGAAGAGCAAGGCTTTGTTATGTCTGAAATTTCTGATAAGCCGGCTACAATGATTCCACTGCTTTTTGCAGGAGCTTTTCTTGCAAATCATAGGTTTGTGAAGCGTGATGTTATCAATGCAATTTACGATACAATCAAAAACAAGGACGAACTTCTTTCAAAATTGATTGAAATGTATCAAGAGCCGATACTTTCCCTTATGGGTACAGATGATGAAGAAAAGTCGGAAGAAGACGAGGGAAACGCAATCTGGGAGGCGAACTTCTAAGTTCACTTCCCGAAATACAAAATGGAACAGAGCTTTTTTTCAAGTATTTTCCTTACTATCTTTCTATTGGTATGACAAGCAAGGAATACTGGGAGGGTGATTCTTCACTCGTAAAATATTATAGGAAGGCTCACAAGTTAAGAATTGAAACACAAAACTATAATGCGTGGCTTCAAGGTATGTATATATATGAAGCTTTTTGCGATGTTTCACCTATACTTAATGCCTTTGCTAAGTCAGGGACTAAGCCCTTACCATATCCTCAGAAGCCTTATGGATATGGAGAAACAAAACAAACCGAAGATGAGAAAATAAAAGCCGAGGAAAATGAAAGATTAAAGGCTCAGGTATGGATGAATTCCATAGTAAGTAAATTTAAATATAAGGGTGATGGTGATGAGCGTTAATATAGATTCACTTAATTTACAGATTTCCGCAGAATCAAGTGCGGCGGAAAAAAGCCTGAATCGCCTTCTCTCCACACTCGGAAGAATCAAGGGAGCTGTCGAAAAGGCAAGCTCCCTTTCGTCTGTTACGAGAAGGCTTAATGCACTGAATAAAGCAGCCAAGTCATTATCAACACTTGATGCACAAACTGAGAAAATAAACAAGCTTGTGTCCTCGCTAAGAGAGCTTGATACTCTTAAAGGTGTCAGTGTAAAGCCATTTATAAAAAGTGCAGAAATGCTTCCGAGTGCGATTAAGGCAATATCAGACACAGATGCAGATACAGATAAAATTCTTGGAATTACAAATGCGTTGAAATCATTCAGCAATTTTGGAAAAAATAATATCAATCCTTTTATAACAAGTGCTGAAAGACTTCCTAATCTTATGAAATCTCTTTCAGATATGCCTGATATTGATTCGGACAAAATTATGCGTATAACTTCAACTTTACAAACATTTGAAGGAGTGGGCAAAACTGATATAAACCCATTTATAAATAGTGCAAAGCGTTTGCCGGAGGCTGTTTCCGCTCTCAATAATATGGAAGAAATAGATGTAAGCCGACTGAATCAAGTTGTCAATTCATTACGAACTTTTGAGACATTAGGAAAGAATAATATAAATCCTTTCTTAAACAGCCTGAAAAAAATTCCGAAAATAGCAGATGATTTAAAGAATGTGGATTTTGATAGCTTTGCACAATCAATTCAAAGAACAGCAGACGCAGTAAAACCTCTCGCAACAGAAATGGAAAAGGTTTCAAATGGCTTTAGTTCTTTGCCCACAAAGCTACAACAAGTGATAAAGAGTAACCAGGGGCTTTCAGCATCAAATCAAAATGTAGCTGCTTCAAAAAATTTTTTGATTCAGGGCTTAACCGCTGTGAAAATTAAACTTGCAGCTTACGGAGTAACTTTAAAAAAGGTAAGTTCAATACTTTCAGATTACTACATAAAGAGTAATGAATATATTGAGGATATAAATTTGTTTACAGTTGCTATGGGAGATGCGGCAGATGAGAGTTTTAATTTTGCACAGAAAGTCAATAATCTGATGTCGATAGATATTTCAGAATGGGTAAGAAATCAAGGCGTTTTTAAATCTATTACAAGTGGTTTTGGAGTAGTAACAGAAAAAGCAAATCTTATGAGTAAAAACCTAACGCAAATAGCTTATGATATTTCATCATTCTATAATATAGATATTGATAAGGCTATGACTAAAGTTCAGTCTGGTATTTCGGGTGAGCTAGAACCATTGAGACGGCTCGGTTACGCTCTTGATGTGGCAACATTGCAACAGGTAGCTTATAGTCATGGTATAACAGATTCTATAAGTAAGATGACACAAGCACAAAAAAGTTTGATTCGATATGTTGCTATTATGGAGCAATCAAAAAATGTTATGGGCGATATGTCTCGTACAATAACAACGCCTGCAAACTCGCTGAGAATATTGGAACAGCAATTCGAACAGCTTAAAAGAGCTATCGGTAATATTGTCAGTGTTCTTGTTGCAAAGCTGATACCTTACATTCAAGCATTTGTAAGGCTTGCTACAGAAGCCGCCGAAGCACTTGCTAAGGCGTGGGGGTTTGAACTTCCAGAAATAGATTATTCAGGGTTAAGCGTTGATAGTGTTACTGATGGTGTTGATGATTTAAATGATGCACTTAATGATGCTACTGACAGTGCGGATTCAGCAAAGAAAGTAATGCAGAGATTGGCAGGTTTTGATGAAATCAATGTGCTGAAAAACGATACAGAAAAAAGTGATTCAAATAAAATCAATACAAGTAAGGACTTAGATATAGAACTGCCAGAATATGATTTTCTTAGTGGACTTGATGAAAGTTCAAATAAAATCTATGAACATATGAAGAAATTCTTTACAGATTTAAAAAAGTGGGTTAAAGATAATATACCATTTATAAAAAGGTTAGCAGAAGTAATAGCAACAATATGGGTTATCAGTAAAATAAAGAAATTTTGGGATTATCTGAAACAGTTATGGACTTGGTTTAAAAACCTGAAAGTTATAAAAACGATAGGTGATATATCTAAAAATTTTATAACAGGCTTTAAAAATTCTCGTGATAAAGGCGAGGATTTCTTTACTTCAATAAAAAATGGTTTTAAGAATATCAGGGATAATCTTTCTACATTGCAAAAGTTTGCTATTACGGCGGCTACAACAATTTTAGGAGCTTTTACAGCACACGACTTTTTCTATAATATGACAAAGGGAACATTAAATGCAAAAAATGGCTTTTTGGATATTATAGGTATGGCAGGTTCTATAGGTACAGCTTTTGCTTTGACAGGACCTGTTGGTGGTATTATTACCACATTGGGAGTTGTTGTGGGTGCAATTAGTGGAGTTATACAGGCGCAACAAGAAATGCGTACTGAATTTCTGAATAATACATTTTTTGATGGTGAAGGAGCAAAGCTTGACACTTATAAGACAAAATTAGAAAATTCCCTTGAACCTATTGACAATTATACTTCAAAAGTTAAAGAAATGCGTGATGCTATTCAGGAAAGCAATGAAAAATTGGATAACGCAAGAGAAAAGGTGGAAAACTTTAGATTGAAGTTAGACGGAACAGGTGAATTAACTGCAACTGAAGTTAAAGAAATGAAAACTGCATTAGATGACCTTGTTAAAAATATGAAGGATAACTTTAGTTTAAATACAGAATCAATTTTTAAACTTTTTAAACAAACTTCTGGAGAAGTGGCAGATAAATTAGGTGTTGATGTAAGTCAAATGACGACAATTCTTCAAGGGTTTCAAAATACATTTAATACCGAAACAAATAAAGTTCAGGCAAGTGCAAATTCATATCTCGATAAAATTTCAAAAGGTATTAAGGTTACTCCTGAGGAACAAAAACAATTTGATGATGATATGAAGCTTCTTTATGATTTAAGTAGTACAGTTTCGGAAAATTCGATAAGACTTCAAGAAGATTTAAAAGATGTAAAAAATGGTGCAATCAATTTTGAAGATACAGATACAGCAAAAAAGAAAATTGAAGAAATTGGTACAACTGCTGAGAACACTATGACAGGTATTAAAGATGCTTATGTGACACAAAAGACAACTATTCAAAATCTTCTCAATAAGGCAGATACCCTATATTCTTATGGTAAAATAAGTGATGATAAATATAAAGAAATCAAAAAAACATTAGATGATTCAATGAAACTTCTTGAAGCAAATTATGATGAGCAGAAAAAACAAGCTCAGGAAAAAATTGCAGAAATTTTTGGAGCAATTCAAGATGCATATGATGAAAATATTCTCAAAGTAGCTGAAGCTGATGGAGATACTTCGCTTGTGAATATGTTAGATATCGATAGGCAATTTTCTGAAATTAAAAACTCAATTCAAAAACAGTGTGATAATTTTGATATAAATCTTGATGATTTTTATACAAAATTTAATGAAGCAGGTACAGGTGCAGTAAATTCTCTTCTTAAGTCTCTGAAAGAAAGATTTGATGGAATAAAATCAAAAAAAGAGTTTTCTAATGAAGTTCAAAGCCTTTTTTCAGGTTTAGGAAATGAAATTAAAGTAAAAGTCCAAAGCGAAGTTAATAAAGCTCAAATATCAGATTTTTTAATGACAAGAATCAATTCAGCTATAAATTCCTTTTCTGATTCTAAAAAGAAAACTGAAACAAAGTTTGGAGAGTTAGGGAAATGGATTTGTGATGGTATAAATAATGGAATAAAAAAATTTTTCCCATCATTAGAAAAGTCTGGAACAAATATTTTTAGCTTTATTTATAATAGTACATATGCTGAAGGACAATTCGGTTCTCCATCTAAAAAAACATATCAATTAGGTGAATGGTATGTTGATGGTTTTGTAAATGCAGTCAATGACAATGTTTCTGATACAACAAAAACTGTAAAAGGCTTGGGACAGAAAATCAATATTTCATTCAGTAATTCTCTTGATTTTGATAGTGTAAAGAAAAACGCCAAAAAATTAAGCAACACATTCGCAAAAGGCATAGACACAAATAATATTACAGTTACATTCGTAAATATGTTTGATGTTATTTTGCAAAAAATGCAGATATTTTCAAATAATTTAAGTAAAACTATGAATACAAACTTAACGAATATGGTCAACAGTGTAAACAGTGTCAAACTGATTAATGGAACTGCAACTATTGGTTCAAGAATGCCAATGATAGTTGTTCCAAAAATGTATGCAAACGGCGGTTATCCTGAGAGTGGAGAAATGTTTATGGCTCGTGAAAATGGTGCAGAGCTTGTCGGCAGGATAGGTAATAAGACAGCGGTAGTAAACAACGAACAGATTGTTGAAAGTATCAAGGGAGGTGTCTATGAGGCTGTTATGAGTGCTAAGAGCAGCGATAATTCGGATAACCAACCAATGTACATTTATACCACTGTATATCTTGATAATGATGAAGTATATAATAGTGTAGAAAAGCGTTCACGCAGAGAATTTATAAGAAGTAATGGTAGAAACAAGGTGAATTAAACAAAAAGCAAGGAGTTTTACAACTTCTTGCTTTTATTTTGTGAAAAATGCTTGATTTATAAAATTAAATGGTATATAATGTCAGTAAATAATTGATTTAAAGGAGTGTGCTTATATGTGCAAGAGAGTGATTACTGTTCTCCTAATGGCGATTATGGCATTGGGAACTTGTGTTGGGTGTAGTAATACTTCTGGTGTTAATAAAATAGTTCAAAAAAATCAGGATACAAGTTCAAAATCAAATTATAGCAAAAACTATCTTACTGAAACGATAAGTAATTCTCTTTCAGAAATAGCTGAAGATAATTCAGCAAATGAATCAAGTATAGAGTACATTTCATCTAAAGATTATGAAATGAAAATAGAAGCAGATTTGAAAGGTTTACAATTTGAAATACCTAAAGATTGGGAAAGAAATAAAGAAGATTTATCTATAGATTATTATCCACAAAAAGATAATTCGGATTTTATGTTTCTTGTCAGTAAAGAAAGTTTTGATTCTAAGTTATCAATAAACAGCTATTTAACAGAGATTGGAAATGAACTTGAGAAAAATTCAAGAGTTAAAAAAGTGATTAGCAAAGAAAATTTAACCATTAAAGATAATCCTTGTTTATATATTGTATTTCAGACTGAAATAAATGAGCAAGATTATTTAATATATTCATATCATTTAATTAACAATAATTATTTTTATTCTTTTAGTAATATACATTTAAAAAGTAAAGGAAATAAATATAAAGATGTGTTTGATAATCTGATTGATTCTATTAATTTTGTTAATGAAAATTCAGAAGTAGAATTATCTGAAATAGAAAGTTCAAAGCCTGAAACATCAAAAAACAATAATTTAAATTCAGAATCCCCAAATACTGAAAAAGTTATTTATGATAAAAATAATATAAAAATTGTTTATAAGGGTATTGATGATGAGTATACTAAAAATAACATAAAATTATATATAGAAAATAATCTTTCCTACGATATAATTATACAGGATAGAGATTTTTCTATAAATGGATATATGTTCCCATCTACACATTTATCACCAACTATTACATCTGGTAAGAAAATTAACAAAGATATGTCTATATATTCCTATGAGCTTGAAGAAAATGGTATAGATAAGATAAAAGATGTTGAGCTGAAATTCTTGATAGTTGATAAAAATGACTATAGCAGAAAAATAGAAACAGAAGCAATAAAGTTCAGTGTGTAATATAAGGAGTGCATAAATTATGACTAAAAATAAAATGGCAATTATAATCACAGCAGTTCTCGTATTAAGTGCTTGCTCAGGGTGTAGTTCAAAATCAAGTATTGCTGCAATAAGTTCAAGTGCACCTGAATCTTATGAGGCGGAAAGTAGTGTAGTTTCAGTAGTAACCTCTAAAGCTGAAAGCAGCATTATTTCTCAAGTTTCAAAGTTAGATAGCAATGTTACAAGTGAAGATACTTCTGATTTAGAAAAGTATGAATTTGATAAAAACAACTATATAATGTATAGTGAAACTAAAGAAAATGGCAAAGCCAAAGCAAATATTTTATGTCTTTTTGACGGAAAAGACAAAGAACGAGAATTTGTTAGAATACTTATTATTAATATGTGTCTAAGTCGTAAATATTCAGATTATACTTTTTACATAACAAGTGATGACGAATGTGGTAGCTATTCTTGGAAAGATGGAGAATTAGATAAAACTCTTAGTATACCTATTAAGAGTTATCAAAAATCTGAACCAGATTTCGATGATTATTTAGATGAATATAAAGCTATAAATGATGCAAATATACTTGGAACAAAAGGATATGACTTAGAAGAATCTTCTATTACCTCAGAAGGTTCTCGCAAAACAGAAGAGTCTAAAAAAACCGAACAATCCCGAAAGGCAGAACAATCACGAAAAGCCGAAGAATCTTCTAAATCGGTAAACACAGGAATGACAATGGGCCAGAGAAATGCTTTAAAAAAGGCTAAGTCTTATTTGGAATTTTCAGCTTTTTCTTATTCAGGACTACTTGAACAGTTAAAATATGAAGGTTTTACTGATAAGCAGGCGAAATATGGTGTTGCTGGCTGTGGTGCTGATTGGAATGATCAGGCAGATAAAAAAGCAGCGTCATATTTAGAATTTACTTCTTTTTCAAGAGATGAGTTAATTGAACAATTAGAATATGAAGGCTTCACTCATGAACAAGCTGTGTATGGTGTTACAGCTAATGGTTACTAATAAATTTCTGGGGTGAATTTTATGAAAACGACAAATGGCAGAGATTTCAGCTATATGAGCTTCTCTAATAAGAAAATAACCGTTTTGAATTTAATAGTATGTATTTGTATAGTTATTGTGCTTGTAGTATTTGCTTTCATTGGTTTAGCAGAAAAAATGTCCTGATGTTTGTGTTGTCAGTAATTGGCATACCATTGACTTTTCTATTAAATGCAATAGTGCAAACCTTTGTAGAAATAAGCGAAAGTATTTTTGAACTTAGGCGAAAGAAATAAACACAAAATATATATAAATAATTTATAATTTTCATGTGGAATTTTTATTGATTTATACATATAAAGTTACAAATTAGTTACAACTGTTGAAAATATTACCGATAAGTTATATTATAAGAATAGGGAATGTAAAATATGAACATAATAAAATTACAAAACGAACTTCTAACTAAATTTAAGGATTTTGAAGTTCACCCAGACCTTATAGAGGATATTTTAAATATATTAAGTAAATCTGGAAATGAAAAAGCATTTTTTAGCAAACTTATTATCAATTTAAAATTTCTAAAAAAGTATGGTATGAATGCTCATATCCAACCAAGTAATCAGTTTGAATTACTAAAAGATACTGAAAATATGTATTCAATGCATATTAAAGGCAAGACGTTTAACATTAGGATTCTTTATTCTTTTTTGTCAAACGGTACAGTTTTACTACATGGATTTTACGAAAGAAGTGGAAAAGGAGTTACTAATTATTCAAAAGCAATACCTATAGCTGAAAAAAGACGTGCTGAATACATTGAGTCTAAGGAGGAGAAGCAATGAAAGGTTCAACATCAATAGGTGAATTATTTAATGTTCTTACTAGAAATATGAGTGCTGCGGAGATAAAAACTGCTATGGTTAATGCAGAAATATCATCCGCTATAACTGATGAGCGTATAAAACTTGGAATGACACAGAAAGAATTTTCGGATTTTATGGGCGTTTCACAAGGTATGGTTTCAAAGTGGGAAAGTGGGGATTATAATTTTACTATAAGTTCCATTTCTAAAATTTTTGATAAGCTTAATATGGATTTTGGATTTTCTATAAAAAAAGATGAAGGTTGGAAAGATTTTTCTAGACCTACAGAAAATATTGAAGTTAGTATGTCATCTCAACAAAAAGTGAAAAGAGAAGATTTTACACTTTTAATATTAAGTGCATAATTTAGGAGGATATTTATGGAACTTGAAGAAATACAATCAGAGTTTCAACTCAAAGGATGTAAAGTAGAGAAATTTGAGTTAGATAATGATTTTATTGCTTTACCAGAGCAGGAAGAATTAAAACTATCTGTCGCAATTAAAAATGCCATTTCTGATATAGATAAGATTCAAGATAACATTCTTTCTGCAAATCTAAAATTTGATTTGGAAGTTACATCAAAATTAGAACAAAACAATAAAAAGCTATATATTCATATATTACTTGATAGCTTTTTCATTTTTGAAGGTGATGATAAAGCAAGATTTAATGAAATGCTTTTGCTTAATGGTAACGCAACATTATATTCAATTGCCCGTTCTCATATAATTACACTTTCGGCTTTATCCTGTGAATCGGGACAAATAATTCTTCCAATGATTAATTTTGTTAAATTATTAGAAAAGACTAAACAAAATAATCAAAAAGAAACAAACTAAATATAAGATGGACATTTATTAACAATTATTTTTTAAAAGCACTCTCGCTTGAGGGTGCTTTTTTCTTTAAAAATTGAAAAAAACCTCTTGACTTTTTGAGCCACATAAATTATAATTTAATTGTGGCACAGAAAGTGAGGTGATAAAGTGAGTCCACGAACAGGCAGACCAAAGGTCGATAAACCATTAACAGTTGAAGTTAAAGCAAGAATTGATGTTGAAACAAATAAAAAACTTATTGATTATTGCGAAAAAAATGGTGTTACTCGAACTGAAGTGGTCAGACAAGGTATAGAATATATTTTGGATAAAAAAAAATAACGATATTCGCACCGTAGGAAGTGAACAGAATATCGTTATCAAGCGACAGATTGCTCTATCTGAAATCTATTATATCATTTAGAGTATCTTCTGTCAAACAAATAAAATTTGATAGGAGATTTTACTATGGAAAAATTACAGGTTATTAAGCACCCAAAGTTCGGACAGCTTTCAGTAATCATTATTAATGGAAAAGAAATGTTTAAGGCAAAAGACTGTGCTATGATGTTGGGATATAAAGATACGATTAACGCAATAAAACAACATTGTAAGGGGGTGGTAAAACACCACCTCCCCACAAAAGGTGGAATACAAGAGGTAAGTTTAATTCCAGAAGGTGATGTATGGAGATTGATTATTCGTTCTAAGCTTCCTCAAGCTGTGGAAATAGAAAAGTGGATAATGGACGAAGTTCTTCCAACAATACGCAAAACAGGCACTTACACAATGAAGCACGAGCCAAAGCCAACTAAGCCTTATGAATACTTCGATAAGACTTATAGCGGTGTGCCAGTGCTGACGGCTCTTGATGTCGAAAAGCTGACAGGTGTTAGTGCTACAATGGTTGACTACTACATGAAGCATAAAGCCGAGCATGGCAAGGATTACTATCAGCTTACTAATACTAATTTAAGGAATTTTAAGTTAGAAAATCCGAGGATTGTGAAATTCATTAAGCGTTTGAATATCATAACTCGTGAGGGCTTCATAAAGATTTGCAGAGCCTACGGCGTGCAGATTGAAACACCTAAGTGCTTTGAGCAAAAAGAACAGCCGAGAATATCTGCCGTTCATCGTATATATGATACTTTCTGCAAATATTACGATATAAAGAGGTACCAGCTAACAGAAGATACAGCGAAAATACTTAAATGCGGTGAAAACGGTATCGTTAATGAAAGCTGTATTTTGCGTAAAACTGATAGTGACGAATACAAAATATTTACAGACCCAACTATGCCATTGCTTGAAAGACAATTTATGATTACTGAAAATCTCGGTCGCATTATGGCAGGACAGCTAAGAGAAAATGCTAATCCTGACATAAACTACGAACAAGAAGCGAGACTTTTCGGTATTGTAGTAATGGCAATGTCATTATTCTTTGATAACTAATTTTTTTAAAAATGTCATTGAAATGTCATATAATAATTATGTATAATTAAATAAAAGCATAGAGCCAAGTGTTTAATTACCAAGTGCCGATAATCTTATTAAGATTGTCGGCACTTTTTTTTATTTGGAGGTTTTGCATTGGAGTATATAAGGATAGATGGTGTACTTATGCCTGCACCTAAAAGTTACGGCATAGATAGAAGCGACCTTGATTCTGAGAATACTTCACGCTCTTTGTCTGGAATAATGAATCGTGATAGGGTTCGGCAAGGTGTATATAAAATAAAAGCGAGCTGGCTTGTTAATACTGTTGAGCTTGTAAAGCTGACGCAGGCACTTGCTCCTGAAAGCATACAGGTTAAGTTCTTTGATGGTACTACTGGTATGTATGTTACAACAAAGATGTATGCAGGTGATAGAAGTTCTACGATTGCACTTCAAAAGAAAAACTATAATGAAACACTATGGGAGTTTTCGTGTGATTTAATTGAATATTAGGTGGTGATTCCATGTATGCAGTTTCGGATAAATATCTTGAAGCTATACATTTAGCAGAAAGATATGTTGATATAAAGGGACGAATCACATTCAAAAATGGAGCTGTTGTAGCTGTAAGCAATAACACTTTTCAAGAAGCTTCTTTGTATATAAACAAAAAGGCTGTTGATAGTGATGATCTTAATGCAGGAAGTGTTTATGCATCAGAACTTGGAGTTTCAGTGTTTTACAATAAATCAGATTATAAAAGTTTTATTGGTGCAAAGATAGAGCTTTATTTTGGCATAGAACTTACATTAGGTCAGGAAGATTTCGAGTATGTACCGCTTGGTGCTTATTATGTTGACACAGCGGAAAGGGGACAAGGAGTAGTAAAACTTATTGCATATGATTCAATGTTAAAATTCGATAAAGAATATTCGTATAAAGGAAAACAAGCTACTATATACGAACATTTAAGTGATATATGCAGTAAATGTGGAGTTACTCTTGGTATGAGCAAAACAGATGTAGAAAAGTTACCATCAGGAAATACAGCTCCTGTGATAAACCCTGAAAATTTAGTTGGAAGATACACTCCTTGCGAAACATATAGAGATGCAATAAGTATAATAGCAGCACATTCCGGCTCATTTGCATATATTGGCAGGGACAATAAGCTCTATTTAAAACAGATAAAAAATGAAGCTCCAGTATATAAGCTCACAAATGAACAAATATTTTCTGCAAAGATTATCGACTGCTCACCAAATATAACACTTGTATCATATACAACAAAAAATAATAAAGATATATCTGTTGGCAATGAGACTGGTAGAAAATTCATTGTAGATACTGATAATCAGTTTTTTGAAAATGGCGGAGAAAAAGAAATAAGTCGAATACTCACACAGATTTATAATAGTATGGGTTCAATATCATACTATCCATCAGAAATCACTTGGAGTGGGGACCCAGCACTTGATTTATGGGATTGTATATTACTTCCAGAGTATGAGGGCGGCTGTAAAACATACATTACAGGAATAAATTGGAAGTATAGAGGAAAGTCAAAAATTTTAAGTGCAGGAAAGGAGAATTCATCATCAGTGAGAAGCAATTTAAGTGGAAGTATAGCTGGTATTGTTGATGGACTTAATGATTTAAATAAGACTGTACAAGAAATAGCTAGCGGTGGTGGCAAGTCGGATCATTATATAACGACTGCAAACTACTTTAGCAAACTCATCAGAACAACATCAACAATTACGAAGATAGTCTACGAAGAAAGCGAGGAAACAGAATGAGTTATATCAATAAATCAGTAAGCATAAATGGAACAGAGATAGATTTTATCAAAGCAATTGCAAATGAATTAACATCAGCAGATAGCAGAATTACTTGCGAAACAGATATTGACGCAGAGTTTGCTAATGAAGATTCAT
>OIYT01000714.1_pt1 | contig 28882 bp, 31 predicted proteins | sample 1588201 | NCBI WGS metagenome assembly OIYT01 (sample SAMN03283260) | human gut metagenome | biome: human-associated habitat; material: feces | host: Homo sapiens | place: USA | collected 2013
CCGTGCACGGCCCGTTTTCTTTTCGGCGCAACCGAAAAGAAAATGGGGGGTGCATTTCCCAGCGCCGCAACACGGCGCAACCCCATTCCCGCCCGTCAGGGCGGACCCCCCAATTTCCAATTCCTGATTCGCAAAGGTGGTGCCGTATGTTCCGAAGCCTTCACATGAAGCTGACGCTGATATTGCTGCTGCTCATCACATCCCTGATGGCGGTGGTGGGCGCGTTTCTGACCACCAGCGTCACCAGCTTTTTCATCGACGACTTCTACCAGCAGATCGAGGGCGTGTTCGGCGCGGAGAAGAAGGACTTCGTCTCCTCCCTCCGCAGCGAGGCCGCCCAGGAGGACGGCGCGGCGCGCATCCTGGAAATGCTGGAGAGCACCGTGGGCGGCTCCCTGGGTATCGACTACCACACCCGGAACTGCTTCATTCTGGACGGCGCCACCGGCGCCTATATCACCGGCACCGCCGGGGAGGACACCCTGCCCCGGGAGCAGAGCGCCAACCTGCTGACCGCCCGGAACGCCATCGTCCAGGGGGACGAGACCACGGTGGGCGACCAGAGCAACATCACCGCCGACTACATGGACGTGGCCATCCCCATCCTGGGCGGCGGCAACGCCTTCATCATCTACATCCTGGACAACAAGGACACCGTCTCCGGCCTGAACGAGCAGTTGTTCCTCATCATCATGCAGGCCCTGGTCATCGGCCTGCTGATCTCCATCCTGCTGAGCTTCCTGCTGAGCAAGACCATGGTGGGGCCCATCGAAAAACTGACCGCCGGCGCCGAGCGGGTGGCCGCCGGCGACTTCGACAGCGCGCTGCCCGTGGAGTCCACCGACGAGATCGGCATCCTGACCGGCACCTTCAACGAGATGGCCGGGGTGCTGCAGTCCACCCTGGCGGCCGTGGAGAACGAGCGGGACAAGCTGGACACGCTGTTTCTCCACATGACCGACGGCGTGGCGGCCTTCGACCGGGAGGGCAGGCTCATCCACTGCAACCCCGCCGCCAACACCATGCTCCAGCGGACCGTGGCGGAGGACTGCACCTACGACGAGCTGTTCGGCTCCGTGTACCCCTTTGAGCAGATGCTGGCCCTCCAGCGCCCCAACTACGCCGAGGGCGAGATGCTGGTGGGCGACCGGACGCTGGAGCTGTACCTCGCCTCCTTCTCCGACCAGGCCAGCGGCGGCGTGCTGATCGTCCTGCACGACATTACGGAGCACCACCGCAACGAGGAGCGCCGCAAGGAGTTCGTGGCCAACGTCTCCCACGAGCTGCGCACCCCCCTGACCAACGTCCGCAGCTACGCCGAGACCCTGCGGGACGCGGGCGGGGACATTCCCCTGGAGACATCCAACAGCTTTCTGGACATCATCATCACCGAAACGGACCGCATGACCCACATCGTCCAGGACCTGCTGACTCTCTCCCGGCTGGACGCCGGCAACACGGAGCTGATTCTCTCCCGCTTCCCCTTCGGGGAGGCCATCGAGAGCGTGACCCGCGCCAACGCCCTGGCCGCCCGGCAGCGGGGCCACGAGCTGGTCTACACGCCGCCCGAGAGCCTGCCTCTGATCGTGGGCGACCGCAGCAGACTGGAGCAGGTGATGATGAACGTCATCGGCAACGCCATCAAGTACACGCCGGACGGCGGCCATATCCGCGTCACCGCCGGATCCACCGAGGACACGGTCTGGATGGAGGTCTGTGACGACGGCATCGGTATTCCGGAGAAGGACCGGGACCGCATCTTCGACCGCTTCTACCGAGTGGACAAGGCCCGCTCCCGGGAGTCCGGCGGCACGGGACTGGGCCTCTCCATCGCCAAGGAGATCGTGGGCCGCCACCACGGCACCCTGGCCCTGGCCCCCCACGAGGGCCCCGGCACCACCATCCGGCTGACGCTGCCCATCGCCCAGGAGCGGGGCGGCACGACCGTTGAACACAGCGGCCAGTGATTCCGACATTCCACCGCGGAGGAGGGACAGCATGAACGAGAACAAGCGAAAGCACCGGGATTTTATCCAGAACGTCGCCATCGCGCTGCTGTCCGTCTCCGCGGTCTTCCTGTTCGCCCAGACTCAGGTGTACAACCTGGGCGTTGACGCGGGCAACAGCTATTTCAGCTTCCTGTCCGGCTCCGACGCCGGCGTGGACAGCGCCGCCGACGGCCAGACGGTGGTCCCGTCGGCGCCGGTGCGGGTCGCCGTCACCGGCCCCTATGGTCGGTACGGAAACGTGGCCCTCTCCACCACGGACGCGGAGTTCGAGCCCCTGGACCGGCTGCTGGGCGAGGTCCTGGGCTCCGCCAGGACTTACGCCGCCTGCGACAGCGCGGCCTTCCGGCAGGCGCTGGAAACCACCTCCGTCTACTACGACTTCCTGGAGCCGCTGCCCCTGTCCATTCTGGCGGGACTGGTGGGCGGCACCTCCACCGAGGACGGCATCTCCGCCCGGCGGCTGGTGGTCTCCGCCCAGGACAGCGGTGTGTTTTTGTACCTGTGGGACGGCGCCGGCAGCTACTTCCGCTGTTCCACCGCCGTCTCCATGGAGAATCTGGAGAGCGCCGCCAGCCACTATGAGCTGGGCAACGCCGTCTTCGCCTTTGACAGCACGGACCCGGACGCCCAGTTCCAGGATGTGGACCCCTACTCCCTGTTTCTGGAGGAGGAGCCGGTCCTGCCCGTCCTCGACGGGGAGATCTCCCTCACCGACGCGGACGGCCTGTTGACCGCGCTGAACTTCAACCCCAACACCAAAAACCGCTACCGGGAGTCCAGCGGCACGGAGGTCATCATGGAGGGCGAGCGCTCCCTGCGCATCTACACCGACGGCAGCGTCTACTACCGCAGCGGCGACGGCGGCCTGACCGTGGAGTCCGCCGAGGAGCTGCCCACCCTCCGGGAGGCCGTCGACGGCGTCAACGCGCTGCTGTACACGCTGCTGTCCCCCGGGGAGGCCGAGGCGGCGCTCTATCTGCAGAGCATCCGCAGAACCGGCGCCGCCACCACCCTGACCTTCGGCTACCAGATGAACGGCGTCCCCATCCGTTTTGCCGACGGCGGCAGCGCCGCCACCGTGACCCTCTCCGGCAGCGCCGTCTCCTCGCTGGAACTGCGCTTCCGGCGCTACACCGCCACGGAGACAGCCTCCCTGCTGCTGCCTCTGCGTCAGGCCCTGGCCATCGCCGCCCGGGAGCCGGGGGCGGAGCTCTCCATCGGCTACGCCGACAACGGCGGCGACGTCAGCGCCGCCTGGCTGGCGGACTAAAGACACCCACGGAAAGGAGCGTGACCCCACCTGGAACGGTACCGGCTGAAAAATATCATCATCATCATTCTGGCCCTGGTGAACGTCTTTCTGCTGGGGTCCCTGGCTGTGCGGGGCGAGGCGGAGCGCTCCGCGCGCCGCCGGACGGAGGAGCAATTGGTGGCTCTCTTCGCCGCCGACGGCATGACCCTGGACCGGAGCGCCATCTCCACCGAGACACCGCCCTCCGGCCGCGCGCTGGAGCGGGACACCGCCCTGGAGCAGCGGGCCGCCGCCCTCCTGCTGGGGGGGACGGTCACCGTCTCCGACCAAGGCGGCGGCATTTACGCCTACGGCGGCGGCAGCGGCACCGTGCTGTTCCGCTCCAACGGCAGCTTTGACGCGGACCTGGGCGCCGCCGGAACCCTGACCGCGGACGACATCGCCTCTTTCTGCCGGAAGTTCTCCTACGGCGAACCCGTCTTCCAGGTGGACGAGGACGGCGGCGGCACCGCCTCCGCCATCCAGCGGTTCGACGGCCTGCCGGTGTTCAACAGCACCGTGACCTTCACTCTCCAGGCGGGCCTTGCGACCCGCGTCAGCGGCACGCTGCTGCCGGAGAGCGGCGCCGTCTCCACGGCGGACCAGGAGCCCCTCTCCGCCGCCGCGGCCCTGACCGCCTTTCAGCAGATGCGGCGGGAGAGCGGCGCCGTGGTCTCCGCCGTGACGGACCTCTACCCCTGCTACGAGCTCCAGAGCTCCACCGCCGTCTCCATGTCCCTGGCCCCCGCCTGGTGTGTCATCACTGACACCGCAAAATATTATGTAAACTGTCTCACCGGAACGGTCAGCCAGGGCTGAGCGGTCCCGGCTTCCGCTCCAACCCGCTTTACGAAAAACAGGTGAAGGAAAGGTTTGCAATTCCTGGCGCGGTGTGGTATGCTATCCATGTGTCTGCTTCGCCGGGCGGGGAATCCGCCCGGACTGCCGCCTGATCGCAGGTATGGAAGCGCCGCCGAGCGGGCAAACTGTTTTTACGAAAGCGCGGTTTGCCGCCGTTAAGAATCCTGAAGAGAGGGTCAAACTTTGACTAAATATATTGTACAGGGCGGAACGCCCCTGTTTGGAGAAGTAGAGATCAGCGGCGCGAAAAATGCCGCTGTTGCCATTATTCCCGCCGCCCTTCTTGTGGACGGGGTCTGCCGCATTGAGAACATCCCCCAGATCTCCGACGTCACCATGAGCCTGAAAATCCTGGAACAGCTGGGCGCCGGCATCCGCGCCGTCAACCGCCACACCGTGGAGATCGACTGCAGCCACATCCGCTCCACCCGGACCAGCTATGAGCTGGCCCGGAAGATCCGCGCCTCCTACTACCTGATCGGCTCCCTGCTGGGCCGCTTCGGCGAGGCGGAGGTGGCCATGCCCGGCGGCTGTAACTTCGGCGGCGTCCGCCCCATCGATCAGCACGTCAAGGGCTTCACCGCCCTGGGTGCCAGGGTCTCGGTGGAGGGTGGGTTCATCCACGCCTCCGCGGAGAGCGGCCGCCTCCACGGCGCCAACATCTATCTGGACGTGGTGTCCGTGGGCGCCACCATGAACATCATGATGGCCGCCGTCATGGCGGAGGGCAACACCGTCATCGAAAACTGCGCCAAGGAGCCCCACATCGTGGACCTGGCCAACTTTCTCAACTCCATGGGCGCCAACATCCGGGGCGCCGGCACGGACACCATCAAGATCCGCGGCGTGGAGCGCCTGCGGGGCGGCAGCTACGCCATCATCCCCGACCAGATCGAGGCGGGCACCTACATGGCCGCCGTGGCCGCCGCCGGCGGACAGGTGCTGGTCAAGAATATCATTCCCAAGCACATGGACTGCATCACCGCCAAGCTGGTGGAAATGGGCGTGGAGGTGGAGGAGAACGGCGACACCCTCCTGGTCCGCCGCACCGGCAGGCTCCACAGAGCCAACATCAAGACCCTGCCCTACCCCGGCTTCCCCACCGACATGCAGCCCCAGATCACCACGGTCCTCTCCCTAGCGGAGGGCACGTCCCTGGTGACGGAGGGCGTGTGGAGCAGCCGCTACCGCTATGTGGACGAGCTGAAGCGCATGGGCGCCTCCATCCAGGTGGACGACAAGACCGCCGTGGTGGAGGGCGTGGACCATCTCACCGGCGCGCCCATCCAGGCCTATGACCTGCGGGCCGGCGCGGCCCTGGTCATCGCCGCCCTGGCCGCCCACGGCGAGAGCGAGATCAGCTGCGTCCAATACATTGAGCGGGGCTACGAGGACATCGTCGACAAGCTCCGCGCGCTGGGCGCCAACATCCGCGCCGTGGAGGAGCCCGCCGAGGGCGAGCGCCTGGAGGCCCACATCGGCTGAGGGCCGGACCTTTTCAATACCGTACTGAACGTCCGCGATGGAGGATGGCGACTTTCGTCGACGGCCTCCCTTGCGGACGTTTTTCGACCCTGGGCTTTCCAGAATTGCCCAGCGGGCGGTCCTCCGCCCGGCCACCTGAGAGAAACGAGGTAGTTTCCTTGACCACCCTACATACCCTGGCCAGCGGCTCCTCCGGAAACGCGCTGCTGCTCTCCTGCGGGGACACCCACCTGCTGGTGGACGCGGGCATCTCCTGCCGCCGCATCACCGTTGGGCTCCGGGCCCTGGGGCTGACACTGGACGATCTGGACGCCGTCCTCATCACCCACACCCATACCGACCACATCGCGGGGCTCCAGACCCTGTTGAAGCGCACACAGTTCCCCATCGCCGCCACCGCCCAGACGGGGCGGGGCCTGGCCTACCGGCTGGCGGGGGTGGAGGACCGGCTGCTGGAGGCCCCGCTGTGCCGCCCCTTTCGCCTGGGGCGCTGCACCGTTACCGCCTTTCCCACCTCCCACGACGCCCCCGGCGCCTGCGGCTTCCGCTTCGACACCGCCGACGGCGGCGTGGGCGTGCTGACGGACACGGGATACGTCACCGGCGAGGCGGCGGACATCCTGCCCGGCGTGGACCTGGCGGTGCTGGAGGCCAATCACGACATCGAGACCCTGCGCAGCGGGCCCTATCCCTACTATCTGAAGCAGCGCATATTGGGTCGCGAGGGCCATCTGAGCAACGAGGACGCCGCCCGCTTCGCCGTGACGCTGGCGGAAAGCGGCGCGTCGGAGCTCGTGCTGGCCCATCTGAGCCGGGAGAACAACACCCCCGCCATGGCGCGAAACGCCGTGGAGACCGCCCTGTCCGCCGCCGGACAGACACCGGGGCTGTCTGTGGCGCCCAGGGACTGCATGGGCGAGGCCCATTTCGTTTCCAGGAGGGCCGTATGCAAAAAGTGACCGTCCTGTGCGTGGGAAAGCTGAAGGAGAAATTCTACGCCGACGCGGCGGCGGAGTATGCCAAGCGGCTGAGCCGCTACTGTAAGCTGGATATCATCGAGCTGCCGGAGGAGCGTCTGCCGGACGATCCCTCCCCGGCGCTGATCGACACAGCACTGGCGAAGGAGGCGGCCGCCATCCGGGCCAAGCTGCCGCCCTCCGCCAGCCTCATCGCCCTGTGCGTGGAGGGCCGGATGCGCTCCAGTGAAGAGCTGGCCCACCTGATGGCGACCTGGGCCAACCGGGGGGAAAAGCAGCTGGTGTTCCTGATCGGCGGGTCCTTCGGACTGCATCCTTCTATCAAAGCGGAGGCGTGGACGCAGCTGTCCATGTCCCCCATGACCTTCCCCCACCATCTTGCCCGGGTCATGCTGCTGGAGCAGATTTACCGGGCGTATCAAATCAACGCGGGGACAAAATACCATAAGTGATATCTGAGAGGAGGCCACCGATGGGACTTACCCATGAAGAGCTGCTGGCCCGCTGGCCCAGGCGGGCGGACGGCCGGCCGGAGGCGCAGGCGTTTCTGGCCAATTTGCAGGACGTGGGCGGCATCGCCGACATGTCCGTCGCCATGCTGGAGTCCTTCGGCATCCCCGTTTTGAAAAAGTACCGGGAGGGCGGCGGCGCGGGCCGCATCGTTCTGGGCTTTTCCGGCTACGGCGCGGACCTGTATGTGCCCGTCTCCCGGCTGGAGGAGGCAAAGGCCCTGCTGGAGACGCCGGAGGACGATCCTTCGTAAGCCATAAAGTTTACATAATATTTTTAAGGAGGCTAACTTGCATGCGCGGATTTTTTGACGAGGGCCAGACAGAGGTCCCCGACTTACCGCCGGAGGAGCTGGCCCGCCGGGCTCGGAACTGGAAGCTGCGGGGTGTGGCTCAGCTGGTTCTGCTGGCGGTGGCCGTGGCGCTGCTGTTTGCCGCCCGCTTTGCAAGTTCCTTTGCGCTGCTGGCCGCCGGACTTGTCTGCCTGCTGGCAGGGGCTGCCCTGACGGCCACCCAGCTTCGCTGCCCTGTCTGCGGCAGACAGATCCGAAAGTGGGAGCGGTACTTCGGCGCGCTGAGCTTCCACTGCCCCAACTGCGGATTTTCCATCCACTCCGGCGAGGATCGCTGACCCCGCGCAGGATTCCCCCGGGAGAGCCGTTCTGCGGCAATCCGCAAAGCCCCGTCCACTGGCGCTTTTGGGTGCTTGAACTGTGATTACTCCCCCGATTGGGATATCCCTGTAAAAGAGAGGAAATTATAATGAACGATCACGAACCCTCCCCCCAGCGTGAGGCTATCCGGGCCTGGGAGCGGCGGCGCCGCCTCCAGCCTGTCCTTGCAGCTGCGGGCCTTCCGCTGCTCCTGGCCGGTTTCGCCCTGCGGCGGACGGCGGCGGGCAAGGTCCTGCTGGTCCTCGGCGTCCTTTTGATCGGTGCGGCCAGGGGCCTTCTGCGCATCAACTGCCGCTGTCCTGTCTGCGGATGCCTCAACGTCCAGGACGCCCTCGCCAGCCGCCGGGAATTTTCCTGCAAATCCTGCGGCTTCACGCATGATGATTTTTGACGCGCCGCCCCGGCGCTTGGTAGACATAACATTTTGAAAGGAGCCCCCCATGCCCGCTTATTTCCCGGATGTCCCGCCCGATCCCAAGCTGTCCGCCGAGGAAAAACGGCGGATCGCCCGGCGCTTCCGGCGCAAGGCGAATCTGACCGACTCCTGCCTGCTGCTGGGCATCGTCCTGTTCCTGCTGGGCGCCGTCCTGCGGGGCAACGCCTCCCTGGCGAATTTCCTGTCTGGAATCGCCCTTCTGCCGCTGATTGCCTTTGCCTTCGGCTGCCTTTTCACCTATCACGCTGTCCTGTCTGCGGAAACCGCATTGTCCACGGGGAATATGGGAGATATCTGGGGCCTTTCACCTGGCGCGGTTATGAGTGCCCGGTATGCTATTTCTCTCCGGACTGGAGCAAATAAGCGCCCCCGACCTGCGATGACCTGTATCAATCAGTTTACATAATTTTAGAGGAGGAACTGCAAAATGGATTTCATGAAGGAGTACGAAAAGTGGCTTGCCAGCCCCGCCCTGTCCGCTGAGGAGCGCGCTGAGCTGGAGTCCATCAAGGATGACCCCAAGGAAATCGAATCCCGGTTCTACGGTCCCCTGGAGTTCGGCACCGCCGGCCTGCGGGGCACCATGTATGTCGGTCTGCACAACATGAACATCCACGTCATCCGCTGGGCTACCCAGGGCTTTGCCGATGTCATCGCCGCCGAGGGCCAGGAGGGCAAGGACCGGGGTGTGGCCATCTGCATGGACTGCCGCAACCACTCCATGGAGTTCGCCCGGGCCGCCGCCGAGGTCTGCGCCGCCAACGGCATCCATGTCCGCATCTTTGAATCCCTGCGTCCCACTCCTGAGCTGAGCTTTGCCGTCCGGGAGTACCACTGCCAGGCGGGCATCAACGTCACCGCCAGCCACAATCCCAAGGAGTACAACGGCTACAAGGTCTACTGGGAGGACGGTGCCCAGTTGCCCCCCCACCACGCCGACGCCATCGCCAAGCGGCTGGAGGAGCTGGACATCTTCAACGACATCAGGACCATGCCCTATGACGAGGCGGTCCAGGCCGGCCTGATCGAGGTCCTGGGCGAGGAGACCGACGAGAAGTTCCTCGCCAACGTCATGGGCCAGGTCAACGACGCCGAGACCGTCGCCAAGGTGGCGGACAGCTTCAAGCTGGTGTACACCCCCTTCCACGGCACCGGCCACAAGCTGATCCCCGAGGCGCTGCGCCGCCTGGGCATCAAGCACCTGATCTGCGTACCCGAGCAGATGGTCATCGACGGCGACTTCCCCACCGTGGTCTCCCCCAACCCGGAGAATCCCGAGGGCTTCTATCTGGCGGTGGACATTGCCAAGAAAGAGGGCGCGGACTTCATCCTGGGCTCCGACCCCGACGCCGACCGGGTGGGCATCATGGTCCGCACGAAGGACGGCGAGTTCAAGGTCATCTCCGGCAACCAGACCGGCGTTCTGCTGCTGGACTATCTGATCGGCGCCAAGAAGCGAACCGGCAAGATGCCCGAGAAGCCCGTGGCCCTGAAGACCATCGTCACCACCGAGATGGCCCGCAAGGTGGCCGAGGTCAACGGCCTCCAGTGCTACGACACCTTCACCGGCTTCAAGTTCCTGGCGGAGAAGAAGGATCGGCTGGAGAACAGCGGCGAGGGCAAGGTCATCTTCTCCTACGAGGAGAGCTACGGCTACATGCTGGGCGACTACGTCCGGGACAAGGACGCCGTCACCGCCGCCCTGGCCCTGACCGAGATGGCCGCGTGGTACGCCGCCCAGGGCATGACGCTGGCCGACGCGCTGGACGCCCTGTATGAGAAATACGGCTACTTCGCCGAGAAGACCTGCAACCTGGTCATGCCCGGCCTGGACGGCCTGAAGGACATGGCGAACCTGATGAAGTCCCTCCGGGAGAATCCCCCCGCCGAGATCAGCGGCGTGAAGGTCCTGCAGTTCAAGGACTATCAGGACAGCTCCGTCACCGACTGCGCCACCGGCGAGAAGAGCACCATGGAGCTGTCCGGCTCCAACGTACTGCGGTTCGAGATGGCCGACGGCACCTCTGTCATCGTCCGTCCCTCTGGCACCGAGCCCAAGATCAAGGTCTACATCCTGACCCAGGGCAAGGACGCCGCCGATGCCGACGCCAATGTGGCCAAGTACAGCGCCTGGGTGGACACCCTGAAGAAGTAACCCCCATACAGCGCCGGAGGGCCAGCCCTCCGGCGCTGTTTCGATCTGCGGAAAGGAGCGGAAAACCCAACTCCGAAGAAATTCGAGGCGACAGGCACGGAGCAGGAGCTCTCCGCGCTGAAAGCGGACCGCACCCAGGCAAAACGGCTGTACGACGCCATGCGGGCGGAGAATCCCTTCCTGGTGACGGACCTGGACCGCGTGAAGTCCTATCTGTAAGGTAAGCGCCGCCGGGACGTTTTTCTTGACAAACGCCCCGCTTCATTGGATAATAGGCATACCCCTAACCGTATCGGAGGTGTGAGTGTGAGACAATGTATGGATGCGGAAAACCTGCACCGGCGTCTGAAAAAAATCATCGGCCAGGTCCAGGCCATCGACCGCATGGTGGACGAGGATGTCCCCTGTGAGGATGTCCTGCTGCAGATCAACGCCGCCAAATCCGCTCTTCACAAGGCGGGACAGGTGGTGTTGGAGGGTCATATCAAGCATTGCGTCCGGGACGGCATCGAACACGGTGACGCCGAACAGACCATCGCCAGCTTTACAAAGGCTGTCGAGCGCTTTGCCAATATGGATTGATGAAACCCAGCCGCAAAAACGGCTGGGTTTCATTTTTGCTCTTGACAAGCCTATACCCCCATAGGTATACTATGCATATACCAATACCCCCACCGGTATGTTCAGGAGGCTGTTTATGGAAAAATTAGAGTCGTTTTTGGAATGGGGCGGCACAAAAAAGGACATCACCATGCTGGTGATCTCCGCCGCCGCCCTGGTGTGCAGCATCTTTGCCCTGCTCCCCCTCCCCTTTGACCCCGCTTGGGTCTCCATCGTCCTCTGCGGCATCCCCATCCTTCTGGAAGCCTTCATCGGCCTGGTCACAGCCTTTGATATCAAGGCCGACGTCCTGGTCTCCCTGGCGCTGATCGCCTCCGTCCTCATCGGCGAGGACTTTGCCGCCGGCGAGGTGGCGTTCATCATGCAGCTGGGCGCCCTGCTGGAGGACCTGACCGTGGCGAAGGCCCGGGCGGGCATCGAGCGGCTGGTCCATCTGACACCCCGCACAGCCCGGGTCCTGACCAATGGGCGGGAATCCGTCGTCCCCGCCGAGCAGGTGCGGGTGGGGGACCTGCTGCGGGTGCTGCCCGGCGAGACGATTCCCGTGGACGGCGTCATCCAGTCCGGGCAGACCTCCATCAATCAGGCCGTCATGACCGGCGAATCCATGCCCGTGGATAAGGGCGTGGGAGAAGAGGTCTCCAGCGGCACTGTCAACCAGTTCGGCTCCTTCGACATGGTAGCGACCAAGGTGGGCGAGGACAGTTCCATCCAGCGGATGATCCGCCTGGTGCAGTCGGCGGACGCGGGCAAGGCTAAAATCGTGGGTCTGGCGGACCGCTGGGCCACCTGGGTGGTGGTCATCGCCCTGACCGCCGCGGTGCTGACCTGGCTTTTGACCGGTCAGATTATCCGGGCCGTCACCATCCTGGTGGTGTTCTGCCCTTGCGCCCTGGTGCTGGCAACCCCCACGGCCATCATGGCGGCCATCGGCAACGCCACCAAGCACGGCTTCCTGGTCCGGGAGGGCGACGCCCTGGAACGGCTGGCCGCCGTCTCCAAGTGCGCCTTTGACAAGACCGGCACCCTGACCTACGGGACTCCCCAGGTCGTCGCCGTCAAATGCTTCCTCTCCACGCTCTCCGAGGCGGAAGTCTACGCCTTTGCCGCCTCCGCGGAGCTGCGCTCCGAGCACCCCATCGGCAAGGCGGTGGTCCGCTGCTATCGGGGAACTTCCGGTGCGGCGGAAATCCGTCCGGCGGAACAGTTCCAAATGCTGCCAGGGCGGGGCGTGCGGGCCACGGTGGATGGGCATGACATCATTGCCGGCAACCCGGAGCTGCTGGCTGAGCAGCAGATTGCCGTAACAGACGCCGTCCGCGCCGGTGCGGAAGCGTATCTGGAGGAAGGCTGCACTGTTATCTATCTGGCGGCGGACGGCCGTCTGGCTGGCTTCCTGGCGCTGTCGGACACCCTGCGGCCGGAGGCCGCAGGGACCATTGCCCAGGTCAGGGAGACCGGCGTCACCCCCGTCCTGCTGACCGGCGACCACGAGGCCGCCGCCCGGCACATCGCCCGGCAGCTCTCCGTGGGAGAGTATCAGGCCAATTGCCTTCCGGAGGATAAACTGCGCTACATCGACGGCTCCCAGTCTCAAAACCAGCAGGTCTGCATGATCGGCGACGGCATCAACGACGCTCCCGCCCTGAAGCGGGCCTGTGTGGGCATCGCCATGGGCGGCATCGGCAGCGACATCGCCGTGGACGCGGCGGACATCGCCCTGGTGGACGACGCCATCCGGGAGATCCCCCACCTGCTGCGGCTCTCCCGGCGGATGATGACAGTCATCAAGCGCAATCTGACCTTCTCCATGACGCTGAACTTCATCGCCATCATCCTGGCCATGACGGGCATCCTGAACCCTGTGGTCGGCGCGCTGGTACATAACGCCGGCTCTGTCTTCGTCATCGTCAACTCGGCGCTCCTGCTGAAATGGAGGGCGCGGTAGGCTCCTCTTGACATCCGCGTGAGACCGTATATAATGGGCATATGCTCAAAATAGAGGAGGGACACGGATGCCGCGCAGCGCCAAATGCCGCCGGGTGTGCCAGATGCCCGCCCACTGCCGCTTTTCCCCGGAGCAGCCCGCCGAAGGCGGGCCGGTGGTGCTGGCCGTGGAGGAGTACGAGGCCGTCCGGCTGGTGGACTTTCAGGGCCTGACCCAGGAGGAGGCCGCCGCCCAGATGGGCGTGGCCAGGGCCACGGTCCAGCGCATCTATGCCCAGGCCCGACGGAAGCTGGCGGTCTTTCTGGTGGAGGGCCGTCCGCTGCGGATCGACGGCGGCAGCTACACGCTCTGCCGCCGGGAGGGCTGCCGGGGCTGCGCCAAAACCGTGCCGCCTCCCGTATGGAAAGGATGCAAGGATATGAAAATCGCGGTCTCCTATGAGGACGGCCATGTCTACGGCCACTTCGGTCACACGGCGCAGTTCAAGTTTTATGACATTGTGGACGGCATGCTGGCGGACGCCCAGGTGGTCCCCACCAGCGGCAGCGGCCACGGAGCTCTGGCGGGCTTCCTGGCGGACCACGGCGTGGACTGCCTGATCTGCGGCGGCATTGGTCCCGGGGCCCAGATGGCTCTGGCGGAGGCCGGCATCCAGCTGTACGCCGGCTGCTCCGGCGACGCCGACCAGTGCGTCACCGACCTGCTGGCCGGAACGCTGGAATCCACCGGCGCGGCCACCTGTGACCACCACCACGGCGGGGAGGGCCACGCCTGCGGCGACCACGGCTGCGGGGACCACGGCCACGCCTGCGGCCGCCACCGCGGAGACTGACAAACCGGAGCCGGGACGTGAAAGCGCGTCCCGGCTCCGCTGCCGCCCGGACGCCCATAATTTTCGCCCTTCCCGCATATACTGTCGGTACGACGATACGGAAAGGATGACGTATGATGGAAGCCCATTACCCCTTTACCCTGCCGCCCCTGCCCTTTGCTTACGACGCGCTGGCGCCGGAGCTGGACGAGAAGACCATGCACTTTCACCATGACAAGCACTTCGCCACCTATGTGGACAACCTGAACAAGCTGCTGGAGGGCCGCCCTGACTACCAGAACTGGTCCCTGGAAAGACTGTGTCAGCACTGGCCGGAGCTGCCGGAGGACATCCGCCAGGGCGTCCGCAACAACGCCGGCGGCGTCTACAACCACGACCTGTACTTCAAGACCCTGGCCCCCACCCCCGCCACCGCGCCGGAGGGCGCGTTGGAGGGCGCCGTGGTCCGGGACTTCGGCGACCTGGTCAACCTGAAAGCCGCCATGAAAGCCGCCGCTCTGGGGCAGTTCGGCTCCGGCTGGGCCTGGCTGACGGCCGACCGGGACGGCAAGCTGTCCATTCAGAAGACCCCCAACCAGGACACGCCCCTGCCCCTGTGCCCCCTGCTGTGCTGCGACGTGTGGGAACACGCCTACTATCTCCAGTACCAGAACCGCCGGGCCGACTACTTTGACGCCTGGTGGCTGCTGGTGGACTGGCCCCAGCTGTCCCGGACCTACGGGGATTTCCTGGCCCGCCGCCCCCGCTGTCCCAATCCGTGACGCATCACCGCGCAAAAGCGGGCCGTTTTCCGGCCCGCTTTTTCTGCGCCGCAAAGTCACAAATTTCATTGACAATGGCGGCGTTTTCCGATAATATAATGAGTCGGGTAAAAACACAAAGGAAGGAGAAGACGCATGAATTTGCTGCTGACCGGCGGGGCCGTTTTTTTGGACGGCAGTTTTCAAAATCTGGACATTGCTGTTTCCGAAGGCCGTATTGTTTCCGTAGCCCCCTCCCTTCCCCAGGAAGGCTTTTCCGTCATTGAATTGCATAACCATTTGATCGTTCCGGGTTTCGTTGATGTCCATGTTCATCTTCGGGAGCCTGGTTTTTCTTATAAAGAGACGATCTTCTCCGGTACGGCGGCGGCCGCCGCCGGCGGATACACAGCGGTGTGCGCCATGCCCAATCTGAATCCGGTGCCCGACGATCTGGAGCATTTGCAGGTCCAGCTGGACCTGATCCGCAAGAACGCCAGGGTCCATGTGTACCCCTACGGTGCCATCACCCGGGGCGAAAAGGGCGAGTCCCTGGCGGACTTGGCCGCCATGGCCCCCCATGTCCGCGGCTTCTCCGACGACGGCCGGGGCGTCCAGTCCCGGGACATGATGCGCGCCGCCATGAAGCTGGCCCGCGCGCTGGACAAGCCCATCGTGGCCCACAGCGAGGACGAGAGCCTGCTGACAAAGGGCTGGGCCGTCCACGACGGGGACTTCGCCCGCCGGAACGGTCTGCCCGGCAACGACCCCGCCAGCGAGTGGAAGCAGGTGGAGCGGGATATCCATCTGGTCCGGGAGACCGGGTGCCGGTACCATGTCTGCCACGTCTCCACCAAGGAGTCCGTGGCCCTGGTCCGTCAGGCCAAGGCCGAGGGCCTGCCTGTCACCTGCGAGACCGGCCCCCACTACCTGGTGCTCACCGACGAGAATCTGCTGGACGAGGGCCGCTTTAAAATGAATCCCCCCATTCGCTCCGCCGCCGACCGGGACGCCCTGATCGCCGGCCTGCTGGACGGCACCGTGGACTGCATTGCCACGGACCACGCCCCCCACAGCGCGGAGGAGAAGTCCAGGGGCCTGCGGGGCAGCCTCAACGGCATCGTGGGTCTGGAGGCCGCTTTCCCCATTCTGTACACCCATCTGGTGGAGACCGGCATCGTGCCGCTGGAAACCATTCTGAACGCCCTGTGTGTCAATCCCCGGAAAATTTTCGGTCTTCCCGGCGGCGTCATTGCCGGGGGACAGCCCGCTGACCTGGCGGTGCTGGACCCGAACCGGCCCCACAACATCGACTCCCGCACTTTCCGCTCCCTGGGCCGTGCCACGCCCTTTGACGGCTGGGGCGTCGCCGCCGCCGTCGCCATGACCATCTGCGGCGGGGAGATTGTCCACGCCGATCCGCGGAATCAGGAGGCGGACACATGAAAAAATCGCTTTTTACCCTGGAACACACCCGGCAGCTGACGGAGGACACCTACGAGCTGGTCCTCTCCGGCGACACCTCCGCCATCACCGCGCCGGGACAGTTTGTGAATATTGAATTGCCCGGCAAATTTCTGCGGCGGCCCATTTCCATCTGCAACTGGTCCGACGGCGCGCTGATGCTGTTGGTCAAAGTAGTCGGCGCGGGCACGAAGGAGCTGGCGCGCTCCGTCCCCGGCACCGAGCTGGACGTGCTCAGCGGCCTGGGCAACGGCTTTGACATACGCCTTGCCGGGGAGCACCCCGTCCTGGCGGGCGGCGGCATCGGCGTCGCGCCGCTGTACGGCCTTGCCCGGCGGATGATCGAGGCCGGGACCGCTCCCACGGTGGCCCTGGGCTTCCGCGCCGGGAAGGACGCCTTTTACCTGGAGGAATTCGCCAGGCTGGGCTGCCGCCTGCTCATCGCCACCGAGGACGGGAGCCTTGGAACGAAGGGCTTTGTCACCGACTGCATCAGGGCCGTGCCAGCGTGCGACTACGTGCTCGCCTGCGGTCCCCTGCCCATGCTGAAGGCCGTCCACGCCCTGCCCCAGCTGACGGGCGGACAGTTCAGCTTCGAGGCCCGGATGGGCTGCGGCTTCGGCGCCTGCATGGGCTGCACCGTGCCCACCAGAGACGGCTACAAGCGGGTCTGTAAGGATGGGCCCATCCTGTACAAGGAGGAGATCGTATGGTGAGCTTATCTGTGAACCTGGCGGGTGTGGAGCTGAAAAATCCCATCATCCCCGCCTCCGGCACCTTTGGGTATGGCCGGGAGTACGCGGAGCTGTACGATTTAGACATTCTGGGCAGCTTCTCCTGGAAGGGTACCACCGGGGAGGCCCGGCTGGGCAATCCCCAGCCCCGCATCGCGGAGATGACCGGCGGGATGCTGAACGCCGTGGGCTTGCAAAATCCCGGCATCGACGCGGTGATTGAAAAAGAGGCGCCCAATATCGCGAAAATCTTCCACGGCCCGGTCATCGCCAACGTGGGCGGTTTCTCCGTCGAAGAGTACGCGGAGAACTGCCGCAAGCTGAACGACATCGACCAGGTGGCCATTCTGGAGGTCAACATCTCCTGCCCCAACGTCCACGCGGGCGGCAGGAATTTCGGCTCCGACCCCAAAAGCGCCGCCGAGGTGACGAAAGCAGTCAAGGCCGCCACGAGAAAGCCGGTCTTCATGAAGCTGACCCCCAACGTCACGGACATCGCGGAGATCGCCCGGGCCTGCGCCGACGCGGGGGCCGACGGCCTGTGTCTCATCAACACCCTGCTGGGCATGCGCATTGATCTGAAAACCAGGCGGCCCCTGCTGGCCAACCGCACCGGCGGCGTCTCCGGCCCCGCCGTGTTCCCGGTGGCGCTGCGGATGGTGTGGGACGTGTACGAGGCGGTGAGGCTGCCCATCATCGGCTGCGGCGGCGTCTCCTCCGCCGAGGACGCGGCGGAGATGATGCTGGCAGGGGCTTCGGCCGTGGAGGTTGGCGCCGCTAATCTGAAGGACCCCTATGCCTGCAAGGCCATTGTGGAAAACCTGCCCGCCGTGTGTGAGCGGCTGGGCGTGACGAATATTTCTGAACTGACAGGAGGCGCACACAAATGAGCGCGAAAGACGTAATCATCGCCCTGGACTTTCCTACTAGGGAAGAGACTTTGACATTCCTGGACAAATTTCCCGCCGGCGAGAAGCCCTTTGTCAAGATCGGCATGGAGCTGTTCTATGCCGAGGGTCCCCAAATCGTCCGGGACATCAAGGCCCGGGGCCACAAGATCTTTCTGGACCTGAAGCTCCACGACATCCCCAACACCGTGAAGCGGGCCATGGCGGTCCTCGGCCGCCTGGATGTGGACATGGTGAACCTCCACGCCGCCGGCGCCAGCGAGATGATGAAGGGCGCCCTGGAGGGCCTGACCCGCCCCGACGGCACCCGGCCCATCCTGATCGCCGTCACCCAGCTGACCAGCACCGACGCCGCCGCCCTGAAAAACGAGCTGCTCATCGATACCCCCATGGCGGAGACCGTCATGTCCTACGCCAAAAACGCCGCCGGCAGCGGCCTGGACGGCGTGGTCTGCTCCCCCCTGGAGGCGGCGCTGGTGAAGGAGCAGTGCGGCGAAAACTTCCTGACCGTCACCCCCGGCATCCGCTTTGCCGACAGCGCCGTGGGCGACCAGAAGCGCATCATGACCCCGGAGAAGGCGGGCAGGTCCGGCTGCGACTACATCGTGGTGGGCCGCCCCATCACCCAGGCGGAGGACCCTGTGGCGGCCTACCGCCGGGCGGTGAAGGACTTTTTGGGCTGAGTGATGTGCACTGCCCCCTCTCCCCTGAGCCGCAAGCCCTTCGGCGGCATCAGCGCCAACCAGCTGCGGTGTCTGGCCATGTTTCTCATGCTGCTGGACCACCTGTGGGCCACCCTGGTGCCCGGCAGCTTCTGGATGACCTACGCGGGCCGTCTGGCCTTCCCCATCTTCGCCTTTCAGATCTCCGAGGGGTTTTTCCATACCTCCGACCGCAAGCGCTACGCCATGCGGCTGCTGGCGTTTGCCCTCCTCTCCGAAATTCCCTTTGATCTTCTCTACGGCAGCACGGTGTTCTATCCCTTCCACCAGAATGTGCTGTTCACCCTGCTGCTGGGCCTGCTGGCTGTCTCCGCCATCGACCGGGCGCGGCGGGAGCGGTCGGCAAAGGCTGCTCTGCGGGCCGCCCTCGTCCTGCTGGGAACGCTGCTGTTCAGCATCGTGGGCATGGTGGACTACGGCTGGCGGGGGATGCTGACCGTTGTGGCGTTCTACGCCCTGCGGGGCTTCCCCGGCGCGTGGCTGGCCCAGGCGGCGGCCATGATCCTGCTGAACATCGTGGGTTTTCAGGGGCTCCTGATTTCTCTTTTGGGCTGGGAGTTTCCCACCCAGGGCTTCGCGGTGCTGGCCCTGCTCCCCATCTGGCTGTACAACGGCCGGCCGGGGCGGAAAAGCCGCGCCCTGCAATACGGGTCTTACGCCTTTTATCCGGTACACATGCTGATCTTGTATCTGCTGTTTTCGTTACTGAGATAGCTTTTCATCTGCCATTTCATTGAGGAGGAACACCATATGAAACTAGATCTCGCCGTCATCCTGCTGCTGTCCGTCTTTTTCGGGACGCTTGTTCTCGGTCTGCTCCTGATCAAGCGGCTTCCTCTTGACTACACCGAGGCGGCCCTGCTGTACCTGTCCGCCGTTATCGCCACAAGCGCCTTTTGGGTCGGCAGGAACAAGTGACCTGCCTGGCTGACTCTGTATTATATTTTAGGAGGATCTGTTATGAGTCTTGAACACACCATCGCCCATGACCTGCTTTCTATCGGCGCCGTCTTTCTGCGGCCCGACGAGCCCTTCACCTGGGCCAGCGGCATCAAGAGCCCCATCTACTGCGACAACCGCCTGACCCTGACGGCCCCCGCCGTCCGCACCCATGTGGAGGAGGGCCTGGTGGACTTGATCTGCAAGCACTATCCTACTGTGGAAGTTCTGATGGGTACCTCCACCGCCGGCATCGCCCACGCCGCCATCGTGGGCCACCTGATGGGCCTGCCCATGGGCTACGTCCGCTCCGGCAACAAGGACCACGGCCGCCAGAACCGCATCGAGGGCAGGCTGGAAAAGGGCCAGCGGGTGGTCGTGGTGGAGGACCTGATCTCCACCGGCGGCAGCTGCATCGAGGTGGTGGAGGCCCTGCGGGAGGCCGGCGCCGAGGTGCTGGGTATCGTGTCCATCTTCACCTACGGATTGCAGAAGGGCCTGGACCGCCTGGCCGCCGCCAATGTCACCAATTACAGCCTGTCCAACTTCGACGCCGTGTGCGAGGTGGCCGCCGACGAGGGCAAGATCCGCCCCGAGGACATCGACCGCCTGAAGAAGTTCCGGGCAAATCCCTCCGATGAGAGCTGGATCTCGTCGAAATAAATTCCACTCCGCTGCGCTTCCGGCTGCCGCCGATCGGGCAGCCGTTTGCAGCTTTGCTGCATTGCGGATGCCGCATACCCTTTACAGGTAAAGCTCCGCCCGTTCCATTCATTTCTCCTCTCCCCAAAAAGCTCACGCTTTTCGAGGACCCCGAAATTAAATTAACCTTTTTGCCTCCCTTGCAAAGGGTGCGGGTCTCCGGTGGAGACCTCTGCACAAAGTGCAGAAGCACCGACCGAACCGACAGGTGAGACGCTGTCGCACTACGAGAGGGGTTGACACTGTAAATGCCGTGCATAGCTGATTTTTGTAAAAAGAGGTTTTTAGAGGTTGCCATATGCAGATAACGCAGACAGACGGAATTTATGATGCCGGATTTGTCTGCCGTTAAGGGATTAGTATAAGCTGTCTTGAATCAGAGAGTCTGTCCCCGGATTGCTGAGATGCGGTTTTTGACGTACTGTGTTTGATTTTCAGCCATATTGTCAGTATCAGTATGTCTGCAAACGACCGACCTGTCTGCCGCATCCGTACAGCAGACCAGGGACAGGCTTTTTATTATATATTACAGGAGGATTATCATGAACGAAAATAAAGATCTTGAAATAGAAAAAGACGAGGATGCTCCTGAAAACGAGCCGGAAGCAGCGTCTGTACAGGAATCAGAACCGGAACAGACCGGAAGCAGCGAAAATAAAAATGGAAAACTGCTAAGGGATGTAATGGATATAGTTGAATCTACTATTGTGACTATTTTTGTTATCATGATGATATTCACTTATCTGCTGCATCCGGTAAATGTCAAGGGAAAGTCCATGCAGCCGACTCTTATGGACTATGACAGGATTCTCATGACTACGGTATTTTTTGATCTGGAATACGGCGATATCGTTATTGTTGACAATGATATGGCATATGATATCGACGAAAACGGAAAGCCTGTTGCCGTGAATATTGACGGAAAACAGCTTAATGAATGCATCATCAAGCGTGTTATCGCAACTGGCGGACAGACAATTGATATCCGTGACGACAAGGTATATGTTGACGGAAAAGAGCTTGATGAACCGTATATAGCCAAGGGAGCACGTACATATACTCTTAACGGATTTAATAATAAATATCCGATTACTATTCCGGAAGGCTATTATTTTGTAATGGGCGACAATCGTGAGCATTCTTCGGACAGCCGTCATTCCGATGTTGGACTTATCAAGAAATCACAGATATACGGAAAAGCTATTGTGAGATATTCTCCTCTCAGCGACTTTAAATTCCTGTGGGATACCGAAGATGAATCTGCGGTATAATGCGGATATCTGATGATATGAAGAACAATAATAAATTTTCCGGCTTCCTCGGTGCAGTGTCGGGATTTATCGAGATGCTTTTTATAACGCTGCTGATTGTAAGCCTTGTCTTTACATACTTTCTGCGGATAGTTGAGGTCAGCGGTGATTCAATGAGTTCAACTCTTGAATCAGGGGACAGGGTAATAATGACATCGGGATGCAGGCATCCGAAGCAGGGGGATATCATTGTATTCTACGCATCCGGAGCTGTAACTCTGGATGATAATTCCGAAATCGTTGTATCCGCCGGAATACGTCAGAATCTTATGAAGCGTGTGATAGCTGCTGAGGGACAGACGATAGATTTTGACTTTGCTGCCGGAAAAGTCTATGTTGACGGCAGGGAACTTGACGAGCCGTATATCAGCGGACTTACTCACAGCGACCAGGGAGCTTTTACCGGAAAATATCCCGTGACTGTGCCAGAGGGATACGTTTTTGTAATGGGTGACAACAGGCGTGTATCCGTTGACAGCCGTGCTTCAGAGCTTGGATTTGTACCGGTTGACGATATAATAGGCAAGGTCGTTTTCGGGATCTCACCATTCGGATTTATTAATGGTTAGTGGAGGTTCATGTGGATAATACAGATATGAAACAGATCCAGTGGTTTCCGGGTCATATGGCGAAAACCAGAAGGCTTATTGCTGCAAATCTCAGGCTTGTGGATGCCGTTGCGGAGATCGTCGATGCAAGAGCACCGCTGAGCAGCAGGAATCCGGAAATGGATTCAATGACAAAGAACAAGCCTCGTCTGGTGATACTGAATAAGTGCGATCTTGCGGACGAAAAGGCTACCCGGAGCTGGATAAATTATTTTAAAAATAACGGCATAGAAGCGGTTGCAGTTGACTGTAAATCGGGCAGGGGACTGAAAAATATCCTGCCGGCGGTAAAAAACAAGGTTCTTGCGGAACTTATGGCGAAGCGTGAACAGAACGGGATGTCCGGAGCTGCTGTCAGACTTATGATAGTCGGAATCCCGAATGTGGGAAAGTCTACTGTAATCAACAGGCTGTCGGGAGCGAAGCACGCCAAGGCAGAAGATCGTCCCGGTGTTACCCGTACAAAGCAGTGGGTTAAGCTCGATAAGAGCACGGAACTGCTCGATATGCCCGGTGTTCTGTGGCCAAAATTTGAGGATCAGGATGCTGCCGTGCGTCTGGCGTTTACAGGTGCTATCAGCGATGATATACTGGATATCGAAACACTGGCGGCAAAATTGCTTGCATTTCTGGCAGACGGCTATCCGGATTCTCTCAAAGAACGGTATAAGGTCATGCCGGAAGCGGATATGAGCGGATTTGATCTGCTGGAAGCAGTAGGAAGAAAACGTGGAATGATGATCTCCGGAGGAGAGATCAACACGGAGCGTGCTGCCATTACCGTAATAGATGAATTCAGAAGCGGAAAACTCGGGCGGATAACTTTGGAAATGCCGCAGAAAAGAGACTGATATGGCAAGGAGCATTCTTCATAAGGAACTTTTTGAATATGACAGTGCTGTCCGGCAGGAATATCCTATCATCTGCGGAGTGGATGAAGCCGGCAGAGGTCCTCTTGCGGGGGATGTCTATGCTGCTGCAGTCGTTCTTAAAGACGGAGATATGATAGATTATCTTAATGACAGCAAGAAGCTCTCTGAAAAACGCCGTGAGCAGCTTTATGATATTATTATAGACAGAGCAGAGGCTTACTGTATTGCTGTGGCTTCTGTTGAGGAGATCGAACGCCTTAATATCCTGAATGCAGCCATGCTTGCCATGAAACGTGCTGTTGCAGGTCTTGGGGTGACACCTGATCTTGCTCTTATTGACGGAAACCGTCTGCCCGATCTTGACTGCAAGGCAAGATTTATTATAAAAGGAGATGCTGTGTCTGCTTCGATTTCGGCGGCATCCGTGCTTGCAAAGGTGGCAAGAGACCGCTACATGAAAGAAGTTGCCGAAAAATATCCGCAGTATGTCTTTGAAAAGCATAAGGGATATGGTACGAAGCTTCATTATGAAATGCTTGAAAAATACGGTATATCTGACGTTCACAGGCGATCGTTCCTGAAAAAACTGACAGATGAAAGCAAGTGAAACGGGAAAGCTTGGTGAGGAAAGTGTATGTGCATATCTGACCGGTCACGGCTACAGGATAGCTGCACGGAATTTCCGGATCAAGGGCGGAGAAATAGATATTGTTGCTGAAAATGACTTCTACATTGCATTTGTGGAGGTCAAGACACGCAGACCGGACAGCATCGTGACTGGTTTTGATGCTGTGACAAAACGGAAAAAAGGATTGATAATCCGGGCGGCGGCTGAATACTGCATAAGATATCCCGGTGAGCTTCAGCCAAGATTTGATACGGCTCAGGTTATTGCGGACGGAGGAAAAATCCTCCGGATCGACTATATTGAAAATGCCTTCGATACGACAGGCTACAATTTTATATTCTGAAAGGTGATAATATGTTCTACAACAGTACAAGAAACAGCAGTGTTAAAGTGAGCAGTGCCGAGGCTATTACTCAGGGAATCTCCGTGGATGGAGGTCTTTTTGTACCGGAGAGCATTCCGGTTCTTTCCCTTGAAGAGATAAGGGCTGTAGGCGAGATGAAATATGCTGACAGAGCTGCTTTCGTTTTTTCAAAGTATCTGACTGATTTTACAGATGCCGAGATACATTACTGTACGGATAACGCATATTCCGTAAAGAATTTTGAAACAGAAAGCATTGCTGAGATTGCTCACCTCTTTGACGGCACATATATGCTTGAACTCTGGCACGGTCCGACGTGCGCTTTCAAAGATATGGCTCTTCAGATCCTGCCGTATTTCCTGACAACATCTGCAAAGAAGATTAACCTTGATAAGAAGATAGTTATTCTGGTAGCGACTTCCGGCGATACGGGAAAAGCAGCTCTGGAGGGATTCAAGGATGTTGACGGAACTTCGATCCTTGTATTCTATCCGGAGGACGGCGTAAGCCCCATGCAGAAGCGTCAGATGAAAACACAGGAGGGCGGAAATGTCGGTGTGTGTGCTATCAAGGGTAATTTTGACGACTGTCAGAACGGTGTCAAGGCTATCTTTACGGATGAAGATGTCAAAAAGCAGCTTGAAGATGCAGGACTTATGTTTTCAAGTGCCAACTCCATTAACTGGGGACGTCTTGTGCCGCAGATCGTTTACTACATTTCTTCCTATGCAGAACTTGTCAAGGACGGAGAAATTGAACTTGGAGATAAAATAAACATTGTCGTTCCGACAGGAAACTTCGGCAATATTCTGGCTGCATATTATGCCAAGCATATGGGAATTCCTGTAAATAAGCTGATATGCGCTTCAAATGTGAACAATGTTCTTACCGACTTTATCAACACAGGTGTTTATGACAGAAACCGTCAGTTCTATGCAACGGTATCGCCGTCAATGGATATTCTTATTTCAAGCAATCTTGAAAGACTTCTTTACATTATGACAGGCAAGAATGATGAGATCATCCGTGACTGGTTCGGAAAACTTGCAACTGACGGAAGATACGAGGTCACAGAGGATGTGAAGAAAAAAATCAGTGAGGAATTCTGGGCAGGATGCTGCAATGATGAGGAAACAAAGGCAGCGATCAATGCAGTATACAGAAAATATTCCTACACCTGCGATACTCATACGGCTGTTGCAGTCAAAGTATATGAGGATTACAAGAAAGCTACAGGAGATGCAGCAAAGACTGTTATTGCATCGACTGCAAGTCCGTATAAATTCAGTGCTGCTGTTCTTGAAGCACTTGAAGGCGGCAAATCTGATATTGACGAGTATGCCAAGGTAGACCGTATTGCTGAGCTTTCAAAGCTTCCTGTACCTGCCGCACTTGCAGATCTTAAAAACAAGCCGCAGCGTTTTAACGACGTTATAGAAAAGGCAGAACAGAAGCAGTACGTTCTCAGGACGCTCGGTATCTGATATGAGCCTGTACGTTATCGGCGATCTTCATTTGTGTAAAGGCAATGCCGAGAAGTCGATGAATATATTCAGCGGATGGGAAGATTATCAGGAACGCATTGAGAGTAACTGGCTGGAAATCGTTAAACCGGAAGATACTATCGTCCTTGCAGGGGATATTTCATGGGGAATGTCTTTGCAGGAGGCATTGGAGGATTTCAGATTCATAGACCGTCTTCCGGGAACGAAAATTGTTCTTAAAGGAAATCATGACTACTGGTGGACTACTATGAACAAAATGGAGAATTTCTTCATCTCAGAGGGATTTTCAACCATAAAGATACTGCACAATAATCACTATCGGTACGGTAATTATGGAATCTGCGGAACAAGAGGCTGGGTCAATATGCCCGGCGAAACTCAGGATGATAAGGTTCTGCGCAGAGAGGTGCAGCGTCTGGAAACGTCGATAAAATCTGCACTGTCCGAAGGGCTTACGCCTGTTGTGTTCATGCACTATCCGCCGTTATTTGCATCCGGTTTCAATTACGATATTCTGGAAATACTTTACCGCTATGATATCAGCGAGTGCTATTACGGTCATATACACGGACGTTCTGCGCATGAATTATGCATTACTAATACTTATGACGGCATAAATTTTCATTTGATATCTAGTGATTATTTACAATTTATTCCCGAAAAAGTGTTCTGAATTGTGCTAAATGCAGAACTGTTAAAATTTAGTAGAAAAAAATTTTTGAATGTGGTATAATATACCAAGTATGTTATATAATTACATGGAGGATATATAAATGAGTTTAAAATCATCAAACAAAACAGATGTGAATACTACAGAGTTAGTTATTTCAATCGACCCTGAAACATTTGAGGCTGCTGTTGAAAAAGAATATCAGCGTCAGAAGAAGAATATCCAGATCAAAGGTTTCCGTAAGGGCAAGGTTTCAAGAAAGCTTGCTGAAAAGGAATTCGGCGAGGGTGCTTTTTATGAGGGTGCTATCAATTCTCTCGTAGGTCCGGAAATTGACGCTGCTGTCAGTGAAACAGGCATTGTTCTCGTTGACAGACCCAGCCTTGAAGTTCTTTCAATTGATAAGGCTGAGGGCGTTGAGATCAAGGCAGTATGCATTACAAAGCCTGAAATCGAAATTGCTGACTATAAGGGAATCAAGGCTCCCAAGAAGGTAAGCGAGATCACTGACGAGGATATCGACAAGCAGATCGAAATGATAAGAAAGAAGAATGCACGTATCGTTTCTGTTACCGACAGACCTGCTGAAATGAACGACGAAGTTATCATTGACTTTGAAGGATTCTTCGGCGACGAGGCATTTGATGGCGGCAAGGGTGAAGATCATCCTCTGCGTCTTGGCAGCGGTCAGTTTATTCCCGGCTTTGAGGATCAGATCGTAGGTCATAATATCGGCGATGAGTTCGATGTAAACGTGACTTTCCCTGAAGACTACCAGATGACTGACTATGCAGGAAAGGATGCTGTTTTCAAGACAAAGCTCAAGGCTATCAGCTATGAAGAGCTTCCTGAGATCGACGACGACCTTGTAAAGGATGCTACAGAGTTCGATACTGTTGAGGAATACAAGAATGATATCAGAACAAAACTTGAAGAGGCTGCTGTAAATCAGGCAGAAGCTTCTTTTGAGAACGCTGTTATGGAAAAGCTTATCGAAAAGGTTGACGCTCCTGTTCCGAATTGTATGTACGAGCACAGAATTGATGCTCTTATCAACAATTTCAATCAGCAGCTCCGCCAGCAGGGCATGGATCTGAAGCTCTACTTCCAGTACACAGGTATGGATATGGATTCTTTCAGAGAGACTTACAGAGACAGAGCAGAGAGCGAAGTAAAGCTTCGTCTTGCACTTGAAAAGATCGCTGAACTTGAGGATATCGAAGTTTCAGAAGAAGAGATCAATAATGGTCTTTCAGAGATCGCCGCTGCCAACGAAATGGATGTTGAAACAGTAAAGCGCTTTATCAATGTAAACGAATACAGCGAAGATCTCAAGGTTCAGAAGGCTGTTGACCTTGTTAAGGAGAATGCCGTTATCGACAATACTCCTGCCGAGGAAGAAAAGACAGACGCTGAATAATCGCAGATAACACACATTGTCCCACATACTCTGTGGGACAAGTATTTTAAGAAAGGGCAGTGAAATTATGAGCAGTTTAGTACCTTACGTTGTTGAACAGACAAGCCGTGGAGAGCGTTCCTATGATATTTTCTCACGTCTCCTCAACGACAGGATCATTATGCTTTCGGATCAGGTAAACGATGCTACTGCAAGCCTTGTTGTAGCGCAGCTTCTTTATCTTGAAAGTCAGGATACGGAGAAAGATATCTCCTTATATATAAACAGTCCGGGCGGATCAATTACTTCGGGCATGGCTATTTACGATACCATGCAGTACATTAAGTGCGATGTATCGACAATCTGTATTGGTATGGCTGCTTCTATGGGAGCATTTCTTCTTGCTGCCGGTGCCAAGGGCAAGCGTCTTGCCCTCCCAAACAGTGAAATAATGATCCATCAGCCTCTTATTTCGGGAGGACTGTCAGGTCAGTGCAGTGATATTAAAATCCAGTCGGATCACCTTGTAAGGATCCGTCAGAAAATGAACGAGATGCTTGCTGCAAATACAGGCAAACCTCTTGAACAGGTTCAGGCTGATACTGAGCGTGATAATTACATGACGGCTCAGGAAGCTATGGAATACGGACTCATTGACAAAGTGATCGAAAAGAGGTAGGAGATCTGAATGGCAGAAACTTTTAAATCATGCAGCTTCTGCGGTAAGGGTGAGAACAGAGTACACAGTATGTTTTCAGCCGGCTCGTCCAATATATGCGATGAATGCGTATGTTACTGCTATGAAATGCTTTTCGGTCCTTCGCCTGAAAAAACGCAGAAGAAAAAGAATAAAGATAAAATACAGCCGCTTTCTGAAATGAAGCTCTTTAAGCCAATGGAGATCAAGGCATTTCTGGATGAATATGTTATTGGTCAGGAAGAGGCAAAGATCTCTCTGTCAGTTGCCGTATACAATCACTATAAGCGGATTCTTGCTCAGGAGCAGAAAGACAGTGAACAGGCAAACAATATCGACGACGTAGAACTTCAGAAGAGCAATGTCCTCCTTTTAGGCCCTACCGGTGTGGGAAAGACTTTTCTTGCACAGACGCTTGCTAAATTTCTTAATGTGCCGTTTGCTATTGCAGATGCCACTACCATTACCGAAGCAGGTTATGTAGGTGAAGATGTAGAAAACGTTCTGCTTCGTCTTATTCAGGCTGCCGATTTTAATATAGAAGCAGCAGAGAGAGGAATCATCTATATTGATGAGATTGATAAGATTGCCAGAAAGTCCGAAAATACGTCACTTACCCGTGATGTAAGCGGTGAGGGAGTTCAGCAGTCTCTTCTAAAGATAATTGAGGGAACTGTCTCCAATGTTCCTCCGCAGGGCGGACGAAAGCATCCGAATCAGGAATTTCTTCAGATAAATACGAAAAATATTCTGTTTATCTGTGGCGGAGCTTTTGATGGTCTTGAAAGGCAGATTCAGAAGAGAATAAGCAAAGCCCCTATC
>OIYT01000717.1_pt1 | contig 28840 bp, 22 predicted proteins | sample 1588201 | NCBI WGS metagenome assembly OIYT01 (sample SAMN03283260) | human gut metagenome | biome: human-associated habitat; material: feces | host: Homo sapiens | place: USA | collected 2013
AAAGGGGGCAGCACAAAAAACAATTTCTTTGTCATCTCTTGGGAAAATGAAGTTGTTGCTCCCTCTACTTTCAGTACAAGAAAAAATTGTAGAAGTTCTCGACAACTTCGATGCGATCTGTTCTGATTTGAACATTGGTCTGCCGGCAGAGATCGAAGCAAGACAAAAGCAATATGAATACTACCGAGATGCCCTTCTTTCATTTGATAGTTCATATTTTGTTAACGTAGAGAGAGAGAGAGAGAGAGAGAGAGAGAGCAGCACATGGAACAGCGGATTGATTAAGCTGTGGCAGTATGTGTTCGGGTATGCACAAATTCAGCTTTCTGATGTTGGTAAAGTGTCCATGTGTAAACGAATCATGAAAGCGGAAACTGCTACATCCGGTGATGTTCCTTTTTATAAAATAGGAACATTTGGCGGTCAGGCGAATGCTTATATTACAAAAGAAACTTTTGAAAAATATAAATCAAAATATTCTTTCCCGAAAAAAGGAGATATTTTGATTTCTGCCTCTGGAACAATTGGGAGAACTGTTATTTATAACGGTGAAAATGCATATTATCAAGATTCAAATATCGTTTGGATTGATAATGATGAGAGTATCGTATTGAATCGATATCTTTTCTATTGCTATCAGTTGCAACCATGGGTAGCTTCAACAGGTGGAACGATAGCACGATTGTACAACGATAATATTAGTAAAGCCAAAATAAAAGTTCCAAGCATTGAGCAACAGAAAAAAATAGTTGAAATCCTCGACCGCTTCGATACCCTTTGCAATAATATTTCAGAGGGCTTGCCTGCCGAAATAGAAGCAAGACAGAAACAGTATGAATATTACCGGGACAAGTTGTTGTCCTTTAGTGCGAAATAAGGATTATGTCGCATGAATGCGAGGTGAATAAATTGAGTTCTACATACAGCGAAAAAATAAAGGAATTACGCAGCGCTGCACAGGAAACACAGGCTGCGATAAAAATCAGAGACAAACTAACTGATCTCAGATCCAAGGATGTTCTTATATCATCATACAGGTGGATATGGGAACTAATCCAAAATGCTAAAGATTGTCCTAATACTTCAGGCAAGATCAATATCGAGATACTCTTTGATTCTTTAAGAAGAATTGTTGAATTCAAGCACAATGGTAAGCTATTCTCCACAAAAAACATAGTATACCTTATTGAACAAGTATCTACTAAAGACCGTACAAGAAATTCAGAGAACACGGGAAAATTCGGAACAGGTTTCTTGACAACAAATCTACTTTCGCCAGTTGTGAAGATATCGGGTTTACTTCATGATGATGACGATGATAAGATTGCCAGTTTTGAGGTTACTCTCGATAGATCGGGAAGTACAATAGATAAGTTAAAAAATTCAATCAAGAATAGCTGTGATCAGCTTGAAAGCAACACATCTAACATATCTTATTCTATAACCGGAAATGAGATGAACACTTCTTTTTTATATTTGCTGGACGAAAATGGAATGATTGCTGCTAAAAATGGGCTGGAAAACTTTCTTATTACCGCTCCGTATGTATTTGCTTTTGTTCCAGAACTGAATCAAATTACAATTAACAATAACGGCGAAACATCTGTATATACTCGCACACAAAAGGGCGACACACATAGTGAAAACGTATTTGTTAGCAGAATTCTTAAAAATGGCGAAGCTACACCTATAAATATTCTCACGATTGTGGATGAAATGCTCATGCTTGCTGTAGAAGTCAAGCAGATAAACGGCGAAAACCATATTGCACATTATAATGACTATCTACCAAAACTATTCTGCGATTTTCCATTATTGGGAACTCACGATTTTTCGTTTCCTGTTGTCATAAATAGCAAAAGATTTGATCCGAATGAACCAAGGAATGGAATACTCCTTTTTGGTGATGAATCTGAACAAAACAAAGAAATACTAAAAAATGCGTGCTTATTGTATACTTCACTGATAGATTACTTTCTTCAGAATAATTATAAGGAAATATACAACGCAGTTCATCTTCCGCAAATTGTGAGCAAAGACTGGATTGATCGATATTGGTATGAGGAAAACATCATATCACTATTAAAAAACAAAATATCTGAGTTCAAGATGTTCACTATGACTGATGAATCAAAGCAGGCGCTTTGTGATGAGTGGGGACAAGAAAATATTTTTCTTTCAAGTGATGATTCAGAAGAAATAAGAGATGCTGTATGGCAGTTATCAAGTCAATTACATCCTGACAAAACAATTTGTAATAGTGATGTTGAAAAATGGTATTCTTCCCTCTGGGAAGAATGCAGAAACTATGGTGTTGCTGAACTAATAGCGGAGTTAGAAAGTATTGGATCTCTTGATAGGCTATCTGCAATAGTATCTGATGCAGTCGAATACTTAAATCAACTATATAATCTCATATATGTAAAGTGTTCAGGTAAAACAGATATTACTATGCGATCAAATAAAATATTTCCCAATCAGCATGGGCAATTCTGTCTTTTAAATGAATTAAAAGAAGACGGCGGAATAGATGAAGTATTTAAAAATGCAGCAGATATGATTGGAATTGACCTTAGATCTGAGCTTGCTGATAACCGCTTTTCATTTAGAAGCATTTCTATAATGTCCTTTAATGACGCTGCGTATAGAATGATTATACAAGCACAAAATGATGTTAAAAATGAAGCCGACAATTTCTACCTGTATATTATTGGGATTCATAAAGGTTCTATTTCAAAACAAGCATCCTTTATAAGTACATATAACGCATTATATTCCGGTTCTCCGATTATAGTTTTTAATGCTTATAATTATAGCGATAAGCTTTTAGATAATGCTATTGATCGTTGGTGCAATATTATATGCTATCGGATTTCTCAATGCGTTAATCTTAGCAACTTTTCTTCGTCAAATCATTTTATAAGCATAGATACTGCTATATTATGGATTGCAAATTTTATACAATATTTGCAATCAGTTGATAAAGCCGAGATGCTCGATAAATATGCAATTATTCCAAATCAAAATGGTATTCTGAAGAAAAAATCAGTTCTTTATAGGGATAGTGATGCTATTCCTGAATTCATGAAGGATGTGTGCCGTATAGCTGGCACGGATTATAGAGAAGAAATGGCTTTGATTCAAATTGATACTTCTATTGTCCCACGAAGAATTGGGTATAAAGATGTATCGGGAGTCATTACAAATTATATCCGTGATCACATGAATAATATCAGAGTTTCTCCAGAAGAGAAAACGTCATTTGATCAAACTTACAAATGGCTTAGGGAGAATAGAGAAAACACTAATGTTAAGCAACATTTTTCAGAGCTTCTGGAACATCTTTATTGGTTTTATAATGATGATGAAATAGCAGAAAGCGTGGCAAAAGCCACAGAACTTGACACTATCCTTAGTAAATACGGATTTTCTGATATCAGTCAGCTCGAAAAAATGCTAATTCATAAGACTACGGAGCATTCATTATCTATGTCTATTGAAGAAGTTCTCGCTCGGTATGGTATTAGTACACAGGAGGAATTACAAAGGTTGATTGATAGTCATGTTCTCGGAGAAGATTTTCTTCATACCAGTGAAGCAAGTCTTGAGAAATTTGAATATGTACAGAGAATCATTCAGCGTGCAATCAGCAATATTAAGGCGCATCTCATAAAAATAGGATATGATCTTAATAATTCCGCTGAAATCCACAAAACTATTTTTACAGCTTCGATTAACGGCAGAGAAATCTATGTCATTGCAAGACCAAGTGATTATGATGAAGTAATCCTTTATTACGATGCTGAATTTGAAACACTTGACTATACGAAAGACTTTGAACTGTGGGTTGATAATGGCAAAACCAATCCTGAAAAATTAACGTTTGGAAGGATATTGAAATTAACAGGTGTAAATAGAATTCCTTTGCGGAGAATAGTAAAATGATTGATATTACTGATGTAGAAAATGTATTGAACGGCAATCCGACTGAAAAAACGATATGTTACGAATATGAGCTAAGACCGACAATAATCGTATCAGATATAAAAAAACTTGCAAATATAACAGACGACTACGGCTACATTTTCAATGGTGTTTTAAAAGCAACTGATAGATATATTATTCATGGCTTATCAAATGGCTATATCATAAAAAATACAGTTGAAAAAGCATTAGAGTTGCTTACTGTAAAGCCTAATATTGAATATGGTTCAGTAGTTATCAACGGGAAAACGATATATGTAATGAAGGTTTTCCACATTAATGAAGGGACATCGCTTTTGTCAGATGAGTTGGAGTCTGAACCAATCAAGAAATTCATTGATGTTCTTTATAAAATATGTGTTAAATTGCAAGGAAACTCAAAATATATAAATGCATCTGAAAATGAACGCAACGATTATATACGAGATATGCTTGATCGTGAAGAAGAATATGTAATCAAGGACCAGACACGGAGAGGTCTTTCTGCGTCGAGGGATTCGTCGGGAGAAATTGATATTTTAGTCGAAAAAGATAATTATCCTTTTACAGTTATTGAAGCACTTATCCTAAAAAGCCTAAATAAAAACTATCTCGGTGAGCATTTGGATAAGATATATTCATATGATACGACCGGAAATCAATTTAATGTATGTTTGGTTTACGCAGAATGCAAGAAGTTTACTTCTTTTTGGGAGAAGTACTGCAATTTTGTGAAACAACATGAATATCCGTATCCTCTTATTTCTTCTGATGTAAGCTTAGATCAAGAATATGTTGGTTCAGAAATTAAAATTATGACAACAACCCATAACAGATCAGGTAAACTAACAAGGCTATACCATATCTGTGTGAAGATACTTTCAAAATAAAGGAGTTGAGTGTATGAGCTTTTTTAATATCGTAGCCGAAACAAACGAAAATACTGTTGTTACCGACTACACACCGCTTTCTCGAACAGCTGATGCCTATCAGAGCGAAGCTGACCTTGAAAAAGAATTTATCGAAAGATTGTGTGAGCAGGGTTATGCGTATCTCACCATACACACCGAAAAAGAGTTGATCGCCAACTTACGCACAAAACTCGAAGAACTCAATCATTATACTTTCAGTGACAGCGAATGGGATAAATTCTTCAAAAACTGTATTGCAAAGCAGAACGAGGGTATTGTAGAAAAAACAAGAAAGATACAAGAGGATTATGTGCAAGTTTTGAAATGCGATGACGGTTCATCGAAAAACATTAAGCTGATCGACAAGGGCAATATCCATAATAATCAGCTACAAGTCTTCAATCAGTATGTTATTGGTAAAAATGAGGGTGCAAAATATAATAACCGTTATGATGTGACCGTTCTTGTGAATGGTCTGCCACTTGTACATATCGAATTGAAAAGACGTGGCGTGCCGTTGAAAGAAGCTTTCAACCAGATAGAACGTTATCAGCGTGACAGCTTTTGGGCTGGCTGTGGTTTTTATGAGTATGTGCAGATCTTCGTTATATCAAACGGCACAAACACCAAATATTATTCCAATAGTACACGTTTTAATGCGATCAAAGACGCAGAATCTTCCAGGAGCAGAAAAGGCAAGACAAGCAACAGTTTTGAGTTTACAATGTTCTGGGCAGATGCCAACAATCGGGTAATTACAGATCTGGCGGACTTTACAAGAACATTCTTTGCCCGTCATACGATTCTCAATATTCTGACAAAGTATTGCATTTTCACATCTGAAAATTTGCTTATGGTAATGCGACCATATCAGATCACAGCAACAGAGCGAATAATTAATCGTATTGAAATTGCCAACAACTACAAAAAATATGGTTCTATTGAGGGCGGCGGATTTGTTTGGCACACCACAGGTTCCGGCAAAACGCTGACTTCTTTCAAGACAGCAAGACAGGCTTCACAGCTGGATTTTATTGATAAAGTTTTGTTTGTAGTTGACCGAAAAGACCTTGACTATCAGACCATGAAAGAGTATGACCGCTTTGAAAAAGGTGCAGCGAACAGCAACACTTCAACAGCCGTACTCAAAAAACAGCTTGAAGATTCCAACGCAAAAATCATTATCACGACAATTCAGAAACTTGCTTCTTTTATAAAACGTTGTCCTGAACATGATGTATATCAAAAGCACGTAGTTATGATTTTTGATGAGTGCCACAGAAGCCAGTTTGGTGATATGCATACAGCGATTGTTAAACATTTTAAGAAATATCATCTCTTTGGCTTTACAGGAACTCCGATCTTTCCCCATAATGCAGAAGGTGTCAAAAATCCGACATCTCCTACAACAGCACAAACTTTCGGGGATTGCCTTCATCAGTACACTATAGTAGATGCGATCAATGATAAGAATGTTTTGCCGTTCCGTGTTGACTACATCAAGACAATGAAAGCCGATGAGGAAATGATCGACGAACAGGTTTGGGATATTGATCGTGAAAAGGCAATGATGGCGCCGGTAAGAATACAAAAGATCACACAGTATATTCTGGAACATTTTGACCAGAAAACATATCGTGGAGATAAGTCTTACGTATATAATACGCTCACTAACATAGAAGAAGTTGCTTCGGCAAAACAAGGTAAAGTAGAAGAAGTAAAAGCAAAACAGCGTGTAAGCGGTTTCAACTCCATATTTGCAGTTGCTTCTGTTCCCATGGCAAAAGCCTATTATGAGGAATTTCAAAAGCAAATGAAAGCCGATCCAACAAAAAGACTCAGAGTTGCAACAATTTTTAGCTATGCAGCAAATGAAGCTGAAAGCAATGGTGATATACTTGATGAGGAAAATTCGGAAGATACATCTGCCCTTGATCAGAATTCAAGAGATTTCCTTGAATCTGCAATTAGGGACTATAATGAAATGTTTGGTACAAGTTACGACACGTCAAGTGATAAATTCCAGAACTACTACAAAGATGTATCATTGAGAATGAAAAATAAGGAACTTGACTTGCTGATCGTTGTCAATATGTTCCTGACAGGCTTTGATGCAACTACGCTCAATACACTTTGGGTAGATAAAAACCTTAAAGCACATGGCTTGATACAGGCATTTTCAAGAACAAATCGTATTCTTAACTCCATTAAAACATTCGGGAATGTGATATGTTTCAGGAACTTGCAGAAACGTGTTGATGATGCATTATCTCTATTCGGTGACAAAAAAGCCGGTGGTATTGTATTACTTAAAAGCTTCAAGGACTACTATTATGGTTATGAATCTGTTGATGGCAAACAGATGCCTGGATATGTGGATATGGTTGAGGAATTGCTGGAAAAATTTCCACTTACGGATACACGAATTGAAAACGAGCAGGAGCAAAAAGAGTTTATTGCTTTGTTCGGTGCTTTTCTGCGTATGAGAAACCTCTTGCTATCATTTGATGAATTTCAAGGGATGGATAAGATAACAGAAAGAGATATGCAGGATTATCTCGGACGTTATCAAGATCTGCGTGACGAATGGAAAGAAAAGCGTAAAAAGGGTGATAGTGCTGATGTCATTGATGATATTGTTTTTGAAGTTGAACTCATCAAGCAGATTGAGATTAATATAGACTATATTCTTATGCTTGTAACAAAGTATCACGAAACACATTGTGAGGACAAAGAAATTCTGATCACAATTAGAAAAGCTGTTGATGCAAGTCCTGAACTTCGCAGTAAAAAAGCCTTGATCGAGAACTTTATTGCAGGAATCAATGATGTAGAAGATGTAATGCTGGAGTGGCATGATTACATTGCAGAGAAACGTGAAGAAGATCTACAAACAATTATTCATGAAGAAAAATTGAAAGAGTCTGAAACACGAAAGTTTATGCAAATTGTTTTTCGTGATGGTTTTCTCAGGACAACCGGAACAGACTTTGAAAAGATATTACCACCTGTTTCAAGATTTGGCGGCGGAAATCGTGGAAAGAAAAAGCAATCAGTGATTGATAAGATGAAAAACTTCTTTGAAAGATATTACAGTATCAGCGGTAAAACAAGCTTCACAGAAAAATCAAAATAACAGCAAATAGCCCCACAAAGTGCAATTTTACACTTTGTGGGGATTGCTTTTTCTTTTCTGCAATTGTATATTGCATGATTATCGAATATAACTGTTTGGGAAAGTGTCTATTATCGTCGCTTAATAAACTGACCAATGTGGCAGGAATTTCGTCCTCTGCTTCACAAAAAGCACTTGACCTCTTTATGAAATGCCGCTATCTTGATGAAAAAACCGGCAGCAGAGGTGTGATTATGGCTACAGGCACGCCACTCAGTAACTCTGTAACCGAATTACATACCATGATGCGTTTTTTGGAATATGACTTTCTGAAAGATCATGGACTTAGTAATTTCGACAACTGGGTAACCGTATTCGGGGAACAGAAAACGGAATGGGAGCTTGCTCCTGCCGGCAACAAGTTTAAGGAACGCACCCGTATCGCCAACTATACGGGCTTGCCGGAACTGATGAGTATGTTCAAACAGGTTGCCGATGTGCGTACAGCAGACACGCTCGACCTTGCTACGCCCGAAATGAAGTATCACATTGAGAACATCGAAGCAACAGATTTTCAGAAAACACTTGTACAGGAATTATCCGACCGTGCTGATGATGTACAAAGCGGAAATGTTGATCCCTCTGTGGACAATATGCTCCGTATTACTTCCGACGGCAGAAAGCTGGGACTTGACCCAAGACTGATCGACCCGTCATTTGAGGATAGCCCTGATACAAAGCTGAATCAGTGTGTCAGAAATGTTACTCAGATTTATCACGATACAGCAGAAGAAAAGCTGACACAAATCATCTTCTGCGACCTCGGCGTTCCAAAGAAAAACTCACAGTCAACGGAGAAAGGAGAAAGTACAGATGAAAAGTCAGCGTCTGAAAGAGAATCTTTAGAGGAGGAGTGTGACTTCTGCGTCTACGATGATATTCGTGATAAGCTGATTCAAAATGGTGTAAAGCCGGAAGAAATCGCTTATGTACATGATGCCAAGACTGAACAGCAGAAAGCTGATCTCTTTGACCGTGTGAATAAAGGCGAAGTGAGAGTTCTGCTGGAAAGTACAGGCAAAATGGGTACGGGTACGAACTGTCAGAAAAAGCTGATCGCATTGCATAATCTGGATATTCCTTGGCGACCGAGTGACCTGCAACAGCGAATTGGTCGTATCGAACGTCAGGGCAATCAGAACAGTGTGGCTCATGTCTTTAACTATGTGACCAAAGGCAGCTTTGATGCATATCTCTATCAGACACTGGAAGCAAAGCAGCGTTTTATCGGACAGATCATGACCTCGAAAACGCCTGCAAGAACTTGTGAGGACGTAGATCAGCAGGCACTCAATTATTCTGAGATCAAAGCACTCTGTACGGGAGATGAACGTATCAAGGAAAAGATGATGTTGGATAACGAGGTAAAGGAATTGAATCTTCTGAAAGCAGAACATACCAATACGGTATTTGATATGCAGCAGACAGTTGCTTCCACTCCTGCAAAAATTGAAAAAGCAGAGGAAAGGCTGGAAAATCTGAAAGCAGACCGTGAAACACTTCGTCAGCTTCCGATAGATGAAGAAACAAAACTGCCCGTATTCAAAATTACCATTGATGGCACAGAATATACGGACCGTAAAGAAGCAGCACAGGCTCTTGAAGATACAGTACTGGATTTTGTCAAAAAGAGTTCCGACAGTGAAAAGGAAATCGGTGAATTTCAGGGATTCAAGCTATCCGTCAAGGCGGTGATGTTTGGCAATGAACCTGACATTTCCATTACCATGAAAGGCAATGCTGAACATAAATGTGCTTTAACAAGCAGCTTTTCTGCCAACCTCAAGCGTATGGAATCTACACTCTACAAAATTGACCAGACAATCAGTGATGCACAAAACAGCATCAACAAGCTGAAAATGGATTTGGAAAATGCTATGCGTATTGTCAATACACCATTTCCACAACAAGCAGAACTGGAACAGAAAACAGAACGTCTTGCTTCTCTTACTGATGAACTTAATCAGGCGGCGATTGAAGCCAAAAAGAATGCTCCTGAAAAGAAACGAACCTGTTACTTTGAGAGGGCAAAACTGAAAAAGGAAGCATTTAAGGACAGACAGAAAACGACTAAGCCAAAAGAGAGAAGTCCGGACAAAAACGAAATAGAATGATAAAGCAGGCACTTCCAATTATTAAGAAGTGCCTGCTTTCGTTAATTCATATATTGCTGCACACAGCTTTCATAGAGGACTTTTGTGTATCGTTCTTTCAGTCTGATCGGACTTATGATCTCCACCTTTCCTCTGAATGAAAATATCCAGGAAAAGAACGGTTGAGGATACTCGGATTTTATCAGGACATGAATGATGAAGTGCTTATCAGACTGCTTATCTTTCAGCATGAGAACAGATTTCCCGAATCTGTCGATTACGATATTACAATATTTATTTTCAAGTGGGAACCGAAGTGTAACATACTCACTTTTTCCACGAAACATAGAAAAAGAAGATTTTACATACTGCTCTAAATCAAGCTTTTCGATAGGATATTTTCTTACTGTGTCGATAAGCTCGATGTTCCTCATTCGATCCAGACGAAAATTTGTATATGTATCGGAATGCTCCTCATAATATGAAACAACGTAATATCGTTCATCGCTCATTACTAATGCACATGGTGAGCAAAACTTTCTTTTTCCATGCTGAACCAACTGCTTGTTTATATCATAATCGTAATAATCAAAGCTGATTTGCTGATTGTTGCGGAAAGCAGAATTTATAACGTCAATATTGTCGAAAATCTGCTCATTGTCCGATTTTACACGATTAGTCAACATGATTTTTCTTCTGAGAAATGGAACTTCATAGATACTGCACAAACTTTCAAGTAACTTAAATAATGATTCAGATTCTTTAACCGTTAGAAATTGAAAAGATGCAATTGCATCGGCAAGCATTTTCAAAATGCCGAGTGAGAAAGGACGTGATTTCAAATGATAACCTTTGTTGTGGACGTATTCAATATTCATATCACTCAAAATCAAAGCTTCAATATCATCTTTTATGGTTACCTTATGTGCCGGATAGCCGCAGGATCTTAAATATTTTTGCATTGTATCCATTGAAACATAGTTATTTTGGTCGGTATATCTGATAAACATTTCTCTTAAACAAAGCAGTCTGCATTTTGCATTCATTCTGTCACCTCTTATTTTTCGTTGATATTCTGCCAGAAGCTGTTACTAATATCTTAGTGATTTCTTATTTTGCTGAGGACAATAACATTATACACTGAAAAAGCAAGCAGCTCAGAAAGTATTTTTGTATTGTAATTTCATACTCAATGATCACTATTTTTTATCCATATACAAACATCTACTTTGAATTTTATGTTTTGTATAATTCTCTCGTCATGTCTGATGTTTTCATAATGTACTGTCACTAATATGATCATGTTATAAACGATTTTGTTGGTAAAAACAAGTTGCCTCTGTAGTAATTCATAAATAGTTAGAAAAGAATTCCCCATTCCTGTGTTATCTTTATACTCATGACTACAGCACTTATATTCACTCTAAAAGAAAGAGCGAATGACCTTAGAATCAGTCAATCGCTCTTTTTCATGCTATACAAGCAAACACGTCTGAATTGCAGTCTCCTTAGCCTGCAACTCAAAGAGATTTTCAAGCTGCCAAACCTTAGCCGTGTCGGCATTTTTCATCGCAAGTGCATATTCAGGATCAGTATCACGCATTTTGTTCCAGATTTTCCATTTTTCTTTTTCGCATTCAGTGATACGCTCGTCAATATGAATGTAGATTCTGCCCTTATCTGTTTCTGCCTGCAAACGTTCAGGACAATGTCCCTCTGCCCACTTGATATAGATACACGCAAGTTTGTTGTCACTGTAATCGTGATAATCATTGCCACACTGCGTAATCATCATTCTGTCGGTGTCAAGTGCCATTCTCTGATAATCATGCTTATAAATCGTAACCGCCAACCAGACCCTAACGTTGATTCGGCACTAAAAAAGCGATAAAATAGTTCCAAAGGGATTTACCCCGAAAGGAGCTGAGAATATGCCAACGATCAGAGAAGTAAAAACCGAGCTTCGTCACAGAGAGTGGGCAGAGCAGATACAGGAATGCCAAAGCAGCGGTATGACCGTAACAGCGTGGTGCAAGGAAAAGGGGATCAGTCAGCACACATACTACTCACGCCTGAATGTGGTGAGAAAAGAACTGCTGAAACGAGCCGGATTGCCTTTGCAGCAGATCGTACCGCTGAGTGTTTCTCAAAGCGTCACCTGTACTACAGCTACCATGAAAACACAATGTATTGCAAGCGGTGCTGAGCCAGAGAAGGCAGAACCAGATTTCGCACAAAAGGCAATTGTTCGTAAGGACGGGATTGAGGTCGAAATGCCGCCAGATATATCTGAGGAGTTTCTCCTTACGCTGCTGAGAGGTCTGAAAGAATGCTGAAAAACTTAACTGCTGACAATATCTACATCGTCTGCGGACATACGGATATGCGTAAGTCCATTGACGGACTTGCGGCACTTGTACAGCAGCAGTTTCAGCTTGACCTGTTCGCAAGCAGCGCGTTTCTGTTCTGCGGCAGGCGCAGAGATCGTATGAAGGTGCTTTTATGGGAAGATGACGGCTTTCTGCTGCTGTATAAACGTCTTGAAGACGGGAAATTCTCCTGGCCGCGCAATGAACAGGAGGTCAGGAATATTACCCGTGAACAATTCATCTGGCTCACGCAGGGACTGTCGATCGACCAACCAAAGGCAATCAAAAAAGTAGCCGGCGGTGTGGATATATGCTGACTTTTCCACGATGAAAATATACAGTAATGTGGACAATATTTCTATGCTTCAATGGCACTCTTTTTCTTGAAAGATCGGGCAAATCATGGTATAATCAGAGTATCATGAATCGTCTGGAATTTCAGGGAAGGGAGTGCTTTTGCTATGACATACGAAGAACTGAAAGCAGCATATGAAGCCGCTGTGCAGAAGTGTTCCGAACTTGAAAAAGAAAATGATGAGCTGAAAAAATCGAACGAGGATCAGGCTCTTCACATCGAGCATCTGGAAGAGCAGATACTCAAACGGAACAAGATGCTCTTCGGACAGAAAAGCGAGAAATCGAAATTCATCTGCAACGGACAAATAGATCTGGACAGTAATGTGTTCAACGAAGCGGAAGAATTGTCAAATCTTTCTGCCGCTGAGCCTACCGAGGATTCCATTACAAAAAAATCGAAGAAAACCGGAAAGCATCGGGGAAGAAATGAACTGCGTGGTGATCTTGAAACGAAAGAGATCGTGCATACGCTCCCCGAAGATCAAAGAAAATGTGCGGTCTGCGGCAGTAAGCTCGTGCCGTTTTCAAAAGAATACATCACCACACGGCTCTGCATTATCCCTGCGAAGATCTTTAAGATCACATATTTCCGTGAGGTCTACAAATGTGAACACTGCGATAAGCACGGAGATAAGGCGAATATTGTAAAGGCTCCGAATCTGACTCCTGCACCTGTCATTCCGAGAGGTCTGCCGGAAGCAGAGCTGATCGCATATATCGCTGAGGCGAAATATCTGCTTGGCGAACCGCTTTACCGTATGGAACAGCACTTCAAGATGCAGGGCATCTACCTGAACCGCACATCACTTGCAAACTGGATCATCAAAAGTTCAGAATGGCTTATACCTGTTGTGAAGCATTTCTGGAAGTATGCTTACCTCGAACCCGTCCTGAACGCTGATGAGACTACGCTGCGTGTCCTGAAAATACATGGAAAGCCTGTGAAAAAGCTGGGACAGATGTGGGTGGTCTGCACAGGAGCGTCAGCAAAGCTTCTGATCGCGATCTATACCTATCGGGACAACCGTTCAAAAGTGACCGCAGAGGAACTTCTCGGCAGTTATGACGGCATCGTGCAGACCGATGGGCTGGGGTCTTATGGTTCGGGAGAATATCTGCACGCAGGCTGCTGGTCGCACGCTCGCCGCAAGTTTGTGGACAGCATACCTGAAAATGATAAAAACAGCAAAGCGGCAAAAGCTGTCGAGATCATCGACAGAGCATTTGCCTTGGAGCGTGAAGCAAGAAAAGCAAACGTCCCGCCGGAAAAGATATTGGAGATGCGGCAGAAAGAGGTAAGACCGATCATAGAAGAATTCTACAACTTCATCGGAACGCTTAGACCGAGCAAAGGTTCACACCTTGGCGCGGCGGTCACCTATGCCCTGAATCAGAAAGACAAGCTCCTTTTGTTTTTAGATCATCCCGAAGTGGAAATGACAAATAATCTTGCAGAACGCACCGTTAAGCCTTTTGTGATCGACCGTAAGAATTTTCTCTTTTCTGCGACGGATAAGGGTGCAGATGCGAGCGCTCTCTTCATGAGCGTGATCGAAACAGCCAAGCGAAACGGACTGAATGTGTTTGGTTATCTCTCCTATCTGATGCTTGTTCTCCCTTCATGGGGCAAAACACCTTCAGAAGAACAGCTTGACAGCATCATGCCGTGGAGTGCTACTCTGCCTGAAACCTGCCACAGAACATATCATCAAATCATCGAAAACGAGGCTGAGGTTAAGTGACAGCTTCTCATCCACAGTATTTCATAGTAACTGACAGTATTTCACCGCACAGTAACTCACTGCAATTCATTGTAATGAACCGAATACGGGATTTGAGCCGAGGTTGATCTCGGCTCATTTTTTTGCCCGCTGGTCTGGTTGGCGGTTACTATAAATCATAATCTTAACCTCTTTTCTTTCTTATCAAAAATCCTGCAAGAACAGCGATTCCTGCGAGGATAATTCCGCTAATTCCATAAATCAAACCATTTGAGGACTTTTTCTCGCTTGTTGATTCTGCTGCTCCTTCTGATATATTAACCGTGGTATCTTCTTCAATTTTCAAATTTTCTCCGACACGGTGAGCAGTCCCGTTTTCATCGTCAGCCATAACTGAATTCTGGTTTTCCTCCGCTGTATCCTCTGTCAAAGTACTGAACGGCATGAAACTGTCGATCACATTGCCGTTATCATCACTCATCAGCCACTTGCCGTTCTGCAAATTGAAATGATATGTGGTTTCATCGGTGATAATCGTCCAATTTCCGTCACGATCATCATTGAAGTTCCAATTATTCGTGAGTTCATCGTAGTAGTCTTTGAAATTGTAGTTCAGCTGACCGATTTTGCTCCAATCATAATTATCATCGCCATAATTGTCATTGACCCACTCGGTCAGAATATGGTGCTTATAGCTGGCTTCAGGAAAGACAAACCCGTCATCTTCCTTACCATGCCACCAATCAGACCAAATCTCTCTGACGATATAGTCTTTATCAAGCATATCATCGGCATAAGCATAAGCTGTCAGACTTGCTGAGCCTATCAAAGTGACACTTGCTACAATAGGCACGATTTTTGGAATCATTTGAACATCTCCTTTTTATTTTTGATATTGGGTACAATACTATTATATATCATTGCACTTGTTTTTACAAGCCGCAATGCGCACAAAGTTCTCTGAAAAAATCAGGACAATTTTTATAAAATATATTGACAAAAAGATTTTGAAAGAGTATAATTATAGTAATGGGTACAATACGAAAGGATTGATTTCTATGTACTATAACGAAAAACGAAAAGCAATTACATCAAAGTATGTGAAAACACACCTTGATGACATTAAGATTCGTGTTCCAAAGGGACAGCGTGAAAAACTGAAAGCTATTGCTGCTGAAATGGGTATAAGCATGAATCAGATGTTTATCAAGGCTGTTGAGGAATATATTGAAAAGAACTATAAGGAGGAAAACTTATGAATGAACTAACAAACTTCGATGTGTTGCTAATAAAAACTAAAAATGTATCTTTATTATGGGATAATTCTCATGGTTTTGCACCTGAAAATGCCGCTCGCAAATTAGATAAAGCCATGTTAGATTGGCAATATGAACTTACTAAAACATTAAAAATATGGATGGATAAGGGAACGGATATGACAACAGGGGAACTTATTCTTGCGAGAGCTAATCTTGGTGCTATAGTAGAATCATGGCTTCGTTTTTTTTATTGCGTATATTATGATGACTATACTAATAATCCTAAAAAAAATAAAAATGGAAAGATTCTTGAACCCGAAAAAGATTTGAGATTTGAAGACTTGAAGAAATTTAGTACTGGAATCTTGTGGAACGATGAAAGCTCAGATGAGTATATTTTAGTTGATAATATTCAACATAAACGAAATGCAATTCATTCATTTACATATAAAGATATTGGCACAGCCTCTGATTTTCTAAATGATATTGATCACCTTTACAAATTCATCGATAAGATAATAGATAGGTTACCTCCAATTATAGACTATCTTGAATATATTCCAGATGGATATGTTAGAAATGTCGATTTCCAATTTGAATGATCAATCCATTTACTCCAATTCGCCCTTCTTCCTTTTCTGTTCAGGCTCATCACGCAGACTTTCAAGATAATCGTCAATCGTCTGACTTGCCTTGTCCAGATCAGCATACTCTTTTTTGAGGTAACGGTATTCTTCATAAAGTTTTTCCCGTTCCTCATACAATGCCTGCCTTTGACGGTCAAGCATCGTTTCTGACGGAAATCTGCCGTCCGGATACAATAATTTTAACCGACTTCCAACGCTCTTGTACATCTCCAGTACAGGAGCGTTTTTCTTTGCATAATCTTTTTGTTTCCATGCTGAAAGGGACTTGTACTTGTCATGATACGGTTTACTGCGTTGAAATTGCCTGACAAGTTCTATCTGTTCTGACAAAATGTTTATCTTTTTATCCAGATTTTCAATGCTCTGCGTAATCATTCCACGCCGTGCCATAACAGTCATCGCAGTCGGTTTCAACTCCGATGTACTGTGAACATTGTAACTTTCAAGCAGATTTATCATCTGGGCTACGTTCTTCATATTCTGAATATCCGCCCAATACTGCAAGCCCCTGTTATCAAACTTATCACGGTCAAGAATCATCTTTCTGTGCGATGAGAATTGTCTGATTCTACGCTGAATATTCTCAGGCAGATAGTAATATCCCAGTGTTTTCGCTCGGACAAAACGTTGCTGTCCCTGCATACGAAATTTAAGAGAAACCGTGTTTTCTGGTTTGTAAACTGCTTCGATTCCGTTTAATATGCACTTTTCAAGAAAGTCCTCAAATGTATCAGACCGCTGAATGATACAGTCCAGTTCATAGCGAAGTTTTGCCTTCCATGATAAACCCTGCTGCTGTTTTGTCCATTCATAGTGCGAAACGCCCTTACCGATTTCCTCATATGCAACAACAGACAATCCCATTTCTTTGCATACCTCATCAGAAAGCTGACGGATTTTCTTCCAGGCAGGATTATGTTTGGTATCCATAAGCGTGCCAAACGCTTTGTAATTTTCCATATTGGTTTTGCAGAAAATAATGTGGTTATGGATATGCTCTTTGTCCGTATGCGTTGCAAGAACATACTTGTATTTTCCCTGAAAGAGTTCGTCGCAAAGCATCAGTCCAGCCTTATGTACTTGCTCCGCTGTTGCTTGATTCGGTGCAAAACTCTGTATGATATGATAACTGAGGACACTTCCTGTATTTCTTCCCATGCTTCTCAGCTTGCTGAATTCGTCAGAAATCTCAGCTGCATTTCCCCAGCAGCCGTATCGGGTAACATATGCTGCTTTAGCAGGATTCATAATATACTGGATGGATTTAGCTTCTGTAACTCGGATTGGATGGATTGAAGTTGTTGCCATATCTCAGTCACTCCCTCCTGCAACTCATAAAGTTCCTGTTTGTAAATACGGCTTGTGGAATTTACTCTGTGTGCAATCTGATTGACGTTGTTCGCCACACGCATAACCGCATGCCGTATTTTTTGTAGTTCCTCATGGTCATATTCGAGATAGATTCCATTCACGACCTGCTGACGAAGATATGCACTGACAGAGGACATTCCCGACAACGCAAAACGTTTTTCAAGTACCTCCGCTTCTGATTCTGTCAGCCTGATGACATATCGCTTGTCCACTTTTTCTGTTTTCATTTTGTTTTGATTTCTCCTTATCATTGACACCATCAGGTGTTTATTCAGAGGGTCTTAGGGATTCTTCTCTAACAAGCAGATGATTGGCAGGCGGTCATTTTCTGACCGTTCGTGCCACATCATCGTTGCTTGCTACTCCAGATCAGCTGTGTCAGCCCATTCTCTTTTCTGCATCGCTTTTCCTCTCATATATCACGCAATTTTTTGAGAGAAACGCAACCGGTTTTCTGCTGTAAATTCGATTGTTTATTGAATATTTACATTTTTCGTTCGTTTTCACATTCAACTACAGGTTTTTCTGAATGCAAATATGCTACAATATCCGCAGCATAAATTTATGGAAAGATTGGATATCACATTGAACGTTCAAATATGATTGTGAATACCGGTATTCATGATTCAGGAAGGAGTTCTGAACATGGATTTTACAGACAAATTGGATATACTCTATGCCCGCCGTTCCAGTGAGGACGGCAAAGACGGTGAGAGTATTGAAAATCAAGTTGCACTGCTCAAGCAGTATGCAGCTGACAAAGGGTACTATAACATTAAGGTTGTCACAGATGACGGATATACAGGTACGAACTTTAACAGACCCGGCTTTCAGGAAGCCTTTGCTCTCATTCAGCATAGACGTGTCGGACGCTTTATCGTAAAAGATCTGTCCCGTCTTGGCAGAAATACAATTGAGGTTGGTCAATACATTGGAGTAATTTTTCCACGTTTCGGTGTAGAATTCATCTCCATACATGACGGACCGGAATCCAGTGATCCTGACAGCTTGGTAACGCAGTTCAAAAACATCATGAACGAATACTATGCAAAGGATATTTCGGATAAGCAAAAGCTTTCGCTTCAGGCAAGAAGCAACAGCGGCAGACATATTGCTTCGACACCTACATACGGATATAAGCTTGATCCCAATGACCGTCACCACTGGATCATTGATGAACCTGCTGCAGAAGTGGTAAGGCTTGTTTTCAAATACTACAACGAAGGGATGCAGGTGTCAGAGATTGCCCGTACACTGGAAAAAGCAAAATATCCTGCACCGTCCCATTACCGCAAACGTGTGGTAAAAGGTTCGAGAACAGAAAAGAACCCCTATCACTGGACAGGCAGCAGCGTAACTGCTATTCTGAAACGTCAGGAGTACGCTGGCGACACTGTGAACTTTAAGACGTATCATACGAGTTTCAAAGATAAGCAAGTGCGTTATCGTGATGAAGAAAGCTTTACCATTATCCGTGATACACAGGAAGCCATTATCTCTCGTGAGGAATATGAAAAGGCAAAGAAACGTCGAAAATCAACCAAACGTGTGATTCAGACCAGAGAAAGACATCTGCTTGACGATATGATATTCTGCGAAGATTGCGGGAAAAAGATGTATCTAAACTTCCGCAAATACGCAGGCGGAAACTGCTATGTGTATATATGCGACAGTTATCGCAAAAAGAAAGGCTGCACTTCTCATTATGTACAGGAAACAGAAGTGATCGAATCCGTTCTTAACGCAGTACGCCAAATTTTTGATATGTATAAGATAGATAAGAACGAATGCAGGCGTACTCTTGTAAGGTGGATTTGTCGGCGAAATGAAACGAGAACCCGTGAAGTCAATGAACGTATTAAAGAAATCACAGACCGGCTGAATACGATCAATAAAACGGAACAGGCTCTTTTTGAGCAGAAACTGCAACAGGAAATTTCGCAGGAAACCTTTACAAATATTGCGGTAAGCATGAATGCCGAATCGGAATCACTCCGAACGGAATACGGTAAACTTCTGATTTTGCTCGACAGCTTCGATGACCAGAAAAAGAGCGTCACTCGTTTCTTAACAAAGGTTGGAACGTTTGCCGACATGGAAATCACCAAAGATGACCGATACATTTTAGAGCAGCTTATTGAAAAAGTAACGATTCAGGAAATTGAAACAAAAATAAAGGTGCTTGTCCATTTCGTTGATATTGGCTTGATTTCAGTTGCTGCACTTTGATAACAAGCGCGACGATTCGGCGACAATCTCGTAATATCTATTGAAAAAAGTCCTCTTATGCGCTATTCTTAATAGGAAAGCGTACAGGAGGACTTATGTTTATGTATGATAAAATCACAGCTTTGTACTGTCGGTATTCACGAGATGACGGACAGGAAACGGAAAACGCAAGTATTACGCATCAAAAAGCATTGCTGAAAGAATATGCGGAAAATAACGGTTATCCCAATCTGCGGTACTATGTGGATGACGGATATACAGGGACAAACTTTAACCGACCTGATTTTCAGCGTATGATGGAAGATGTAGAAAACGGTATTATCGAAACCATTGTTGTAAAGGATATGAGCCGATTCGGAAGGAATTATATTCTGGTGGGTCAGTATGTGGAACTTGTTCTGCCGCAGCATCATGTCAGAGTGATCGGCATAACCGATCACTACGATTCCTATAACACAGAAAATGATCTGTTTGTTTTTGAAAGTATCTTTGCCGAAATGTATGCCGCTGATATTTCCAAAAAGATCACTTATGCAAAGCATACCCTTGGCATGAATGGAGTCAAATTGAAATCACGTCCGCTTTATGGTTATAAACTGGTTGACGGCGATCATAATTGGTGGGAAATCGATGAGGAATCCGCTAAGATTGTACGAATGATTTTCGATATGTTCCTGTATCAGGATATGTCGATCAATTCTATTGCAAAATACCTGAGAACCAATAAAGTGCCGACACCGAGTGCGTACATGGGATACAAATATACCAAGGTCGGTACTTCTTATGACTGGTTGTTCCAAACGGTCAGACGACTGCTTGAATTTCAGGAATACTGCGGAGATACCGTGAATTTCAAAACAAAAACAACATCGTATAAATCCAAATCAAGGCTCTTTCTCCCAAAAGAAAATTGGATTGTTTTTGAAAATCAGCATCCTGCCATAATCAGCAGAGAAGATTTTGAAAAGACACAGGAAAAGCTGAAAACCATATCAAAAAACTCATTTTCAACATCAAATGAGATAAAAAATGATACCTTTTTCAGAAATAAATGTGTCTGTGCAAAATGTGGAGCAAAGATGCACCGAAGGCATAGTGTCAATGGTGTATATTTTGTCTGTAAAACGTATGTGCAATATGGCACTTGCCGTTCCAATCACATAACGGAAAATGAACTGCGAAGAATCACGCTCGATCACCTTAAAAAGCTTTATATGGCTGTTAAAAACGGCAGAGATACACTCATCACGCAACTTGGATTAAACCAACTCGCCGAACTTGACAAGCAGATCAAAGATGCTGAAAATCGAGTCAATTCCATCAGCAGACTTTTGACAGAGCTATATGAAAAGAAATTTCAAGTCAAATTATCAGATTCAGAATTCAGGACTCAATCAAGAGCATTAAGCTGTGAAAAGGAAGAACTGCTTCAATTTCTTTCGGACGTTACTTTACGAAAATCCACAATCAGCAAAAAGTTTCTCTCTGTCACAGAAATACTAAACAAAATAGAGAACTACAGATTATCGGAGTTAGATACTGTCACACATGAAATATGCGATGCCTTGATTGAAAAAATCGTGATCGATGAACCAATGGGACAGAAAGAAAAGAATTACGGAAAACGTATTGTTGACATCTATATTTACGAACTTGGCAATCTTTCTGAGTTGGTGGATGTGCGGTTTAAGCCATACTCACAGCGTATAAAAGAAATCGCCCCTCAATTATTGCTTGAAAGGCGATGTGATACAGCAAATGTGGTAGAAGCTTTGGCAACAAAACGTACAAGTCTGAAAAGTGCTCTTGCAGAAGAAGGTACAAACTTTCAGACTGTAATTGTTGAAGTACGCAAAGAGATTCTGATTGATGCCATTAAAAAGGGACTTTCCATAAAAGAAATCTATCCTTTGCTTGGCTATCCTGAATCTTCTAATGTTTATTGGTTTGCAAAACGGTTTTTCGGTATGAGTTTCAATGATTTCTATCGCAAGACAAGAAAAGAAATATGATATGAATGCACTTGGACAGAAATGTTCAAGTGCATTTTTATCTACAGTGGATAAACGGTGACTCTCTTAGTCTATCCATACCTTTACTACCCCCATTCCGAATAGTAACACAAAACTCGTATCAGTATCTACTGGCATTAATTATGAATATAATAGGCAAAGCGTTTTTGCTACTTTGGTTATAACGCCCTTTCTTCTGTGAAAACAGAGAAATACATTGAATTAATGATTGACAAATTATGCGAATTGTGCTATAATTATATGGAGTATCGTTGGAACTACTATTCTTAAAGGCAACAATATTGACTACGAAACTCGTGAAAGTCGAACTAATATGCAGCCATCAGAGCTTTCGGTTTGGTTTGCTAAGATGAAAAACAGTGTAAAGCATCTTAATCTTAATTGTGAGATGAAATCTATAATTGAGAATTCTATTCTTTCAACAGGATTTTGTGGATTACAGTGTAACCTGTTGAGCTTTGAATATATAGCGACTTTTATTGAACATTCCTATTTTGAAACAATAAAAGATACTTTAGCACATGGAGCTACACAAGAATCAGTAAATAATGATGATTTATGTAACATTATGCTGCTAAAGCCGTCAGAAAGAGCATTAAACCTTTATCACGAAAAAACAAAAGAAATATACGCTCAAATCAGCAATAATATTTGTGAAAATCAAAATTATCGCAACTTCGTGGGTGGCTCTTGCCTATGCTGATGAACGGTCAGGCTACCATATCTGATTGATACGATAAATTATCGTTTATGAGTTTTGAAGATAAATTAAAGGAAGGGGAAAACCAATGCTTATAGATCATATTGTAGATTTTAGTGATAAAAAGTATTCTGAATTCGGCTCTAACTGTGGCTGTAACGAGGAAGCATGTAATCATCCTTCTGGGAAATGTAGTGGGAGTTGTTATAACTGCCTCTATCAAGTACATTTTCCAGGTAGATTTCCAGGTGAAATCATAAAGAAACAGTATGACTGTCAAAAGATGATATATCATTATGTGTGTCAATATTCCTATTTATACACAACAGAAATAATGTGGGCAATAGCAGCGGAAAGTGATTTTATTAGAGGCTTCCCTTATTATCATATCCTATCACTTGGATGTGGCGGTTGTGCTGATTTAATGGCTTTTGATGTTTTTTTGAATAAAGGTAGGGTAAAGGTTCCAATCTCCTATATAGGCGTTGATATCAATACATTATGGAGTCCTATTCATGATGAAATAAAAGAATACTATTCTAACGATGAAAGAGTTAGATTTAAAATACCAGAGTACAAAGATGTTTTTGATTGCTTTGATACCCCTCTTCCCAAAGCAAATATAATAGTAATAAGCTATCTTATTTCATATTTGTATAATACAAATCAAACAGGTTTAATTGATTTATTGGCAGAAAGAATTGCCCAAAACATTGTGCTTAAAAAAGAAAAAAAACACCACCTGTTGTTTATAATCAATGATGTAAATAGTAATAATCGAGGGCGCGATTATTTTTCACATTTTGAAAAAGCAATAGAAAAAGCAGGTGCAAAGATAACGAATAGTGACTATATGTATTTTGATACTGGAAATCTTAATTACTATCAAACTAATGGATTTTCAGCATACAAAAATGCTAAGAAATGCTATTTTGATATTCCGGCACAGTTGAAGCACAAGTATCATGCGCAAGAATCATTAAACTCAACAATTCAATTGTTATTGGAGGTGGAATGAGTGATTATAAGTGCCAGCAGACGGACAGATATACCGACATACTATTCAGAATGGTTCTTAAACAGAATCAAAGAAGGCTATGTCTGCGTTCGTAATCCGATGAATATTCATCAGATTAGCAGAATAGACTTATCTCCTGATGTGGTTGACGGTATTGTGTTCTGGACAAAAAATCCTATTCCAATGATAGAACGAGTATCTGAATTAGAAAAATACGTCTATTATTTTCAGTTTACCTTAAACGTATATGGGAAAGATATTGAACCTAATGTTCCGTCCAAAAATGATTTTATCATTCCAGCCTTTCAGAAATTATCTTCTCTCATCGGAAAAGAAAGAGTTGTATGGAGATATGATCCTATTTTTATAAATGAGTATTACACCATTGAATATCACAAAAAGTATTTTCAGGCTCTCTGCTCAAAACTAAGCAAGTTTACAGAAAAATGCACGGTGAGCTTTATTGACTTATATAAAAATACTGCTCGCAATATCAAGCGATTTAATATTCAGACACTTTCAAATGATGATGTTCTTGAACTTATGAGCTTCTTTATTGCTGTTGCTAAGAATGAAGGCATCTATATAGATACTTGTGCTGAAGAATATGATCTTTCATCATTGGGTATAAATCACGCTTGCTGTATTGACAAGCAGAGATTAGAAAGGTTGGGTAATTATACGCTGAAGATAGGCAAGGATAAAAATCAAAGAGGTGTTTGCGGGTGTATTGAAAGCATAGATATAGGAATGTATAATACTTGCAAAAATGGTTGTGCTTATTGTTACGCAAACTTCAATCCAACTATTGCAGCCAAAAATCATTCTGCTCATGTTACAACTTCGCCACTTATTTGCGGAAATATTGAAGAAGATGATAAAGTGAATATCAGAAAGGTTCAGTCAAATATCGAATCACAATTAACCCTATTCTGATTTGATGCAAGATTATACGATAGCGGTCTTTGGTTTGAAGCGTGAAAGGAGGAATAATTATGTTTTTTTCAAATACAAAATCAATCGCTGATTCTCCTGAATTAACTCGGCATTGGAGGAGTTGTGTACATTCTTTTTCATCTTTTGAGCAAACGGATGTATTCAGAGAAACTATCTATTTCACTCATCCACTCGACTACTTTGAGCTATCATCTAATACAGCTGAAAAGCTGAGAATGATTGGAGAACCTTACGATTTATTTGATAAAACGACTCCAATAGCTCTAAATGAGTTTACTGTCAATATTTTTGAGGGGGTCAATGACGAAAATGGCATAGGCAGTATTCTTTATGATTTTACGAATACTGAACGTGAAAGAAAATGCTATGCGGTATATGCATCTTTTTTCAACAATAACAATTCAGTATATTGTGCATTAACCATTTGTTTTGTTGATAAGGATTATGCAGTAGAATTAGATACAGCGATTCTTGAAATCGGACAAGATGAAAGCAGCTATATAATGCCTGTTATCATTTCAGAAGAAGCAACGGAATATTTTTCATTTGATATTATAAAATCATTAGGAGAATATCTTGCAAATATTTGGTTTGGGATACAATATGAAATGAATAATTGTCCAGAAGAAATACGGATAATTGAACAGCGTGGCTCAGTTTCACCGAGCGAAAATAATTATGATAGTAACCAAATTGTTTTAGTTAAGCGAATTATCCCTGTGGATAAAAACGGAAATATAATCAAATACGGGAAGACTGATTCAGGCCGTGAATACAAAAAGCCAGTATGGGGAGTAAGAGGACATCCAAGAACATTATCCGATGGCAGAGTTATACAGGTTAAACCGTATCCTAAGGGAAAAGGACGTAATAATCCTGAGTATTATAATTCTAAAGAATATCAATTTGTTGGAGATACAATTGATGATGATTCCAAAAAATAGCGAAAGAGTGAGCTACCATTTCGACAACTCTCTCTTGCTTATTCATCCTCATCGAACATTTATTCAGTCCGTGCATAAGCTGAGTGTAAACGCATTCTGTTCGGTCATCTCCTCGCTCTCGGTAGTCATCATGAGTTCAAGAAAATACACTTTCGCTTCTTCATTCATATTATATAATGATAGATTTACAATATAAGTGCAACACAAAAAAAGAGTGACACATAAAGCCACTCGTGTTATAATATGGGAGTCACCACACAACCATAAAACAGGAGGAAGCAATATGCGTCATTACACCCATTTTACCACAGAAGAGAGAGAAAAGTCAAGGGTTTTGAAAGCTCAAGGACTGAGCATTCGGGCAATTGCCAGAGAGCTTGGAAGAGCTCCATCATCTGTAAGCCGTGAATTCCAGAGAAACTGCTATGCCAACGGTGATTATGCAGCACATTATGCAGATAGATTATACCGGAAACGGCGAAAAAACTGCGGTAGAAAGGCAAAACTGCTGGATGATGCAATACGCAATTATGTCATGGAAAAGATGAATCTACGCTGGTCTCCAGAGCAGATTGCAGGACGTGCCAAACGTGATAAGGAACCGTTTTGTATTTCATTTCCGACAATTTATCGTGCGATTGATTCAGGAATTTTACCGCCGCAGCTGAAAAAGATCATGCGTTTCAAATGGAAGCATAAAAAATGCAAAGGAACAGACAATCGTGGAAAAATCCCAGATACTACGCCTATTAGCGAGCGTCCAGCCGGTGCTGAAAATCGTTCGAGATATGGTCACTGGGAAAGCGATACGGTTCTCGGCATGCGGAAAACAGGCTGTTTTGGCACACATGTGGAGCGTAAATCAGGATACCTTGCTGCATTCCGAATAGATGACAGACAGGGCAATGCTTTCAATTACGCCACGATAAAAGCTTTTTCTTCCATTCCGGAGAAACTGAAAAAGAGTTTTACTGTCGATAATGGAAAAGAATTTGCTGCACATAAAGCTTTGGCTGAGGCTACAGGAATGAAGGTATTTTTCTGTGATCCTTACTCTCCATGGCAGCGTGGCACAAACGAAAATACCAACGGCTTGCTTCGTCAATTCTTTCCGAAAGGAACTTCATTCGCCAACGTTTCTGATGATGATTTACAACACGTTGTCGATCTCATCAACAATCGCCCCCGCAAACGTCTTAATTTCCTGACTCCCTTTGAGGTGCTTCAAAAATTTTTTCTCTGATTGTGTTGCACTTGACTTGACAATCTATCATACAAACGATATGTAGGAACTGCACTTGAACAGAAATGTTCAGGTGCAGTTTTTATATGCAGCGAAATTCCCAAAGCAAAAAATTTCCGATTATTTGGGAACTTGAAAAAAGTGCAGATTTGCTTTTTCATTGCTTTTGTGCTATGATTACTACAGCAAATTCAAAAGCCTGTCTGTTGATTTGGAGATGATGACATAGGCAGACCATATACTGACTTCAATACGCTGTATGCAGTAGATGAGCAGACCAGAAAGATGATTCGTCATCAGGAATATTTGGATCGGCGTGAATGCCTTTGTCAATAAAAAACTGAGCCACCTCGCTAATAAAAAAGTGAGCCAGTTGTGATAAAAAAATTTTGAGCCACTAATCGTGATTCAAGGTTGAGTCGATGCGGTAAGACGAGCTGCAGTTCATGTTCAGAACAAAGGATCGGAAGGTGACCCTGTCTATGAGTGCAGCAAGCAGCATTTCATTTTCAAAAAGCTGTGTCCATTGTGAAAATTCAAGATTTGTACTTATGATAACACTTGCTCTTTCTGAACGTTCTGATATGATCTGAAAAAGCATCTCTGACTGATACCTGTTAAAAGTCAGATAACTGAGTTCATCGATGATCAGAAGATCTATCTTACTGAGACTCTTTTCAAGTTTGGAAAGCCTGTTCATCTGGACCGCTTCTGCAAGCTCAGCGGCAAGATTGACAGCCGTATAGAATTTTACCCGATACCCGGCCTCACAGGCGTTCATGCCAAGTGCGATCGAAAGATGCGTCTTTCCGCTCCCGGGATTTCCGATCATGACAATGTTTTGACGCTGCTTTATGAAATCACAGGAAGCGAGCTGCTGTATGGTGCCTCTACTGACGTTTTCAAGTCTTGCCATATCAAACGCATCCAGCGTTTTCAGTGCTGGGAATTTTGCAGCTTTTATCCTGCGTTTTTGACCCGCTGCTGAACGTTCTGCAAGCTCCTGTTTCATCAGCTCTATCAGAAATTGTGCATAACCATCGTCAGCAGAAAGCTGTCGTATGACTTTTTCATAGTTATTGAAAGTCGGCAGTCTGAGTTGTTTTGCATAGAGCCTGATCATTTCTTTCTGTACGCTGTTCATACCGCATCACCGCCTTTCAGAAGCGAATCATATCGTTTGAGATCCGGCGGTACGATCCCGATGGAGGATTCTATCTGTATTTTTCTTACCGGACTTCCGATCACTCCTGCATACAGCGTGTTGTAGGAATCTGCATAAGGCAAGTGTTTCAATACCGCATTTCCGATATCCAGGTACAGCCGCAGCACCTTGACAATTTCTTTGGGACTGCTCAGTTTCATCAAAAACTGATAAAGTTCGGTTGGAACAGTTTTCTTGATCGGTGCAGCATTGTAAACACTTCTCGGACGCTTTTCGATCAATCCGATGTAATGCTCTAAACGATAATGGGTCTGGTTATGACGGTAATCACGATCATATTTTGCAATGATCTTACCGCGGAACAGCATTATGACCTGATTGCCGCTTCCTTTGACCGTTATCATCTTGGAACTGTACTGATACGGCACAGAGTATTTGTTGTGATCAAATCTCACAAGTGAGAAATCATCCGCTTTGATCTGAAGTGTATTTGATGTATCATAGCGGTACGGCGGTAAAGGAATCCAATGCTCCTTACAGTTTTCAGCCATTTCACCTACCGTCAGATCTTTTCCGGGTATCTTATGATTTCTGTACACAGCGCAATATTCCAGAAGCTTTTCATTCAGCTCATCTATGGTCGATATGTTAGGGACAGGCACGAAGAAATTTCTTCTGACAAGTC
>OIYT01000723.1_pt1 | contig 28662 bp, 27 predicted proteins | sample 1588201 | NCBI WGS metagenome assembly OIYT01 (sample SAMN03283260) | human gut metagenome | biome: human-associated habitat; material: feces | host: Homo sapiens | place: USA | collected 2013
CTGGTCTTCGTTTTATGGTCAGAATAGGCGCGGATGGAGGACATTTTGCTGTCGGACTCCGACATGAACTGCTTGAGCATATCGTCGAACGACTTCGTCTGCGGCTGGCTCGGCGCAGACGGCTGCTGCCGTGCGGGCTGCGTGCCGCGGGACTGGAAGCCGCCGCGCGGACGCGGACTTTGCTCTCTGGTGGGCGCGGGCAGCGTGCGCTTGATGGAAAGATTGATCTTTCCGTTTTCCAGCCCGATCACCATGACCTTGACGGTCTGCCCCTCCTGCAGGAAATCATGTACGTCGTTGACAAAGGTGTTGGCGATCTCCGAGATATGTACCAATCCGGACCTGCCGCCCTCCAGAGCGACAAACGCGCCGAATTTGGTGATGGTGGTCACCCTGCCTTCCAAAATGCTCCCAACCTGAGGCTCCATACCCTATTTTGTTTCTCCTTCCCATAATTTGCGCCGGAGCGCCGGCGCGGCTGCGCTGAAGTTTGAAAAAGAAGAGCGGTGCAGTCCGGCGGGGGAGGCGTTTCGCGACTCCCTCGTCGCCCGGCACCGTTCAATTGCTCGTATCGTAGATCACATATTCGCCGGGGGTGACAAGTCCCAGCTCATCCCTGGCGATCTCCTCGATCTTTTCGGGGGTGACCCCCTCGGCGATGTCCGCCTTCAGGGCGTCGTTCTCCTGCCGCTGCTCCTCCACCCGGGCGGCGTAGTAGTCCCGCTCCGCCTGGGCGCTCTCCACCTGGTCCTGCAGGTCGTGCAGCTGCCAGCCGATGGCCGCCAGCAGCGCCAGAATCACAACTTTGGTCAGCAGACCGGCCCGGGGACGGGGCTTTTTTCCCGCCTGCGCCGCCTTTGCCATATCTGCCGCCTCCCTTCAGGAATGATCGCACATTCCCATTTTTTCTTATTGTATAGCATTTCCGCGCAAAATAAAAGAGATTTTTTCCGCGCCGGGCGGTTTTTTTGCAAAAACTTTTCAGCCACAGCAGCGGAAAAGACAACAAATGCGCCAAGTAGGCCAGGGTGTCCGCCCAAAAGGCCCACACCGGGCGCAGCAGCTGGGAGAAGGCGCAGAAAAACAGCACCGCGCCGCCCACGGCGCCCAGCACCGCGAAGCCCCGCAGCTCCCCCCGGCACCGCCGCAGGAGAAAGAGGAACGCGGCCGCCCCCACAAGGAGGCAGTAGGCCGTGTCCAGCGCGGCGGTGAAGCGGGGCAGGCGCAGCCGGAAGGGGCGCAGCAGATCGTACAGCACCCCGGCGGACAGCCCCAGCAGGATGGACTGGGCGAACAGCAGCAGCTGCTGGGAGACCTGGTTTCCCATCCCTATCCGAACAGCCGGCTGAAAAAGCCGCCCCGGCCAGGGCCCTCGTCCTCGTAGGTCACGGAGTCGATGCGGCCGTCCACATGCAGCTCCCCGCCGTCCAGCGACAGCTTGCCGATGTGCAGGTCCTCTCCGGTGACCACCAGCGTCCCCGCCGAGGTGGACATGACGATGCCGGTCTCGTCGAAGCGGTCCACGTCCTCCACGCCGGAGATGGTCAGGTGCTCCCGGCCAATGAGCTCCAGCCGGTGGGCCGCCTGGGGCATGGTGTTGTAGTCGTTCATGTTCTCGTCCCTCCCCCTGTCCACAGAATATGGCGGGGGAGAGAGGATTATGACTTACCGTCCGATTTCTTTATAAAGGGTCGCGGCGTCGGCCTGCTTCACCGTCTCCTGGACGGACAGCACCTCCACCGTCACGGTGCGGACGCCGAAGCGCAGGGAGATCTGGTCCCCCACCTTCACGTCATAGGACGCCCGGGCGGGCCTGCCGTTGACGGTGACCAGACCGTTGTCGCAGGCCTCGTTGGCCACGGTCCGCCGCTTGACAAGTCGGGAGACCTTCAGGTATTTATCCAACCGCATGGAACTCCTCCATATAAGGACTGCCGGCACGGATGTGCCGGCAGTTGATTGATCTGGAACCGGAAAATTACTTCGCCACGGCGTCCTTCAGCGCCTTGCCGGCCTTGAACACGGGCACGACGGTCTCGCCGATCTCGATGGGCTCCTTGGTCTTGGGGTTGCGGCCGACGCGGGCGGCGCGCTTCTTCACCTCGAAGGAGCCAAAGCCCACCAGCTGTACCTTCTCGCCCTCCTTCAGGGCGTCGGTAACGGCGGTCAGGGTGGCGGAAATCACAGCCTCGGCGTCCTTCTTGGAGACCTCGGCGGCAGCGGCAACGGCATTGATCAGTTCAGCTTTGTTCATGGGTCATATCCTCCTATAAATATCATTTGTGGGATCTCAGATTTATTCTCTTAACGCGCATCGCGATTAAGACTCCTGTTTGGCGGCCTCCCAGAGGGCGATCAGCTCCGCCTCCGTGTACGCGGTGAAGGGCTTGTCCGCCGACGATTCCACCTTGCGGAAGCGGGCGTCGAACTTGTCGCAGGCCCGATGGAGGGCGTCCTCCGGGTCCACGCCGGACATCTGGGCGATCTTGCTGAGGATGAACAGCGCGTCGCCCACTTCCTCCCGGACGCCGTGGGGCGCGTCCGCGGCCTGGCCGGACTCCACGGCCGCCCGCAGCTCCCGGACCTCCTCTTCCAGCTTGTCCAGCGCGCCGGCGATGCTGTCCCAGTTGAAGCCCGCCTTCACGGTCTTGCCCACGATCTTTTCCGCCCGCCACAGGGCCGGCAGGGTGTGGGGCACGGCCTCGATGGCGTCGGCGGTGGAGCGCTGGCCCTTTTCCTTCCGCTTCAGGACCTCCCAATTAGTCAGGACCTGCTCGCTGTTGTCGGCCCGCATGGTGCCGCCGAAGACATGGGGGTGGCGGTACACCAGCTTCTGGGCCACGCCGTCCACCACGTCGTCCATGGTGAAGCGGCCCCGCTCCGTCTCGATCTGGGTGTGGAAAGCCACCTGCATCAAAACGTCCCCCAGCTCCTCGCACATGCCGTGGGGGTCGTCGTGGTCGATGGCGTCCAGGGCCTCGTAGGTCTCCTCCAGAAAGTTCCGGCGAATGGAGCCGTGGGTCTGCTCGGCGTCCCAGGGACAGCCGCCGGGGGCGCGGAGGAGCCGCATGATCTCCAGAAAATCCTCCCAGCCGTAATGAGGCTTACATTGAAAATCTACCATACATTATCCGCCTTTGCAAGAAAATTCGTTGGAAAGCCCTTGATTTTCAAGGATTTTTAACAGGCAAAGGGCCGGGAGACGGCCGTTTGCCTCATTTTAAGCGCAGAAGTTTTATAAGCTTCTCGCCGTGGGGGACGGAGCGCACGTCCTCCGCCCGCAGGATGCGCAGGGCGATGACCAGGACGGCGTACACCGCCACGCCCGCCAGGATGCCGCACAGCGTCGCCGCCGCGTTGGCCATGTAAGCGGAGTGCCCCGCCAGCGCCCGGTCCGCGAAGCCGTACGCCGCCCAGGCGGCGCCGCCCATGAGGGCGGAGGCGAGAACCGGTTTTGCGAACAGCTGGACGTAGCGCGGCTTCTTCGAAGAGTATTTCCAGACGAAGAACAGATTTAACACCACGATCACCAGATAGCAGCACAGCGTGGAGACTGGAGCGCCGTGGATGTTGATGTCAGGATTCCCCACCAGAATATAGTTCATGACAATTTTGGTGAGGCCGCCGGCGATCACCGTAAAGATCGGCAGCTTTTCCTTACCGTAAGTCTGCAAAATGGCGTTGGTCAGAATCATCAGACAGATGAAAATCAGAGCGATGCCCAGGATCCGCAGATGGGGGCCCGCGGCCAGGGCGTCCTCCTGCTGGGTGGGCAGGATCAGGCGCATAATGGGCGTGGACAGCACGGAGAGGCCCACACCCGCCGGCAGAGCCAGAATGGCGATGAGCCGGAAAGCGGAGGAGATGATGCTGTCGGCCTTGGCGGTGTCCCGCTGGGCTATGGCCGCCGCCGCGAAGGGGATCAGACTCATGGTGACGGGATAGACGAAGGAGGCCACCATGTTGGGCATATCCATGGCCATCCGGTACTGGCCGTTCAGGAGGGCGGCCTCCGTCTCGCTCAGCAGAAGGGCGTTTTGCAGCCGGCCCATGACGATCTTGGTGTCGATCAGATTGATGATGCCCAGGGCGGAGTTCCCCAGGGTAATGGGGATGCCGATGGCCAGAACGCTCTTCATGATGCTCCCTCTGGAATCGGGGACATCCAGGCTCTCCGTCCTGTTGCGGTGACCGGCCAGATACACGATCAGGAAGCAGAGAGAAAGCACGGTGCCCACGGTGACGCCCAGAATGGCGCCCGCGGCCACATATTCCACGCCGTCGCTCCCCGCCTGGGCCAGCTGCCGGGCGATAACAGGCTCCCGGCATTTTTGCAGGATGAACCAGGCCAGCGGCAGGCCGATCCCCACCTTACACAGGGCCTCCAATACCTGGGAAATGGCGGTGGGCTTCATGTTGCCCTGGCCCTGGGTGTAACCCCGCATACAGGCCAGCAGGCACACGCAGAACACGGCGGGAGCCAGGGCTCGGATCGCCTGAGCGGCCATGGGGTTCTCCTCGAAAGCCGCCAGCTGCTCCGCGCCGAAAAACATCAGCAGAGTTCCCGCCAGCCCCAGGCCGAAGAAGAGCCAGATGGCGGTGCTGAAGATCTTGCGTTTTTCATTTTCCCGTCCCTGGGCATGGGCCTGGCTGGTCAGCTTGGAAATGGCCAGGGGCAGGCCCGCGGTGGCGAAGATGTTCAAAAAGTTGTAGATCAGATAGGCGGTGTCAAAGTAGGTTTTGCCAACACTGCCCAGGATGTTGTTGAGCGGAAGCTTGTAGACCGCGCCAATGAGCTTGACGATGACGACCGCCGCCGTCAAAATGGCGGCGCCGCCCAAAAAGGACTGCTTTTTTTGATTCGACATGGAGAGATTACCTCGAATTTACACAATGATGCGCAAAGGGCCTTGGTTCATGTTATTGCCCGGCGACACGCTTTATACCCGCTCCAGACACGCTTTCACCAGGGCGGCGAACCTGGGCCCCGCCGCCGCCGCCGCGGCAATGACCTCGTCCCCGTCCAGGGGCCGGTCCAAAACGCCCGCCGCCATGTTGGTGCACAGGGTGAAGCCCAGCACATCCATACCGCAGTGGGCGGCCACGATAGCCTCCGGCACGGTGGACATGCCCACCGCGTCGGCGCCCAGGATACGGGCGGCTCGGACCTCGGCGGGAGTCTCGTACTGGGGGCCGGGGAAATACATGTAGACGCCCTCCCGCAGCGGAATACCCAGCGCCCCGGCGGCCTGACGGGCCGCGTCCCGCAGCGCCGGGGTGTAGATGTGGCTGACATCCGGAAACCGGGGGCCGAACTCGTCCAGGTTGGGCCCGCACAGGGGGCTCTCCCCGAAGAGCTTGATGTGGTCGGTGATGAGCATGATGTCCCCGGCGGAAAAGGCGGTGTTCACCGCCCCGGCGGCGTTGGTGACGATCAGGGTCTCCGCCCCCAGCAGCCGCAGCACCCGGACGGGGTAGCCAACATCCGCGAAGCTCCACCCCTCATAGGTGTGGAGCCGCCCCTGCATCACCGCCACATCCTGTCCGGCGAGGCGGCCGAAGACGAACCGCCCTTTGTGGTCCGGGGCGGTGGAGCGCTTCATGTGGGGCACATCGGCGTAGGGGACCGCAACAGGGTCCTCCACCTCGTCCCCCAGCGCCCCAAGACCGGAGCCCAGGATCAGCAGGACCCGGGGCCGAAACGCCCCCAGCCGTTCCCGCAGCGCCCGGGCGCTCTCCCGGTACTGCTCATAAGCGTAGGGCTCCATCACAGCTTCCCGCCGCACTCCCGGCAGAAGGCGTCGCCCTCCCGCGCCTCGGCGCCGCAGGTGGCGCAGGTGCGGGCCTGCTCCCGGTCGATCCGCTCGTTCACGGCGGCAAGCTCCGCCTTCAATCCGTCGATCTCCTGGAGCTTCGCCAGCAGCACCTCCGAGTCGGTGGGGTCGCCGGTGTGGGTGGCGTACAGCATTTCGCCCAGCTCCATCAGAGCCCCGTCCACGGAACCCTCCAGTGTGGCGGCACGGATGCGCAGCTTGGCCACGGACAGCAGCTCCCCGGCCTTTTTGCTCACGCCGTAGGCGGCGTCGGAGGCCACGTCGGCGGCCTGGACGGCGGTTTTCTGGACGGTGTCCAGCAGCTCTGCCAATTTTTCGTTCATAACAAGTCCTCCCTTTAATGATTGTCGTAGGTGCTGCCGCCGATGAATTCCCTGGCCAGGGACTCCGGCGCGACATACTTCTCGTCCATGGCCTCGATTTTGTCAAAGCCCCGCAGCATATCGTCCACCACGTCGTACTTTCCGGCGGGGACGACCTCCAGCAGAGGCACCACGAAGGGCTTCAGCACGGCGAACTCAAAGGCCAGGGAGGAGTCGAACATGATGTGGGCGTTCTCCTTGTAGGGGGAGATGTACAGCTTCTCGCCCCGGCGGACGTTGGCCCACATCTTCAGGGTGAAGTTTGCGTCGCTGCCCCGGAACTTGTAGTCCCGGACGATGCGGCGGCACAGCCGCAGCCAGGGGTGCTGAAAGACGATCTTTCCGTCGTCGTCCACCAGGTTGCTGCGGGCGGCGATATACAGCTTGAAAGCGTGGGGGTTCTTGCCCACGATGATGTCGTTCAGGGCGTGGATACCCTCGAAGATGGCCAGCTCGTCCGGGCCCAGGCGCAGGGGCTGGGACAGGATGTCCGAGCGCATCTGACGGGCGAACTCGTACTTGGGCACGTGGATGGTCTCGCCCCGGTCCAGCATGGCGAAGTGCCGGTTCAAAAGGTCCACGTCCAGGCAGAAGGGGGACTCGTAGTCGATGGCGCCCTCCCGGTTCCGGGGGGCCGTCTCCGGGTCGATGGTGTTGAAGTAGTTGTCCATGGAGACGGTGTGGGTCTCGATGCCCATCTTCTCCAGCCGCTCCTCGATCTTCAGCGCCGTGGTGGTCTTGCCGGAGCCGGAGGGGCCGGAGAGCAGGATGACCCGGGACTCGTCCCGGTGGTCGGCGATCTTTTTCGCCGCGTTCTCCACCTTTTTGGCAAAGGCGGCGTCACACTCGGCGGCAAAGGCGCCGGGGTCGCTGCGGATGGCTTCATTGATCTGCGTCAGAGAGTACGGCATGTCAGTCGGCTCCTTTCAAAGTCTCGTAAAACGCGGCGAAGGCCGCCTGGTTGGCAAGGCCCTTTTCCGGGCGCTCCGTGTATTCCTTGGGGTACTTCAGGTTGAACACTCTTTCGATGTGGTTGGTCCCGGGCTCCACCATCTTCGTGGAGCCGCCGGCGCCAAAGGACAAAATGGAGCACAGCTCCGACATGATATAGATATTATACCAACATTCCGCGCCGGGGCGGCACCAGCCGATATTCTCAAAGCTGCCGGACATGTATTTCTGCCGGTACAGGTAGTAGGGGCCGTAGCCCGCCGCCCGCAGGGTGGGGGCGGCGTAATCCAGCATCTCCGCCACCGCCTCCGGGCCGGGGACGGAGAGGCCCTCCAGCAGAATACGGCTGCCCTTTTTCAGCGCCAGGGTGTGGACGGTCACGTTGTCCGTACCGAAAGCCAGACAGCGGTCCAGGGACCGGCGGAAGCCCTCCGGCGCGTCCTCCGGCAATCCCGCGATCAGGTCCATGTTCACATGGGGGAAATCATATTTTGCCACCAGCTCCATGGCCGCCTCGATGTCCCTGGCGGTGTGGCGACGGCCAATGGCCCGCAGCACGTGGTCCTCCATGGTCTGGGGGTTCACGGAGAGGCGGCTGACGCCGTGGGCCTTTAAAACCCTCAGCTTCTCCGCCGTGATGGTGTCCGGCCGGCCGGCCTCCACGGTGATCTCCCCGCAGGGGGCGGTGTCGAAGGCCTCCTCAAAGGCCGCCAGCACCCGGTCCATCTGTCCCGCCGTCAGAGTCGTGGGCGTGCCGCCGCCCATGTAGAAGGCCCGGACCCGCAGGCCCCGCCGCCGGACCATCTCCCCGCCGGAGCGGATCTCCCCGATCAGTGCGTCCACATAGGGCGGCACCAGGGCAAAGCTCCGCTCCACCGACTGACTGACGAAGGAGCAGTACGCGCAGCGGGTGGGACAAAAGGGGATGCCCACGTAGACGGCGATGTCCTGCGGTCCCAGCTTTTTCTGGGCCGTCAGCGCCGCCGCGCCGGTCTCCAGGGCCAGCGCGGCCCGCTGTGGGGTGACAAAGTATTCCTCCTCCAGCATGGCCCGGGCCTCGTCCGGCGTTCTTCCGGCCGCCAGGGCCCAGGTCACGGGCTTGTCGGGCCGGACGCCGGTCAGCATGCCCCAGGGAGGCGTGGCGCCTGTGACGGCGCGGGCGGCCAGGAAAAAGGCGGCTCCGATGGCATGGCGCCGCTGTCCCTCCCGGTCAAAGTCCGTTCCCCGGAGGGAACAGGCATAGCTGTAGGGCGCCGCCTTGCCGTGATAGCACAGCTCCACCGTGACATGGCAGCGGTCATCCTCCCGCAGGGAGATAACGGCCCAAGCATCGTCCCCGGGCCGGATGGGCTCGTAGACAGGCAGCTCGCCGGGGAACAGGTTCATCAAACTCTGCTCCACCACATACCGCTCGTCATGGCCGTTCAAAACCAATTTCATATCGCGTCCTTAACGTGCGTCTCTCATGGCCTGGAGCACGAAGGGATTGACCCGCCGCTCCCGGTCCAGGGTGCTGGGCTCCATGTGGCCGGGATACACCCGAAGGTTTCCCGACAGACCGCCCAGCCGCTTCAGGGAGGCCAGGATCTTGCTCGAACTGCCGCCGGGGAAGTCCGTCCGGCCGCAGGAGCCGGCGAACAGGGTGTCGCCGCACAGCAGCGCGTCCCCGCAGCGGAGGGTGACGCTGCCCTCGGAGTGGCCGGGGGTCGCCAGGACCTCCACCGTCAGGCCGCCCACGGCAACGGTATCCCCCTCGTCATAGTCCTTCGCGCCGGGGACCGGGGGAAACAGCTGCTGCAGATAGGCGTCTCCCTCGTACTGGTCCCGGTGATTCAAATAGACGGGCACATCGGGCCATTCCTCCCGCAGCTCCGCCACGCCGCCGGTGTGGTCGTAGTGCCCATGGGTCAGCAGGATGGCGCGGGGCCCGCAGCCGCTGCCCTCCACGGCGGCGGCCACCCGGGCGGCGTCCCCGCCGGGGTCCACGACGGCGCAGGCTTTCGCGCTCTCGTCGCAGAGGATATAACAGTTGGTCCCGATGGGACCGACCTGCAGAATACTGATGTTCATGGTCATCCGCTCCTTATGAATTAGCTGGGAGGAAATCGGAGTGATCCTCAAAGCCGGACAGGTCCAAAGGCTCGCCCCGGTAAGCCGCCGCGAACAGGGGAATGATGTCCCGGGACGTGTCGTAATACTGTTCCAGCAGCCTGGGCCCCTGGGACGTGGAACAGCCGCAGCCTACGATATATTTTCCGGCATGGGGCCCCGCCAGTGCCCTGGCACTCTGCAAAAACCAGTACCGCTTGGGCGCGGACGGGTCCTTCTGTTCCAGGATCAGAAAGCTGTCCTGATCCTGATCCAGGGCGTCCAGCCCGTGGACGATATCCGCCCAGTCGAACTGGGCGGTGGGCCGTCCGTTCAGCGTCAGCGTCCAGAGCCAGTCTTTCCTGGGCTGCGGAACCGGGGGCTGTTGTTTTTTCTTTCGGGAAAAGAGCGCCATGGCGCGCACCTCTCTTCTGTAATCTGTGGAGCGGTCAGGGCTGCTCCGTGTCGAACAGGATGGTCACCGGCCCGTGGTTCAGGGAGTCCACTTCCATCTTGGCGCCGAACTCGCCGTGCTCCACGGTAAAGCCCCGCTCCCGGCAGCGGGCCATGAACCGCTCGTACAGCGGGATGGCCAGGTCGGGCTTTGCCGCCCTGGAGAAGCCGGGGCGGCGGGAGGAGGTGTCGGCATACAGGGTGAACTGGGAGATCACCAGCAGGCTGCCGCCCACCTGCTCCAGGTTCAGATTCATTTTATCGTTTTCATCCTCGAAAATGCGGAGATTGCAGATTTTATCCGCCAGCTTGACGGCGGTGTCCTCCGTATCGTTGGGGCCGACGCCCAGGAGGACCAGGTAGCCCTCGCCGATCTGGCCGTTGACACGGCCGTCGATGGCGACGGAGGCATGGGAGACGCGGGTGACGACCGCGCGCATAAAATCACCTTTCAATCATCTGGAATTGACACGCCCGATTCCGCCGTTATTTATCCGGCGGGGCGCGTGACCTTCAAAACGCCGGAGATCTGGTGCAGCTTGTTCATCAGGTTCTTCAACTGGGCCCCGTCCCGGATACGGACCTCCAGACGGCAGATGGCGAAGCCGTCCTCCGTGCTGCGGGTGTTGACGCCCAGCACGAAGGTGTTGGTGGTGGACAGCGCCGCCGAGATATCCAGCAGCAGGTTGACCCGGTCCTTGCAGACGGCCTCCAGGATCGTGGGGTAGTTTTCGTTGGTGTCCGTGCCCCAGGAGACCTTGATCCAGCGGCCCGCCTGATCGGGGGCGTTCCGCTTCTCCGGCGAGGCGTTGGGGCAATCGCTGCGGTGGACGGACACGCCGTAGCCCCGGGTGATGAAGCCCACGATCTCGTCCCCCGGCACGGGGGTGCAGCACTTGGAGAACTTCACCAGGCAGTTGTCCAGCCCCTCCACGATGATGCCCTGCTCGCTTTTCACCTGCTTGGGCGCGGAGACGTGGGGCTCCACCTGTTTGGACTTGGCCTCCGCCGCGGCCTCCAGGGCCTGCTGCTCCGCCTGGCGCTGCTTGGCGGCCCGCAGCAGCTCGCCCTGCATCCGGCTGACGGCCTTCTGGGAGGTGAAGCCGCCGTAGCCGATGGCGGCGTACATCTCCTCCAGGGAGGCGTAGGACACCTTTTTCAGCAGCGTGGGCAGGACCTCCGGGTCCGTCACCTCCCGCATGGTGATGCCGCAGTGCTTCAGCTCCGCCTCGAAAGCGGCCCGGCCGTTGACGATGTTCTCGTCCTTCTTCTCCTTCTTGAACCACTGGCGGATCTTGCTGCGGGCCTCGCTGGACTTAGCGATCTGCATCCAGTCCCGGCTGGGGCCCTTGGCGTTTTTGGCGGTCAAAATCTCCACGATGTCGCCGTTTTTCAGCACGTGGTCCAGCGTGACGATGCGGTTATTCACCTTCGCGCCCACCATCCGGTTGCCCACGGCGGAGTGGATGGCATAGGCGAAGTCGATGGGCGTGGCGCCGGCGGGCAGGTTCTGCACGTCGCCGTTGGGGGTGAACACGAACACCTGGTCGGCAAACATATCCACCTTCAGGGAGTGGATATAGTCCTCGGCGTCGGCGCCCTCCTGGTTTTCCAGCAGACGGCGGACCCACTCGTATTTGCCCTCGGTGCCCGCGCCCTGGCCGTTCTGCTTGTATTTCCAGTGGGCGGCCACGCCGTACTCGGCGATCTCGTGCATCTCCCGGGTGCGGATCTGGACCTCGAAGGGGATGCCGTCGGTGCCCACCACGGTGGTGTGGAGGGACTGGTAGCCGTTGGGCTTGGGGGTGCCGATATAGTCCTTGAAGCGGCCCAGAATGGGCTTGTAGATGTCGTGGATAACGCCCAGAACGTTGTAGCAGTCCCCCACGTTCTCCACCACCACCCGGAAAGCGAAGAGGTCGAAGATCTCGTCCAGGTTCTTGTTCTGGTTGAACATCTTCCGGTAGATGGAGTAGGGGTGCTTCATCCGGCCGTAGACGATGTGCTGGATGTTCAGCTCGTTCAGCCGGTCGTCGATCTGGTTCTGGGTGCGGAGCATGAAGGCGTCGTACTCCTTCTGCTTCACGCTGAGCTTGGAGACGATCTCCTCATACCCCACGGGGTCCAGGTATTTCAGGGACAGGTCCTCCAGCTCCCACTTCATCCGCTGCATACCAAGGCGGTGGGCAATGGGGGCGTAGATCTCCATCGTCTCCAGGGACTTCTGCTTCTGCTTGGCGGGGGACTGGTACTCCATGGTCCGCATGTTGTGGAGCCGGTCGGAGATCTTGATGAGGATCACCCGGATGTCCTTGCTCATGGCGATGAGCATCTTCCGCAGGTTCTCCATCTGCTCGTCTTCCTTGGTGGCGTACTGGATGCGGGTCAGCTTGCTGACGCCCTCCACCAGGTCGGCGATGGTGGGGGAGAAGAGCTTGGCCACCTCGTCGTGGGTGGCGGGGGTGTCCTCGATGACGTCATGGAGCAGGGCCGCCTCAATGGATTCGGAGTCCAGCTTCAGCTCCTCCGCCACGATCTGGGCCACCGCCAGGGGGTGGATGATATAGGGCTCGCCGCTCTTGCGCTTCTGGCCCTCGTGGGCCTTGTCGGCGAATTCAAAGGCGGCGCGGATCTGCGCGAAGTCCGCCGAGGGATTGTAGCCCCGCACGGTCTTTTCCAGCAGGTCGTACTGCTCCTGGATGGTCATGAAAGGTCACCTCTGTTCCGATTGGCCGCGTCCCGCAGCCGGACAAGATAGGGGCAGGAGAACAGATCCACCTTGCCCTGGATATTGTTCAAACACAGCGTCAGCCGGTCGCCGTGAACGCTCATGGAGATCAGCCCCCGCTCCCGGAACACCTCCAGCGCCAGGGCGGTGCGGAGAAAGCTCTCTGTCCCGCCGGCCCGGACCGCCAGCCGCCGCAGGTAGGGGAGGGTGTCCTCCTCCGCCTTGCCCTGGTGGAGCTGGCGCTCCAGCGCCACCCAGCAGGCGGCGAACTGGTCCCGGGAGGCCCCCAGACGGGCCTTCTCCTGGGCCGTCAGGGGTCCGCCGTCCACAAGGCGGCGCACCAGCTCCAGGTCTCCCGCCTCGTGGCGGCTGGGCGTCAGGGAGGGCCGGATATCGATGAGCTGCAATTGCAGCGTGGTGTTGCCCCGGAAAGTGTTGGCCTGGAGGTAGAACGCGGCGTCCACCCGCATACCCGCGGCGATGCCGCACTCGCTCTCCGTCACGGAGAAAAAGATGGCGTCGAACCGGCAGGTGCCCTTGGAGAGGCGCAGCTTCATATGCCTGCCCTGGCCCACGGACTGGATGGCGTCCACCGTGGCGCCCAGCAGGGCGAAAGCGGGCCGGGCGTTGCCCGCGCCGTAAGGCTCCAGCAGGCTCAGATGCTCCACCTCGGCCAGGTCCACGTCGCCGGGGCAGGCAATGGCCGCGTCGATGTCCAGCGAGCTGACCGGCAGCTCGCCGCCGGAGGCGGAGCGGACATAGCGGTTCATCCGGGTGCGGAAGGCGCCGATATTCTCCTCCGGAATGGTAAAGCCGGCGGCCAGCTCGTGGCCGCCGAAGCCGTCCAGCAGGTCGGCGCAGGACTCCAGCGCCGCGAAGAGGTTGAACCCGCCGTAGGACCGGCAGGAGCCCTTGCCCGTGCCGTCCTTCAGATGGATCATGAAGCTGGGGCAGGAGTATTTTTCACTGAGGCGGGAGGCAACGATCCCCACCACGCCCTGGTGCCAGTCCGCGCTGGAGAGGACCAGCGCGCTGCGGTCCTCGCTGCGGAGCTTTTCGATCTGGCAGATGGCGTCGGCGCAGATGGCCTGCTCCACCGCCTGGCGCTCCCGGTTCAGCCCGCACAGCTCCCGGGCCAGCTCCTCGGCCCGGGCGGGGTCGGAGGTCTCCAGCAGGTCGGCGGCCAGGTCCGCCGCGCCCATGCGGCCCGCCGCGTTGATGCGGGGGGACAGCACGAAGCCGATCTGGATGGAGGTGATGGGCTTGCCCAGCAGGCCCGCCTCCTTCAAAAGGGCGTGGACGCCCACGAAATCCGTGTGGGGCAGGGCCTCCAGCCCGCAGGAAACGATGGTCCGGTTCTCCCCCTCCATCCGCATAACGTCGGCCACGGTGCCGATGGCGGCCAGGGTGCAGTACCGGGCGAAGAGGGCGTCCTCCCGGCTCTCCCCGCCCAGGGCCAGCACCAGCTTCAGCGCCACGCCGCAGCCCGCCAGGTGCTTGAAGGGATACGGGCAGTCGGGCCGGTGGGGGTCCACCACCGCCACGGCGTTGGGGAGGGCCTCCTTGCACTCATGGTGGTCCGTCACCACCACGTCCATGCCAAGGGAGTTTGCAAAATCGACTTCCTCATTGCCGGTAATGCCGCAGTCCACGGTCACCATCAGCGTGGCCCCCTGCTCCCAGAGGCCCCGGATGGCCTCCCTGGACAGGCCGTAGCCGTCCTCGATGCGGCGGGGGATGTACCGCAGGCACTTCACGCCGCAGCTTTTCAGATAGTCCAGCAGCAGCACCGTGGAGGTGATGCCGTCCACATCGTAGTCGCCGAAGACGGCGATGGTCTCCCCGTCGGCGATGGCCCGCTGGATGCGGGCGACGGCCCTGTCCATGTCCCGCATCAGCATGGGGGAGATGGTCAGCTTCCGCTCCCGGTCCAGAAACTCGGCGGCGGCCTCCGGGTCGCGGACGCCCCGGGCGGCCAGCACGGTGGACAGGAGATAGGGATAGCCCGCGCCGCGCAGAAGGGCCACGTCCTGCTCCTTCGGCGTGCCGATATTCCATTTTTGATACTTCAAAGGACGTCCCCCTTTCCGCCTCGGCGGCATATGAATCTACCATAAGGATTTTATTATAGCAGAAAAGGCGTTTCAGGTAAAGTAAAATTCTTTTCTCTCCCATGGTTTTCCGGCCCTGCCGCCCGGTTTCGACAGCCCTCATTTGACGGATACGGTAAATTTTGATACAATACTTAATATTTGGTGTGAAAGAACCTCCAAAGGAGCTTATGTGATGAAAAAACAACTGCAACGCATCCTGGCCTGCCTGACGCTCTGCGCCGTGCTGGCAGGCAGCTTGGCAGCTCCCGCCTCCGCCGCCGGATTCCAGGACGTGCCCAGCGGCCACTGGGCCGCCGGGGATATCCGGCGCTGCGTGGAGCTGGGCTTTTTCAACGGCGAGACCGCCACCCGCTTCGGCCTGGGGCATGAGATGACCCGGTCCGCTTTCACGGTGGTGCTGTGCCGCTTCTTCGGCTGGGAGACGCCGAAGCCTTCCCAGGCGACGTACCGGGATGTACCTGTCACCGCCTGGTACGCCGGAGCGGTACAGGCCGCCTACGCCCACGGCGCCCTGACGGACCAGCGGGAGGACTTCCGCCCCACGGACCCCATCACCCGGGAGGAGCTGACGGTCATGCTGGTCCGGGCCCTGGGCTACGGGACCATCGCGGGCCTGGCGCAGGACCTGCCCGCGCCCTTCCAGGATGTCACCACCAACACCGGCTATATCACCATGGCCCTGGACCTGGGGCTGATCAGCGGCACCACCGCCACCACCTTTTCCCCGGAAAAGACCGCGCCCCGGGAGCAGGTGGCCGTGATCCTGATGCGCCTTTACGACAAGCTGCACAGCGCCGCCCCCGGCAGGGTGGGCATCGTCTCCTCGGCGGAGGAGCTGACGGACCTGACGGGCCTTGACGTCGTGGCGGTCTCCGCCGGCAAGCTCATGAGCGCCGGCAAGATCAAGGTCGCCTCCACCATGGAAGAATCGGACGCCGCGTCCATCCAGGCGGCCGCCCGGGAGGCGGGGGCGAAGACGCTGCTGTATATCGTCGGCGGCCCCACCGCCCTGAACGGCAGCGCCTCCTCCACCGCGTCGGTCGTGGCGGAGGCCGTGGCCGGCGGCGGCTACGACGGCGCGTTTCTGGACATCCCCCAACTGAAGAGCAACAGCCAGCGGGCCGCGCTGACCAAGCTGCTGAAGGCCCTGCGCCCCGCTCTGGGGGACAGGCTCCTCTACCTGATGGTGGAGGCCCCGGCCTGGCAGGGCACGGCGTACAAGGGCTATCACTACGCCGCGCTGGACCCCTATGTGGACCGGATGGTGCTGCGGATCGCCCCCCGCGAAAGGACCGGCGGCGGCTTCCCCACCGCGCCGGTGGACCCGCTGGAGGAGATTTACTACGCTCTGAGCAGCCTGCGCGGCGAGGTGGACAGCGGCAAGCTCTCCCTGCTGGTGAGTACCGCCGGGTCCGCCTGGCTCGGCGGCAAGCGGAGCGACGCCCTGTCCGGCGCGGACATCGCGGCGCTGCTGGCGGCGGAGGAGACTGTCAGCTACTACTCGGACCGCTACGCCTGCGCTTATCTCAGCGCCCCCGGGGAGGACGACAAGACCCTGGTGGTCTGGTATCTGGACCGGCGGGCCGCGGCGGAGCGGGCCCAGCTGCTCCGCTGCTTCGGCGTGGACCAGATCTGCCTGTCGGACCCGGGAAGCGCCCTCCCGGAGCTGCTGGCCGGCCTGGGCTGACGTATCACGCGCTGAACGGAGCGCAAAAAAGGTCCCCCATCCGGTGGATGGGGGACCTTGTGTTTCCGAAATTTACAGGTATTTCTGCATACCGTCGGTGGCGTCGCCGGGGTCGGCGCTGATGGTGACGGTGAACTTGATGTCGTTCTTCTCGCCAAAGGCATCCAGCCAGTTCAGGAACTCCTCGGTGTCCTTGCTGACGCTCTGGCCCACAGTCTTGCACAGATTGTCGATGAACACATGGGAGATGTCGTAGTTGCCAGCGTACAGGCCGCTGATAAAGCCGCGGAACAGGTCATAGCTGTTCAGCTTATATTCCTGGGCGTCGATAAGACGGATATGATAGTGGATATCATAAGTCATGTTGCGGTTGGCCTCGATGCAAACCACGTTGCCGGGCTCATCCTTCGCCGCGTTGTTGATCAGTTCAATGAGATGCTTGGTTTTGCCGGAACCCTTCATGCCCATAATCAGTCTGACCATAGTGAATCACTCCTGTCATTTCAATATTGCTTAGCGCGGGGATATTTCGCTGGATTAAGGATATCATAAGCGCAGGTAAAAAACAATGGAAAAAAGCAAATTTCTAATTTGTTCACAATGGAGGACGGGAAGCGCCTTTTGGCGCCGCGCTTTGGTGTCATTTGCCCAGCTTGGCCTCCAGCTCGGCCTTGCGGTCTTCATACCCGGGCTTGCCCAGGAGAGCGAACATGTTCTTCTTGTAGGCCTCCACGCCGGGCTGGTCGAAGGGGTTGACCTCCAGCAGGTAGCCGGACAGGCCGCAGGAGTACTCAAAGAAGTAGATCAGCTGGCCCAGGGCCTCGGCGTTCTTGCCGTCGGCCTGGACGATGATGTTGGGCACGCCGCCCTCGTAGTGGGCCAGCAGGGTGCCCTCCATGGCGCGGTCGCGGATGAAGTCCATGGACTCGCCGGCCACGAAATTCAGCCCGTCGCCGTCGTCCTCGTCCCTGGGTACCCGCAGCTCGCAGTCGGACGCGCCCAGGCGCACCACGGTCTCGAACATCACGCGCCTGCCGGACTGGATGTACTGGCCCATGGAGTGCAGGTCGGCGGTGAAGTCCACGCTGGCGGGGAACAGGCCCTTGCCGTCCTTGCCCTCGCTCTCGCCGTAGAGCTGCTTCCACCACTCGCTCATGAAGCGGAAAGCGGGGTCGTAGCAGGCCAGCAGCTCGATGGGCCAGCCCGCGCAGTACAGCTGGTAGCGGACGGCGGCGTAGCGCCAGGCGGGGCAGTCATAGGTGCCCCTGGCGCACACGTCCATCATCTGGGCGGCGCCCCGCATCAGGGCCTCGATATCCACGCCGGCCACGGCGATGGGCAGCAGGCCCACGGCGGTCAGCACGGAGTAGCGGCCGCCCACGTCGTCGGGCACCACGAAGGTCTCCCACCCCTCGGCGTCCGCCAGGGACTTCAGGGCGCCCCGGCGCTTGTCGGTGGTGGCGTAGATGCGCGCCTTGGCGCCGTCCCTGCCGTACTTCTTCTCCAGCGCGGCCCGGAAGAAGCGGAAGGCCACGGCGGGCTCGGTGGTGGTGCCGGACTTGGAGATGACATTGACGGAGAAATCCACGTCCGCCACCAGGTCCAGCACCTCCCGCAGGGCGTCGGCGGACAGGCCGTTACCGATGAAGTAGACATTGGGGGTGCCCTTGGGCTTCAGGTTGTAGTTGGGGGAGCACAGGCACTCGATGACGCCCCGGGCGCCCAGATAGCTGCCGCCGATGCCGATGACCACCAGGGCCCGGGAGTCGCCCTGGATCTTTTTGGCGGCGGCCCGGATGCGGGCGAATTCCTCTTTATCGTAATCCCGAGGCAGGTGGACCCATCCGGTGAAATCGCTGCCGGCGCCGGTGGCGTTCTGCAGCTTTTCCTGGGCGTCCTTCAGGCGGGGCTCCAGGGCATCCTCATAGGGCTCGGGCAAAAAGCTCTGCATTTGAAACAGCTTGACATCCAACATCTTACGTATCATCCTTTCCCGCGCGGCAGATCCTCCGCCGGCGCTCTATTGCAATAAAGTATACCATTTCCAGCGGCTTCCGGCAAGAGAAAACCACCAGAAACCTGCTGAATTGCGGCCGTTCCTTTGGTTCAATCCGACAAAAAGGCGATCCGCAGCAGCCGCAGCAGCATCTGCCCGTAGGTGACGCGGGGCACCTCCTCGCCGGCCAGCAGGGGGATCTCCGCCACCATCTCGCCGCCGGAGGTGACGGTCAGCGTCCCCAGCACGTCGCCCTTCGCCACGGGGGCCTCCACGGTCTCCGCCAGCGTCACGGACTGCCGCAGGTCTCCGGCCCTGCTCTTCTCCAGCAGCAGCGAGCCGCCCTCGCCCAGCACCGGCTGCACCGTGGCCTGGGCCCCCAAATTCACGGGCACCGGCGGCAGGGGCGTTTCCGGCGTGACGGTTTTCAGGGCGTAGGTGGAAAAGCCGTAGCTCAGCAACGTCTTGGCGTCCTCGAAACGCTGGGCGGAGGTGGCGTCCTTCATGACGACGGCGATCAGCTCCATGCCGTCCCGCTCCGCCGTGCCGGAGAGGCAGTACAGCGCGCTGTCGGTGGAGCCGGTCTTCAATCCGGTGGCGCCCTCGTAAAAGCGCACCAGTTTGTTGGTGTTCACCAGCTGAGACTGGCCGTTTCGCAGGGTGTCCATCCAGATGGTGGTGTACTGCCGGATGTCCGGGTGGTTCAAAATCAGCTCCCGGCTCATGATGGCGATGTCATAGGAGGAGGTGACGTGTCCCGCCGCCGGCAGGCCGCAGGCGTTTTTGAAGGTGGTGTCGTTCATGCCGAGCTCCCTGGCCCGCTGGTTCATTCGCTCCACAAAGGCGTCCTCGCTGCCGGCGATCTGCTCCGCCAGGGCCACGGCGCAGTCGTTGGCGGAGACGACGCAGACGGCCTTCAGCATGTCGCCCACCGTCATCTGCTCGTTCTCCTTCAGCCAGATCTGGCTGCCGCCCATGGAACAGGCGTGGGCGGAGGCGGTGACGACGGTGTCATAGGTCAGCTGCCCGCTGTCGATGGCCTCCATGGTCAAAAGCAGCGTCATGACCTTGGTGACGCTGGCGGGCTCCAGCTTGGCGTGTTCATCCTTGGCGAAGAGAACGGTCCCCGTCTCCTTTTCCATCAGCAGGGCCGACGGCGCGTCCACCTCCACGGCCCGGGCGCTGGTCCCCAGCACCAGCACGGCACAGATCAGCGCGATCAGTTTTTTCATGGTGATCCCCCTTTGCAGCGTTGCTAGATTCTATGAGGGGGGAGGGACATTCATGACAGGCCGCGCGGCCGCGAAAAGAGCGGGACCCGATCCGGGTCCCGCTCTTTACGCCCCGCTTCGCTCCCGGCCCCGGAGGCGGCGCAGGGTCTCCGGCAGATTTTCCTGGCGGAGGTCGGCCGCTCTGAAACGCAGCAGCGCGAAGTTCAGGTTGAACAGCGTCCCGATGCCCACGGCGGAGATCACGGTGCCAATGCCCACCTGGCCGCCCAGCAGCCAGCCGATGAAAATGGCCAGCAGCTCCACCGAGGCCCGGCACAGCCCCACGGACCGCCCGGTCTTCCGGGCCAGGACCACCATCAGGGCGTCCCGGGGTCCGGCGCCCAGGCGGCTCTTCATGTACATCCACGTGCCCAGGGCCAGCAGCTCCATGCCCGCCAGCAGCATCACAAGCCCGCCGGGCAGGGTCTCCATCAGCGGAATCCAGTCCAGCCAGAGCAGCAGGTCGATGAGCATGGGGCAGACCACGATGTTGCCCAGAGTGCCCAGGCCAAAGCTCTCGCCGCAGAAAAAGGCGATGGCGATCACCGTGGCTCCCACGATCATGGCGGCGGTGCCGTAGGTGATGCCGAAGCTCCTGGACATGCCCTGCTGCAAAACGCTCCACGCCTCCAGGCCCACGTTGGCCCGGAGCATCATGGTGATGCCCACCGCGCTGACCACCAGGCCGCCAAGCAGCCAGAGAAGCCGGCGGACGTATTCCCGCATCATGACGATCCCTCCATGAGAAAAGTTTTTCCGCGGCGCGGGGAACGGCGCCCCTCCGCCATACGCGCGGCGGCCGCCCGCCGTGAAAAAAGCGGGCAGTTCCGCCCGCTTTCACAAATATGCCACAGGCGCGTCATCGTGTCTCGGCATTTTCATTTTTGATCTGCGACAGATAGCGGTAAACGCTGGCCTGGGAGCAGTGGAGCCCCGCGGCCACGTCCCTCACCGCGCCCTTCAGCAGGAAGATGCCGTTGGCCTCCAGCGTGGTGATGATCTGCAGCCGCTCTTCGGAGGTCAGCCGCTCCGCCGTCACGCCCAGGTGCTCCAGCTCCCGGCTGATGGCGTCGGACGCCACGGCCTCCGAGGAATTTCCAAACTTCTCCGGCGCGAGCCGGACGGCGGGCGCCGTGTCGGCGGCGAACTGGGAGAGGATGTCCTCCACAAAGATGTCAGGGTGGCACAGGCCCATGATCTGGTTGCTGACGGCCCGGTAGCGGCTGTCGTCGAAATTGATGCACAGCAGGCCAATCAGCCGGCCGTTGTCCTTGATGAACAGGGTGCTGGACCGCAGGTCCTTTCCATTGACGGAAACGCCGTAGTAATTCAAACGGTAGTCGGCGGACTCATAGCTTTTGTCCTTGAGGATACTCAGGGCCATGTTGGTCAGCGGCGCTCCGACCTCCCGCCCGCTGACGTGGTTGTTCGCAATGGCGATGATCGAGCGGTCCTTGTTCGTCAGATCGTGGAGGGCGACCTCGTAAGACGGGCCCAGAGTATGCCCAAGAAATTCCGTCAGCTTCACATACTGCTGCAGGATGGGATTGGGGATGTCAGGCATACGCTCACCTCATTTTCATATTTTCTGGGAATCTGCCGCACGGGAAGTTTATACTATTATATATAATAAACGGATTTTTGTCAAAAGAAAAAATTATCATTATTCTAAAAAAATATTCTCTCTTTCGCGCAGCGCCATTTATATACATTTTACATAATTTTCAGGCTTTTAAAATGTCAATTTAAACGAAATGTATAATATCGTCATTTTCTTCCTTGACAAATTTTTTTCGTTCTGATAAAGTTGTATCGTAAAAAGCAAAGGAGGCGCAGCCAATGAAAGCAATCATCAGCACAGCCAAGGCTCCCGCGGCCATCGGGCCGTATTCCCAGGCCGTGCAGGCCGGCGGACTGGTCATCACCTCCGGGCAGCTGCCCATCGACCCCGCCACCGGCGCGTTCCCCGAGGGCGTTCAGGCCCAGACCCGGCAGTCTCTGACCAACGTCAAGGCCATCCTGGAGGCGGCCGGCGCCGGTATGGACAGCGTCATCAAAACCACCGTGTTCCTGAAGGACATGAACGATTTCGGCGCCATGAACGAGGTGTACGCCACCTTCTTCACCGAGGGAAGCTATCCCGCCCGCTCCGCCGTCGAGGTCGCCCGCCTGCCCAAGGACGCCCTGGTCGAGATCGAGGTCATCGCGGCTCTGTAAGGGTCCGCCCCCCTCAACCCCCGCGCACACCATTCCTATCCGCTTGATACTGTCCGCTAGGCGAAAGGCAGGGCCTGGGAACCCTGTATTTTGACGACCGGGGTATCCATAAACAAGGCGCGCAGCGCCAAACAATTATGGAGGTAAAGTATTATGGCTAAAGAGTATCCCCTGAACGTTCCCGCCCCCCATCATTTCACCTTTGCGGTCCGCGACGTCCCCAATGTCACCGTCGAGCAGCGTGAGCGCGCCCTGAAAGCCACCCACTACAACGAGTTCGCCTTCCCCTCCGGCATGCTGACCGTCGACATGCTGTCCGACTCCGGCACCACCGCCATGACCAACCAGCAGTGGGCGTCTTTGTTCCTGGGCGACGAGGCCTACGGCCGCAACACCGGCTACTATGTCCTGCTGGACACCTTCCGCGACATTTTCGAGCGCGGCGGCGAGAAGAACTGGAAGAAGATCATCGACCTGGTCCGCACCGACTGCCGCGACGTGGAGAAGATGATGGACGAGGTCTACCTCTGCGAGTACGAGGGCGGCCTGTTCAACGGCGGCGCCGCGCAGATGGAGCGCCCCAACTCCTTCATCATCCAGCAGGGCCGCGCCGCCGAGTCCGTCCTGATGGAGATCGTCAAGAATATCCTGGCCAAGCGCCATCCCGGCAAGGTCTTCACCATCCCCTCCAACGGCCACTTCGACACCACCGAGGGCAACATCAAGCAGATGGGCTCCGTGCCCCGCAACCTGTACCACAAGGAGCTGCTGTATCAGATCCCCGAGGGCGGCACCTATGAGAAGAACCCGTTCAAGGGCAACATGGACATCGACAAGCTGGAGCAGCTGATCCAGGCCGTGGGTCCCGAGAACGTGCCCCTGATCTTCACCTGCATCACCAACAACCCCATCTGCGGCCAGCCCGTCTCCATGGGCAACATCAAGGAGATCAACCGTGTCGCCCACAAGTATGACATCCCCCTGATCTTCGACGTGGCCCGCTGGGCGGAGAACTGCTACTTTATCAAGATGAATGAGGAGGGCTACGCCGACAAGTCCATCGCCGAGATCGCCACCGAGATGTTCTCCTACTGCGACGGCTTCACCATGTCCGCCAAGAAGGACGGCCACGCCAACATGGGCGGTATGCTGGCTTTCCGCGACAAGGGCCTGTTCTGGAAGAAGTTCTCCGACTTCAACGAGGACGGCAGCGTCAAGACCGACGTGGGCGTCCTGCTGAAGGTCAAGCAGATCTCCTGCTACGGCAACGACTCCTACGGCGGCATGAGCGGCCGCGACATCATGGCGCTGGCCGTGGGTCTGTATGAGTCCTGCGACTTCAACTACATGCATGAGCGTGTGAAGCAGTGCGAGTACCTGGCCCAGGGCTTCTACAAGGCCGGCGTCAAGGGCGTGGTGCTGCCCGCCGGCGGCCATGCCGTGTATATCAACATGGACGAGTTTTTCGACGGCAAGCGCGGCCATGACACCTTCGCCGGCGAGGGCTTCTCTCTGGAGCTGATCCGCCGCTACGGCATCCGTGTCTCCGAGCTGGGCGATTACTCCATGGAGTACGATCTGAAGACCCCCGAGCAGCAGGCCGAGCTTGCCAACGTGGTCCGCTTCGCCATCGACCGCAGCCGCCTGACCCAGGAGCACCTGGACTACGTCATCGCCGCCGTCAAGGCGCTGTATGAGGACCGCGAGAGCATCCCCAACATGCGCATCGTCTGGGGCCACAACCTGCCCATGCGTCACTTCCACGCTTTCCTGGAGCCCTACGCCAACGAGGAGAAGTAATTCCCTCTAAAATCCAATAATCTTGCGTAACCTGCGCCGCGTGGAAAGAGCGCAGGAGAAGAGGACAAAGACGCCCGCGGAAAATAAATAAGCTTCCGCGGGCGTTTTTCTACCTTGTCCCGGCAAACGCGCGGGCTGCAAGGCCCCGCGCGCGGATAGACAGGCCGTTCCCCGCGTGACGGCAGGGCGGCCAATAAAGAAAACGGAGGGAAAATTATGGCAGACAACACTTTGCAGACCCGCGACGGGTTTAAGAGCAAATGGGGCTTTATCCTGGCCTGCATCGGCTCCGCCGTCGGCATGGGCAACATCTGGCGCTTCCCCATCATGGTGCAGAAGTACGGCGGCATGACCTTCCTGATCCCCTATTTCATCTTCGTCATCCTGATCGGCTCCACCGGCGTGATCGAGGAGTTCGCCCTGGGCCGCTGGGCCGGCGCGGGCCCCGTGGGAGCTTTCGGCAAGTGTACCGAGGAGCGCGCCGGCAAGAAGACCGCCGGTGAGGTCATCGGCGCCATCCCCATCATCGGCTCCATGATGCTGGCCATCGGCTACACCGTGGTCATGGGCTGGATCTTCAAGTACTGCTGGATGGGCATCTCCGGCAGCCTGTACGCGCTGGGAACCGACATGGGCGCCATCGGCGGCACCTTCGGCGCCGCGGCCCCCGAGGCCGGCAGCCTGGGCGAAGCCGTGGGCATGATGGTCCAGGGCGGCATCTTCGGCGTCGGCAACGGCGTGTGGCTGGTCATCGGCCTGGTGGTCTCCATGATCATCATGGCCATGGGCGTGTCCGGCGGCATCGAGAAAGCCAACAAGGTCATGATGCCCGTGCTGTTCTTCCTGTTTGTGGCTCTGGGCATCTACGTTTTCACCCTGGACGGCTCCAGCGAGGGCTACAAGTACATCTTCACCCTGAATCCCGCCGGCCTGCTGAACTGGGAGGTCTGGCTGTTCGCTTTCGGTCAGGCGTTCTTCTCCCTGTCCGTGGCGGGCAACGGCTCCGTGATCTACGGCTCCTATCTGCCCAAGGATGAGGACCTGCCTTCCTCCGCCCGCAATGTGGCTCTGTTCGACACCATCGCCGCTCTGCTGGCTGCCATCGTCATCATCCCCGCCATGGCGGTCATCCTGGGTGAGGGCATCGTTGGGATGGAGGGCGGCCCCGGATTGATGTTCGTCTACCTGGTCAACGTGTTCAACGCCATGCCCGGCGGCCGGATCGTGGGTATGATCTTCTATATCTGCGTTCTGTTCGCGGGCGTCAGCTCCATCGTGAACCTGTATGAGGCTCCCGTGGCCTTCCTGCAGGAGAAGCTCCACACCAACCGTGTGCTGTCCGTGGTCATCATCGGCGTAGTGGGCGGCGTGATCGCACTGTGCATCCAGCCCTGGACCTCTCAGTGGATGGACGTTGTCTCCATTTACATCTGCCCGCTGGGCGCTCTGCTGGCCGGTATCATGTTCTTCTGGGTCATGAAGAAGGACACTGCTCTGGCGGCTGTCCACGAGGGCCGCACCGTCGGCAAGAAGGACATCAGCGGCTGGTTCTATCCTCTGGGCAAGTGGGTGTATTGCGCAGCCTCTCTGGCGGCCCTGATCCTGGGCGCCATCTATGGCGGCATCGGCTAAGCCTGTATACAATTTGAAAATGGAGCACCGGGATCGGCCGGTGCTCCATTTTTGATTTTTTGTGAAGCATGACTTTTTGCGGAGCGCATAGAAAAAAGGATAGTAATGAATAAATGAATAAGGGAGAGAATGTGCGAATCAGATTCTTTACTCGAAAAAACGAATAGAGCACTCAGTGGGAAAAGAGTGGGAAAACAGGAATAACTCTCATGGAACCTGTCCGTAATACGAAAAAAAGTATCAGTATTTTGTCTTTGCTCTGTTGACAAACGCAAGCGATTCAGGTATCATATATAGCAACTATTTGCAGGTCTCTTGTGAAATGCTTGCAAAAAAACGAATTGGAGGCATGTATGAAAAGATTGCTGAGCACACTGCTTGCCCTGACCATGGCCCTGGCCCTGGTTTCCTGCGGCAAAAGCAACCCCACCCCCAACACTGGCAGCAACAAAACCGAGACTCCTTCCGAGACCGCTGACACGAAAACCGAGGGCAACGTCCACATCGGCATCGTGACCGGCTCCGTTTCTCAGTCCGAGGACGACCGCCGCGGCGCCGAGGCTTTCCAGGCCCTGTACGGTGAGGATATGGTCAAGCTGGCCATCTATCCCGATAACTTCACCGAGGAGCTGGAGACCACCATCCAGACTATCGTGAACCTGGCTGATGACGCCGACATGAAGGCCATCATCGTCAACCAGTCCGTCCCCGGCACCACCGAGGCGTTCCGTAAGATCAAGGAGATCCGCCCCGACATCCTGTGCATCGCCGGCGAGGCCCATGAGGATCTGCTCGAGATCGGCTCCGCTGCCGATCTGGTGTGCAACAACGACTTCGTGGCCCGCGGCTATCTGATCATCCGCACCGCTCACGAGCTGGGCTGTGACACCTTCGTGCACATCTCCTTCCCCCGTCACCTGGCTTATGAGACCATGAGCCGTCGTATCGCGGTTATGAAGGCCGCCTGCGAGGAGTTTGGCATGAAGTTCGAAATGGAGACCGCTCCCGATCCCACCTCTGACGTCGGCGTGGCCGGTGCTCAGGCTTACATCCTGGAGAAGGTCCCTGAGTGGTCCAAGACCTACGGCGAGAAGGCCGCTTACTTCTGCACCAACGATGCTCACACCGAGCCTCTGCTCAAACAGCTGCTGCAGTACGGCGGCTACTTCATCGAGGCCGACCTGCCCTCTCCTCTGATGGGCTATCCCGGCGCTTTGGGCATCGACCTGACCGCTGAGGCCGGTGACTTCCAGAAGATCCTGGCCAAGGTTGAGGACGCCATCTGCGAGGCCGGCGGCGCTGGCCGCTTCGGCACCTGGGCTTACTCCTACGGCTACACCACCACTGCCGGTCTGGCTCAGCACGCGCTGAATGTCATCAACGGCGAGAGCGAGCTGTGCGACATCGACGATATCGCCAAGGCTTACCACGAGTTCTCTCCCGAGGCTTCCTGGAACGGCTCCAACTACACCAACGCCACCACCGGCGTCAAGGCCGACAACACCTTCCTGGTGTATCAGGACACCTACATCATGGGCGATCCCGGCTGGTTCATGGGTTCCACCGAAGTTGAGGTTCCCGAGAAGTATTTCACTGTGAAATAAGCAGCGTTTTTTCTCGCTCATTCTAAACTGAGGAGGAGGGGCGACCCTCCTCCTCTCTTATTAGGTAGGGTATCATTTATGGAAAGTAATACGGCTCCCCTGTTGGAGATGCGCGGCATCAAAAAAGACTTCTTCGGCAACCAGGTCCTGACGGACATCAACTTCACCCTGAAGGCTGGTGAAGTCCTGGGCCTGGCAGGCGAAAACGGCGCGGGTAAATCCACGCTGATGAAGATCCTCTTCGGTATGGACGTTATCCGCGAGACCGGCGGCTACGGCGGAGACGTTCTCATCAACGGTGAAAAGGTCACCTTTAATACCCCCTTTGACGCACTGGCAGCCGGTATCGGCATGGTGCATCAGGAGTTTTCTCTGATCCCCGGCTTTACAGCGACAGAGAATATTCTGCTCAACCGTGAGCCCCAGAAGAAAAATGTCATCTCCGAGGTGTTCGGCAGCCGTCTGAACACGCTCGATTATAAGGAGATGGACCGCAGTGCAGCGGCAGCCATTGAAAAAATGGGCGTCCACATCGACGCCAACATGGTCATCAGCGATATGCCGGTCGGCCATAAGCAGTTCACCGAGATCGCGCGCGAGCTGAGCAAGGAGCATCTCAAGCTGCTTATTCTCGACGAGCCGACCGCCGTTCTGACGGAAAAGGAGGCCGCGGCGCTGCTTGATTCCATCCGCAGCATGTCGGCGCGCGGCATCGCGGTCATCTTCATCACGCACCGCCTGCAGGAGATTCTGGATGTGTGCGACAAGGTCATCGTCATGCGCGACGGCCATGTGGTGAAGGATACTCCGGCGAAGGAAACGAACGTTTCCGACATCACAAGGTGGATGGTCGGCCGCAGCGTGGAGCTCTCCGCTGCACAGGATGTAGTCGATCACTCCGGCGCCAAGACCATCATGTCCATCCGCAAGCTCTGGGTCGATATGCCCGGTGAGATCGTGCGCAACGTCGACCTCGATATCCGCGAGGGCGAGATCCTCGGCATCGGCGGTCTGGCCGGTCAGGGCAAGCTCGGCATCCCGAACGGCGTTATGGGTCTTTATGAGGCGGGCGGCACCGTCGAGTTCGACGGCAAGCCCATTCCGCTCAACGCGCCCCGCCGTTGCCTGGACGCCCAGCTCGCGTTCGTGTCGGAGGACCGCCGCGGTGTGGGCCTGCTGCTCGACGAGTCGCTGGAGTGGAACATTGCCTTCCCGGCCATGCAGATCCACGATAAGTTTCTCAAGAGCCTGTTTGGCGGCCTTGTGAAATGGCGCGATGAAAAGGCCATCCGCGCCGTGACCGACCGCTATATTGACGAGCTGAAGATCAAGTGCACCAGCTCGAAGCAGAAGGCCAAGGAGCTCTCCGGCGGCAACCAGCAGAAGGTCTGCCTTGCCAAGGCATTTGCGCTCGAGCCGAAGTTCCTCTTTGTCTCCGAGCCGACCCGCGGCATCGACGTCGGCGCGAAATCTCTCGTGCTCGACGCGCTCAAGAGGTTCAACCGCGAGAGCGGGATCACCGTTGTGATGATCTCATCTGAGCTGGAGGAGCTGCGCATGACCTGCGACCGCATCGCCATCGTCTCCGGCGGCAGGATCGCCGGGATACTGCCTGCTGACCATTCCTCCGAGGAGTTCGGTATGCTCATGGTCAGTCAGGTGAAGTAAGGAGGAAGAAATGGGCAATACGACCACACTTGGAAACAAGTCAAAATTCAGAGAGTTGGTGGACAGCTTCGGCCTGCCGCGTCTGATCATCGCGTGCTTCCTGCTGCTGCTGCTCATCGCCGCGCCCTGCGTGGGGCTGGATTTCCCCACACAGATCACCAATATCATCACCCGTTTCAGCTGGAACGCCGTGATGGTGCTGGCCATGGTGCCCATGGTGCACTCCGGCTGCGGCCTGAACTTCGGCCTGCCGCTGG
>OIYT01000730.1_pt1 | contig 28368 bp, 25 predicted proteins | sample 1588201 | NCBI WGS metagenome assembly OIYT01 (sample SAMN03283260) | human gut metagenome | biome: human-associated habitat; material: feces | host: Homo sapiens | place: USA | collected 2013
GGATATCCCTACGGGAACGAGCCTTGATCACGAAGGGAGAAATGTCTATGAAAAAAATTGCAAGTGCGATAATAGCCTTGATCCTGTGCCTGACGCTGCTGCCTGCAACGGTGTCGGCGGCAGAGCCGGACACACGCCATACCATCCAGCTCGGTGCGTCCGCCATCAACGGCTGGAGCGCGGACGGCGGCTATGACTACATTTATCTGGGAAACTGGAATGATAGTCCTGTCAAATGGCGGGTGCTGTCCGCAAATGGCGACACTGCGAGGAGTTATCAAGGCGGCGCCGGTAATACCTCGACTAAAAGCAACGCGCTGTTTATGTCACTTTACCACAAATGAGCTGACCATCGTTGTAATAGCGAGGACTTGAACGTCCTCGCTATTAGCATACATCGTCCTCCATGCGCTGACGTTCCGTCAGCTCCGCGTCGAAGAGAAGCTGCTTTACGCGGCGGGGGCGATGCGGACGAGGAAGAGACGCTGCAGTTCTGTGAAGTAGAAGTACAGGAACGTGTCGTCTCCGCGCAGGATCGCCAGCGGCTGACCGAGCAGGCTCTGCATTTCTTCCGGCAGATCGGGGGAGAAGGGACGGTAAAGCACACGACCGTTCGACGCGGCGATCACAAAAACATGATAGAAGGAATCTACCGCGCAGCCGAGCGTGCTTGAAAATGCCATGCGGTAGAGCGGGCGGTAGGATTTTGTGCTATAGCGTGTGCCGTCGGAAGCAAACAGCGTCAGCTCACGGTGTGCGTCCGCGGTATCCTCTTCAAGCGAAAGCGAGGCAAGCAGACCCTGCGGCGTCAGGCAGAAATGATCCAGCCTTTCCGCCAGATATTCCAGCGAAACGCGGCTTTGTTCGCCGGAGAGATCCGCCGTGATCAACGCGCAGCGACCATCCTGCACGCAGGTGTAGGCAAAGCGGTCGCCAAAGGCCGAAAGGTCTCCGGCAAGCGGCGTGACCGTTTTCCCCTTGGCCTGCCACAGCAAAACGTCGTCTGTTTCGTCCTCCGGAGAGACGGAACGAACGCCGAAGCGGCCGTCTGTGTCGTAATAGCTGAAGAGTGCCGTTTCTCCGAGGTGCTGCATTTGCTGCACCGCACCGGTGATGCTTTGCAGCGTATTTTGCGCCTCTGCACGGAAGGAGACAATCGAATAATGCGCGGGAACGGCATTTTCATAGTCGTCGATGCGGGCGAACACCGCCGCCTGCGCGCCACTGAGCGCGCCGGTAAAGTACCAGCCCGCCGCTGTCGGCTCCCATTGCGCCGTGACCGTGCCGGAGGCTGTGTCGTAAATGCCCACGGCCTTGGTCAGGTCATAAGAAAGCATCCGTTCTTCGTCAAGAACACTTTGCTGCAAGGTGTAGAGGATGTGCTCCGCCTGCGCGTCGTTGATCTGTAGGCGGCAGCCCTCCGGAATGTCGATCGCAAGCTGCAATTCGCTTGCCTCGACGCGATAGGTTGGCCACACCTCGCCGTTGTCCGGCTCACTTGCGGCAGGCTCGGTCGTTGGCGGAACGATCGCTTCCGAAGCCGACGTGGCCTCCGTCACCACGGTACCGCGCTTTGCGGTGGGTGCGGAACAGGCGCACAGAGAGAGCACGAGGAAAACGGCAAGCACGGCGAAACGGGGTTTGCGCATAATAACTACCTCCTTAAACCGGCTTTACAGGCCATCAAGCGTGTACAGAGTGAATCATGCAATGAATGCGCCTCAGAAGCGCAAACAGACGGTGTGACTTCTCTATCTTCAGCATATCGTAAATCGTGCCGCACCGCAAGGGGAAAATACGGATAGTACCTCAATTCGAGAAATTCGGCATAACACCGAATAAAGCTATAAATTGTGCAAATAGGGAACAATTTGGTGTGGAAATCTGTGGAGTTTTGCGGAAATACTGCGAAAAATGAAAACGAATTATATACAAACAACGGAAACTATGGGGCGAAAAACTCACTCCATTAAAAACCGGACAGGGGCGAGGCGCTCTTGTCCGGCTTGCAATATCTATTCTTATTTCAGCGCTCGTGCGCGGGCGACCTTGCTGCGCGGCTGCTCATGCAGCCGGTAGCGCTCGCACAGAAGCCGCACCAGCGCGAGCATCTGCTCCGGCGTGCCTTCATACAGCTCCAGCTCCAGCTCCGTAAAGGGCAGCCGCTCGTGCGTGCCGAACAATTCGCCACAGTCGCCCGCAAGCTCCGCGCGGCTTCCGTCCGAAAAGCGCAGCATCACATGACGCCGCCGAAAGGCCGCGCCGCAAACCGGCGCGACATCGCCCGCACCGTAGAGATACAGCAGCTCCTTCGGCGCGCCTGCGGCGACAAGGCGGCAGACCGCCTGCGCGTCCGGTGCTTGCGCCTCGATCTGCCACTCGCCGCGCGTGTGGCGCTCGCCGGTGGGCGTTTTGACGCAGACGATGCTGGTATCGCCCTCCAAACGCCTGCGAAACGTCCACTTTCGCGCGCTGAAGCGGCGATCGGGGCTGTCGTAATAATCGGTCTTCATCGCGGTCGTCTGTATCTCGCCTTCCTGCAATGCGGCAATGTCTGGATCGCGCAGGATCTGTAGCAGCAGCGGCTCGTCCGCGACGGCGAGCTTGTATTCCAGTTCTTTTCCCATGCTTAAAACAACTCCTCCGCAAAATCTACCCGCGCGACGCGGAACTCTTTTCCGTTCAGATAGGATAAGATGCCGGCCTCGGTCGTGAAGCAGAAGGAGAGCCGGTAGGAGTACAGCGCCTGATACTTGCGGTCAAAGCGCCGGTCGAGCTTGCCGTATTTTCCGTCGCCCAGCAGGGGGTGACCGGCGTGGGCGAACTGCGCGCGGATCTGATGGGTGCGGCCGGTGATCAGCTCGCATTCGACCAGAGAAAGCCCGCCCTTGCTTTTTAGGACCTCGTAGCGCGTTTCGCAGGTCTTTGCGCCCGCCTGCGGCCGATCCGTGACAAAGACACGGTTGTTTTTCGCGTCTTTGAACAGATAGCCCTTCAGCACGCCCTTGCGCGGGGAGGGAATGCCCTCCACGGCGGCAAGATAGCGCTTGCAAAGCTCGCGGTCGCGTATTTTCTGATTGAGGATGCGCAGCGCTTCGGCGTTCTTCGCGGCGATCACGATGCCGCCGGTGTTGCGGTCAATCCGGTTGCACAGCGCGGGCGTGAAGGCGTTTTCTTCTCGCGGACGCCACTCCCGCTTGGCGTAGAGGTAGGCCTGAATGTGGTCGATCAGCGTTCTGCCGTATTCGGCGCCGTCGTGCGGGTGTACCGCGATGCCGGGGCGCTTGTCCACCAGCAGGATATTTTCGTCCTCGTAGACGATGCACAGGTTGGGTGCGCTGACGGTCAGGTAGGCGTTTTCCGCGCAGGGTGTTTCGAAAAATTCGTCGTTGATATAAAGCTGGAGCACATCGCCCTGACAGAGCCGATCGTCGCGGTTTGCACGGGCGTTGTTGCGCTTGATGCGCTTGAGCCGGATGTATTTCTGCGCGAGCGAAGCGGGCAGCAGGGGGACGGCTTTGGCAAGGAAGCGATCCAGCCGCTGACCGGCGTCGTTTTGTCCGATAATAAGCTCTTTCAAGTGGACATCTCCTCTCCGCATCTACTATGCGGCACGGGAACCCGAAAGTCAAGGGCTTTTGGCAAAATCGGCAAAAAAAGAGAAAAAAGCATTTGACAAACGGCGCGAAAACAGCTATAATGTCTTCTGCACGACTACGAAATAGGGGACTACTATGCTGTTACGGTTGTCTAAAATCATCGAAACACCCGACAGCGCGCTGCCGTTCGAAGCCGCTCTGGATCTGCATGAAATGCGCTTCGGAAGCTGCTTTCCGGTGCAGGAGCCGGTCATGGCGACCGGCACGGTCAGAAATGTCGCCGGCGTTCTGCTGCTGGAGGCGAAGTTGACGACGGTGCTGCACGGAACCTGCGACCGCTGCGCAGCGGAATTTTGCAGAGCTGTCTCTTTTCCGGTCAGAGCCGTCCTGACGGCGCGGCTGGAAAACGAAGACGAGGCGGACGAGTGGACGTTCCTCCTGCAGGACGATTGTGCCGATCTCGACGAGATCCTCACGACCGCTTTTGTGTTGCAGATGGATTCCAAGCTGCTCTGCAAGCCGGACTGCAAGGGACTCTGCCCGCGCTGCGGCAAAAACCTGAACGAAGGCTCCTGTTCGTGCCGTCCTGAAACGGATCCCCGTTGGGCTGTCCTTGGGCAGCTGTTGAAGGATAAGTAAAAATTTTTTGGAGGTGTCATTCATGGCTGTTCCGAAGTGTAAAGTTTCCAAGGCGAGACGGGATAAGAGACGTAGCTCTCATTGGAAGCTCTCCGTGCCCGGCGTTGTCGCTTGCCCAAAGTGCGGCGAACCGCGTCTGCCCCATAGAGCTTGCAAGAACTGCGGTACCTACAATGGTCGAGAGGTTCTTCCTGCCGCTGAGGCAAATTGATTCGTGAATGAGAAGAAATGAGGAAGGGAAAGCGCCTTCCTCTTTTCTTTTTGCGGTTGAATTTTCCATGCACTTGTGTAATAATAGAAGGAAGAAGAATGGAGGAGTAAGAATGAAACGGATACTTCCTCTTCTGCTGGCTCTGCTTTTGCTGACCGCCTGCGCAAGCAAGGGCGCGACGATCCCGCAGAAGCCGCAGAGAGAGACGGATAAGACGACTTTGAGCACGCAGCCGCCTGTGGCCTCGACGCAGACCCTGACGACCACCGAACCGGCTCCCACCGAGCCGGAGACGACCGAGCCGCAGGGGCAGACGGTGGACGAGCAGCTTTCGGTGCTGGCGCAGTGCGGCGGGCAGTGGTTTCAGGAAGCGGAGTATTCTGAAAATTACCAGTTCTGCGTGACGGATCTGGATCAGGACGGGAGACTGGAGCTGATCTTTGGCAGTATGCAGGGTTCTGGACTGTTCACCTTCTTCTCGATCTACCGTGTGCAGGACGGCGGCCTGCACACGCTGACCGATGCGATGCGGGAGGAGTCCCTGCCGGATCTGATCGTGCAGAGCGCACCGGTCTATGAAAAGGACGGCCGCTATTACTATCACTTTGAAGACGTGATGCGAAACGGCGTTGCGGAGGGGATGAAGGATAACGTGCTCTTTTGCTTGGATGCAGACGAGCTTACCTTCCGCTCCGTCGCCTATTTGATCTCCAGCTATGCGCCCGACAGCAGCGAGCCGACGGTCAGCTACTATGACGCCGAGGACGTGCAGATCGACGAGGCTGCCTATGAGCGCATCGTTGGCGACCCAATGCCCGACGCGAAACGCTGGAGCGCCGCGTTCCGGTGGATCTCCGCGCCGGAGAAGGAGCCGCCGCAGGAAGAGCTGCTTTCCATGCTCACGCAGTCGTGGGAGGGATTCTCCCTGCAACCGATCGAATAAAAGGAGGCGCGAACCATGGCCAAACCGCTTATTGCCATTGTCGGCCGCCCCAATGTGGGCAAATCCATGCTCTTTAATAAACTGACCGGCCGCCGTACCGCGATTGTGGAGGACACGCCGGGCGTGACGCGCGATCGGATCTACGGTTCCTGCGACTGGAACGGGCGCGAGTTCGAGCTGGTCGACACGGGCGGCATTGAACCGAACACCGACAGCGAAATGCTGAAATTCATGCGCCGACAGGCGCAGATCGCCATCGAAACGGCGGACGTGATCGTGATGGTCACGGACGTGAAGACCGGCGTGACGGCGGCCGACACGGATGTCGCCGCGATGCTGCTGCGCAGCAAAAAGCCGGTCTGCCTTGCCGTCAACAAGTGCGACGGCATCGGCGCGACGGATCCCACGGTCTATGAGTTCTACGCGCTTGGCCTCGGCGATCCGATCGAGGTCTCCGCGATCCACGGCCACGGCACGGGCGACCTGCTGGACTGGTGCGTGGCGCACCTGCCCGAGCCGTCGGAGCAGGAGGACGAGGGCGAGATCATCAACGTTGCGATCGTCGGCAAGCCGAATGTCGGAAAATCGAGCCTTCTCAACCGGATCCTCGGCGAGGAGCGCGTCATCGTCTCCGACGTCGCCGGTACGACGCGCGATGCCATCGACAGCCTGTTTGAGAATGAATACGGAAAATTCCGCTTTATCGACACGGCCGGTATGCGCCGCAAGTCGAAGGTGGATGACGCGATCGAGAAGTATTCCAACCTGCGCTCCATCGCGGCGATCGACCGCGCGGATGTCTGCCTGATCCTGATCGACGCCAACGAGGGCGTGACGGAGCAGGACACGAAGATCGCGGGGCTGGCGCACGAGGCCGGAAAGGCCTGCATCATTGTCGCGAACAAATGGGACACGGTGGAAAAAGAGACCAACACGATGAACGAGCAGACGGCAAAGATCCGTCAGGATCTGAGCTACATGACCTATGCGCCGATCCTGTTCATCTCCGCGCTGACGGGTCAGCGCGTGGGCAAGCTGTTTGAGCTGATCGACTATGTGGCAAACCAGAGCGCCATGCGCATCACCACGGGTATGCTCAATAACGTGCTCGAGGACGCGACGGCGCGCGTTCAGCCGCCTACGGACAAGGGACGCAGACTGAAGATCTATTATATGACGCAGGTCGGCGTGAAGCCGCCGCACTTCGTCTTCTTCTGCAACGATGCCCGCCTGTTCCATTTCTCCTACCAGCGCTATCTGGAAAACCAGATCCGCGCGACGTTCGGCCTGGAGGGAACGCCGATCCGCATTACCGTTCGGCAGAAGGGGGATAAGGACGAATGAGTGTGCCACTGCGTCTGGTGTGCTGCGTGCTGCTGGGCTATCTGCTGGGAAGCGCGAACGGCGCGATTTTGATCTCGCGGCTGAAAACGCATGAGGATGTGCGCAGCAAGGGAAGCGGCAACGCCGGACTGACGAACTTTTTCCGCACCTGCGGCGGCTGGGCAACGCTGCTTGTGATTCTGATCGACGTCGGCAAGGCGGTGCTCGCGGGTTTGCTTGCGGGTCTGCTCCTGCCGAGCGACGTGACGCTCGGCAGGATGGTCGCGGGCTTTGCCGTGCAGGTCGGGCATATTTTCCCGATCTTCTTCGGCTTCCGCGGGGGAAAGGGCGTGCTTTGCAGCGCCGCCGTCGCGGCGATGCTCGACTGGCGCATTTTTGCGATCGCATTCCCCCTGTTTTTGATCGTTGTCGCGCTGACGCGGCTGGTCTCGCTCGGCTCCGTCGTTGCGATCATCACCTACGCGATCTTATTTGTCGTTTTTTTCCGCCGGCGGCCGGAAATTTGGCTGCTTGCGGTTGCGATGAGCCTGCTGGCGATCTTCATGCATCGCGGCAATATCGTTCGGCTGCTGCACGGTGTGGAACCAAAGCTCGGCGCATCGAAAAAATAATTATCAAGTGAGGGATCGTTCTTTGAAAATTCTGGTAGCCGGCAGCGGTGGCTGGGGTACGGCTCTTGCAATGACGCTGCTTGAAAACGGTCATGAGGTAACGCTTTGGTCTTATTGCGAGGAGGAGAGCAGGGGCTTGCGCACGACGCTGACCAACCCGTTCCTGCCCGATGTTGCGCTCCCCGAGGCGCTTTGTTATACGTCCGACGCCGCAGCGGCGGAGGACTGCGATCTTGTCGTGTTTGCCACGCCATCTTTTGCCGTGCGCGCAACGGCGCGCACCTTCAAGAGTCACCTGCGCGCGGATGCCGTGCTGGTCTCCGTGACGAAGGGCATCGAAGAGGGCAGCGGCAAACGCATGAGCGAGCTGGTTGCGGAGGAAACGGGACGGACGGTCGTCGCGCTCTCCGGCCCCTCTCATGCCGAGGAGGTCAGCCGCCGCATTCCCACCGGTGTCGTTGCCGCCTGCGCAGACCGCGCGCTTGCCGAGCGTGTTCAGACGGCCTTTATGAACGGGCGTTTGCGTGTCTATACCTGCACGGACATTGTCGGCGTGGAGCTGGGCGCGGCGCTGAAAAACGTGATCGCCCTGTGCGCGGGCGTCTGCGACGGCATGGGCTTCGGCGACAATACCAAGGCGCTGCTGATGACGCGCGGCCTTGCCGAGGTCGCAAGGCTCGGAATGGCGATGGGCGCAAGACGCGAGACCTTTGCCGGTCTTGCGGGCGTCGGCGACCTGATCGTCACGTGCACCTCCATGCATTCGCGCAACCGCCGCGCCGGTATTCTGATCGGGCAGGGCGTTGCCGTGCAGGAGACGATGAAACGGATCGGCGCGGTCGTGGAGGGCTATTATGCCACGCGTTCCGCTTGGGAGCTTGCGAAAAAGCACGATGTCCATATGCCGATCACGGAGGCCGCCTACGACGTCCTCTATAACGGCGCAGACCCGCGCAGCGCCCTCACCCGCCTCATGCAGCGCGAAAAGACCAGCGAGGAAGAGGACGACGCTTGGGCAAAGTAGCCATTGGCCACAAATGAATAGCACTTTTGTGCCCCGTGTTTTCTGCGGTAATGCCGAAAACACGGGGCGCTTTTTTGCACGCATTTACGAACATATGTTCAAATATTTGGAAAACAGGGGAAAACAGACGCAAAAACCCGTTCTTTCCAAGAAAGAATTGCAAATTAGAGGTTGATTTTTTCTGCACAAACCTGTATACTGGAAGCAAGTGGAGCAAAATGGAAGAAAAATGAGCAAAATGGAGCGAGGTGAGGGAATGTTCGGCCAATACAAGCACACGCTTGACGCGAAGGGAAGACTGTTCGTTCCCGCCAAGCTGCGAGAAGAGCTCGGGACTTCTTTCTATGTGGCCAAGGCACCGGACGGATGCCTTGCCGTCTATCCGGAAGAGGCGTGGGGACGCATCATTGCGCGCAGCAAGGAGCTGCCCAGCGCCGATATGCGCGCCATGCGCTACTTCTTTGCCAACGTCGCCAAGTGCGAGCCGGACAAGCAGGGCAGGTTCCTGCTGCCGGAGTCCTTCCGCACCTACGCGGGCATCCGGCAGGAGGCGACCTTCCTCGGCCTTGCCGACCGCGCGGAAATTTGGGCGTCTGACCGCTACGAGGCCGACGAAGAGAAGTTCCTGACGCCGGAGGGACTTGCCGCCGTGATGGAGGGGCTTCGCTTCTGATGGAATTTTCTCACAAATCCGTGCTGCTGCAGGAATGCATCGACGCCCTTGCGATCCGTCCGGACGGGATCTACCTCGACGGTACGCTGGGCGGCGCGGGACATTCGCTGCAAATTGCAAAGCGACTGACGACGGGGCGTCTCATCGGTGTGGACAGAGACGAGACGGCGCTTTGCGCGGCAAAGCAGCGCCTTGCCGACTACGCCGCGCGTGTGACGCTGGTGCACGCAAACTTCTCCGAACTGACGCACATCTTGCAGGAGCTTCAAATCTCCGGCGTGGACGGGATGCTCTTTGACTTGGGCGTTTCCTCCCCACAGTTGGATGAGGCGGAGCGCGGTTTTTCCTATATGGCGGATGCACCGCTGGATATGCGTATGGATCGCAGCGAGCACCTGACGGCCGCAGATGTTGTAAACCTCTGGCCGCAGGAGGAGCTGCGCCACATCCTCTATGCTTACGGCGAGGAGCGCTATGCGCCCCAGATCGCCGCCGCCATTGTCCGCAGGCGGCAGGAGCGGCCGATCGAAACGACGCTCGAGCTTGCCGACGTGATCCGCGGCGCTATGCCCCCGCAGGCGCTGCGCGAAAAGCAGCACCCCGCAAAGCGTAGCTTTCAGGCCATTCGCATTGCCGTAAACGACGAACTCGGCGCGGTCGAGCGCCTGATGAAAGACGCAGTCGACCGCCTGAACAAGGGCGGACGGCTCGCGGTGATCACCTTCCATTCGTTGGAAGATCGCATTGTGAAAAACGCGATGCAGGAGGCGGCACGAGGCTGCACCTGCCCGCCGGAGTTTCCGGTCTGCGTATGCGGCAAGAAGCCGCGCGTGCGCATCCTGACACGCAAACCGATCGTGTCGGGCGAACGGGAGCTGGCGGAAAACCCGCGTGCGCGCAGTGCGAAGCTCCGTGTGGCGGAAAAACTTTGAAAGGAGCGACGGGATCATGGCCTATCGCAGCAACGGCTCAGCCGCCTATGATATTCATTACAATTCTGCCGCGCAGCCGCTGCAGCAGCCGGAACGCCTTCCGGACGCGCCCGCGCAGCGGCAGCCGGTTCGCGAGGTAAAAGCGCACTTGGCGGTGTCCCCGTTTGCGATCTTGGGAACGGCTGCGGCGATGGTGCTGCTGTTTCTGGTCGTGTTCAGCTACGTCCGGATGTACGAGGCCAAGAACCTCACGGGCGAGCTTTCGAAGGAACTGACGGCACAGAGCGAGCGCAACGCGCGCCTGAAGGCGCAGTTTGAAGACAAGCTGGATCTCGATCAGGTGAAGGAGCGCGCGCTGGAGCTTGGAATGCGCCAGCCGACCTCTTCGCAGATCGTCTATATCCATGTGGATACCGGAGACACCACGCAGGTGTTCTCTGCGAAAAAGGAGCGTAACTTTGCACAGAGCGTCTTCGACGCTTTCCGCAGCCTTTTCACCGACGCGCTGGAATACTTTTCGTAGCCGTGGGCATATAGTTTGCTGAGGGATCAAGCATCCCCAATCAAAGCATGGGCGGTCATTTGAATTGCCGCCCATGTTTTTGGACTTGTGGAGGAAGTTATGGATCGAAGAGACGACCGTCGCTCAAAGCGGCGTAAAGAGAATGACGTGCGGCAGATCACGCCCCTGCGGGTGCTGTCCTGGACAGCGGGTCTGGTAGTTTATCTGGCTGTCAGCGGCTTTTTGCGCACGCGCGGCGTAAAGCTCGGCTTTCTTGTCGCGTTGGTGCTGATCTTGGTCGCGGCGCTCGGCGGAGAGATCGGCTGGCGGTACTATGAATACCGCCGCACGCACAAAAACGCGCCGAAACGTGAGCGAAAAGGGGAGGAAATCTCCGATACCTCCGTCCGCAAGGGCATTCTGGTCACGATGATCCTGCTCGGCGTTGTCGCCTTTGCCGCGCTTGCGGGCAGACTTGCAAAGATCATGCTGGTTGACCATGAAAAATATGAGCGGCGCGCCATGGGCACGCAGACGACCTCCGTCAGCGTCACGGCCTCGCGCGGCAAGATCTACGACTGCAACATGAACGTTTTGGCGGCGTCCGCGACGGCGGAAAACATTTTCCTTGATCCGAATGCACTGGCCAAAAACGGCGCCGATCTGGATTTCCTTGCCAAGAATCTGGCGGAGATCACCGGAAAGAGCGAGAAGACCATCCGCGAAAAGGCGGAGCGTACCAATTCGCAGTATGAGGTCATCGCGCAGCGGCAGAATCAAGAGGTTTGCGACAAGGTGCGCGCGTTTATCGAGGAAAACAGCATCACCGGCGTCCATCTGGAGCCGTCGTCCATCCGATACTATCCCTACAACGCGCTCGGCGCGCAGATCCTCGGCTTTACCAACTCAGACAACGACGGCGCGGAAGGGCTGGAAGCGTACTATAACAGCACGCTCAAGGGAACGGCCGGCGCGGTCATCACGACAAAGGGCAACGCCGGAACGGAAATGCTCTATCCGTATGAGAAATATTACGAGGCAAGCGACGGAAACAGCCTTGTTTTGACGATCGACACGACGGTACAGACCTATCTGCAAAAGCAAATGCAGGACGCGATCGACCGCTATGACGTCCTGAACGGCGCGTTCGGCATCGTCATGGACGTGGATACCGGCGCGGTGCTTGCCATGTGCACGCTTGGCTCCTACGATCCGAACAACTATCTTGAGATCTACGATCCTAAGGCCAGCGAGCAGGTGCAGGATCTTTACGAGGCCGCGACGAAGTATCCTGACGAAAGCGAGGCGCAGAAGGCGGCCTATGACGCCTACAACGCGCGCGTCGCGCAGGAGCGCCTGAAGCAGTGGCGTAACCGCTGCGTATCGGACGGCTATGAGCCGGGTTCGACCTTCAAGGTCATCACGCTTGCTGCAGCGCTGGATTCCGGCAAGGTGACGCTGAACGACAATTTCTTCTGCGGCGGCAAGGAGACCTTCGAGGGTCGTTCGCAGCCGGTCAACTGCTGGCGGCACAGCGGCCACGGCGAGGAGACCACGGCGCAGGCCCTTCAGCTTTCGTGCAACATCGCCTTCGGCCATATCGGCATGATGATGGGCGGCGACACGCTCTATGACTATGCCCGCGCCTTCGGCCTGATGGAGACGACGGGAATTGACCTTCCCGGCGAAGCGGGCGGCATTTTCCACAGCCGCTCGAGACTTGCCGACTACGCCGTGAACGGCACGAGCTACCTGATCGCAACGTCCTTCGGCCAGTCGATCAAGCCCACCGCGATGCAGATGGTGCGCGCTATTGCCGCCGTCGTCAACGGCGGATATTTGGTCGAGCCGTATGTCGTCTCCGAGGTGATCGACGAGGACGGAAACGTGGTGGAAAAGCACACCCGCAACGTGCTGCGGCAGGTGATCTCCGAAGAGACCTCCGCGACCATGTGCGAGCTTCTGGAATCCGTCGTCACCGAAGGCACGGCGGGAAATGCCAAGGTCGTCGGCTACCGCATCGGCGGCAAGACCGGCACGGCGGAAAAGCTCGACCAGATCGTGGACGAAGAAGGCAACTACACGGACGATAAGATCGTCTCCTTCGTCGGCGTCGCGCCGATGGAAAACCCAAAGTATGTGGTACTGATCGCGCTCGACACACCGAACACGGCGAGCGGTCAGTACGTTTCCGGCGGCGTGATGGCCGCCCCGACCGTGGCGGCGGTGTTTGAGGACATTCTGCCGTATCTCGGCGTAGAGGCCAACTACACGGCGGAAGACCGCTATCGCGTCAATTCCGTGATGCCGCAGTGCATCGGCATGACGGAGGCAGAGGCGGCGAAGGTGCTGGGCGATAACTATCTGGAATACCGCATCATCGGTTCCGGCAGCAAGATCGTCAGCCAGATCCCGTCCGCGGGCAGAGACGTGCCGGGCTACTCTACCGTTCTTTTGTACACGGACGACTCCATGCCGACGGAAAAGGCGGTCGTGCCGGATCTCAAGGGCAAGACCGTTGCTGAGGCGACCAAAGCGATGAACGATGCCGGCCTGTATTTGCAGGCAAAGGGCACCGATCAGGAGGCGTGGCACGTCGTTGTCACAAGTCAGGACATTGCGGCGGGAACGGAAGTGGATCTCGGAACCACCGTCACCGTCATCTTTGCCGACACCACGGCAATGGATTAGGAGCGAAAACCAATGAAATTAGGGCAACTGCTGCGCAATGTGGATATTTTGGAACAGACCGCTTCGCCGGAGTTGGAGATCAAAAATGTCCGCTATGCCTCCAATCTTGTAGAAGCGGGTGACCTCTTCGTCGCCGTCCCGGGCTATGTTACAGACGGCCACAGATTCATTTCGGACGCGATCCGGCGCGGCGCTGCCGCCGTGGTCTGTCAGGAGCAGATGCCGGAGGGAACGCCGTGGGTCCGCGTGGCCTCCTCGCGCGCCGCGCTGGCGCGCCTCGGCGCGAACCGCTTTGGTGAGCCGTCGAAGTCCATGTGTGTCATCGGCGTGACCGGAACCAACGGCAAGACGACCGTGACCTATCTGCTCAAAACACTGCTGGAAAACGCGCTCGGCGCGAGGGTCGGCCTGATCGGCACGATCTGCAACCAGATCGGCAAGCAGACGCTGCCTAGCGAACACACCACCCCGGAGAGCTACGACTTGCAGGCGCTGCTTGCGCAAATGCGCGACGCGGGCTGCACGCACGTGGTCATGGAGGTCTCCTCCCACGCGCTGTATCTGCACCGCGTGGACTGCATCGACTTTGCCGTCGGCGCATTTACCAATCTCACGCAGGATCATCTGGATTTTCATAAAACCATGGACGCCTACTGCGCGGCCAAGCAAATGCTCTTCACGCGCTGCCGTAAGGGTGTGTTCAACACCGACGACCGCTACGCGCAGCAAATGATGCGCGGCGCGACGTGCAGCCGCTACACCGTCGGCGAGACCGGAACGCCGGAGCTGCTTGCAAAGAACATCGAGCTGTGTCCGGATCACGTGGAGGCGGATATTTGCGAAAAGGACGACCGTGTGCACCTCCGCCTCGGGATCCCCGGGCGCTTTACGGTGCATAACGCGCTGACGGCGCTCGGCATCGCGCGGCAGCTTGCGATCCCGCTGCGCGGCGCGGTCGACGCGCTCTCGCGCGCCAAGGGCGTAAAGGGCCGCGTGGAAGTCGTCCCGACGCCGGATAGGGAGTTTACCGTGCTGATCGACTACGCGCACACGCCGGACGGACTGGAAAACGTGCTGCGCTCCGTCCGCGACTTCTGCAAGGGGCGGCTGATCGTCCTGTTTGGCTGCGGCGGTGACCGAGATCACGGGAAGCGCCCAAAAATGGGACGTATTGCGGCGGAGCTTGCCGATCTTGTGATCGTCACGTCCGATAATCCGCGCACGGAGGAGCCGATGGCGATCATACGAGACATCCTCTCCGGCATGGAGGGAACGAAAACGCCGTATCTTGTGGAGGAGAACCGGCGCGCCGCCATTCGAATTGCCTTGCGCAATGCGCAGAAAGATGATATGATAGTGCTCGCGGGCAAGGGACATGAGACCTATCAGATCCTTGGCACGCAAAAGACGCATCTCGACGAACGCGAGGAGGTAGCCGCGGCATTATGCGAAATATCACACTGAAGCAGGCGGCACAATGGTGCGGCGGGACGGTCGCACTCGAATATGAGCAGATCACCTTTCACGGCGTGAATTTTGACACGCGCCTTCTTCGGGCAGGCGAGCTGTTTGTCGCCATCTGCGGCGCGCGCGACGGCCACGCCTATGCGCAGAGCGCAATGGAAAAGGGCGCGGCGGCGGTTTTGGCAAGCCGTCCGGTGGACGCTCCCGCCATTTACGTGGACGACACGGTCGCCGCCATGCAGCGTATCGCAAAGGCTTGGCGCGAGACGTTGCGCGCGCGCGTGATCGGCATTACGGGCAGCGTCGGCAAGACGACGACGCGTGGCATGATCGCCTCCGTGCTGCAAACGACCTTTTTCACGCAGACGACGCTGAAAAACTTTAACAATGACATTGGCCTGCCGGTATCTCTGCTTGCAGTGGAAGACGATTGTCAGGCGGCGGTGCTGGAGATGGGGATGAACCATCGCGGCGAGCTTTCCGCACTGACTGCCATCGCGCAGCCGGATATTGCGGTGATCACCAACATCGGCACGATGCACATCGAAAATCTCGGCTCGCGGGAGGGTATCCTGCACGCGAAGCTGGAAATTTTGGAAGGCCTGCGGCCGGATGGCAGGGCGGTCTTCTGCGGTGACGACGACCTGCTGCGCGCCGAGGCGAAAAAATACGGCGCGCTGACCTTCGGCCTGAGCGAGGGATGCGACGTGCGCGGCACGGCGGTAAACGGAACGAGCTTTACCGTTTGCGGCCTTGGAGCGCACTTTCCGGCCAGCCTAAAGATCGCGGGGGAGCACAACGTCTATAACGCGCTGGCTGCTGCTGCGGTGGGACTTTTGTGCGGTGTTACGCCGGAGAATATACAAAAAGGTCTTGCCGCCTATGAGACGACGGGAATGCGGCAGAACGTGTTTACAAGCGACGGTATTACCGTCATCGAGGACTGCTATAACGCGGGGCCGGAATCCATGCGGGCGGCGCTGAAGCTGCTCGCAGGCTACGAAGGACGCAGGATCGCGGTGCTCGGCGGGATGCTTGAGCTTGGTGATTACGCGCCGCAGGCGCATACCGAGGTCGGCGCGTTTGCCGCGCAGACGGCGGATCTGCTCTTTGTCTACGGCGAAAACAGCGAATACTACCTGCGCGGGGCACACGACATGACCTGTGCGCAAGGCTTCCCGACCCATGAGGCGCTTGCGCAGGCGCTGCAAGCGACGCTGCGCAGCGGCGATGTCCTTCTGGTCAAGGGGAGCCGCGGAATGAAAATGGAGCGCGTGCTGGCGCTTCTGAACATCGGAGGAACGAACCATGGATAAATCAATCTTAATGATCCTGATCTCGATCGTCGGCGGCTACGGGCTGGCGCTCATCGCGGGCTATTTTCTGATCCCCGCGCTGCGTGCCCTGAAAGCGGGACAGTCCATCCGCGAGGTCGGCCCGAAGTGGCACAACGGCAAGGCGGGCACGCCCACGATGGGCGGCCTTACCTTCATCTTCGCGTCGCTGCTGTGCATTGCGACGGGCTGGAGTTCTGCCGGAACGGAAAAGCATCTTTTGGTGCTCGCGCTTTCGCTGATGTTCGGCATGATCGGGTTTTACGATGATTTTATCAAGGTCAAGAAGAAGCGGAACCTCGGCCTGACCGGCTTACAGAAGCTGCTGCTTCAGATCCTTGCGGCGGGCGTCTTCCTTGCGGCGATGCACTTTACCGGCGCGCTGACCTACGACCTTTACATCCCCTTTGTGAAACAGCCCGTTGCGCACATTCCGACGGTGCTCTATCTCGTCCTTGCGGTGTTTGCCATTGTCGGCTGCGTCAATGCGGTCAACCTGACCGACGGGATCGACGGCCTTGCGACGGGCGTGACGCTGCCTGTCATGCTCTTTTTCACGGTGGTGTCGATCTCCATGGGACGCTTCGGCCTTGCAACCTTCCCTGCGGCGCTCTTCGGCGGCCTTGCGGGCTTCCTGTGCTTTAATTTCTATCCCGCCCGTGTCTTTATGGGCGACACCGGTTCGCTCTTCCTCGGCGGCGCCGTCGTCGGCATGGCCTTTGCGCTGGATATGCCGCTGGTGCTGCTGCTGGTCGGCCTGATCTACGTGGTGGAAACGCTGTCCGATATTTTGCAGGTCGGCTACTTCAAGCTGACGCACGGAAAGCGCATCTTCAAGATGGCGCCGATCCACCATCATTTTGAAATGTGCGGTTGGTCGGAAAAGAAGATCTGGACGGTCTTTGTCTCCGTCACCGTTCTTATGTGCATCGTCGCTTATCTCGGCGTTCGCTGCTGGTTCTGATCCTGATTTTCGCATTCCTATTTTTGTGTAGAAGGGAGGCTGCGCCGTGTTCGGAAAATCGAAGACCGCGTCGATCGAGCTGAAGAAGGAAACGCGTGTCCGCGTGGACGACCGCGGCATGATCGACCTTCCGTACCTTGCCCTGACGCTGCTTTTGACGGCGATCGGTCTTGTAATGCTTTTTTCCGCCAGCTATGTCCGCGCACATTACCTCACGGGCAACTCGGCGAGCTACTTTATCAGCCAGTTCATTTTCGCACTGCTCGGCATCGGTGCGCTGATCGGCATCAGCTTTCTGCCTTATGCGTGGTACCGCTATTTCTCGCGGATCATCTACGCCGTGGCGATCGTCCTGCTCGTGGCGGTGATGCTCGTCGGCAGAACGACCAACGGCGCGACGCGCTGGATCGACCTCGGTTTTACGAAGTTCCAGCCCTCGGAGCTTGCAAAATTTGCCGTGATCACCGTGCTGGCAGACCTTATGACGCGCTACCGGCATGACATCAAGGGCGCGCGTGTCTTCCTCTCCTGCGGCGCGGCCATCGCCGTCGTCGCCCTGCTGCTCTTTCCGGAGCCGCACTTTTCCGCGATCATCATCATCGGCACGGTAGGCTTTGCCATGATGCTCGTCGGCGGCGCGAATAAAAAAGCGCTGCTCATCATGGTGGCGGCTGCGGTCGCGCTGCTTGCCTTTTTGCTCCTCAGCGGTGCTTATACTTCTGACCGCATCAGCGCTTGGCTCGATCCGGAGTCCGACCCGCTGGACACCGGCCACCAGATCATCCAGTCGCTCAATGCCATCGGCTCGGGCGGCCTGACGGGGCTTGGCTTCGGCCACAGTCGAGAGAAGTATCTCTACCTTCCGGAGGAACACAACGACTATATTTTCTCCATTATTTGCGAAGAATTGGGCTTTATCGGGGCGGTGCTGATCCTGCTGCTCTTCGCGCTGCTGATCCTGCGCGGCTTCTGGATCGCGGTGCACGCGCCGACGCGGTTTGCTACCCTGATGGCCTTCGGGCTTACCACGCTGCTTGCCGTGCAGGTGCTGCTCAATGTTGCCGTCGTTACGAACACCCTGCCGTCCACCGGCATTTCGCTGCCGTTCTTCTCCTCCGGCGGCACGGCGCTGATCGTGCAAATGGCGGAGTGTGGCATTATGCTCAATATTTCCCGAAGCATCCATCAAACCTCGTAGGGGGATTGCCCATGAGAGTTATTTTTACCTGCGGCGGTACCGGAGGACACATCAATCCGGCCATTGCCGTGGCGAAGCTGCTGATCGAAAAAAATCCCTCCGCGCAGATCCTCTTTGTCGGTGCGGAGGACGGAATGGAGACAAAGCTCATTCCGCGCGAGGGCTTCCGCCTCGAGACCGTCCGCATCTCCAACTACCTACGCAACGTCACGCCTGCCGCGCTCTGGCACAACGCCAAAACGGTCGTTACGATCCGCCGCGCGCTGAAACGCGCCGATCAGATCATTCAGGAGTTTCGACCGGACGTGATCTTGGGCATGGGCGGCTATGCCAGCTTCCCGATCCTGCGGCAGGGCGTAAAGCGCCATATCCCGACGGCGCTGCACGAGGCAAACGCCGTCCCCGGCCTTGCCACGCGCATGGTCTGCGATAAGGTCGACCGCATTCTTGTCGGCTTTGCCGACAGCCAAGCGGCTTATAAAAACGCGGAGCGTGTTATTCCGGTGGGAATGCCGGTTCGTGAGGAGTTCGTTTTTACCAAGCGTGCCGATGCCCGCAAGGCGTTGGGGATCGGCGAGGAGCCGCTGGTCGTCTCCATGTGGGGCAGCCTCGGCGCAAGAGAAATGAACAAGAAGATCGCACAGTTTATGAAGCTGGAGTGTCAGAAAGACGATTTCCGTCACATCCACGCGACCGGCTCCTTCGGCTGGCGATGGATGCCGGAGTACGTAAGGCAGCAGGGCGTCGATCTTGCCGCGCACCCGTGGGTGACGATGCAGGAGTATATTTACAATATGCCGACGCTTATGGCGGCTGCCGATCTGGTCATCAGCAGAGCGGGCGCTTCAACGCTCAACGAGATCGCGGCGGCGGGGACACCTTGTATCATCGTGCCGTCGCCGAACGTGACGAACAATCATCAGGAAAAGAACGCGAGAATTTTGGAAAAGCGAGGCGCTGCGGTCGTTTTGCGCGAGCAGGACTGTGACGGCAGGGTGCTCTATGAGACGGCAAAGCAGCTCCTTGCCGATCCGGCGCGGCGCGAGAAAATGCGCTCTGCGCTGCATGAGATGGCGGTCGTGGATTCCGCGGAGCGCATCTGCCGGATCATCACGGAGCTTGCAAGAGAACGATAACGACGCCGACTGCATAGGATGGGGCAAATTTCCATAACGGGGGTTTGCTTACCATGCGGGCTTATCATATCATCGGAGGGCAGCCGCTGCGCGGACATATCAGCATCCACGGCGCAAAAAACAGCGTTCTGCCCATCCTGTCGGCGACCCTGCTCTGTCGGTCGCCGTGTACATTGCACAACTGTCCGAATATTTCCGACGTGGATACCGCGCTCGAGATCCTGCGCGCTTACGGCTGCAAGGTGACGCGCAGCGGGACGGACATTACCGTGGATGCGTCCGACGCACACACGGCGGATATTCTGCCCGCGCTTGCGGGAAAAATGCGCGCGGCTGTCCTGTTCCTCGGCGCAACGCTTGCGCGCTTCGGAAGCGCGCAGACGGCGCTTCCGGGCGGCTGCCCGCTCGGTGCGCGGCCGATCGACCTGCACCTGACCGGCTTTGAGCGTCTTGGCGCGTCCTGCCGTCAGGTGGATGACCGGATCGTCTGCACGGCGACGGCGCTGCGCGCCTGTACGATCGCGCTCCCGTTTCCGAGCGTCGGCGCGACGGAGAACCTGATGCTTGCCGCGCTCGGCGCGCAGGGGCAGACCGTGCTCTGCAACGCGGCGCGTGAGCCGGAGATCGTCGATCTTGCGGACTTTTTGCGCGCCTGCGGCGCGCAGATCAGCGGCGCGGGAACGAGTGTGATCCGCATCAGCGGCGAACCGTGCCTGCACGGCGCGGAGTTTACCGTGATGCCGGATCGGATGGAGGCGGCGACCTATCTTGCCGCCGCTGCCGCGACGCGCGGAGCGCTGACCCTGCGGGGCGTGCGCTGCGACCATCTGCGCGCGGTTTTGGACGTACTGCACCGTGCGGGCTGCACCTTGCAGCGCAGCGGCGACTGCCTGACGCTCAGTTGCGCGGAGCTTTGCGCGTGCAGCCCCATTTCCACCGCGCCCTACGACGGCTTTCCGACCGACGCGCAGGCGCCGATCATGGCGCTGATGGCTACGGCCAAAGGCGTGACCGTGATGGAAGAGACGGTCTTTTCCGATCGCTTTATGCACGTTCCGGCGCTGCGCGCCATGGGAGCGGACATTTGCGCCGGACGTACCTGTGCCGTGGTTCGCGGCGTGGCCTCGCTGCACGGCGCGCAGGTGGAGGCGACGGATCTGCGCGGAGGGGCCGCGATGGTCGTCGCGGCGCTCGGCGCGCAGGGAGAGAGCCGCATCACGCGGCCGGAGCATATACAGCGCGGGTATGCCGACTTTGTCGATACGTTGCGTTCCTGCGGAGCGCAAATCAATCTTACGGAGTAACTGCTTATGGAAGAGAATCACAGAAGAACACCGCAGCGCAACTCCCGCGCCGCGCAGGAAGCGCAGCGGCGCAGGCAGGCGCGGCAGGTGGAGCAGAAAATGGAGCACCGCCGCCAGAACCAAAGGCGCAGGGCACGGCGACGAACGGGAGGACGCGTCGGCAGCGGACTTTGGAAGCGCCTGCTGATCATGGCGGGTGTTGTGGCTGCGGTCGTGCTGAGCATGGTCATCTTCTTCCGCGTCCGCCACATCGAGGTGCAGGGCAATCGCTACTACTCCGCCGAGGAGATCATTTCGGCGGCGGGCGTGGCCAAGGGCGATAATCTGCTGACGCTGTCGCGCGCCGGTATTGCCGCGTCGATCACATCGGGGGAGGATATGGCTTATGTGCGCACGGTCAGCGTGACACGCCGCCTGCCCGATACGCTGATCATCACGATCACGGAGGACAATGTGACCTTTGCCGTGCAGGACGAGGCCGGCCAATATTATCTCATCACTGCCTACGGCAAGGCGACGCAGCAGGTAGAGCCCTACGAGGCGAGCGAACACATCCAGATCAAGGAATTGACGATCGCTACGCCGACCATCGGCGAACAGATCACCGTGACCGAGGACGAGAGCGGCTCGGCAAGCGCCAAGCTCGACGCGCTGCAAGCCGTTCTGACGGCGCTGGAGCTGCCGGAGAATGTTGAGCTGCTCAAGAGCGTTTCCTACATCAGCCTGCCTGCGGCATATGACATTCAGCTGCAATACGGCTCACAGTACGCAGTCAAGCTCGGCAATTTGGACGACATGGAATACAAACTGGCTGCGCTGCGCGAGACGCTGAAAAAGCTCGCCGACTACCAAACCGGCACCATTGACATCAGCGAGGGCAGCAGCGGAAAGGTACGTTTCAGTCCGGAGGACTGAGAAATCACGTCGAATTTACAAATAATTTCATAAAAACAAAGAAATTCTATTGACCAAAGCGAATTTTCAGGATAAAATAGAGCAGTATAAATGTGAAATAGCGTTTCAACGCATCATCAGGATACATAGGAGGAAGATACAATGTCCGAAGCATATGCAGATAAGGTTGTGAATATTAAGGTCATCGGCGTCGGCGGCGCTGGTAACAATGTCGTCAATCGCATGATCGACAGCAAGATCGGCGGCGTCGAGTTTGTCGTGGTCAATACCGACCGTCAGGATCTGAACAAGTCCAAGTGCGAAAACAAGCTCCAGATCGGCGAGAAGCTGACCAGCGGCATGGGCGCAGGCTCCAAGCCCGAGATCGGCAAGAAGTCCGCCGAAGAGAGCAGAGCGGCCATCTCCAAGATTTTGGAAGGCACCGACATGGTCTTTATCACCGCCGGTATGGGCGGCGGCACCGGCACCGGCGCGGCACCCATCATTGCCGATCTTGCCCATGAGGCAGGCATCCTCACCGTCGGCGTTGTCACCAAGCCCTTCAAGTTCGAGGGTGCCAACCGCATGAAGCAGGCAGAGGCGGGCATCCTTGCGCTGAGCGACAAGGTCGACTCCCTCATCATCATCCCGAACGATCGCCTGAAGTACGTGACCGATCAGAAGATCACCTTTGCCAATGCTTTCGGCATTGCCGACGACGTGCTCAAGCAGGCTGTCACCTCCATTTCCGAGCTGGTCGGCTACTCCGAGCGTGTCATCATCAACCTCGACTTTGCCGACGTTTCCGCCATCATGAAGAACGCGGGTCGCGCACACATGGGCGTGGGCATCGCTTCCGGCCGCGAGAAGGCGGAGCAGGCGGCGATGGCTGCGGTCGCAAGCCCGCTGCTCGAGACCTCGATCAACGGTGCCACGGGCGTCCTGATCAACGTCACCGGTTCGGCCGACCTCGGTCTGGACGACGTGGAAACGGCTGCCAATATCGTCATGGAAGCGGCCAATCCCGAGGCGAACATCATCTTCGGTGCGACTTTCTCCGAGGACTTCGAAGACGAGATGCGCGTCACGGTCATTGCGACCGGCTTCGACGAGAAGAAGAAGCCCGAGGCGGGCAAGGGCATCTACACCTCTGCCGCGAAGGGCGACTCCGCTCCGGCCGTGGACGCTTCCAGCGACATCAACGATATCGACGCGATCTTCGACATTTTCAAGAAGTAAAAAAACTGCGGGGCAGGCGAAACACCTGCCCCGCTTTTGCCGGGATAAGGAGACACGGTCGGACAGAATAAACTGTCCGACCGTGTCTGTTTATTGTTTCCAAGCGCGGCAGCGCCGTGCTTTTCTGCGGCGCTTGCGCACCTTGAAGAAGAGCCAGAGGAAGACCACGAGCGCAACGGCGACAGCAGTGAGGATGACATAGAAGGTCGTCGTAGTGTCTGCCGTTTTGACCATCAGCCACAGGTCGTTTAGCTGGCGTGTACCGTCCTCCGTGAGCGCGCGGAAAGCAACGCCGCGCGAAAGGACGTCCTGCGAAGGATATGCTACGGGGTTTTGCGCCGCCTCCGGATCCATCAGCGCCTTGGCGGCGTCTGAGGGGGCGGAGTAGCCGAGGTATTCTAAGTTTTGCGCGCAGATCTCGGGGGAGAGCAGGAAGTTGATAAACAGCTCCGCCTCCGCCTTGTGCGCCGCGCCTTTCGGAATGCAGATGGCGTCGACGAAGAGGTTAAAGCCCTCCTGCGGGAAGTAGAAGCCGAGGTCGGGGTTTTCCGGCAGCATTTGCAGGTAGTCGCCCGCGTAATACGGTGCGATCCACGCCTCCTCGTGTTGCATCCGCTCATACACCTGATCCATGACATAGCCCTGAACCAGAGGCTTCTGCGCGCGCAGCAGGCTGGCGCACTGCTCCATTTCGGAGCGATCCTCGGAGTTGATGTCGAAGCCCAGCTCGAACTGCGCGATGGCGAAGGCATCACGCGGGTTGTCGAACATCAGGATCTTGCCGGAGTATTTCTCGTTCCACAGGATCTCCCAGCCGGTCAAATCGGCTTCATCGACATACTTCTTATTATAGATGATGCCGACGGTGCCCCAAGTGTAGGGGACGGAGAAGCGGTTGTCCGGATCGTAGGCAAGGCTTTTGAAGCTGTCGTCGATGTAGGCATAGTTGGGGATATTGGAGAAGTCCAGCTCCTCGAGCATATCCTCCTGCACAAGCTTGTCGACCATGTAGTCCGAGGGGAAGATCACGTCGAACACGGAGCCGCCTGCCTTGAGCTTCGTGTACATACTTTCGTTGCTGTCGTAGGTCATGTAGTTGACCTTGATGTTCGGGTATGCGTCTTCAAAGGCGCTGATCACGTCGAGCGCGTCGTCAGAACCGTCGGAGATGTACTGCCCCCAGTTGTAGACATTGATCTCCACCATAGCGGCAGAGACGCGTGTCGGCAGGCAGGGAAGCAGCAGCGCGAGGGCAAGCAGGAAAACGGTAATTCGTTTTTTCATCGGCGATGCCCTCCCGCTCTCTGCTTGGAATGGTCGCGCGCCTGTAGCAGGTTCATAACGACCATGACGATCAGGATGACAAGGAACATCAGGGTGAACATGGCGTAGATCTTGGGCTGGATGGGCTTTTTCGTATAGCTGTAGATCTCCACCGGCAGCGTCACGAAGTTCGGACCGGTGACGAAGTAGGAGATGACGAAATCGTCCAGCGACATGGTAAAGGCCATCAGCGCGCCGGAGACGATGCCCGGCAGGATCTCATGCAGCGTGACCTTGAAAAAGGCCTGCACGGGCGTGCAGCCAAGGTCGGTCGCGGCCTCGGTCAGATCGGGATCCATCTGCGACAGCTTCGGCATGACGTTGAGAATGACATAGGGGAGGTTAAATGTGATGTGGGCGATCAGCAGCGTCCAGAAGCCGAGAACGCCCTTCAGCCGCAGGAGAACGCCCGTCAGCGCGAAAAGCAGCGCCAGAGAGACGCCGGTGACGATCTCCGGATTTGTCATGGGGATATTCGTCACGGACATGACCAGCGACCGCGCGGAGCGGCGCATTTTGTAAATGCCCAGACAGGCAGCCGTTCCCATGACCGTCGCAAGCAGGCTCGAGAGCACCGCGACGAGCGCCGAGTTGCCGAGCAGAGCCAGCAGGCGGCTGTCCTGAAATAGCTCCCGATAGCGGCTGAGGGTGAAGCCGGTGAAGACCGCCATGTCCTTGCCCTGATTGAAGGAGGCAACGGCGAGCACCAGCATCGGCGCGTAAAGGAAGAGAAATACCAGTACGGTAAGCACACGATTGACTTTTTTCATATCGTCACCATGCTTTCTTCCTCGTCGCTCGTAAAGCGGTTCATCACGCCCACGCAGACAAAGACGATCACCATGAGCAGCAGCGACATTGCCGCGCCGAGATGCCAGTTGTCGGCGTTTTTGAACTGCGATTCAATGACGTCGCCGATCAGGATGGTTCCCGGCGAGCCGAGCTTCTGGGAGATGTAAAAGGTGGAAACGGCAGGGACGAACACCATCGTGATGCCCGAGACGATGCCGGGCACGGAGAGCGGCAGCGTCACGCGGGTAAAAACCTGCCGATTGTTGCATCCGAGATCCTGCGCCGCCTCGATCAGCCGCCGGTCGATCTTCATGATGACGGTGTAGAGCGGGAGGATCATGTAGGGCAGGTAGTTGTACACCATGCCGAGAATGACTGCGCCGCTGTTGCGGTTGAGGGACAGACGGTGCAGACCGAGCGAAACGAGGAAATTGTTGATGATGCCCTGATCGTCCAGCAGGGCGACCCACGCCAGCGTGCGCAGCAGGAAGCTGATGCACATGGGGAGCATCACAAGCATTTGCAGGAAGCGCTGCGCGGTGGGCTTGCAGTGCGCGATGCAGTAGGCGACCGGATAACCGATCAGCAGACAGATCATCGTGGAGAACAGGCTCAGCCAAACGGAGCGTAGAAAAATCGGCCAGTAGTCGCTGATCGCGGCAAGGTTTGCAAGCGTGAAGGCGCCCTCCGCGTCCGTCAGAGCGTAGTAAACGACCACGCCCAACGGGATCAGGGTGAAGAGCGCCATCCAGACGATGTACGGGCCGGAAAGCCACTTACTCTTCATCCTCGCCCGCCTCCGCATCCGCAATCTCGTCGTACTCCGCAGAGTAGGAGCTGTAGTCGCCGAACTGACCGGAGTATTCACTCTTGTGCATGATGTGAATGTCCTCCGGATTGAGGCGAATACCGATGTAAGAGTCCACGGGGCAGTAGTCCGTCGTCTGAATGAGCCACTTAAAGCCCTTGAAGTCGACAATGGTGTCGTAGTGGACGCCCTTGAAGGTCACGGACGTGACGGTGCCGCACAGATGACCCTCGTCTGCGGCAACGATGTCGATGTCCTCCGGTCGGATCACGACGTCGACCGGTTCGTTCTTTTCAAAGCCCTTGTCGACGCAGGGGAAGACGCGGCCAAAGAACTTGACCTTGAAATCTTCCAGCATCACGCCGTCGAGAATGTTGCTCTCGCCGATGAAGTCCGCAACGAAGGCGTTTTTCGGCTCGTTGTAAATATCCTCCGGCGTTCCGATCTGCTGGATCTTGCCCTTGTCCATTACCACGATGGTGTCGGACATGGTCAGCGCCTCTTCCTGATCGTGCGTGACGTAGATGAAGGTGATACCCATGGCCTGCTGGATGCGCTTTAGCTCGTTCTGCATATCCTTGCGCAGACGAAGATCCAAAGCGCCCAGCGGTTCATCGAGCAGCAGCACCTTCGGACGGTTGACCAGCGCGCGCGCAATGGCGACACGCTGCTGCTGACCGCCGGAGAGGGCAGTGACCTTGCGGTTTTCAAAGCCCTTTAGTGAAACGATTTCCAGCATTTGTGTGACACGACGGTCGATCTCTTCCTCGTCAAGGTGCGCGATGCGCAGACCGAAAGCAATGTTGTCATAGACATCAAGATGCGGGAAAAGTGCGTAACGCTGGAATACCGTATTGATCTTTCGCTGATAGGCGGGCACGTCGTTCATACGTTTCCCGTCAAACAAAACATCGCCGGATGTCGGCGTCAAAAAGCCTCCGATGACGCGAAGTGTAGTGGTCTTGCCGCAGCCACTCGGACCGAGCAGAGTCAAAAACTCCTTGTCGTTGATGTAGAGATTGATGGAATCAAGAATACGCTCTCCGTCAAACTCCATCACGAGGTTTGTCAAACGGATCAGCTCCTGGGACATTTATCCTCCCCCATTTCCAAAAGAGTAGTACTCTGCAAGTTTGCAGAATACTCTATGTTGAAATATAGATGCAAGCGCCTGAAAAGTCAAGCCTTTTTCCTATTTTTCTCATGTTTTTTCCCTTTTTCGACAAGGTGTGTTCATTCTTGACTTGCAGCAGACAAAATGATAAAATAACAGTGTCCGTCTGCGGGCGAAAAACGTTCGCGACGGGAAGAAGAAAGAGAGGAAAATCGGGATGAAAAATATTCGATATTATGTCAGCCGAAAAAACGCGCTGACATGGATCTCCGCCGCAATGGCGGTATCCTCCGCCGTTTTGCTTCTGCTGGGGTATTTCTTGGGGGAGCGGGAGACGATCTCCACGGCAAATTTCTGGTTCCAGAAGATCTTACCCATTGCGGCGACGCTCAGCTTTGCGCTGCGTGTCCTGATCGGCGGGGAAAAGGAGCTTTACCGCACGACGCGGCCTCTGTTCTGGGCTTGCTTTTACTTTGGTCAGATCGCGCTGGATCAGTATCATAGACCCGACGGGATCGCGCTGTTCGGCTATCGCCGCTGGGTCGCGGTGTGCTGGATCCTGTACTTCGTCCTTTACCTTTGCTATCGCTTCCTGCTGACGGGGCGCTACCGCCGCCCGCTCGTCCTCTCTGCGGTTCTTTTTGTGCCTGTGCTCGTGCTCGGCTACGACCTTGTCGACGCGCTCGGCACCATCCCGACATGGTATCTGCTCGATAAGATCGCAAACACCCTGATGGCTGCCAGCGTTTTCGTCCTGACCTTTGCGATGCGCGAATTTCACGACGGAAGATACCATCCGACTTGGGGCGACCGCAGCGACGGCAGAAGACTGCGCTCCATCGACGGTATGACGCTTGTCGGCGGCTATATCATGCCGAACCGCAACGGCGCTTCCAACTCGATCCAAGACACGCTGGAGATCACCGCGATCGAGCGGTACATCCACAAAAAACGTGTGGAGGGCTATGACAACTTCGGTATTACCCACGTATTCCTCGCTGCCTACGTGCGCACCGTGGCGAAGTATCCCGGGTTTAACCGCTTTTTCTCCGGTCAGCGCATCTATCAGCGCGATGATGACATTCAGTTCACCATGGCGATAAAAAAGGAAATGCGCACCGACGGCGACGAGACGATGATCAAGCTCCACCTTGCGCCGACGGACACCAGCAAGGAGGTTTACGACAAGTTTAACCGCAGCTATGAAGAGGTCGTGAACACACCGCTCAACAGCAGTTTTGACGGTGTGGCATCTGCGCTGGCCAGCATTCCGGGCCTGCTGCTCAAGTTCCTGATCTGGGTGCTCAAGTGTATGGACTATTTCGGCAAGATCCCGCGCTTCCTGCTGGAGGTCAGCCCCTTCCACGCCTCCGTGATCTTCACCTCGATGGGTTCGCTCGGCATCCCGCCGATCGTACATCACCTCTATGATTTCGGCAATCTCCCGATCTTCATCGCCTTCGGTCGCAAGTACCGCAAGACGGAGCTGGACGCGACGGGAAAGCCCGTGACGCGCCGCTATCTGGACTATGTGGTCAACTGCGACGAGCGCATCGTCGACGGCTTCTACTACGCGACCGGCCTGAAGTATTTCCACAAGCTTCTGCGCACGCCGGACGTCCTTGATCT